>Ga0207701_10007051_pt1 | contig 11184 bp, 8 predicted proteins | sample KBSSwiSSwithPhiX_FD_184294 | JGI IMG/M metagenome (GOLD analysis project Ga0207701, IMG submission 184294) | Switchgrass rhizosphere bulk soil microbial communities from Kellogg Biological Station, Michigan, USA, with PhiX - S5 (SPAdes) (version 2) | ecosystem: Environmental > Terrestrial > Soil...
TTCATCGGCGGGCTGCTGCCCGCGCTGCGTGCTGCCAGGCTGCCCATTCCATCCGCGTTGCGGGAGTTGTAACAAACATGACGAGGGGCAGGCGCGTGGTGTTGGTGGCGGTGCTGGCGTTTGTGGCTCTCACTGGAGTCCTCGCCCAGGCGCCGCCACATTCGCAGCTTCTGCTGGTTGTCGACGGGCTTCGTCCCGACTACGTCACCCAGGAGGTGATGCCGCGCCTGACGGCGCTCGGGCGCCGCGGCATCGTCTTCACGGCGCACCACTCGGTGTTTCCCACCGTCACCCGCGTCAACGCCTCTTCGATGTCCACCGGCACCTATCCCGAGTCGCACGGGCTGATGGGCAACACCGTCTACTCAGAAAAGACGCATCCGACGCAGGGCATCAACACGTCCGAGGCCGATCAGCTCCAGTTGATGGAGAAGGCCGAAGGCCGGCTGCTCACGGCGCAGACCCTTGGCGCCGTGCTCCAGCGAGCGGGCATGAAGTTCGCCGTGTTCAGCGCGGGCTCCAGCGGGTCCGCGCTCCTGCTCAATCACCCGGTTTACGACGGCGCCGTCATCAACCCGGAGTTCATCGATCCGCCGTCGCTCGCTCCGCAGGTGCTCGCCGCCGTTGGCGTGGGGCCGAAAGAAACTGAACCCAACGTCGCGCGGAACGTCTGGGCGGTGAATGCCTACCTGTCGCTGGGCCTCGGTACGCTGAAGCCGAACGTCGCAGCGATCTGGTTCGGCGATCCCGACGCAACGGCTCACGTGAACGGCATCGGCTCGCCATTGACGGTCGTCGCGCTGAAAGCCGTCGACGCGGAGATCGGCCGCATCGAGGACACGCTGCAGGCACGCGGGCTGCTCTCCACGACCAACATCATCGTCACCTCGGATCATGGGTTTTCGACGCAGAACGGCAAACTGCGCCTCGGACCGGCTGTGACAGCCTTCGGCCGGCCGGCGCCGGATGGCGGGCGCGACATCGTGGTGACCGAGGGGGCAGTGAACTTCCGCGGGCCGGTAGACCCGTCTCGCGTTGCCGCCGTCGTAGCGGACCTGCAGAATCGGCCGGAAGTCGGCGCGATCTTCACGCGGCCTGCGTCGGACGGATCGATGCTGGGCGTCGTGCCGGGCACACTGTCGTTCAACGCCGCGCGATGGAACCATCCGCGCGCAGGCGAGATCCTCGTATCGGCGAACTGGAACGACGAGCGCAACGCCGCAGGTTTCCCGGGAATGACGACGCAGGCGGGGACGGCGGGGCATGGCACGTCGAGCCCGTTCGACGTGCACAACACGTTGATAGCCGCCGGGCCCGATTTTCGCGAGCACTCGAGCAGTGCCGTGCCAACCGCGAACGTTGATCTTGCGCCGACCATCCTGCGGCTGCTCGGCCTGCCGGTCCCCGAAACCATGGCGGGCCGGCCGATCGAGGAAGGGTTCGTCACCGGACCCGCCGTTGACTCGATTCCGATCGGCCATTCGACCGAGAGCGCGAGGAACAGCGACGGCACGTACGAAGTCGTCGCGCACATCTCGACGGTGTTGGGACGCCGATACCTGGATTACACCGAAGTGAAGCGTTCGCTGCGCTGACAATGTACGTGGCGTCGGGTCTTGAGACCCGACGACCGCAGTCGTCCGCAGAGTCGCTGTAAGCTTGGATGCGCCGGTATCCCGCATCGTGACTGAGTCGCGCGTCGCCCGCCGCACACCCACAGCTGCGTTGCTGCTCGGCCTGGTCGTCACGCTGGCCACCGTGCTCGTGTATTCCTTCTACATCTCGCGGCAGATCACCGGGCTGCGTCAGCTGCAGACCGACCTGACCGACCGCAACCGGCGCGACTCGCTTCAACTGCTTCGCATCCAGGGCGACCTCAACCAGCTCGCGCTCGCGATGCGCGACATGCTCGACCCGGACGAAACCTATCCGGTTGCCGCATGGTCGTCACAGTTCGAGCGCATTCGTACCGACCTGGACGACGCGATGCGACAGCAGGAAGGTGTAGCCGTGGCGCGGCGGACGCCCGAGCAGTCGCAATACCTCGAAAGTGCCGTCTCCCAGTTCTGGGATGCAGCTTCGCGCATCTTCGAGCTCGCGGGCAGCGGCCACGAAAACGAAGCACGCGGCCAGATCAGGCTGTCGTTGCAGCCGCGGCAGGCGGCCCTCAGCACGACGGTCGCGAGGTTCCTCGTGCAGAACAACGAGAGCGAGGCGCGGACGGCGGCGCAAGTACAGGAGATCTACGGGTCGGTCCAGCGCCAGGTCCGATGGTTTACCTTTGCGGCCCTCGTGGCCATCGCGACGACCAGCGTGTTCCTGATCCGATCGAACCAGCGCTTGTTCCTGCAGCTCGCGGCGCTTTCGAACCAGCGTCGCGAGCTCGCGCAGCAGCTGATTGAAACGCGCGAGTCGACATTGCGGGAGATCTCGCGCGAACTGCACGACGAGTTCGGCCAGGTCCTCACGGCCATCGGGTCGATGCTCGGCCGCACCGGGCGGCAGGCGCCTGAGGGCTCGCCGCTGCGCGCAGACCTGCGGGAGATTGCCGAGATCGCGCAGGAGGCGCTGGACAACGTGCGCGGACTGTCGCAGTCGCTTCACCCGTCGATCCTGGAGGAGCTTGGCCTTGGCAGCACGGTGGACTGGTACCTGACGACCGTGCAGAAACAGCTCGGGATCACGGTGCACTACGAGCGCCCGGCCGATCTGCCGCCCCTCGACGATTCCACGGCGATTCACGTCTACCGCGTGCTGCAGGAGGCGCTCACCAACGTCGCGAAGCATGCCGGCGTGCACGAGGCGTGGGTCCGCCTGCGGAGTGAAGGCCCGTGGCTCGAGCTCGACGTCGAGGACCACGGAAAGGGCCTCGGGTCGGCTGGAACCGGCCGCGGACTCGGGCTGGTGACCATGCGCGAGCGCGCAACGCTCGTCGGGGGGACGCTCGAGCTCCGGCGGCCAGGCGAAGGCGGTACACTCGTGCAGCTACGCGTGCCAGCGGCCCCAACGGTTTCAACGACATGACCCAGCGGATCACGCTCCTGCTCGCAGATGATCACGCCCTCGTGCGACGCGGGTTTCGCCGTCTGCTCGAGGACGATCCCGACATCGAGGTGGTTGGCGAGGCCAGTAACGGTGAAGACGCGGTGGCGCAGGCCGTTGCCCTTCGACCCCGCGTGGTCGTGATGGACTCCGCCATGCCGGGCATGAGCGGAATCGCCGCCACCCGCGCCATCCTCGAGCGGGAGCCCGACGCAAAGGTCCTGATGCTCAGCATGCATTCAGAGGAGACGCTTGTGCGACAGGCTCTTGCCGCCGGTGCGCGAGGCTACGTCCTCAAGAGCGCCCTCGATCTCGATCTGGCGGCGGCGGTGAAGAAAGTGGACGCCGGCGAACTGGTTGTCGACCCGGCCGTGAGGCGCGAGCCGCGGCTCGGTGAAGAACGGAGCACCCTCACGCCGAGGGAGCTCGAGGTGCTGCAGTTGATCTGCGATGGTCTCTCCAACAAGGAGGTCGCTGCGCAGCTCGGCCTCAGCGCGAACACGGTGTCAGTTCACCGGGCGCGCATCATGAACGCGCTCGGCGTGCACAAGACAGCGGAACTCGTCATGTACGCCTTGCAGCACGGACTCATCAACCCGCTGTGAACAGGCGCGAATTCATCCGTCATACCGGTGCCGGCCTGGCAGGCGCTGCCTTTTCGTGGCGTGCCGACGCCCAGGGACAGCCGTCGCCAGGGTTCCGGCTTGTTGATGTCACGCGCTCCGCCGGCATCACGTTCCGCCACAACAACGGTGCGTACGGCGGCAAACTCCTGCCCGAGACACTCGGATCGGGTTGCGCGTTTCTCGACTACGACGGTGACGGGTGGCAGGATATCCTGCTCGTGAACGGCAGCGATTGGCCCGGGCATCAGCGCCAGCGGTCCACGCTTGCGCTCTACAGGAACAACAGGAACGGCACCTTTACCGACGTCACGAGAGCGGCCGGCCTCGACGTCGAACTGTACGGAATGGGCGTGGCCGTCGGCGACTTCGACAACGACGGCTTCCCGGATCTGTTCATCACGTGTGTCGGGCAGAGCCGGCTGTTTCGCAACACCGGGAAGGGCAGCTTCGTCGACGTGACGAGGCCGAGCGGCCTCGGTGGTCGTACGGCGTTCAGCACGTCGGCAATGTGGGTCGACATCGATCGCGACGGGCACCTGGACCTGTTCGTCTGCAACTACGTTCGCTGGTCACCCGAGCGGGACGTGTTCTGCAGTCTCGACGGCAAGCAGAAGTCCTACTGCACGCCCGAAGCGTACCGCGGCGAAACCTGCTGGCTGTTCCGCAATCGCGGTAACGGCACCTTCGAGGACATCACCGCGACCTCAGGCATCTTCGACTCCGGCTCGAAAGCCCTGGGTGTCGCGCTGCTGGACGACGACCAGGACGGCTGGCCCGACATCGTCGTGGCCAACGACACCGAGCCGAACAAGCTCTATCGCAACCAGCGGAACGGCAAGTTCAAGGATGTCGGGCTCGCGGCCGGCGTCGCTCTGAGTGACGATGGCAAGGCGCGCGCGGGGATGGGCATTGACGCCGCCGATGTCGACAACAGCGGCCGCGCGACGCTGGCCATCACGAACTTCGAGGGCGAGATGCTTGGCCTCTACCGGGCCGAAGAGGCCGGGAGATATCGAGACGTGGCCACCCGCGCCGGCGTCGGGCTGCCTTCGAAGAACCGGCTTGGCTTCGGCTGCGTGTTCGCCGATCTCGATCTCGACGGCGATCTCGATCTTGTCGTGGCCAACGGCCACATCGACGATACGGTGCGCAACATTCCCGGCAACGTCGGCTACGCGCAGCCGCCGCATCTCTTCCTGAACGACCGAGGATCGTTCCGCGATGCCGCGACGCTTGTGGGCGGCGGGTTCGAACAGCCACGCGTGGGCCGCGGCCTGGCGGTCGGCGACTTCGACGGCGACGGCGATCTCGATCTGCTGATGACGACCAACAACGGGCCCGCCGTGCTCTTCAGGAACGATCGCCAGTCTTCCAACCGGAGCCTTCGATTCCGGCTGATCGGCACGACATCCAACCGCGACGCGATCGGCGCCAGCGTGCGCGTGATGCACGGCGGCGTCACGCAGACCCGCGTGGTGCGCAGCGGGTCCAGCTACCTGTCGCAGTCGGAACTGCCGGTCACGTTCGGCCTCGGCACGCGCGACGCGGTGGAGCGCGTGATCGTCACGTGGCCGAACGGTCGGGTTGAGGATTTCAGGAACGTCGCCACCGGCAAGGCGTATGACGTCACCGAAGGCAAGGGGCTCGCCGATAGACGTTAGTACGATCGCAGTATGGTGCGTCGTGTCCGGCCACGGATAAAGTCACCGCCAATCATTTGGACAGGTGACACGACGCATGCCGTACATCGACGTTCAGGACGTTCCAGGAATCCGCGCGCTGCTGGCTTTCAGACCCGAGACGGCTGAGCCGCTGGCCGCGCTTGCCAACGCACTGCTGCACGCGCCGAATTCGCTCACACAAGGGGAACGCGAGCTGATCGCGGCATTCGTGTCGTCCCTCAACGGCTGCACCTTCTGTTTCCGCAGCCATGCGGCCATCGCCGCCTGGCATCTCGGCGACGAAGCCATGGTGGACGCGGCTGTTGCGGACCCGGCGAACGCGGAGCTGTCGCCGAAAATGAGGAGCCTGCTGGCGCTGGCCGCACGCGTGCAGCAAGGCGGTCGAGCCGTTACAGAGGCCGACATTGCACGCGCGCGTGGTGAAGGCGCATCGGACGTGGAGATTCACGATACGGTGCTGATTGCCGCAGCCTTCTGCATGTTCAATCGCTACGTGGACGGCCTCGGTGCGTGGACGCCGTCCGATCCGGCCGCCTACCGCGAACGTGCCGCGCTCACCGCGAAGCACGGCTACGCCATGTCCACGCCGCGCACGTGAATCCACCGCCTTTTGCCTGGGAGGCGTGGTACGACGCGGCCGGCGGACGAACGATTCAGATCGAGAAGGTCGATGAGTATTTGCGCCTGATCCGAGAGGAGCAGGAGCCGCGGTTCACGGGTCCTGTTGCCGATCGACTGCACCATTTCGACTCGTCCGAGGCCGCGAGCACGCACTTGAAAGAGCGTGCCCGTCAGCTGGGAGCGGACATCGTGGGCATCTGTCGGATCGAGCCGTCCGACGTGTACCGCGGACGGACCGTGACCGGCACATACGCGGTTGCGGTCGGGCAGCGCATGCGCTGGCGGGAATTCCAGGTCGTCCCGTCGCGGGAGTCGGCCATCGAGTGCCTGCGTGTGTACTTCACGCTCGGCGAGACAGTCATCGAACTCGCCGCGCACATCCGGTCGCTCGGCTACGCGTGCACGGTCGAGCACCCCATCGGCGACAGCGACCTGCTGCACATTCCGACCGGGCTCAAGGCAGGGTTCGGCGAACTCGGTCGTCACGGCTCCATCATCAACCCGACGCTGGGGCCGCTCTTCAGGATGGGGAGCGTCGCCACGTCAATGGACCTGTCTGTCGATCGTCCGATTGATGCAGGCATTGCGAAGTTCTGCGACACCTGCCGCGCCTGCCGCAAGTACTGCCCCGCGGACGCCATTCCCGACCAGCGCAGTCCTGCCATGGGAGTGGATCACCTGGGCTATGCCCGGTATGTCGTCGACACGGGCCGCTGCTTCCGTACTTCGCCACGCACAACTACTGTTCAATCTGCCTTCCGGTCTGCGTCTACAACCACAAGGAGTGGGCGAAGGACTTCGATGGTTTCTCCACGAAGCTGTTCCCGACCGTGGTGATGCACGAGCCTCCGCCCGCTGTGGATCCGTGTCCGGATCACCGTCACGTCTATCCGTTGCTGAAACGCTGATGAAGATCTTCCTGATTCGTGTGATTGCGGCGTGCCTCTGCGCCGGCGTGTTTCTGATCTGTGCCGATGCCGTGAGGGCGCAACCGGCAGTCGCCACCTTGAGCGGACGCGTCCTCGACCAGAACGGCGAGCCTGTATCCGGTGCGACGGTCACGGCGCGCAACAAGGCAACTATTGCGGAATGGTCGGTCAGCACGGCGTCCGACGGCCGATTCGTCCTGCAGTTCCTGCCGCCGGGCACCTACGACGTCGAGGTCACGCTCACCGGATTCTCGACGTGGCGAGCACCGGGGCTGGAACTGGGCGTTGGGCAGGATGTGCATCTCAGCCCCCGGCTCCGCGTGGACGCCATTGGCGAGACCGTCGTCGTCGAGGCGCGAGCGCGGCCCGTGACCAGCGCAATTGACGGCGTGCTGACTGCCGGCCAGATCGAGGCGCTGCCGCTGAACGGCCGCAACTTTCTTGAACTGGCGCTGCTCGTGCCTGGCAACGAACCGACTCCGACCTTCGACCCGACGAAGAGCAATACGGTACTCGTGTCTTCAGCCGGACAACTCGGCCGCGGTGGCAACGTGATGATCGACGGCCAGGACAACAACGACGATGTCGTCGGCGGTCCGCTGATGAACCTGCCAATCGAGGCGGTGCAGGAGTTCCAGATTGCGACGAGCCGGTTCGGAGCCGACCTCGGACGATCCGGTTCCTCGGCCATCAACATCGTCACCCGCTCGGGCGCTAACCGGACGCGCGGCACGGCGTCGTTGTTTGCGCGCAACGGTTCGTGGACGGCCCGGCCGGCGACGCTGGACCCGGCGGAGGACGTGCCACCCTTCGACCGGCAGCAGGTGTCGGGCTCGTTCGGTGGCCCGCTGAGGCAGGGCTCGCTGTTCTGGTTCGGCGCGGGCGAGTTCCGCAACCAGGACGGCGGCGTGCTGGTCGGTACCCGTGAGGCGGCCACGAGGACAATCCCTCGCAGCTTCGCTGACGCTCCACTCGACGACGGCCTGTGGTCGTTTCGAGTAGACGGTGGCAGTCCGGCCAGTCGCGTCACGGTGCGGTACGCAGGCGAACGAAGCACTGACACGTCGGCGAGTGCGATCGAACGCGCGATCGGGTCGGCGACGCAGCGCCAGGACGGAAGCAATCGGTTCAACGCGGTGCTTGGCTCCTGGACCACTGCGCGCTCCTCGACTTTCGTGAATGCAGTGAATGCCAGTGTCAGCACGTTCCTGAACCAGACCGTCCCGGTCGCCACGCTTCCTCAGTGGACGTTTCCCAGCATCCAGGATGGTGCGTCCTTCCGCATGCCGCAGGAGACGCGTCAGACACGGTTCCAGATCGCGGACGCGGCCTCGCTGCTGCGCGGATCGCACAGCGTGAAGTTCGGCGGCGAAGTGCAGCGCGTGGCCGGCGAGTTCAGGCTCGGTGTCTTCAGACAGGGGCGGGTGGAACTCATCGAAGATTTTCCGGCCTTCGATCGGAATGGCGACGGGCGCGTGGACGACAACGATCTGCTGTTTGCCGTGACGCTGCGCAGCGGCAACCCCGATAAGGATCTGTTCCTTCCCGATTCGAGCAGCACTCACATTGCGGGATTCGTGCAGGACGATTGGGCGGTGTCGGACCGGCTCTCCCTCAACATCGGGCTCCGCTACGAACTGGACACCGACGTCAACAACCAGAGCCGGGTCGACGAACTGAACCCCATCGTGCTGCCGTTCGTGAACGGCGAACGTCAGCGGGATCTGAACAATGTCGGACCGCGGCTCGGATTCATCTACGCGGTGACGCCGTCAACGATCGTGCACGGCGGGTACGGCACCTACTACGACCGCATCGTTCTGCAGATCCAGTCGCTCGAGCGGGGACTCGACGGACGCGCGTTGCCGGTCGAAGTTCGTGCCGGGAACCTCTACTTCATGGATCCGGTGACCGGGCGCCTTCCGCCGGGCGCGCCGAGCCTGGCGAATCCGTTCACCGGGTTCATCCTGCCGGGAGCCGGAGCGTCTGGGATCAACATCATCGATTCGCATTTGCAGAACCCGACGGTCAACGAGTTCAACCTCGGCGTCGACCACCCGGCGTTCGGCATGCATTTCCGCGTCGACGGGATGCACGCACAGGGGACGCGTTTCCTGATCGGGAGAACCGTCGGCGAGGTGTTCAATCCCGTTGTCGGAGGACCGGACCGTGTGGTCAACATCGAGTCGAGCGCGCGGACGCAATACGATGCACTACTGACCAGTGCCGAGCGGCAGTTTGCCGGAGGTCACAGCGTTCGCGTGGCGTACACGCTGGCCAAAGCGCTCAACTATGCGAACGACGACCAGATTCCGTTCCTGAACGGGCCTATTGATCCGAACGATCTCGCTCGTGAGTCGGGGCCCACGCCAAACGATCGGCGGCATCGCCTCGTTGCATCCGGCCAGACGCTGCTGCCCGGTCGCGTGAGCCTGTCTGGAATCTGGACCATCGGGTCGGGCGTGCCGATGGACATCATGATGCCGGACGGGCAGACGCGTGTTCCCACGCTTCAGCGCAACGCTGGAGGGCGTTATTTCAGCAGCGCAGCCGATCTGAACGCGTACATCCGGCAGGCGAACGCCTCCGGCGGCGTGAACGGCGTACTGCTGCCGCAGGTGTCGAACGATGCACGCTTCAGCGACAGCTTCAACGCGCTGGACCTGCGCGTGTCGCGCGTCTTCTCCCTCGGTGCGCGCACGCGGATCGAGCCGATGCTCGAAGTGTTCAACCTGTTCAACGTCACCAATATCCTTGGGACCACGAACGTCAACTACTCGGGATTCTCGAACGTGCTGACGCGCGATTCGGAGGATCCCTCGAGCCCTGGCTACCTGCACTCGAGCCGGTTCGGGACGCCCGTCACGACCGCGGGCGGTGTGTTCGGCTCCGGCGGCCCGCGAGCACTTCAACTTGCGGTGCGGGTGATGTTCTGATCACGAGCGCGGATCTGCCTCGCGCGGCGCAGGGTGGAACGCCGCGTCGCATGGGCACCTGGGCAGCCACGGCGCTGGTCGTGAGCGAGGTCGTCGGCGTCGGCATCCTGCTCACGCCGGCGACGATGATGCGGTCGCTCGGTGGAATCTGGGCGCCGCTCGCCATGTGGGTCGCCACAGGAGCGATGAGCGCCGCGGGAGCGCTCTGCTACGCGGAACTGGCTACGCGGTTTCCGAGGGCAGGTGGCACCTACGTCTTCCTGCGCGAAGGATTCGGAACACGCTGCGCGTTTGTCTACGGATGGATGGCGATGCTCGTGATGGATCCCGGCATCACGGCGGCACTCGGCATCGGTGCGGCGCAGTATCTGCTCGCAACACTCGGTGTCTCCACGCGGTATACAACGGTGGTCGCCCTCGTAGCCATTGCTGCGTGTGCCCTGCTCGTCACCAGAGGATTGTCGGTCGGCGCCAGGATGATGGCGTGGACCGGAGGCATCAAGCTCGCCATCGTCGGCGTGCTCGTGTTAGCGGGGCTCTGGCGGTTTGTCGGCGGCGCGCCCGTTGCGGCCCCGTCGATCGGCGCGGCGGCTGGTCCCGAGGCGCTGGCCGCCTCGGTCATCGCGGCATTCTTCGCCTTCGGCGGATGGTGGGATCTCGGCCGCATGAGCGAGGAGGTGGCGTCGCCTCGACGGACCATGCCGACGGCGCTCATCGGAGGCGTCCTGCTCGTTGCGGCCATCTACATCGTCGTGACGGCAACGTTCGTCATGGCGGCGCCGGGGGCTGGCGCGCAGACCAACGAAGCGTACGTGGCCGCCGCAGGCACGGCGCTGTTCGGAGCAGCCGCCGGGCGGCTGCTCCCTGGAATGGTGGTGGTGGCGGTAGTCGGGAGTCTTGCCGCAGTCCTGTTCGGGGCGCCCAGGACATACGCCGCGATGGCGAGAGATCACGTCCTTCCGGAGCGTCTCAACTGGTTCGACGAGAATCGCGGCCGCTCGCCTGTCGGCACTCTCGTCCAGGCATCGCTCGCGTGCGTGCTCGTGCTCGTTGGTTCATTCGACCAGATCCTTGGCTACTTCGTTCCTGCGGCCGTGTTCTTTCTCGGTCTCTCAGCTGCCGCGCTTGTCAAGCTCGAGCGGCCCACGGCATCCTCCGTCGTCTTTCGCACGCCGTTGTATCCGCTCCCGCTGATCGTGTTCCTCGCGCTCATCGTGGTCATGCTGGCGCTGTTCGTCGTGGGGCAACCGACACAGACGTCGCTCGGCGCCGCCGTCGTCCTGCTTGGGTTCCTCGTCTCCCACTTCGTGATCTGACCGGGGGCTCCGGGCTAAGCTATTGGCTGGCC
>Ga0207701_10007052_pt1 | contig 11183 bp, 11 predicted proteins | sample KBSSwiSSwithPhiX_FD_184294 | JGI IMG/M metagenome (GOLD analysis project Ga0207701, IMG submission 184294) | Switchgrass rhizosphere bulk soil microbial communities from Kellogg Biological Station, Michigan, USA, with PhiX - S5 (SPAdes) (version 2) | ecosystem: Environmental > Terrestrial >...
CCTTGCGGCAAAGCCTGTCCCTTCAGCGGAAGGGAACGGCCGGCCCATAACGCGGACCGGCGCGCCTATCGGCGCTCCACCGCGGCGTTTTCCTTAGACCTCGAGACCGCCTTCTGGAAACGGACAGGGGCGGCCATACGGAACGCCCTTGATCCCGCAGGTTTTTCGCCCTGCGTTCATCCGCTTCCACCAGCCCGTTGCCGGACGGACCCATGTAGTTGGGCCGGGCGGTGTCTCCCGAGGCCCCCGGAGGCCCGGCTGACTAGGCCGAACCCTCAGGCGCCGCGTCCCTCCCCGTTCGCATGCGTCTCATGAGAACGCCCTCGGTCGGGTGGGACCGGGGTATGAGAGCACATCGAAAAGAACAAATCAAGAACATATGGAATAAATGCTGGGGACACCAAAGCCCATGCGTCTCAACACGAGCCTATCCGGAGGACTTACCGCCGCGAAATGAACGACAGAAACGCGATCGCGGTACAGATCCAGAAATGGTGTTCGATGTAGCTCCTGGCTGTTGTCCGGCTCCAGGCCAGAGTTGGCGGTCCCGTCCTCAGACCAGTTGCAGGCGTAATTCGCGCCCGACCATCCGGGCGGCGCGTTGCAGGCTCTCGATTGTGGCGCTTCCGTTGTTGGGGTGGAGCAGGCGGTCGATCTGGGCACGGCTGGTTTTCATCAACGCCCTACTAGGTTCCGCCTCTCGCTGCTGAAATCTTTGGCGCGATTTCTTCAATTTTAGACATGACAATCTGGGCGCTGAGCAAATGAAAGAGGCAACCAACTGAGGCGGCCTACCTCGTGGCGATTTCTATCGCATAGCGAAGCGCTGCGAGGCCAAAGCCGCCGATGGCGGCCATCAAGAGCACGACCAGCGCAAACCCTAAATCAGGATAGCGTCGTCGAAAGTTTTCGAGCATTTCAAAACCGGCGACCGTGAGGCGGTCTCGCCCGCTGTGGAAAACAGCGTCGATCACCTCGTCGGCGGTGAAAAGTAGATTGGAAGGGCAGTCGCGAACGCCGCTCTACCACTTCCTGCCAGATTTCGGTCTCGTCTCAGTAGTAGCGCCACCCAGCGCAAGCACTTCCATGCCATCGCACGCACCTGCGAGCCTGGCGAACGGTAGTCCTGGCCACACAGACGCCCCGAACCCGTGTCCGGCCCGGTCCGCATCCATAGGCGACTTGGGTGATGCCGTCCGATTGTTGAACCGGGGCGAGCGGCATAGCCTGCGCCGATGTTGCGAGGGCCAAGACAAAGCCAACTGCAATCAACCTGATCATTCATTCCTCCTGCATCAATGCGCACGGGGGCCAACGAATACACCGACAGCTTCACGAGCCCTCCTATCTCAAGGTTCAATGTCGCTAAACCTGCAGCATCGCTAACCGCGTGCCGGGGTCGCGCTTTCGCGAGCCGGTCATGCTGGGGCGACGTGAGCAAGCAATCCGTTTGGTGCCAGAAGCAGATCAGTTGTTTTTCTTCGCGATGGCCTCGGCGCCATGTCGGATGGCGTCGGCGTCTTTCGGATCGATCTTGAGCGCGCGGTCGAAGTCTTGAATGGCGACCCCTCGAAGCGGTCGTCCGGCGTCGGAATGTCGTTCAGTGCCAAGACCGGAAGTCGGCCCCTCGCTCACCGACTTCGATCAGTGTAATTTGCAAAATTCCGGAGACGCCGCGCAGATGGCTGCAGAGGGGACGCTAATGCTGGCAAACGCAGAAGCAGAATCCGCCGCAACCGCCGCGGAGAATTGGCTTGTGCGGTTCGAACGGGCGCTTAGCGATCCCGACAGCGGCTTGCTCAAGACGCTGTTTCATCCTGACAGCTATTGGCGTGATGTGTTGGCGCTGACCTGGGACATCAGAACGGTCGAAGGCCTGGACGCCATTCTGAGAGAGATGCGGGAGCACGTTGGCCGGGCCAAACCAACCGGCTTTCGGATCGCTCGCCACCGGACCGCGCCCCGCCGCGTGACTCGCGCGGGTACAGTCGCAAACGAAGCGATCTTCACATTTGAAACTGCCGAGGGCCGTGGCAGCGGCGTTCTGCGGCTCAACCCCGATGCCAACGATGGCCGCACGCTCAAAGCATGGACGCTGCTCACAGTGCTTGACGAACTCAAGGGGTTCGAGGAACGGCTCGGCAGATCACGGCCACAGGGCAAGGCCTATTCGCGCGATTTCCGCGGTCCCAATTGGCTCGATCTCAGGAACGCCGCTGCCGAATACGCCGATCGCGATCCGGAGGTGCTCGTTGTCGGCGGCGGACATGCGGGATTGGCAAGCGCTGCGCGTCTCACCCAATTGCAGGTCGATACACTGATCGTGGACCGCGAGCCACGCATTGGCGACAACTGGCGCAAACGCTATCACGCGCTGGTCTTGCACAATCAGGCGCACGTCAACCACCTTCCGTACATGCCGTTCCCGCCGAACTGGCCCGCCTACATTCCCAAGGACAAGCTGGCCTCCTGGTTCGAGGCTTACGTTGAAAGTATGGAGCTCAATTACTGGACGGGCACCGAATTCGAAGGCGGCACGTATGACGAAAAAGCCGGGCGATGGTCTGTCGTGCTACGCCGGCCGGACGGCACGAAGCGGGAGATGCACCCGCGCCACGTCGTCATGGCCACCGGGGTCAGCGGCATTCCGAACCTTCCGAACATTCCGACGCTGCACAACTTCGGCGGCACGGTTCTGCACTCCAGCCAATACCAGGATGGCGGCGGCTGGAAGGGCAAGAAGGTTCTTGTCATCGGGTCCGGCAACAGCGGCCATGACATCGCGCAGGACCTTTGCTCGGACGGGGCAAAAGTCACTCTTGTCCAACGCAGTTCGACCCTCATCGTCAATGTCGAGCCGAGTGCGCAACTGCCCTATGCGCTGTACGACGAAGGCCCCTCGCTGGAGGACTGTGATCTCATCACGGCATCGGTCCCACTCGCGCTGGCAAAGAAAAGCCACATCCTTCTCACCGAGCAAGCGAAGAAACTGGACAAGGAAATGCTCGACGGGCTCGCTCGCCTGGGCTTCAAGCTTGATTTCGGCGAGGACGGGACCGGCTGGCAGTTCAAATACCTCACCCGCGGCGGCGGCTATTACTTCAATGTCGGCTGTTCCGATCTGATCATCAAAGGCGAGGTGCGGCTGGCACAATTTTCCGACATCGCAGCCTTCGTCGCGGAAGGCGCGCGGATGCGCAGCGGCGAGACGCTTGACGCCGACCTGATCGTGCTGGCGACCGGTTACAAGGGCCAGGAAGCTCTGGTCAGCAAATTGTTCGGGGACGATGTTGCGGCCCGGGTCGGCCCGATCTGGGGATTTGGCGATGGCCAGGAGCTGCGCAACATGTTCGTACGCACCGCGCAGCCGGGCCTGTGGTTCATCGCCGGCAGTTTCGCTCAATGCCGGATTTACTCCAAGTATCTCGGCCTGCAGATCAAGGCCTGCGAGGCGGGCCTGCTACCCCGCGTGCGCGCATAAGAGCGCGATGGGTCAGAACCGGAAATGCTCATAACGATATGATGCTGTGTGAACGCAGCTTTATCATTTCACGCCATCGTGTGTGAACTACGCCGCGATCCACGCTGCCATCAGTTGTTTTTCTTCGCGATGGCCTCGGCGCGGTATCTGAGGGCGTCGGCGTCTTTCGGATCGAGCTTGAGCGCCCGGTCGAAGTCTTGAATGGCCCGGTCGTATTGGCCTTTGCCGGTGTAGGCGAGGCCGCGATTGTTGAGGGCGTCGGGATAGTTCGGATCAAGCTCGATCGCCCGATCGAAGTCTTGCATGGCGCGGTCAGCCAGCCCTTTTTTGTAATAGGCGCCGCCACGATTGTTGAAGGGTATGGCCTCGTTCGGATCAAGCGCAATCGCCCGATCGTAGTCTTCGATCGCGCGATCGTACTGACGTTTGGCGAGGTAGGCATTGCCGCGATTGCTGATGGCTCTGACGTCGTTCGGATTGAGTTTGAGGGCCTCGTCGTAGTCCTGAATGGCGCGGTCCCACTGACTTTCGTTGCTGTAGGTGAGGCCGCGGCTGTAGCGGGCGTTGGCATTTTTCGGATCGAGCTTGATCGCCTGGGTGAAGTCTTGAATGGCCGGACCAGTTTCGCCACGCATGCCGTGAGCAATGCCGCGATAGTAAAAGGCGGTGGCTGCGTTCGGATCGAGCTTGATGGCGCGGTCGTAGTCTTGGATGGCGCGCTCAAGGTCGCCCTTGGCCCGGTGGGCGGCGGCACGGCCGGTGAAGGCCGCGGCAAGCTCCTTGCCGGTATGCCGTCCCGACTTGATCGCGTTGGTGCATCCGGCGATCTGCTCATCCCATGGGATGCCGGGACGACCGGAGCATTGCGAGCCGTTCAGCGCCTGCGCCAAAGCCGGCCCAGTCATCGACGCCGGCGCTGAGACCGTTGCCGAAAGCATCAGCGCGCCAGCAAGCGCGGCCCGCACCATCGTCTGCACCGATCATCCCTCCCAATGGCAGTCCGGATGTCGCTTTGACGCGCCAAGGGGCAATCAGGTTCAACGCTGTCGCTTGTTTCTTGCCGAACGGTGCCGCCTCGGCCGGCCTTATTGGCGACAAACGCGCGCGAGCGCGATGGCCGAACGGCCTATTCGATCACCTCGTCGGCCAGCATCTGCATCGAATTTGGAACTGTGAGGCCAAGCAATTTCGCAGTGCCGAGATTGACGACCAGTTCGTACTTTTTCGGCAGCTCAATCGGCAGGTCCCCGGCCTTCTCGCCCCTGATGATTCTGGCCACGTACCCCGCGGCTCGGCGATATGCTTCTAGTTGGCTCGGTCCATAGGACAACAGCCCACCTGCCGCGACGAACTCGCGATCCGTGTAGCTGGTCGGAATTGCATGGCGCGTCGAAAGCAACACCAAGCGCTGTCGCTGAGAAGTGAAAAATGGACCGCTTCCCATATGCAATGCGCTGGCGCCAGATTGGACAATGGTGATGAATGCCGCATCCAATTCCTGTGGCGTGGAAACTCTAACCACCATCAGGCGGCGATCCATGGTTTTTGCGGCGGCTTCCAGGGCTCGTAATTCTTGGTCAAACTCCACGAGATTTGTATCGAGCAGTGCAGCCAGAACGTTGCTTTGAGGAACCAACTCTCGCAAGAGTCCAAGCCGTTTTCCCGAAACATCAATCGTTCCAAACGACACACCCGTGACGTTGCCACCCGGTCGATTGAGATTTGTCACTATCCCTGTTCGAACAGGGTCGTCGCCGACAACAGCCACAATCGGTATGGTCGTTGTCGCTGCCTTGGCAGCCATTACAGCGGCGCTGTGCCCAACAATCGCGGTCACCTGACGATTGATTAAATCTGCTGCAAGTCTCGGCAGTCGATCCCCGTGACCATCCGCCCAGCGGTATTCGACAGCGATATTCCGGCCTTCGACAAAACCAGCGTCAACAAGGCCCTGGCGGAATGCGTTTACAAGGTTTGTGGCATCAGCCGCAGATGTAACGCGCAAGAACCCAACTACCGGAATTTGCGACTGCTGCGCCCGCGCCGCCACTGGCCACGCTGCTGTGCCACCAAGCCCAGCAATGAACTCCCGCCGCCTCATGTTCCCCCCAAGGCTTAGGACGGGGCATCGTAGCCGTTAGGCCAAGCATTCTGGAAGGGCCCCTGTCCGCCAAGTACCACAAACGGAAATTGCCCACGTCAAACAATGATGGCGGTCGGAAAGGGCACGGAAGCGAACGGCGCTCTCATCGCGGACCGATACGGATCGGTGTCATGTGATGGGCTCGCCCCATCCTAAGGTGCGCCGATTCATGCCATGAGCGCACCTGTCGCCGAGGTCATGCCACGTCGATGCGGACAGCGATCGCCGCGCTGGCAATGACCGCGGGATCGTTGTTCTCGGGGTCGGCAACATCGAGACCACCCTTGACGGCCTTCACGGTGACGTTGCCGACGGGCAGGGAGCTTTTGACCTTTTCGAGGTCAACCTGCTCCGGCCGCTGGACGCCGATCGTGACCTCCACATCCAGCCTGGTCTTGTCGATCTGCAACGAACGAATGAACGACAGCGAGCTGTGATGCAGCGCGTCCTGCACGGCGCGGAGCGCGGCCTTGGTGTAGTCGGAGCCGTGCAGGTCGTTGCCGGAGCCGAGCTCGAGAATGGCGCGCGTTTTTGGCATCGATGCTTTCCTCAAGCGATGTCGAGACTGACGACGACACAGGCGTTGGCGATCAAGGTGCTGTCGGTGCCCTTGTCGTTGCGGATCTCAAGGCCGCCTTCGACCACGGAGACGGAGCCTTTGCCGTAGGGTAAAACGGCCATCACCTGCGCCTTGTCGACGGTTTCCGGCCGGGGCACCCCAATGTGCACGTCGACGATCATCGCATCGAGCGGCTGACCCAGCGCGGTCGCGATCGACAGCGAGTTGTGCCAAAGCGCATCGCGGAGAGCACGGCAAGCCGCCTTTGTCGGGTCCGCACCTCGAATGTCGGTGCCCATACCGATTTCGAGCACCATGCGCTTTTTAGCCATCGCGATACCGTCCTGGATTATTGAGCACGTAGTTGAGGTCGAGCGTAGCGAAACCAAGAAGTTGTCGTTGCGAGCGAAGCAAAAGCAACCCAGCCTCGCTTTGCACCCGTCCTCGTGGCGGAGATTGTTTCGTCGCGCTATGCACTCCTTGCAATGATAACATCCGCCGTCAGCACGAGCACTATTTGAACGTAATCAGATCCGTGCGGCTCAACGTCGAGGCCCGGTTCTTCAACGGCTCGTTCGCGGCATTCGAACTGTTCTGATGCAGGATTTGATACTGCCCGATGGCGATTTCGTAATCGGTGGCGTCCAAGGTCGCATCGACGGGAACGACGACGGTGTAGCCGCGCAAGGTTGCGCCGACCGACGTGTAGGTCACCGAGCCGCTCACCTTCCAGCCGGTCAGAATGAGCGTGGTGATCCCCTTGGCCTTGAGCGCTTTGTCGAGCTCGGTGTTGTAGAATCGGTCCTGCGCCTGATTTTCAATCTTGATGTCGCCAGGCTGAGGCGAAACCTCCGGCAGCCATTCCGACATCGAATGCGCCCGGGTCCCATAGCCGATGGTGACGCCGGCCTTCCGGGCCTGCGCCAGCAGCGCAGTTATCGCCGGCACCATTTTCGCTTTGCATATGGGTTGACGCGCGCAAATGGGTTCGACGACGTCGAACAGAAGCAATGCCGTCGTCGCGGGATTGAGGACCACCGGAACTGGATCCGGATTTGCCGGCATTTGCAGCGTCAGCGGAGGCTTGCTCATGGGGGAACCGCCCGATTGCGACAGAGCCGCCCCGCTGCCGATCGCGAGCAAAAGGCTGCCCGTCAGGATGACGAACCGAATCATAAATCTCACGAACACGATGTGGTGGATGCGGCTGCGCTCAACTCATCCGACGCGTCCGACAAGGCTTGACCGACCACGTCGGCCGCAAACGCCATGAGTGCGGCGTCCCAACCCGTCTCCGGCGTGGGCTCCCGGAAGGCGAGAACAAACGTGCCCCGCGGTTTTCCGTCGACATAGACCGGACGAGATTGAATGGCTCGCAGGCCGTGCGCCAGGCACACTTGCCGCCATCGTGGATCGAACACGCTGTCGTTCTGAATGTCAGGGCACGTAATGGGCTGACCGCAGGAAATTGCTTTCACGCACGAGCCAAAGTCTGCCGGTTCCAGGGGCACATGCGTGATCGCAGCGGAAAACGAATAAGGCAGCGTGGGAAACAACGCCCTCTCGATGTGGGTGAAATCGCTGCTGCTGATGGTAATACCGGCGAACGAGCCAGGGGCTAGCGCTTCAACCTTCGAACAAAGATCAGCCAGGGCCTGAATATCCGCCATTCAAAAATTCTACGTCGAATACGACCGCACAGCAATCCGCCGTCATTGCGAGCCAACGGGTCCGGCCTTTGGCCGGCCCGATGACAGGCTCCGCGAAGCAATCTCGCTTCCTCAACTGCCCGGCTCGCTGACACGTGAAAGCCCCGCTCGGGGGGGAGGCGGGGCTTTCACTGCTCATCACCGGGTCGGGGGGAAACCGGTGACGTAGGGCACTAACGCGCGCGTCGGCGTGTGGTTCCTTAAGGCGTTCCTTGGGGGATGTGGTTCCTTCCGCCTGGTTTCTTGCGGGGGCCTAGACGCGCTTGGCGCGGTCCCCCGCCGATCTCACCGGTTTCTCCTGCTTGCTGCCGTGGCGGTTGGCGAAGATTTTCGTGAACTCCGCTCCGAGCAGGAAAATCTGGACCGAATAATAGACCCACAGCAACAGAACGATGAGGCCTCCGGCGGCGCCGTAGCTCGACGCGACGGCGCTGCTGCCGAGGTACCAGCCGATCAGCGTCTTGCCGACGGTGAACAGCACCGCCGTGACGACGGCGCCGACGATGACGTCCCGCCATTGCAGACGCCGGTCGGGCAGCACCTTGTAGATGGCAGCGAACAGGATCGCGAGCAGCAGCAGCGATACCGTGAAGTTGAGCATCGGCAGGATCAGCTTGCCGACCGGCAGGATGGAATCCAGATAGTTGCCGAAGGCGGTGAGCCCGGCGCTCACGGCGAGGGAGACGATCAGCAGAAAGCCAAGCGCCGCGACCAGACCCAGACTGATGGCGCGGGCCTGGAGGAGCCGCGAAACGCTCATGGCCGGCGCCTCGGTTTTCCAAATTGCATTCAAGGCCGCTTGCATCTCACCGAATACGCCCGAGGCGGTGGCGATCAATGTTCCGATCCCGATCAGCGTGGCGAGGATGCCCGAGGATTGCCCGGCTGCGCTGGCCACCGCGGACTGCAACACGTCCGCGGTCTGTTGTCCCATGAGACCGCTGAGCTGTTCGCTGATGGCATTCTGGGCCGCGTCCCGCCCAAAGGCGAGGCCGGCAATCGCAACGACGATCAGCAGGACCGGAGCGATGGACGTGACGGTGTAGAATGCGATGGCGGCGCCGCGGCTTAGCGCTTCATCCTCAAGAAACGACAGCACCGTCTGCTTGAGCATCGTCCACGGTTCAGAAAACATGCGCGGCCTCAAAGCAACAACGTCGGACGCAACGCGCGGATTGGGCTGCGGTTCCGGATGGCCGCAATTCCCGACTAGGGCGCCAGCCGCCCCGCCGTCTTTCACCGTCCCGACGGAGCGTTCCGCGCACTCAGCATCGTGCCGAAAATCGTCATGACGACCGCGGCGACGGCCATCGGCATGAACGCGGTCCAGGGCAATCCGGTGAGATCCCAGCAGGCGCCGCAGAGCACCGGCAGCAGCACCGCGATGGTGTAACTGATGGTGAACATGCCGCCAGCCATGCGATGCACCTCGCCGGGCGGGCTCAGGATCGCCGGCAGTCCGAAGGTGACGATGAAGGTCACGGCCGCGCCGAGCCCGGCTGCCGCCGCCGACACCACGACCCAGACGCCGTCGCACAGCACGATGCCGACGAGCCCGGCGAACGTGACCGGTCCGAAGATCGTGAACGGCCAGGTGCCGCGCTGCAGCCGCTCGGACATGAACAGCATCATGAACGAGCCGATCAATTGCGCGCCGTTGAGCCAGCCGAGCGTCACGCCGATCATGTCGCCGCGGCCGGTGTGGGTGAGGTAATCCGGCACGAAGGCGTTGGAGGCGAAGAACAGCGCGTTGTTGGCGCCGAGCGCGATGCCGAGCAGCCAGAGCTCGCGGCTGCGCCAGTTCGGCATCCACAAGGATGCGGCGGGCGGCCGCCCGGCGGTGCCGCTCCGGCGGCGGGGCGCGGCGACGATGTAGAAGAGCGTCGTGAGGAGGCCCGGTACCGACCAGACCAGCAGATCGTAACGCCAGCTCTGGCCAACCAGCGGCAGCACGACCGGAATGCTGAGCGCCGCGGTAATTGTCACGCCCATCAGCATGCCGTTGGTCCCGGCCGCGTTGGCGAGCCAGGCACGGCTTGGCGCCCAGATGCGGACCAAGGTCGGAAACGCCGGCTGAAAGATCGCAACGCCGAAGCCCATGACGAGGGTCGCGGCGTAAAGCGTCCAGATATCGGTCACCGCGGCGCGGGCCGCCGACGCCATCGACACGATGGCGAGCCCGCAGGTTGCGACCACCAGCACGCCAAAGCGGGCGATCAACAGCGAACCCGGAATCGCGGCCAGCGCGAACATGCTGAGCGGGATGCCGATCAGCAGGCCGACCTGGGTTTCGCTCATGTGCAGGTCGTCGTGAATGAGCGGGATGACCGGCGGCACCGCGAGCAGCGGCATGCGGATGGTGACGCCGGCAAGCCAGAGCAGCGACAGCACCGTGAACAGAGGCGGCGACGCCGGGCTCTCACCCGGCAACGGGGGACGGTTCATCAGAACGCCTTGAGACGACCCGGCACGGGTCCTTGATGCGGGCGGAGCCTACGCGCCGCGGGGCGGCGGCGATAGCCGTGCCGGCCGACACGATGGTCAGCCCGCAGGATCAGTTGAGTCGCGGCCGTTTCGCTGCGGACATCGGCCCGTCTCGGGGACTCTCCCAAACACCGACCCATCCGACCCTGCGCCAAGTCGTTTACCAGGCACGTACAAGCAGCATCAGATGGGACAGTTCAGACACGCGTGGCGCATTTCACGAACCCGATCTGGCATATATCGCCTCACCGGAGGAACGAAGAGCGTGGGCTAGGCTTGAGTCTTTGCAGGAGCCTTAAATGGCCGATCTCGACAAGCCAATCGTGATTTCCTCTGTCAAGCCGAATGAAGTCCACGACTGTCCATATGAGCCAGACTTCAAATCAATGATTTGGTGGAGTTTGGCGGGCTTGGCCACTTTGGCCATGATTGGTGGCGTCGTCTACGATATGGGCGACGGCACGCGAACCACAGCGTCGCCTTCATCGATCACGGCGCCCGCGGGGCCGAGCTTTTCAAAGCCCGGACCCTAAAATCGAAGCAGTCTAGTACACCGCAGCAATCCTAATTTGGCCCTCGTTGCGCAGCACCTGGATCGAAACGTGGTTGTTGTGCCTGCGCAGGATCAAGTCGACAGTTGATTCGCCAAGACGCAAGTTGCGTAACGTCACTTCCTCAAGGAAGGCCGGAAGTCTCGGTTCATGCAACAGGATTTCGTTGCGGTCCCGATCGAATTCGAGCCCAAGCGAAGACTGCAGGAGCATGAGCGGCGCGCCGGCGGCCCACGCTTGTGGCGAGCAGGCCACC
>Ga0207701_10007053_pt1 | contig 11183 bp, 11 predicted proteins | sample KBSSwiSSwithPhiX_FD_184294 | JGI IMG/M metagenome (GOLD analysis project Ga0207701, IMG submission 184294) | Switchgrass rhizosphere bulk soil microbial communities from Kellogg Biological Station, Michigan, USA, with PhiX - S5 (SPAdes) (version 2) | ecosystem: Environmental > Terrestrial >...
GACTGGATTCGAACCAGCGACCTCTCGGTCCCGAACCGAGCGCTCTACCAGGCTGAGCCACGCCCCGACGGAACGATCAGTATACCCGACCGCTATAATTCATCCCCATGCCGATCTACGAATACGAGTGCCGGAGCTGCCACCACCAGTTCGAGCAGATCGTACGGACCGGCGACGTCCCCGCGTGCCCGAAGTGCCACGGAGGTGATCTCGAGCGCCTGCTGTCGCATGTCTCGATGAGCTCCGACAACACGCGCCAGCTCAATTTCAACAAGGCGCGGCAGGCTGCCAAAAAGGTCCAGAAGGACAAGGACGTCGCGCAGTGGGAGTACGAAAAGAAACACCGCGAGGAAGGGCACTAAGCCCCCAGTCCCAGGTCTTGGTGCTGGTTCGTGGTCCGCTACGAGGCGACGGGCTGATCGGTCAACGACAGCGCCTCGACGTATCCAAGCGCGTCATGCGCGGTCATGTCCGGTTGCAACGGCGTGATTGAGATGTAGCCGTCGCGCACGGCCTGATAATCCGAGCGGTCGTGTGGTTCCCACTGATTGAGCCCTTCTTCGATCCAGTAGTACGGCCGCTGCCGCGGGTCCATTCGCTCGCTCACCGACGTCACATGATTCCTCTTCGCCTGGACCGTCACGCGGAACCCTCTATTGGGGCCCGCCGGGACGTTGATGTTGAGCAGCGTGAACTTCGGCATGCCGCGTTCGAGCACCACCGCCGCAACCTTGGCGGCGGCGCGCGCGGACGGACCGAACTCGGCATCGTCGCCAGTGCGCTCCGCGGAGACGGCGATGCTCGGAATCGACAGCAACGCACCTTCCAGCGCACCCGACACAGTGCCCGAGTAGGTCACATCGTCTCCGAGATTCCACCCCTTGTTGATGCCGGACACGATCAGGTCTGGCTTCTCTCCCAGCACGTGCGTCAGCGCGATGTTCACGCAATCGGTTGGAGTGCCGTCGATTGCAAACACGCGTGGTCCGATCGTCTCGATTCGTAGCGGCCGGCGCAGTGTCAACGCGTGCCCGATCGCACTCGCCTCCTGAATCGGAGCGACGATCGTGACGTCGCCCAGGGGCCGCAACGCCTCCGCAAGCGCGCGAATGCCTTCGGCGTGGACACCATCATCATTGGTCACGAGGATTCGGGGCATCAGAACGTCATCATAGCAATCCGCCGTTCCTGCGGTTCGCCGCAATCGGCGTGATCGCGAGCAGCACGGCGGCTACCGCTGCCAGAATCGCACCCATGGTGAATGCCGCAGCGGGGCTGAAGCGGTCGTAGACGAGTCCAAAGACGACGCTTGCCGTCAGCGCGCCGATGCCGAGGGCGGCGTTGTAATACCCAAACGCCGTGCCCTGACGCGCCGACGGCGTGAGGTCCGCGACCAGAGCCTTTTCCGCCCCTTCAGCGAGGGCAAAGTAGATCCCGTACAACAGAAACCACGCCACGAATCCGGCGGTGGTCGATGCGGTCGCAAATCCGATGTACACGATGGCATAGACGGCCCATCCGAACACGATGACGCGTTTGCGGCCGATGCGATCCGAGAGGCCACCTCCCCACGTCGACAACGACGCCTTCACCACATGCAGGGCCGCCCATAACAAGGGGACGAACGTCGCTGCGCCAAGGGCGTCCGTCAGCCGCAAGAGCAGAAACGCGTCCGCAGAGTTGCCCAGGCTGAATACGAGAATGATGCCCAGCACGATCCACAACCGCTTTGGCAGTTTCACGGACGAACGATCACGTCCTGCGGCGGCGGCACCCTCGACGTGGGAGTCCGCGGGCCGCGCCGGGCCGCGGCCCGACACGTCCGGCTCGCGAACGAGAAACAGCATCACCACCGCAATCACTCCCGGGATCGCGGTCAGGGCAAACAGGAGTCGGTATTCACCCGGCAGAAAGTAGAGAAAAGCAGTGGCGATGAGCGGCCCCACGATCGCACCGGTGTGGTCCATGGCGCGATGGAAGCCGAAGATGCGCCCACGTGACGAGGCGTCGGCGAATTGCGCGAGCATGGCATCGCGGGGCGCGCCGCGAATGCCCTTCCCCGTCCGATCGAGCGCCCGAATGATGAGGACATGAACCCAGCTGCCTGCGACCGCGATGAGCGGCCGCGCCGCACCCGACAGGCTGTACCCGGCGATGACAAGCGGCCGCCGCCGGCCGCGACGGTCCGACCACCAGCCTGACACGACCTTCAGCAGACTGTTCACACCTTCGGCAACGCCTTCGATGATCCCAAGTGATGCTGCACCCGCGCCGAGGACGCTCGACAGATAGATGGGCAGCAGCGGATAGATCATCTCCGTCGCCGCGTCGGTGAAGAGACTTGTCCAGCCGAGGAACCAGACCGGCCGCGGGATCCCGCGATTCTCAGTAGACAGTTCGTCGCGCATCAGTGCCTTTGTTCGCAAACGCGAACCGGGCATCGGGGTCATCACCATCGAGCACCATGCGCGCCGTCAGCTCTCCGATCGCAGGCCCGTGCTTGAAGCCATGACCGGATCCACCGCCAGCGATCCAGACGTTGTCGTGCTCCGGATGCCGATCGACAAGAAAGTCGCCTGTCTCGGTGTTCTCGTACGCGCAGACGCGCGTCTCGACGATGGGCGCGCCGGCAAGCGCGGGCACTCGGCGCGATAGCCATTCGCGCGCTCGGCTCAGGCTCGCCTGATCGGGAATTCGATCGTCGCGATCAGGGTCGAACGGGCCGCCATGCTCGTCGATGCCGACCTTCACGCCGCGTCCATCGATGTCGGGGGTTCCGTAAATGCCGGAAGGAAAATCGATCCAGGCGGGCATCTGCCCCGCCGTGAAACGCTGGTCGCCCGGAGGCGTGCCGAAGTAGGTCACGACTTGTCGCGTCGGACGGATGCGGTTCCGCAGCACGTCGTCGAACACGGTCGGCAGCCAGGCGCCACACGCAAACACGAATCGATCGCCTGCAACCTCCGCACCGCCGCTCGTGCGCAGCGAGCGAACCTCCCGCATTTCCGGAGCCTCGACACGACCGGAGACACGAACGACGCCGCGCGCTTCGAGGTCGACCGCGAGTGCACGCACGGCGCGGCGTGCGGCCACGACGCCGCAGTCGCGCTCGAACAGCGCCACGTCGATTCCGTCCGTATCGAATTGCGGAAACCGGCGGCGGACCTCGGCCGTGGTGAAGATCTCCAGCGGCATCCCGAGCCGCTGCAAGGTGTCCTGTGTGGCGGAGGTATAGGAATCGGTTCCGGCAGCCATCCACAGGACGCCCGCCGGATGCCACAGCGGCTCCTGCCCCTGGAGACGATCGCTGAGAGCGCGCCACTGCTCGAGGGACCGCCGCGCGAGCTCCGAGTAGATCCCGTCAGGACCGTAACCGCATCGGACGATTCGCGTTTCGTCGCCGGAGCTCGACCGCGGGTTCGCCGGACCATACGCATCAACCAGCGTCACGTGAGCGCCGCGGGTACGCAGATGATGGGCTGTCCACGTGCCAAACACGCCCGCTCCCACCACGACCACATGCATCCCGAAAGTTTATGCGCTCTCCTTGCACCCTCGCGTAGCATGAAAGAGTTGGCGACGCTTCACGATCGACTCGCCGCCCGTACCCGTGACGCCGCGCCGGAGTTGGTGGAAACCATCGACGGAGGCTCTGCGGGCAAGCCGCGGCTCCGCTGCTATGCATGCGGACACCGCTGCCCGATTCCGGAGGGCGCAATGGGCGTCTGCAAGGTACGGTTCAACGAAGGCGGACGCCTGCGCGTGCCGTGGGGATACGTTGCCGGTGTGCAATGTGATCCTGTGGAGAAGAAACCGTTCTTCCACGCGCATCCAGGAGCGCTGGCGTACAGCTTCGGCATGCTCGGCTGCGATCTCCATTGCAGCTATTGCCAGAACTGGGTCACGTCGCAGGCGCTGCGCGATCCCGAAGCCTCGGTGCCGCCGCGCGACACGACGCCGGAGTCCCTGGTTCAGGACGCGATCCGCCAGGGCGCACGGATTGTCGTCTCGACGTACAACGAGCCGCTCATCACGGCGGAGTGGGCGGTCGAGGTCTTTAAACTGGCGCGCGCACAGGGGCTGATCACGGGTTTCGTGTCGAACGGCAACGGCACCGAACGCGTGCTGGAATTTCTGCGACCCCACATCGACCTGTACAAGGTCGATCTCAAGAGCTTCGACGACCGTCATTACCGCGAGCTCGGTGGTCGCCTGCAGCCGATTCTCGACACGATCTCCTGGCTGCATCGTGCCGGCGTCTGGGTCGAGATCGTGACGCTGCTCATACCGGGTTTCAACGACAGCGACGCAGAGTTGCGCGGTCTTGTCCGATTCCTCGCGGGTGTGTCTCCGGACATTCCGTGGCACGTGACCGCCTTTCATCAGGATTACCGGATGATGGACGCAGCGAACACGACGCCCGCGATGTTGCAGAGGGCGGCTGGAATAGGCCGGGAGGCAGGTCTCCGCTACATCTACGCTGGCAATCTGCCAGGCCGTGTCGGAGACCTGGAACACACGGCGTGCAGGAGTTGCGGCGCGCGGCTCATCACGCGGTACGGCTACAGGATTCAGGACTACCGTCTGACCCCCGACGGGGCCTGTCCCCAGTGTCACGCCCTGATTCCGGGCCGTTGGAGCGCCGGATTCGTAGGCCAGGCCACGGCGTTCCCGTACCTCCCGCACGATCGCACCCGGTTGCGTGTGGTCTAATTCCTAAAGGTGATCCAAGACACGCAACAGCGACCGCTACGCAATCTACGCGTGTCGGTCACGGACCGGTGCAACCTCCGCTGCAGTTACTGCATGCCGGAGCCGGATTACGTGTGGTTGCCGCGAGAAGACATTCTCCACTTCGAGGAGATCGAGCGTCTGGTCGATGTCTTCACCGCGCTCGGCGTCGACAAGGTTCGCCTCACTGGCGGGGAGCCGCTCCTGCGGCGCGATCTGCCGGACCTGATTCGACGACTTGCGGGAAGGCCCGCGATTCGCGACCTGGCCCTGACCACGAACGGCGTACTGCTCGCCTCGCAGGCGGTGGCGCTTCGCGACGCCGGTCTCCACCGCCTGACGGTCAGTCTCGATACTCTGCGGCCCGAGCGGTTCCGTACTCTCACGCGGTTCGACGAGCTCGACCGCGTCCTTGATGGAATCTCCGTGGCGGCCCCGCTTTTTCCCGGTGTCAAGCTGGACACCGTCGTCATCCGCGGCGTCAACGACGACGAGCTGGTGAGTCTGATCGAATTCGCGCGTGGACATCACGCCGAGGTGAGATTCATTGAGTACATGGATGTTGGTGGCGCCACGCACTGGTCGATGCCCAGAGTATTTCCACGCAGTGAAATGTTGACGAATCTCGAGGCGCACTACGGGCCGATCACTCCGATCGTCGAGGCGTCGTCAGCGCCGGCGGACCGCTACACTCTCCCCGACGGAACAGTGTTCGGGATCATCTCATCGACGACCGAGCCGTTCTGCCATTCGTGCGACCGCAGCCGCCTGACCGCTGATGGGCTCTGGTATCTGTGCCTCTATGCGGCGCACGGCACCGATCTGAGGCGGCCACTGCGTGGTGGCGTGTCAGACGAGCAGCTTGCTCACTTGATTCGCGCCACGTGGGAAGTTCGAAGCGATCGCGGCGCGGAAGAGCGGTTTGCGGCCCGCGATCGCTCGCCACTCATTCCGGTCGATCGACTGAGGCGAGATCCGCACCTCGAAATGCATACTCGCGGAGGTTAGACGGTCCGGCCGAAGCAGGACCTACGCGCAGTATTCGTCGAACGCCGCGGTCAACCGTGCGGCGATCGAGGCGGCATCCCGATTCTCGATGTCCCGCCGTTCCAGCATGAACAGCAGCTTGCCGTCGCGCAACAGGCCGATCGACGGCGACGAGGCCGGATAGGGCGCGAAGTACTGACGCGCGCGGTCGGTCGCTTCGACATCGCCGCCGGCGAAGACCGTCGCGGCCAGATCGGGCTTGCGTGAGTGCTGCAGCGCCAGAGCGATACCAGGTCGTGCTTTTCCGGCTGCGCACCCGCAGACGGAATTCACGACGATCATCACCGTGCCTGTACTCTGCACGGCATCATCAACCTGCTCAGGCGTGCGCAGCTCCGTGACGCCCAGCCTGGTCAGTTCCGCGCGCATCGGCGCGATAAACGGTTCGGGATACGGCATTCCCCGATTGTACCGGACTAGGACCGCACGGGCACGCCGACGGGCACGACGGCATCGAGAAACGCATCGACATAGGCCGCGTTGAACCGGCCGACGTGTGTTTCCTCGAGTACGAATTTGACTGCCTCGTCGTGAGTCAGCGCATCGCGATACGGGCGCTTCGACGTGAGTGCGTCGTAGACATCGACGATGCCGACGATCTGCGCAAGCAACGGAACCGCGTTTCCACGGAGGCCGGCCGGATAGCCGCTGCCGTCGATGCGTTCGTGATGGCCCAGAATGATTGGCCGTACGGTCCGAAGTGACTGCAGAGGCGCGCACAGCGTGTCGCCGATCTCCGGATGACGCCGCATCAGCGTCCATTCTTCTGCGGTCAGTGGGGCGGGTTTCAACAGCACCGAGTCGGGCACCCCCACTTTGCCGATGTCGTGGAGGAAGCCGCCGCGTTGCAGCGCATGCAGATCGTCGGCGCCGAGTCCAAGCGCGCGTCCAAGCTGGACGGCGAGCCTCGACAGCCGTTCACAATGTCCGTTCGTGTAGGGATCGCGTGCCTCGATTGTCAACGCGAGAGCGACGAACGCGCCTTCTGCTGAATCCAGCGCGTCGATCAGTTGCTTGACACGGGAGAGAGATCGGACGCGGGCACGCAGTTCGTGCGGATGGACCGGCTTCGACAGGTATTCATCCGCCCCGGCCTCGATACCGTTGATTCGATCTTCGAGATCCGTCTGGCCGGAGACCAGAACAACGGGAGTGAGTCGCGTTGCCGGATCCGCCTTCAGCTGGCGGCAGACGTCCAGGCCATTGACGAGTGGCATCGCGACATCAAGGAGCACAACGTCGGGCCTCTGTCGATGAATGGCGGCGAGGGCGGACGCGCCGTCCGGGGCCAGCACAACGTCATGGCCGTCGGCGCTGAGCACTCGATGAAAGAGCGATCGGATGCTCTCCTGATCATCGGCAATCAGCACGCGGCTGCGCCGCGATCCCGGAATGGAGTCAGTCAACAGTGTCCTCGGCCTGCGCGGCGCCGCTGGCTGTGCCACGCCACGATTCACGTATCGGCACCCGCAAATGCGCCTTTAGCCGGGGATTTTTGCGTCCCGAACAAGAGGGCCGGCAGTAGTGGAAGCCGCATGGCGAGGCGCGCATCGATGTGCAGCCGCGTCCACGCTACGATGCCCACGGTGACTGAGGTCCTGACGGTCGACGCGCTCCTGCCTGATCCGGCCGCGATCGCACGGGCGGCTGCGATCCTGCGTGGCGGTGGCCTCGTCGCGTTCCCGACCGAAACCGTATACGGCCTGGGGGCGCACGCTCTTGATCGGGTCGCCGTCCATCGAATCTTCCTTGCCAAGGAACGGCCGTCGGAAGACCCACTCATTGTCCACGTGCATGACATTCGCGCGCTGGCGTCGCTGACGACTGACGTTCCGGCCGCCGCGAGCGCGCTTGCAGCCCGCTTCTGGCCCGGACCGCTGACGATGGTCATGCCTCGGTCGGCATCGGTGCCCGACGAAGTAACGGCGGGACTCGACACCGTGGCCATCCGCATTCCGGCGCATCCGGTCGCCCTAGCGATCATCACAGCCGCGTCGATACCGGTGGCAGCGCCCAGTGCGAATCTCTTTTCACGTCCGAGCCCGACACGAGCGGAGCATGTGCTCCAGGATCTCGACGGGCGAATCGACCTCGTCGTCGACGGCGGCCCCACAACGGTCGGGGTCGAGAGCACGGTCCTCGATCTCACCGGATCGATCCCCACGATCCTCCGTCCAGGTGCTGTAACGCTCGAGATGATTCGGACAGTGTTACCTCAAGTACGGCTCGAGCAGCGTTGGGCGCAGGAGCGAGAGGGCGGCATGAGAGCGCCGGGCCTGCTAGCGAAGCATTACTCGCCCCGGGCAGCGTTGACGTTGTATGAAGGTGCTGCCCCGAGCGTCACGGCCAAGATGGCGGCCGACGCCGCTGAGGTGATCGGGCGCGGGCAACGTGTCGGAATCGTCGCCGCCGATGAAGACTCTTTCCCCGGCGTATCGATTGAGGCGCTCCAGCTCCTGCGAATCGGGTCGGAGCGCAACGCCGAAGCGCTCGCCGCCAATCTCTACAACGCGCTGCGCACGCTCGATGCCTCGGGCGTTGACGTGATCCTGGCGCGAACGTTCCCGGATCAGCCGGGGCTGACCGCTGCGATCCACGATCGATTGCGGCGCGCGGCGGCCGGTCGCATCGTTCGCGTCCAGCCCTGACGTCACCCCTGTCGGCTCCCCCAATAGCGGAGGCAGCCTCCGGTACATCGCTTGCCACGTCTGAGGCATGGGTAAAACGACGACATCGCTCGAGACACCGCTTCGCCAGCAACTGGACCGCCTCGCCGCGTTCGAGCCAACGGACGCGCCCGTGCTGAGTCTGTACCTTGATTTGCGGGCAAATGAGCACGGCCGGAGAACGTGGGACACGTTTCTCCGCCAGGCTTTCAAGGAACGCCCGCAATTACTGAAAGGTGACACACGCAAGAGCTTCGAGCAGGACGCCGGACGTATCCAGGCCTTCCTCGACCATGAATTGAGAAGGTCGGCGCAGGGCCTGGCTGTGTTCGCGTGCTCAGCGCACGACGGCTTCTTCGAGGCGATTCAGCTCGACGTGCCAGTTGAGGACAACTGGTTATTCATCGGCTCAGTCCCTCACCTGTATCCACTCATGCGACTGAACGACCAGTTCCCCCGCTACGCTGCTCTGCTCACTGACACGAACTCCGCGCGGTTGTATGTGTTCGGGCTCGGAACTCGCGAGGCGGAGCGCGAGGTCGAGAGCGTCAAGACGCGGCGCACGTCCGTGGGCGGCATGTCGCAGCCCCGTTATCAGCGCCATGTCGAGAACTTCCACTTGCATCACACCAAGGAAGTGGTCGACGTACTCGACCGCGTCGTCAGAACAGAAGCGCTGAATCACATCGTCCTCGCCTGCGACGCCGTGGTCAGGCCCATGCTGATGGAACAGATGCCCAAGCACCTGGCAGACAAGGTGATCGACGTCTTGGCGCTGGATATTCGGACACCCGAGCATCAGGTTCTTCAGGACACGCTTGCCGCGTTGCGTGAGAAGGACGCCGACTCCGATGCTGCGCAGGTGCAGCGCATGCGTGACGCCTGGAACGCCCACGGACTCGCCGTCGTCGGTCCCGAGGACACGCTCCGCGCGCTCGAGATGCGCCAGGTCGAAGAGCTGCTAATCACGACATCGCCGGCGGCGCTGGAACGACCGGCTGCGGTTACAAGCGATCTGAGCCAGGGAACGGTGGACATCGACACGACAGCCCCTGGAACGGAGCGCGATTCGGATCGACATCGGCTTGCGGACCACTTCGTGGTCCAAGCGCACAAGTCCGCGGCGCGTGTGCGGTTCATCGAAGATCCGGAACTGCTCGCGGATGCCGGAGGTGTCGGCGCGCTGTTGCGATTCCGCATTTGAGCCCGAAGCCGGAGGGAGACCGATCGGAATTTTATCGGGCGCTGACGGCGGTCTGTCGAACGGGAACCCAGCCGTCCTCGAAGCGTGCCCGAAGAATAAGCGTGACGACCTTGCCGTAGCTCCTGATCCCCTCTTCGACGCGGTTGGCGCGAAGGTACTTGTCGTACACGCGCCAGCTGGCGTTCCGCAGGAACGGCAACTGACCGCGCTGCAGCCGATCGCCAATGGCCTGCACGTCGCGGCGGGGGCCATCTGCCACGGCATCCCACAGCCGCCGGCGATCGTCTTCGGCCACTTCGCTGCCGATCTGCCAGTAGAGGCTGAGCCAGCCACTGTACTGCGCGGCGACGCCGGCACGCACACACGTTAGCCAGGCGACGAGGTTCGCGTCGGCCTCGTCCGCGAACCCCGCCAGATGCGCCCATTCGTGCGCCGCGACGAACGTCCGTTCGAAGGGCAGCAGATCCGGATTAGCCAGGACTTCGAGCGCGAACGGATCGATCATGCCGTCGACGGTGGTCCACCGGAAATACGCGCCATAGATCGACGACTTCAGCCGTCCGGGTACGGCAGTGTCGAGTCCGGTCAGATTCTGTTGAACGACGCCATAAGCGTCGAGCAGGGACCGGTCGTACCTCGGATCCGGTTCCCATCCAGTGCGGTGGGCATCGGCATACAGACCGTTCATGCGCCGAATCGCTTCGAAGCCAAGTTCCATGACCTGCTCGTTTGACGGCGCCGGACGATTCAGCACGAGCCGCTGTTCCATCGGCAGGCGACGGTAATTGAGGCCCCACGCGCCGAGAAAGATCAGATACGCGGCCGCAGCACACGCGGCGATTGAGCACACCAGGTCGCGGATCGGCTGCAGGCGCCGCCTCTCCCGGGCACGCGACACCGCGACAACGACGGCCAGGATCAGCAGCACAACCGCACCCACCGTCAGCACGTCGAAAACGGCAAAGGGCACGAGGTTCGAAACCGGCGTGAAGACGGCCTGGATCATCGGGTAGATCAACGTCGAGTACCAGCGTTCAACGAACGCGCTGTCGATCGGCAGAACGGCGGCAGCCAATGCGGCCACGACGATCAACGCCTGCACGACCCGTGTCATCGCCATCGATTATCGCCGTATGGAATATCCTTCGCTGCATAAGGAGTTACCGATGGTTTTTCGCGCGGTGGTCGCAGCGCTGCTCGTCGCCATTAGCGGCGTTGCGGACGCGTCCCAGGCGCGCCCTGGCCTCGACGCGAGTGTGGCCGGACAGAGCAGCGCGCGGGTCTCCCGTCAGACTGGAAGCATCGCCGGCCGCGTCATTCATGCGGATGGTGCCGCCGCCGAAGGGGCACACGTAGCCGTCTACGCCGTGCGCGACGGTGCCCCCGCGGCAGTCGTGGGAACTGCCACGAGCTCTTACGACGGGCGATACGAAGTGACAGGCGTGCCCGCAGGTCAGTTCGTGGTTGGCGTCACGCCTCAGCGAATTCGCGGGTACGGCGGCGACTCCCGCCGCCTCACGACAGCGCCGGTCGAA
>Ga0207701_10007055_pt1 | contig 11183 bp, 9 predicted proteins | sample KBSSwiSSwithPhiX_FD_184294 | JGI IMG/M metagenome (GOLD analysis project Ga0207701, IMG submission 184294) | Switchgrass rhizosphere bulk soil microbial communities from Kellogg Biological Station, Michigan, USA, with PhiX - S5 (SPAdes) (version 2) | ecosystem: Environmental > Terrestrial > Soil...
CGCTCGCCGAAGGCGCGCGCGTGACGGACGTGTCGCCGGTCGACGGCAAGACGGCGCTCTTTCGCGCCGCGGTGCTCGGCCATGCCGATGCGGTGCGGCTGCTCCTCGACCGCGGCGCGGACCGGCAGGCGCGCGGCAACGACGGACGCACGGTCGGGGAGATCGTCACCGCTGCCCGCAGCGACGAACGCGAGCCGGCCGTCGCTACCGCCCTCGACGCCGTGGCCGCGGCGCTTCGCGAGCCGGGAAGCGGACGATGATCCGTCGCGCTGTCCTTCTTCTGCTCGCCCTGGCCGCGGCCGCGTGCGGCATCGAGCGGCCGCCCCACGGCGGCGCGGCGGAACAGCAGCTTGCCGCGGCGACGATCGTCGGCGACACCGCCGCGGTGACGCGCCTGCTCGCCGCCGGTGCCGACCCGAACAAGATGGTCCCGGTGCAGGATCGCCCGCAGTCGCCGTGGTACATCGCGCTCCGTCAATTGCGGCCGAAGCGGCCGGAGGCGGTCGAGATCATCAGGGCCATGCTCGCCAGGGGTGCCCGGCCGAACAGGACCTGGGGCACCAGCGGCGGCGATGTGACGCGACCGACCGAATCGTTCTGGAAGCGGTTGACGAGCGGCGGGCGCGGGCCCTCGACCGGCGACTTCAGCCCGCTGGACATCGTCATGCTGCACCCGGTGCCGGAGGCCGTGCGTGCGCTGGTCGAGGGCGGCATGGATCCGCGACTCGGCGAGCGGGCGCTGGTGAGCGCGATCGAAGCGCGCGACGACGCGATCGCGCGCATCCTCGTCGAGGGCGGCGTCGACGTGAACTGCAACCCCGGGCCGACGCCGCTCGTCGCCGCGATCGAGGCCCGCAATGTCGCGATGATCGGCTACCTCGAACAGCGCGGCGCGCGCGAGAAGCCCTGAGGTCGGGGGCCGGCCCCGGGATGTGCCTGAGACCCCGAGCCCATACTTATAGGATCATCGAGCACCGAACCTCGAGCCACCGCCGCCGGCCATGCACCGGCGCACGCTGAAGGAGACACGCCCATGCCAAGCCCACCCTCAGGCGCCGGTGCCGGCGCCGCAGTCGACGCCATACGCACGCTTGCGCTGGTCGGGCCGGCGGCTGCCGGCAAGACCAGCCTGGCCGAAACGCTGCTCGCGACCGCCGGCGCGATCGGCGCCCCCGGAACGCTGGAGCGCGGCACCACGGTCAGCGACTTCGACGCGATGGAGCGGCGGATGCAGCACTCGCTCAACGCCACCGTGCTCCACCTCGCGCACGGCGCGACCCGGATCCACTTCATCGACACGCCGGGCGCCCCCGACTTCCTCGGGCAGAGCCTGCCCGCTCTCGAGGCGGTGGAAACCGTGGCGGTCGTCATCAACGCGGCGACCGGCGTCGAGCCGATGGCGGTGCGCATGATGGAACACGCGGCCTCGCGCCAGCGCGACCGGCTGATCATCGTCAACAAGATCGACACCCCGGGCGTCGACCTGCCGCGCGTGCTGGCGCAGATCCAGGCCGCGTTCGGCAAGGAGTGCCTGCCGATCAATCTGCCGGATGCGGGCGGCAGCCGGGTCGTCGACTGCTTCTACAACCGCGAAGGGCACAGCGACTTCGGCAGCGTCGATGCCGCGCATCGCGCGCTGGTGGAGCAGGTCGTCGAAGTGGACGCCGATTTCGTCGACCGCTATCTCAACGAGGGCGACGTCGATGCCGCGGAGCTGCACGCGCCGCTGGAGCAGGCGCTGCGCGAGGGTCACCTGATCCCGGTGTGCTTCGTCTCGGCCCGCAGCGGCGCCGGCGTGGCCGAGCTGCTCGACATCATCGTCAAGCTGCTGCCGAATCCCGCCGAGGCCAACCCGCCGGACTTCCTGCGCGGCGAGGGCGATGCGGCCGAGCCGCTCGCGGCCCTGCCCGACCCCGCCAGGCACGTCCTGGCCCATGTGTTCAAGGTGACGGTCGATCCGTTCGTCGGCCGGCTCGGCGTGTTCCGGGTGCATCAGGGGACGGTCACCAAGGACAGCCTGCTGTACATCGGCGACGGCCGGAAGCCCTTCAAGGTCGGGCGCCTCTTCATGCTTCAGGGCAAGGACCATGTCGAAGTCGCGCAGGCGCTGCCGGGCGACATCGCCGCGGTCGCCAAGGTCGACGAGATCCGCTTCGATGCGGTACTGCACGACGCGGCCGAGGACGATCACATCCACCTCGCGCCGCTGCCATTTCCCAAACCCGTGCACGGCCTGGCGATCGAGCCCAAGCGCCACGGCGACGAACAGCGGATGTGGGAGATCCTCACCAAGCTGGTCGACGAAGACCCCTGCCTGAGGCTGGAGCACGCGACCGGCACCAACGAGACCGTGGTCTACGGCCTCGGCGAGCTGCACCTGCGCATCCTGCTCGAGCGGTTGCGCGAAACCTACCGCTTCGAGGTCAACACCCGGCCGCCGCGAGTCGCCTATCGCGAGACGATCACGGCGCCGGCGGAAGGCCACCACCGGCACAAGAAGCAGAGCGGCGGCGCCGGCCAGTTCGGCGAGGTCTACCTGCGCATCGAGCCGCTGCCGCGCGGCGGCGGCTTCGAGTTTGTCGACCAGGTCAAGGGCGGGACGATTCCGGGCCAGTTCATCCCCGCCGTGGAAAAGGGCGTGCGCGAAGTGCTCGCCGCCGGCGCCATCGCCGGCTACCCGGTGGTCGATGTGAAGGTCGTTGTTTACGACGGCAAGCACCACAGCGTCGACAGCAAGGAGATCGCCTTCGTCACCGCCGGCCGCAAGGCCTTCCTGGCGGCAGTGCGCGACGGTCGGCCGATCGTGCTGGAGCCAATCGTGCACGTCGAGATCACGGCGCCGGGGCAGGCGCTCGGCGACATCACCGGCGACCTGGCGTCGCGCCGCGGCATGGTGAGCGGCACGGCCAACGGCGCGCCCGGGACGATGATGGTGCGCGGCCAGGCGCCGATGTCGGAGCTGCTCGGCTACCAGAGCCGGCTCAACGCTCTGACCAGCGGCCAGGGCCGGTACACGCTCGAGTTCTCGCACTACGAGGCGGTGCCGCCGAACACGCAGCAGCGGCTCGTCGGCGAGTTCAAGGTGCGCGACGACGATTGAAATCTGTCGAACCGGGGCGGGGTGATGAACGATCCGCGCCCGTGACACAGCCGAGAGGGTCCTGAGGCTCGCCTCCGACCGGCGGCCGCGCAGTCGAGCGGGCCGGAACGATCATTTCTCCTGGAGGTGACGATGGGGCAGGCCAGGCTGACGCTGAAGAGCGTCGAGATCCGTGCGGTGAGCGTGCCGCTGAAGCGGCCGATCGTTTCCAAGGTCGGGCGCTTCGACCACTGGCCGCTGATCCTGATCGACCTGTACACGCGCGAAGGCGTCGTCGGCCGCAGCTACCTCGAGCCCTATCTGACGCATTCGATCGGGTCGATCGTCCCGGTGCTGCGCCACCTGGCCGAGCAGCGCATCGGACGGCAGGTCGCGCCGCTTTCCGACTTCCAGGAGGGCCGGCGTTCGCTCAACCTGGTCGGCTACGAAGGCATCACGATGATCGCCGTCGCCGGTCTCGACATGGCCGCCTGGGACGCGCTGGCCCGGGCCGCCGACCTGCCGCTGGCTGAGCTGCTCGGCGGCACGGTCGGCGATGTCCCGGCCTACAACAGCAACGGCCTGTGGTTGTCCGCGCTCGACGGCCTGGCCGGGGAGGCGGCAGAGCTGGTGGCCGAAGGCGGCTTCGGCGCGCTCAAGCTGCGCCTCGGCAGGGACCGCCTGGCCGACGACCTGCAGGCGATCCGCGAGGTGCGCTCGGCCGTCGGCCCGGACGTCCACCTCATGGTCGATTTCAACCAGGGCCTGACCCTGGGCGATGCCCTGCGGCGCTGCCACGCCCTCGACGACCAGGGCCTCTACTGGTTCGAGGAGCCGACCACCTACAACGACCTCGACGGCTATGCCCAGCTGACGCGCGAGCTGCGCACGCCGGTGCAGCTCGGCGAGAACTTCTACGGCCCGCGCGAGCTGTGGCGCGCCCTCGAGCTCGGCGCCGGCGACTACGTGATGCCCGACCTGATGCGCATCGGTGGCGTCTCCGGATGGCTGCGTTCGGTGCCGATCGCCGCCGCCAAGGGCATCGAGGTGTCGACGCACCTGTATCCCGAGGTGGCCGCGCATCTGATGCGCGTGACCGAGACCGCACACTGGCTGGAGTGGCAGGACTGGGCCAACCCGATCCTGAAGGAGCCGTTCGAGGTGCGCGACGGCCGCCTCGTCATTCCGGATCGGCCGGGCTGCGGCATCGAATGGGACGAGGCCGCGGTCAAGCGGCTGGCGTTCGACGCATGAGGACGGACATGCTTTGCTCTCGGGCGGTTTTTCGGGTTGTGATCGCTGCCGGGCTGGTGCTGGCGTCCTCGGCCGCGGCGGCCGAGGGTGCGGTGACCGTGTATGGCGGCGCGCGAGCGGGCGGCGAGTTCATCGACCAGAACGCCGGCGACGAGACCGTGAAGCTCGACGGCGGCGCCGCCGGCTCGCTGAGCTTCGAGTGGCTCCTTGCCGATGGGCGGCAGGCGCAGCTCTTCTACTCTTTCCAGCGCAGCGCCTTGCCGGGTTCGGTGCTGAACCGAACGAGCGACATCGCCGTCAACATCAGCTACCTGCACATCGGCGGGCGCGTGTTCTTCGAGGGCAACCACACCGAAAACGGCAGCTACCTGGTCGGCGGGCTGGGGATCACGCACCTGTCGCCGAGCCTCGACGGGCTGTCGTCCGAGGTGCGCCCGTCGATGAACCTCGGCCTCGGCTACCAGTGGATGCTGTCCAAGCAGCTCGCACTGCGCACCGAAGTGCGCGGCTATCTGACGCTGATCCACAGCAGCGGCGGGTTCTTCTGCTCCGGCGGCTGCGTTGTCGCGATTCGAGGCGACACGATGCTGCAGGTCGAGGGCATGCTCGGGCTGTCGTACGGCTTCTGAGGTCGCGCAGGCCCGAGCAAGGGCCCGCCGGCGTTCGTGCCTCGCATGCGGATCAGGCGAACGCCGACCGCAGGTTCTGCTCCCCGACGGCCGTGAAATCCACCACCCGCGAGCCTTTCACCCGCGCCGCCCAGCGCAGCTCGTAGATACGCTGCAGCAGCGCCGCGCCGAGGGCGCCGGCGAGGTGGTCGTGGCGCTCGCTCCAGTCGAGGCAGGGGCGGCAGAAGACGCGTCGCTGCCGCGCGGCCGCATCGACGTCCACCCCGAGGGCGCGAAACCGCGCCAGGCCGCCCTCGCTCAGGCAGAGCCCCTCGGTGCCGCTGGTGAGCGAGCCGCTCGACTGCAGGCCGCCGTAGACCATCACGCCCAGTTCGCCGGCGAGGTGGTCGTAGCAGACCCTGGCCTTGCGCAGGGCCGGCTCGCGCGGTCCGGTCACCAATCGCGTCGGCCGGCTGCGGAAGGCCACGCCGAGCAGCGCCTCGAGGGCGTGCGCCACCTCGTCGTCGGCGAGGCGGAAGTAGCGGTGCCGGCCCTGCGCCTCCACCGACAGCAGCCTGGCTTCGAGCAGCTTGCCCAGGTGGGCGCTCGCCGTCTGCCGGGTGACGCCGGCGGCCGCGGCCAGCTCGGTGGCGGTGAGCGCGCGGCCGTCCAGCAGGGCGGTCAGCATCTCGGCGCGCGCCGGCTCGCCGATGAGGCCAGCGATGCGGGCGATGTCGGGTCCGTCCTTCATGGCGGGCAGTCTAGGCGCGGCCACGGCGCCACGGTTCGCTTCGGGCCGAACCGTCGGCGCAACGTTCAGCCGGGAACCCGACCCTTGACGGCGTTCGCCCAGGCGCGGTAGGTCAGCCGGCCCTGGGCATCGACCGGCAGGCGCCGCCGCACCCCGTCGCGCAGGCGTGCACGGTCCGCCTCGCCCATCTGCGCCACGCGCGTCGCGACCCGCGGGCCGGTCTGCGCGATCTCCCAGAAGCGATCGAAGCTTTCGAAGCTGCGTTCCACCTCGATCGTTCGCGTCTCCACGCCGACCAGCCCGGCCTCTTGCCAGACCGAGCGCAGCGCCTCCAGGCGCGACGCTTCCTCGCTCGGCGGGCCGGGCGTCGCGATGCCCATCGCCTTCATCTCATCGAGCATCGCGGCGTAGGGGAAGCCGCCGCCGAACATGTCCCAGGCGTAGGCGGAGACGCTGCCGCCGGGCCGGGTGACCCGGACCATCTCGGCCACCGCCTTCACCGGATCGGGCACAAAGAAGATCACCAGCGCCATCACCGCCGCGTCGAAGCGGGCTTCCGCCCAGGGCAGGGCCTGGGCGTCACCGACATGAAACGCCACCGGTGCACCCGGGGGAAGACGGGTGCGGGCGAAGGCGATCTGCGCCTCGGCGGGGTCGATGCCCTGGACTTCGGCCGGGGCGCAGCGTTCCGCCAGCATCTCGGTGAACGCGCCGTTGCCGCAGCCCACGTCGGCCCAGCGCTCGCCCGGAGCCGGATCGAGCCAGCGCAGGAAGGCATCGCCGACGGATCGGCTCCAGACTCCCATGTAGACCTCGTAGGAGGCGCCGTCGTCGAAGCGGATCTGCGGCGGATTCATGCGGGCTCCGGAAGTCGATGGAGCCGACTGTAGACGGTGCCGTGCGCCGGTCGGCCGCACGGCGGGCCGATGTCCGCACGCTCGGCGCGCCGCTGATCCGGAGAGAAGATCGCACTCCGAGGTCACGCCGATGCCGAAGATTCTCTGGGTCGCCTTGCCGCTGCTGCTCGCGGCGGCACTGCTCGTCGGGCAATGTCTGCGCGGCCGCGCGCCTTCACGCACGGCGATCAACATCGGCTCGAGCGTGCTCCTGCTCGCCTACGTGGCGACGACCGCCGGTCTCGGCATCTTCTGGGTCGCCAACCAGCAGCTGCCGGTATTCGACTGGCACTACCTGTTCGGCTACGGCACGGCGCTGCTCGTGTCGCTGCACCTGGCCTTCAACTTTCCGCTGGTGTGGCGCTTCTTCACGCGCCGCCCGGAGCGAGGCCGGGAGGTTTCGCAGACGCCGGCGGCGGCTGCGGTGGCCGCGACGCGGCGCAGCCTGCTCGGCGCGTTCGGTGTGCTGGCGGCGACGGGCGCGGCGTTCGTGCTCGGCCTGCGCCATGGACGCAGCGAGCTCAAGGTCGAGCCGTCGCCGGTCGGAACGACGTCGTCGCGCGCCGGTGCGACGACGGCGCTCTCCGGCAGCGTTTCCGAGGCGGCGGCGCTCGCGCTCGTCGAGCGTTTCCATGCCTTTTCCGCGCACACACGCGCCGGCGTCCTGACACGCGCCCCCAGCGGCGGCTGGGGCGAGCCGCCGCCGCCGTTCAAGCGCCATACCGGCGCGGCGTTGATTCGCTTGCCGGCACCGGGAGCTGCACGGGCAGGCCGCTTCGACCTCGCTTCGCTCGCCGCTCTGCTCTGGCACACCGCCGGCGTGACCGAGACCCGCGGCGGCCTGTCGCTGCGCGCCTCGCCGTCGTCGGGCGCGCTGTTCGCGACCGAGCTGTACATGCTGGCACGGTCGCTTCCCGGCCTGGGCCCGGGCGTCCTGCACTACGACCCGCAATCGCATGCACTGGAGCGGCTCGGCGCGGCCTCGCTCGATGCGCTGCCGGGCGACGCGATCGACGGCGGGGCGGCACACGAGGCACCGGCGTTCGTCATCGCGACCGCGGTCTTCCAGCGCTCGGGACACAAGTACCGCGACCGGACCTATCGCTACGTGCTCGCCGACCTCGGGCACGCGCTCGAGAACCTGCGCGTCGCCGCCGGGGTGCTCGGCATGCCGGCCCGCTTCGTCGCTGCGTTCGACGAGGCGCTGCTGGCCCGCGCGCTCGGCGTCGACGAGTCGCTGGAAGGCGTGCTCGCGGTCGTCGCGCTCGGCGGATCGGCAGGTACTGGGGCGGCGCCGCCGGCACGGCCCATGTCGGTGGCATCGCCCTTGCCGATGGTATGGCCATCGCCGGCGGCCCCGTCGGCGCTTACGGCGGAGACACCGGCGGCGCGCTGGCAGGTCGCTGCGCTGCCGACGGCTGGCGCGACGGCGTCGACGCTGCCCAGCGAGGCTCCAGGCGTGACCGCCGCGGTCCACGCCGCGACCTCCTTGCGCGCCGCCGCGCCGGCCCCCGCGATCTCGGCGCCGGGCGCGGCGGCGATGGCCGGTGCCTCGCCGGTGACGCCCGAGACCCGCGTCGCGCTTCCCGCTGCCGAGCCGACCACGCCCGACTGGCTGCACGTCATTGCGACGCGGCGATCGGTGCGCCGCTATTCGGCCGTACCGCTGTCCCCGACTGCGCTCGCGGCGGTGCTGTCGCGCATGGCGACCACCGCCGGCCCGCTGCTGTCGCCGGCGGTGCGCATCGACATCGTCGTCCACGCGGTCGAAGGCCTGGAGCCCGGCGTCTATCGCTATCAGCCCGGCGGACACGCGCTGCTGCGTCGCCGCGCCCAGCCTGCGGCCGGCCGCGCCGCGACGCGTGCTGCCGCCCTCGACCAGGACGTCATCGGCGACGCCGCCGCGGTGCTCGTGCTGGCGATCGACCGCGCGAGCTTCGCGGCCGATCCGCTCGGCGCGGCGCGCGGCTACCGGCACGCGTTCCTCGAAACTGGACTGGTCGGGGAGCGCGCGTACCTGGAGGCCGGTGCCCGGGGTCTCGGCGCCTGCGCCGTCGGCGCGTTCTACGACGACGAGGCGGACGCGCTGGTGGGCGTGGACCCGGCGCGCGAATGGGTCGTGCACTTCGCCGCGCTCGGCGTGAAGGGCTGATCTGACCCTCGACGGCGAAGACTCAGCGCGGCAACCCGCCCGCCGCCACCCAGGGCTGCGCGGCCTCGAGTTCCTTCAGCAGTCGCTTGGGCGCCTGGGCGCGGTAGCTTTCCATGACCCAGCGCTTGATCGTCTCGAGCGGCGGGCCCGTCGACGGGTCGAAGGCGATCGACACCCAGCCGCTCTTGCCCAGGCCGTAGGCCATCGGCCTCGCGTGCGGCAGGCGCAGGGCCTCCGCGCCGCTTATCCGTAGCTTGACGCCGACCGACACCCGATCGGCGTCCACGCCGAGGTAGAGAAAGGTCTTGTCGTTGACGGCGACGTCGTCGTGCCCGGGCCAGGGGCTCTTCGGCTGCGTGCCGGGCAGGGCCAGGGCGAAGGTCCTGATCGCCTTCAGGAGGGGGGCGGGGTGGGCCGGCATCGCGGATTCGGCAGGTGCAGGATGGAACTTAGCACCGTCGGCACGCCGTCTTCGGCCGGTCTCTCGGCCGAAAACCGGTACGCTTGGTCGCTCCCCCGCTTGACGCTGATCAATGATCCTGCCAAGCGGCGCATAAGAATGAGCCCCGACTCGACGATTCGCATCTGATCAGAGCCCATGAGGTCGCCACCCGGCTGAACGTCGATCCCGCCCCTTCCTGCTGGGGTATACGTTGGAGGTGGTTCATGGCGCACGCATCTCGTGTCATCGCTGGCGTCGGGCTCGCCGACCAGCACCGCAAGAGCCGCTGGCCGGCGCGCATGGATCTGGCACAGAGCGTGAGCGGCCTCGTTCTCGGCCTGTTCATGTGGGGCCACATGTTCTTTGTCTCGTCGATCCTGGTGAGCAAGGACTTCATGTGGACGATCACCCGGATGTTCGAGGGCTATTTCTTCGTCGGCAGGGCCTTTCCCGGCATCGTCTCGGTCATCGTCTTCGCCATCGTCATGTTCGTCGTGCTGCACGCGTTCCTCGCGATGCGCAAGTTCCCCGCGAACTACCGGCAGTACCGCCTGTTCATGGGTCACAGGAACCTGCTCCGGCACGAAGACACGACCTTGTGGTGGGTGCAGTTCGTGACCGGGTTCGCGCTGTTCTTCCTCGCCACGGTGCACCTCTATCAGATGCTGATGCACCCGGGCGACATCGGCCCCTACGAGTCGGCCGACCGGGTGTGGACCGGCCGGTGGTGGCCGATCTATCTCGTCATGCTGTTCTGCGTCGAGCTCCACGGCGGCATCGGCCTCTATCGGCTGGCGGTGAAGTGGGGCTGGTTCGAAGGCAAGGACGCGAACGTGAGCCGCAAGCGGCTCAAGCGGCTGAAGTGGGCTCTGACCGTCTTCTTCCTCGTGCTCGGGCTCGCCACGCTCGCCGCGTACATGAAGATCGGCTACGCGCATCGAGACCAGGTGGGTGAGCGCTATACGCCGGCGTGGCTGCAGAGCCCGCCCCAGGCACCGCCGCCGCCATGGTGGCCGTCCTGGCTGAAGGAGGCGTCGAAATGAACGTCGTCTACACCGACGTGCTGGTGATCGGCGGCGGGCTGGCCGGGCTGCGCATGGCGATCGGCGCGAAGCGCCGCGGCCACGAGGTCATGATCCTCTCGCTGGTGCCGGCGAAGCGCTCGCATTCCAAGGCGGCGCAGGGCGGCATGCAGGCGAGCCTGGGCAACGTGATCAAGGGACAGGGCGACAACGAGGACGTCCACTTCGAGGACACGGTGCGCGGCTCCGACTGGGGCGCCGACCAGCAGGTCGTGCGCATGTTCGTCAATACGGCGCCCAAGGCGGTGCGGGAGCTGGCGGCCTGGGGCGTGCCGTGGAGCCGGGTTCGCCGAGGCGACCGCGACGTCGTCATCAACGGCAAGAAGGTCACCATCACCGAGCGCGACGAAGCCCACGGCACGGTGGCGCAGCGCGACTTCGGCGGCACCAAGAAGTGGCGTACCTGCTACGTGTCCGACGGCACGGGCCACGCGATGCTCAACGCGGTGGCCGATCGTGCGATCGCCGACGCCATCCCGGTCCATGAGCGCACCGAAGCGCTCGCCCTGATCCACGACGGCAGCCGTTGCCACGGGGCGGTGGTCAGGGATCTCGTCACCGGCGAGCTCTCCGCGTATCTCGCGAAAGCCACGGCGATCGCCACCGGCGGCGCGGGCCGGCTTTATCGGGTCACCACCAACGCGGTCATCTGCGAGGGCATGGGCCACGCCATCGCGCTCGAGACCGGCGTCGCCGCGCTCGGCAACATGGAAGCGGTGCAGTTCCATCCGACCGGGATCTTTCCGGCGGGGATCCTCGTCACCGAGGGCTGCCGGGGAGACGGCGGGCTGCTCAAGGACGCCGACGGGCACCGCTTCATGCCCGACTACGAGCCGGAGAAGAAGGAGCTCGCATCGCGCGACGTCGTCAGCCGCCGGATGGAGGAGCATATCAAGAAGGGCAAGGGCGCCAAGAGCCG
>Ga0207701_10007056_pt1 | contig 11183 bp, 9 predicted proteins | sample KBSSwiSSwithPhiX_FD_184294 | JGI IMG/M metagenome (GOLD analysis project Ga0207701, IMG submission 184294) | Switchgrass rhizosphere bulk soil microbial communities from Kellogg Biological Station, Michigan, USA, with PhiX - S5 (SPAdes) (version 2) | ecosystem: Environmental > Terrestrial > Soil...
CCCCCTAATTTTACCGCGGTGAAATTGGAAGCAACGTTGGCCGCACCCACGCAATTTCGGGCCGATGCGGAACGCCTCTCCCATATTTTAATGGAAATGCAGCGTTGTTTTCTCCTGCATCTGTGCAAAGAACTCGCTCCGGGTAATGTTTCCTTCTCCCAATATTTTCTTCTCGCCGCGCTCGATCAGAAAGAGGTGCTAACGATGTCTGCAATTGCACAAAAGATGGGGCACACCACTGCGGCGGCCAGTGGATTGGTGGCGCGGCTGGAGAATCTCGGCTATGTCACACGCGCATCCGGGGCGCAGGATCGACGGAAGGTGATGGTCTGCATCACTTCGAAAGGATCAGCGCTGGTGCGGCGGATCCGCGACGAGATGATGGAGAACCTGATGAAGCTGATGGCGCACCTCACGCCCTCGGAGAACAAGGCGTGGCTGCAAATTTACTCTAAAATTTATGACTTTTGTCAGGCAAAACATTCTTCCAATAATCGGTGGGAATGTTAGTTAATACCTGCGTCTGGCATTAACTTCGCGCTTTTCCTAGGGAAAAACCTTTTCTAAGAGCATACCAATGAATCGTCTTAGCCGCGTCGCATTGAGTGCAATTATGCTTCTGGCGGTGCAGGCCAATGGGGGGGAAAGGGTGGTTGCAACGGATAGCAGCGCGCCGCGAAGATTTACGTTGAATGAAGCGATCCTGACCGCGCTCCAACGCAATCCGACTCTCCTCATCGCGGAACAAGAGATTAAACGAACGCAAGGCGTGATCATTCAGATCAGGGCCGAGATGCTACCGCACATCAACGCAAGCGGGAATTTTGACTGGACTGATCCGAACTTGATTGGCGCCCGGATATTTGGAAATACGACGACCGGAACCGGTACAACGCCCGGTAGCACACCCACGGGCGCAGCCGCATCGCTTTTTGAGTCATCGCCGTCGCAGGTCAGGGATGTCGCAAGTCCTGCCTTGGCCGCCCGATCGGCGACTTCGAATATTACCAATATCTCAGAGAGCGATGTTTCCTACAGCATCAGCGTTATTGGGACACAGTTGATCTTTAACGGCACCACTTGGCCGTCGATTCGCGGTACCTTCTTTCAGCGAGACAGCGCCTATTTCGGATTCCGCAACGTTCTGGACCAACTCATCGCGACTGTGAAAACGCAATTCTACCAGATAGTGGTCAACCGAGAGCTCATTAAAGTTCAGGAGGAATCGGTGAACTTGCTGGACAGCCAATTGAAGGACCAGCAAAATCGTTTTGAAGCGGGAACAGTTCCACGATTTAACGTGTTGCAGGCGGAAGTCGCTTACTACAACCAACTTCCGCTATTAATCACCGCGCAAAACAACTATCGAATATCGCAGCTTACTCTGGCCAAGACCCTTGGGCTCGATTTTCAACCGCGACGCGGTGAAAACCCGCCGCTCGAAGTAATAGGCGAAATGCCGTACGTCCCGCGCACCATCGCCCTCGCCGATGCGATTGAGCTTGGAAAACAACGGCGGCCGTTTCTCAAACAGGCGCGGGCAAACGTCTTGAACCAGAGACAGCAACTGCGCGCGGCGACCGGCCAGTGGCTCCCAACTTTCACCAGTAGCGGCGGCGGCGAATGGGTGAGCTCGCCGACAAACTCGAGCTGGCACGATATTTCAAAAGGTTGGATCGCCACGGTGCAGGGGAGCCTGCCGATTTGGGACAGTGGCCAGATATATGGCCAGGTCAAACAACAGCGGGCGCTCCTTTCGGAGGCGCAATTCACGTACGAGGATGACGCTCGGCAGGTTGAGCTGGAAGTGCAGACGGCGTATTCAAATTTGCTGCAGAACCAGGAACTTATTAAGAGCCAGGAGAAGAACGTGGGACTAGCCGAGGAAGCGCTGCGCCTCGCCAAAGCCCGGCTCGACGCTGGAGCGGGGGTGCAGCTGGATGTCCTCAATGCCCAGGTCCAGTTGCTCACGGCGCAATCGACGCAACTGCAAGCGCTTTTCGGCTACAATTCGTCCCTCGCAGAATTCGACCGGGCCACGGGCGCGCAGAGTACCTATACCGAGTCGTTCGACAATCTGGCGCCACGTGCGACGCGATCGAAGACCTATGATACAAGTAGTGGGATGGACGCCGTGGGCGAACATAAGAAAAGTTCGGCCCCTGGCGTATTACCAAATGGCAGGGCGACTCCCACATCCAAATAACCTTTAGTCAACTAATCCACGCGCCCCTTGCCTACCGCATGTGAAATCTGGCGTGTGAACCTAATTTGGGATTGGGGATTCCGTAATGCAGCTGCCGATCGAAACATTTCCCGCGCTGGAACGTGCCGGTTGTCACCACGGGTTCGTCGGGCGTGTTCCGGGAATTGAGCTGTCGCGTGACAAAGCGGTTGTCTTGGAAAACCTCGACAAGGTGCATCGGCAGGCGCGGCAGATTCTTGGCTTGGGTGATCGAAAATTCATCACGGTGCGCCAGGTTCACGGAGACAAGATCGCACGAGTCGATTCTGTTCCTGCCACTGATCGCTGTTTCGAAGGTTGCGATGGGTTGATTACCAATCAGCGCGAAGTCTGCCTCGGGATTTACGTAGCTGACTGCTGCGCCGTTTACCTGGTCGACCGGAATGCCCGGGCGATTGGTTTGGTTCATTCCGGCAAAAAAGGGACAGCCTTAGGAGTCGTTAGGAGCGCGATCGAATCGATGCGGCAAGGTTTTGGAATTGAGTCTGGTGATCTTATTGTGCAACTGAGTCCCTGTATTCGACCGCCGCACTACGAGATCGATTTTGCGGCAGAGATCATCCGACAATGTCGCGACGCGGGCATCGAGGAAATTTTCGAGAGTGGCGTCTGCACTGCCTGCGATCTCGAGCATTACTATTCGTATCGGGCCGAAAAAGGTCGCACGGGACGCATGCTGGCGTTGCTGGGGTTGTAGTCACGGCATTCTCTTGCGGCGAAAGCGCCGACGGAGCGCATGTATTTAGCGTCGACTAATTTTCTCATTAGCACCTTGCTTTAGCTGGGTGTTAATGGCGCCGAGCGAGTCCCAACCGTTTCAGCGGTTTTATATCAGTAAACAAGTAAACCGCTAAAGCGGTTGTAGTAGCAGACTCGGCCATGCACCTCGCTGAAGCGAGGTGTTAATGAAATGGATATAGAACGGCAACGCTAAAACACGTGGCCGGAGCGCGGGGAGGCTATATTACCTCTGCGTCTCCTGCTCGGCGCCGCGTTTGAGCGGACAGATTCCTCGCTTCGTAATCGCGTCGCTCACAAAACGCAAAAATTCGCGACCTGCTTCCGTCCATTCGCTCTCCCGGGATTTCTCCAGCGCTTGCCGCGTATTGAGTCCGCTAAGATATATCAACTTGAATGCGCGTTTGATTTCATCTCGCTCCTCCCTGGAAAACCCGGCGCGACGAAGTCCAATCGTATTCAACCCAAAAACATAGTTGCGCTCGGCCGCAATTACGAAGGGCGGAATATCTTTGCCGAAGGCGGAACCGCCTTGCGCGATCACCAGTCGGCCGACGCGCATATTTTGATGGAAAAGAGTGCCGCCGCCGAGAAAAGCCTGATCCTGAACCGTCACATAACCGCCCAGCAGCACATTGTTGGCGATGATGACCTTGTTGCCGATAACGCAGTTGTGTCCGACATGCGCGTTGACCATCAGAAAATTTTCATCCCCGATCTTCGTCGCGCTGTCTGCCGTTGTTCCACGATGAATGGTAGATTGCTCGCGAATGATGTTGCGTTCGCCGATTTCCACCCGACTTCGCGTGGCTGGCGAAAAACCAACGTCTTGCGGTTCACCTCCGATTATTGCGCCGTGCCCGATTCGATTGCCTCGGCCGATGGATACTTCCCCTTCAATCACGACATTGGCGCCGATCACGCAATCGTCCCCGATGGTAACGGCGCCACCAATAACGCTGTGCGGACCGATCTCAACGTTCGCGCCAATCTTGGCCCCTGAACCAATCACGGCAGTCTGGTGAATCATTTAAAGCACACCTGCTTCCTTGAAGCTGAAGTAAGGCGCCCGCCCTTCTCCTGGCGAACCGATGATGACGTGATCAAGTAGTTTGATTTGCAACAGCTCAGCGGCTTCGGCCAGCCGGCGGGTCAAGCTGTGATCGGCACTGCTTGGAGTGGGATCGCCCGATGGGTGATTGTGCACAACGATAAGGGCGTAGGCCGCGGCGAGGAGGGCGGGCCGGAATACTTCGCGAGGATGAGCAATGCTTTCATTCACGCTCCCGAGCGAAATCTCTTGCGTCTCGAGCAATCGATATCGGGTATCGAGCAGGAGCACGCGCAGCGATTCTCTGTGCAGCGCGCGCATTTCCGCGCCGAAAAATTCATTCACTAACTCAGGCGAATCGATCTTTTCGCGCGAGATTTTTTCCTTGGCCATTCGTTCTCCGAGCTTGAATGCAGCCGCCAGTTGCACTGCTTTGGCGGAACCAATGCCACGAATCTTTTTCAGTTCGCTGGCTGACGTTCGCGTAAGGCCACTCAGCGTCTTGTATTTCTCCAAAATCTCGCCGCCCACTTCCACCGCATTCTTACCGCGCACGCCCGTCCGCAACAAAATCGCGATCAGTTCACGATTCGTCAGGGCGTCGGCTCCGCGCTTTAATAGCTTCTCGCGCGGACGATCTTCCTCCGGTAGCTCGCGAATTTTGACCGCCGCCATCGCGCCCGCTGGTTAGGCCGCTTGCACGCGAAGCGATTGGAGCATCAGCGTAATCGTGTCTGCGAAAAGATGGAGCGATTCGAGGGCGCGCGATTCAGGCAAATCTTCAAGTTGCGTCCGGGCCTGTTGCGAGCGCGCGACGCCGCTGGCAAGCGACTCGTCCATCGCGGCTGCCGCCGTCGTTTTTAGCAAAAGACTGACCGAAGCGTAATCGCCTTCCAGAATGAGCTGGCAATAGCGCTCCTTCTCGATCGCCGAAGCATGGTTTAATAGCCGCAACATTGGCAGCGTCATCTTGCCCTTGCGCAAATCGGTCCCCAGCGTTTTACCCGTTGCGCTCTCACGCCCCGCCAAATCGATGCAGTCATCGTAAATCTGATAGGCGGCGCCGAGATGTCGTCCGAAATTTGCCAGCGCTTCGACTTGCGGCGCAGGAGCATTATTCAATTTCGCCCCAAGTTCGGCCGCGATGGCAAAGAGAGTGGCAGTTTTTAGTTCAATGATCCGAAAATATTCCTCCACCGCCAGGTGCAGATCGAACCGCCGCTGCGTTTGGATAATCTCTCCGGTGCAGACATCGCGGGTGGCCCGCGCAATCGCACGACTGACCAGGGGGTCGTCGAATTTCGTCGAAAGGTCGAGTGCGTGCGCGAAAAGGGAGTCGCCAAGAAGCACGCTCAGGGCATTGCCCCAGCGTGCATTCAAGGTTGGCTGGCTACGACGGCGTTCGCCTTCATCCATTACGTCGTCGTGCACGAGAGTTGCGAGATGAATCAGCTCCACAATTACTGCCAGATCGATGTGCGCCCGGGTAACCGCGCCCGTGGCCGCGCCGGCCAGGAGAGCAACCAGCGGTCGCATCCGTTTCCCACCGCTGTCCAATGCGTAGCTAATGTAACCTTCGATCGCTGGATCGAATGCTTGCGTTTGCTCGGCGATACGAGCCGAGACCTCGTCCAATTGCGGCTGCACCACTGACGCCACTCGCGTCAACGGACTAATTTTTAGCGGTGCCGCGGTCGAGCGCAGGGAAACTTCCACCATCTCAGAATAGAAGACCGGTTTTTAATGTCAAAGCTCCAAGCGCATTTCTGCGAATTTGGTTGGAAGGGAGGGACGCTGTCCGTCCCAAAATGCATGGGACGCCATATCTAGCGCCGTCGCAGCCAATCGACGGTTCCATACTTTGTTGTCGCTAGTTCTTCTGCCGCATGCAAAACGCCGGCCTCAACTCTGCCTTCGACAATCCGCTCGCCCAACAATTGCGCGAATGCGTTTCGAAACCGTTCATCCAAATTTCCGCGCTGAATACTTCCCTGGTGGAGCAAACCGCTGCGGGTCTTGCGCTGGGCTGCTCCCGCAATCTTACGGCCGCTTTCGATTACATCGGACACGACCGGATTGCCAAAACAAGCGTCAGAAATTTTCGGCGCCTTCGTTTCAGTGAGAACCGTGACGATTCCGTATTCGCGCAACGCATTACCCAGCATCGAATGCACTCGCTGATAAATTACGTTCGATGGCAGTGTGAAGGTGCCATCCTGCGCTCCGATCATGATCGAATAAGTCAGGTCCTCGCCGTGCGGCACAATGCCCCCACCTGTCCAGCGGCGAACTACGTCGCGATTCCCCGCGATCTCGCGGGCCTCAGCAAATCTTACGAAGTAACCGAAGGAAACCGACGGTGCGTTCCAGCGATAAAATCGCAGAATTGCAGGCCGTGCTGTTGGGAGAAGGACTTCGTCGATCGCCATGTTGAGCGGTCCGGGACGCGGCGTCGGATCGTCAATGACAATCAGTTCGTGAAACACAGGTTTCGATTTCCTCGAGAATTTTTCTGGCTGCAATGGTCGGATCGGGCGCAGCCGTAATCGGTCGCCCAATTACAAGATAGTCCGCGCCGGCAGCGACGGCCTCCGCAGGCGTCATGATACGTTTCTGATCATGTTCCTCGCTTCCGCGCGGGCGAATTCCTGGTATGACCAGTTTCAAACTTTCGCCAACTGCTTTTCGCAATGCGCCGATTTCCTGTGCGCTGGCAACAAGGCCGCCGATGCCACAATCCGCGCCGATTTCTGCCAATCGAACGACTTGCCGGGAAACGTCTTCAGCCATTCCGATTTCGCGCAACGTCTCACTATTTGTGCTTGTCAGCACCGTTACACCCAGAAGTAACAAATTCTCGGGCGCTGCGGCCACGGCGGCACGCACCATCTCGGCACCGCCGCTGAGATGCAGACTCAGCATTTGGACATCCAGCTTTGCGACCGACTGGACCGCTCGTGCGACTGTGTTTGGAATATCGTGTAGCTTGAGATCGAGAAAAACGTGGGTGCCCGTTTCTCGAATCGCGCGCACGAGATCTGGTCCCTCGGCCGTGAAAAGTTGTAATCCAATTTTCATCCATCCGGCGAACGGTGCCAGAGTCAACGCCAGAGAAATTCCTTCTGCGCGCGTGCCAACATCCAGCGCGATAATTAAACGGTCGCGCGCGGAAGGTTTCATCTCGTCAATTTCGGCTAATTTGTGAGCAGAATGCAAGGTATCGAAGAATTGGCCCACGCGAAGGTGAACCTTTTTCTGCGCGTGCTACGCCGCCGCGAGGATGGCTTTCACGAAATTGAAACTTTTATGGCCCCGATCACGCTCTGCGATTCACTTGAGCTGGAATCCGCGAATGCATTCGAATTTCGTTGTGATGAGCCTGGCCTTGCCGGCGATGACAATTTGGTCGTTCGCGCCGCCCGCTTGTTTTTTTCCGAGACAAATCGCGCGCCGAAGGTTCGACTTACGCTTCGCAAAGAAATTCCGCACGGCGCTGGGCTGGGCGGCGGCAGTAGTGACGGGGCCGCAGCCTTGCGCGGGCTCAACCGCTTCTTCGACACCGGGCTTTCGAGTGAAAAGCTAAGGACTTTGGCGGCGCAATTGGGTTCAGACGTTTCGTTTTTTGTGAATGAAACTGCTGCGACTTGCAGTGGGCGAGGGGAGATCGTGAAGCCGGCCTCTTTGCGGGTACCATTGAGTTTGTTGCTGCTGAAATCCGAATTCGGGGTCCCGAGTTCCTGGGCCTATTCACGTTGGCAGGCTACGCGCGAAGCTGCGGCAGAAATCTATCAATCGCAAAAATTCGGCGACATCACTTTTGTGAACGATCTGGAACGCCCTGTGTTCGAGAAATTTGTCTTTCTCGCACACGTGAAATCGTGGTTGCTCAAACAACCGGAAGTTGGTGCTGCGTTAATGTCGGGGTCAGGTTCGACGATTTTCGCGGTTTTGCGGTCCAATGTAAATGGCGATTTGGTTGCTAAGCGGGCAAAGTCCGAGCTCGATCCCGAATTGTGGTCGTGCGTCTGCGACACACTCTGATTCCGGGTAGCGCGCGCGTCCCGCCTGCTGGCGAGCGCGTCCTCGCGATGGCGAACTTTGCATCTGCGTCGATTCGCTCGACGTGATCAAATCGTCAGGAAAAGTCTGTTTCGGCGAGACGCCGAAACCAACACGCGAGGCGCGTGCGCTACCTGGCGGAATTTGCTGCCGCGATTATTCTTATTCCCCGGCGCTTCGTCGCAAACTCGCGATTGCGTATTCGCGATTGAGTTTGGCGATAAAACTTGCGCTGATTTCCGCGGGGCAAACCGCTTCGCATTCGTAGGTGTTCGTGCAATTACCGAAACCTTCTGCGTCCATCTGCCGCACCATTTTTGTCACTCGCGAGGTCCGTTCCGGTGCGCCTTGCGGCAAAAACGCGAGATGCGAAACTTTTGCGGCGGTGAAGAGCATGGCCGATGCGTTCGGACAGGCCGCGGCGCAGGCTCCGCAACCGATGCACGCGGCCGCTTCCATCGCCAGATCCGCGTTATGTTTTGGGACCGGAATTGAATTCGCCTCCGGCGCGGAACCGGCGCGCGCCGCGATGAAACCACCAGCCTGGACGATACGATCAAGCGCGCTCCGATCGATCACCAGATCGCGCACCAGCGGAAATGGCTTCGCTCGAAACGGCTCCACCATAATTGTTTTGCCGTCATCGAAAGACCGCATGTAAAGCTGGCAGGCAGCCGCGGGGTGTTTCGGACCGTGCGCTTGTCCATTAATCGTTAGGGCGCAGGTTCCGCAAATTCCTTCGCGGCAATCGGAATCGAAGGCAATCGGCGCTTCGCCACGTTCTGTGAGCTCGTCATTAACGATATCGAGCATCTCGAGAAATGAGGTGTCGGGGGAAATATTGCGCGCCTCATAAGTGCCGAACCCGCCTTTCGATTCGGGGTTCGCTTGTCGCCAGATCTTCAAAAGAAATTTCACGGTTGAGCGTTGAGTGTTGAGAGTTGCAATTCGCCTAACCAATTGAAGTTATGCGGACGTAGTGAGCGATCGACGCAATCCGCTTAGCATCCGACTCTGTTCCTCGGCCGCGGCGTAAATGATGCGGAAGCTTGCTTCGTTTAAAAACTGCTGTCGGCGGGCAATGCACGATTGCGATACAACTTCGAACAGCGAACCAGCTGCGATTTCAATAAATCGCGCAAACTCATTTTTAGATGATCGCGACGAGCCCTCGGCAATATTGGATGAAACCGAAGTCGCTGCGCGACGGAGTTGATTTGTCAGTCCAAATCGTTCATCCGATGGAAAACGTCGTGTCTCGAAGTAAATTAAATCACCGAAATCAATCGCTTTTTGCGAAACTTCAAGTTTTTCAAAGTTAAACATTTTGTTTGCCTCCCTGGTTTCTCTCAACTCTCAACCAGCGACTCTCATCTATTTGTAACTCCTTTGCGTAAGATGCACCGCCTCAAAATGCAGCGGCTCACGATGCAATTTCGGACGCTCGACTTTTCCATTCCCCTGAAATTCCCACGCAAAAACGGCCGCGAAATTTTCATCGTCACGCTGGGCTTCGCCGTCGGGCGTTTGATGTTCTTCACGGAAATGGCCGCCACATGATTCGTCGCGCTCAAGAGCATCGATGCACATCAATTCGGCGAATTCGAGAAAATCAGCGATGCGCCCGGCGCGTTCGAGCGATTGATTATAGCTTTCGCCTTCGCCCGGAACGCGCACCCTTTTCCAAAATTCGTCGCGGAGTTCCGGAATCTTCCCGAGTGCTTCACGCAAGCCGGCTGCGCTCCGCGCCATGCCGCATTTGTCCCAAAGCAACAGGCCCAGCTCACGGTGGAATGAAGTCAGGGTCCGATCGCCATTCACCTCCAGTAATTTTTTCACGCGCGCGCGGACTTCGGATTCGACCCGCTTGAATTCCTCATGATCCGTCGAAGGGCGCTTGCCGATCTGTCCGGCGAGATAATTAGGCAAGGTGTAGGGCAAAACAAAGTAGCCATCGGCTAAACCTTGCATGAGCGCGCTCGCTCCGAGGCGGTTCGCGCCATGATCGGAAAAATTCGCTTCTCCGATGACATGCAGGCCGGGAATGTTGCTCATTAAATTGTAATCCACCCACAACCCGCCCATGGTGTAATGCACCGCCGGATAAATCCGCATCGGCGTTTCGTAGGCGTCGTCTGCCGTAATGTTTTGGTAGATATCGAAAAGATTTCCGTAGCGCTCGCGAATGGTATCTTCCCCCACACGCGAGATAGCGTCGGCAAAATCGAGAAAAACCCCGCGTCCCCCAGGTCCGACACCACGTCCTTCGTCGCACACTTCCTTGGCCGCGCGCGAAGCAATGTCGCGGGGCGCGAGATTTCCGAAGCTTGGATATTTTCGCTCAAGATAATAATCGCGGTCCGGATCCGGAATATCCTTCGGCGGTTTGGCGCAATCTTCAGCCCGCTTCGGCACCCAAACGCGTCCGTCATTACGCAGCGATTCAGACATCAAAGTCAATTTGGATTGATGTTGACCGGTGACGGGGATGCAGGTGGGATGAATTTGGGTGAAGCAGGGATTGCCAAAGAGCGCGCCACGTTTGTAAGCGCGATAGGTGGCGGTGACGTTGCAACCGCGCGCGTTGGTCGAAAGAAAAAAAACATTGCCGTAGCCACCAGTAGCAAGAACAACGGCATCGCCGGCGAAGGCCTGGATTTCCCCGGTGCAAAGATTGCGACTGACGATCCCCTTGGCATGACCATCGACCAGAACGAGGTCGAGCATCTCGGTCTGAGGGAACATTTCCACCGTGCCGAGCGCGACTTGCCGGCAGAGGGCCTGATAGGCGCCGAGCAGAAGTTGCTGGCCGGTTTGGCCACGGGCGTAAAAGGTCCGTGAAACCTGAGATCCGCCAAAGGAACGATTGGCGAGAAGGCCGCCATACTCACGCGCGAACGGCACGCCCTGCTCGGTGCATTGATCGATGATGAGATTGCTGACTTCGGCCAACCGATAAACGTTCCCTTCGCGCGAACGGAAATCGCCGCCTTTAATCGTGTCATAAAACAATCGGAAAACGCTGTCGCCATCGTTTTGGTAATTCTTGGCGGCATTGATCCCGCCCTGCGCCGCAATGGAATGGGCGCG
>Ga0207701_10007058_pt1 | contig 11178 bp, 7 predicted proteins | sample KBSSwiSSwithPhiX_FD_184294 | JGI IMG/M metagenome (GOLD analysis project Ga0207701, IMG submission 184294) | Switchgrass rhizosphere bulk soil microbial communities from Kellogg Biological Station, Michigan, USA, with PhiX - S5 (SPAdes) (version 2) | ecosystem: Environmental > Terrestrial > Soil...
CCCACTCGAGCAATCCATTCCCGAGAGCACCGCTGAAATCGTGACACTTCTGACCACCCGAAACGAGGAGATCGCCAGCCTCATCAGAAGAGGCGATTTTCCGCTCGTGTGGATATCCGCATTTCAAGCCAAAGAACTCGCGCTTGCACTCGCGCCGCATCTCGAACAGCTGGCACCGGCGAAACGACAGGTTGCAGAGCCCGCCCTCCACGAGCTCGTTCGAACAGCATGGCTGCTCGATGCGTACGCCGACGTGGGCAACCGTCGTCAAATCGAGGCTGCCCACGCTGCGTTTACGGCGGCGTTGAACGGCCTCGTCGCCTCCGTTCGAGAGAGCCGGTAGCCGTGCGCCACCATCGCCGCTTCTTGTTCGGTGCGTGCGTCATCGGAATTCTGCTTGTCGGTGCTGCGCAGCCGACAGCGCACAAGCCCATCACGTCGAAATACACCTACAACGACGATGCCTTTCCGGTGTTTCGCGATCGCTGCGGCGGTTGCCACGTGGAGGACGGAGTGGCGCCAATGTCGCTCACGACATACGCAGACACATTGCCGTGGGCGGAATCGATTCGGGCAGAACTGCTCGCCGGGCACATGCCGCCTTGGCGCGTTGATGGAGCACCGGGGAAGTTTCGGAACGTGTCGATGCTCACTCCCCACGAGCTCGACGTACTACTCACGTGGGTAACGGGTGGTACTCCGATTGGACACTCGACGGAGCCCACGCCTATTCGGAGTTTACGCACCTGGACGCTGGGCAGCCCGGATCTCCTTCTTCCGTTACCTCAGGTCACGCTTCCTCAATCATCTCGAGACGAGATGAAGGAGTTCAAAATTTCGACAGGGATGGCCGAGACGCGGTGGATTCGCGCCGTTGACCTGATGCCGGGCACGCCTTCGATCGTGCGGAGCGCCACGATAAGCGTTGCGACGGTCTCCCTGGGGCGGACGGGGGACTTCGGCGAACAGATCCTTGCACTGTGGCAACCAGGAGACGATCCGATCGCTTTTGAACGAGGTAGCGCATTCCTCCTGCCGCCGGCGTCGACGCTGACCGTTCGCGTCCGTTACAAAAAGAACTGGCGTCACGAGCAGCGCACGGCCATCGATCGAAGCACTGTCGGTTTGTATTTCACGTCCGCCCCGGCGCAAGAAATACGGTCGCTGACTCTGGCCGCGCCGCCGGAGAGCAGCTGGTCGCTGCAGAAGCGGTTGTCGTTTACGCAAACGGTTGATCAGAGTGTGACGGCAGTTGCCATTCATCCCGATCCGGCCCTGTCTGCGGCAAAAGTGAGAGTTGACGCCGTAAGGCCGAATGGTTCCCGTGAGGAACTCATCGCACTTCGACCACGATCAGAGTGGGCTAAACGCTACTGGTTCACGGAGCCCGTTGATTTGCCGCGCGGCACTCGCATCGAGGTCGCGGCCGAACCTGACGATTCGTTGCTCGCGCCGGAAGCTCCAAGAATTCCAGCGCCTCTTCCCGACCCTGCGAAGCTGCGGTTGGCGCTCGACGTCCTGGCCTCTAAACCCTGAAGAGAGCGCGCCCGGCGCCGGAAGACAAAAGCCGGCAACTGCGCGGCCTTTCCGCCTCGCGCCCGTCGGCGCCGCTGCACACGTGTGCACCGCACGTTGCGGAAAGCTCGCCAATGTCGATGGTTGATCCACGATCTCGCGGGCTTCGGGATGCTGGTGAGAATGTTGCTGCAAACGCGTCGCTATGACCCAACGCCTCTTGCGTCTATTCGGAATCTGTCTTGTGTATGTGTTGTTGAACCCCTCTTTCGGATTCGGTCAGGGTGTCGACCTGGTACCGAATCTAGTTGCTCGTCCTGCATCGCAGTTCAGCATCGTGGTCGACAGTACGAACGGCCACCTTCTCTTACGATTCGGTGCGACGAACTGGAACAATGGGCTCGGACCGCTCGAGCTCGTCGCAGGCGCCGGCACGTCGTCTGGGCAGGACGTCTATCAACGTCTCTACCGCAGTGACGGGACCTACACTGATATATGGGCCGGCACGTTCGTGTGGCATCCAGCGCATGACCACTTCCACTTTGGCGACTTCGCCCGTTATGAGTTGAAAGCTACAAACGCGGCGCCCGGTTCGGAGCAGTCGAGTGCAAAGACAACGTTCTGCGTCATGGACACGACGCCAATCGATTTGACTCTCACGGGCGCCCCGTCATCTGCGGTCTACAACACGTGCGGCAAGGTCAAGCAAGGAATGTCCGTGGGGTGGGGAGACACGTACGGCCCAACGCTGGCCGGACAGTCGTTCGATATCACTGGTCTGCCTGAAGCCGACTACGACCTCAGTATCATCACCGATCCCAACAATCGGCTCCTCGAGATCGACGAAACTGACAACGTCTCGTGCGTGCGCATTCACGTGAACCCCGGCAACCGCACGGTTCAGAATTTAGGGATCTGCGGGAACGTGACGATTTCCCAGCTTAGTCCCAATACGATTAAGTCGGGACAAAGCATGAACGTCACGATCACCGGATCAGGCTTTGCCCCCGGCATGGCCGTGGGGTTCGAGAACGGCTCTGGTTCCGCACCAACGATTCGAATTGTCAATTTGAACGCGACCACAATCACGGCGGTTGTGAGCGTCAAGAATGGTGGTCCGAAAGGACCACGCTACTGGGATTTGCGCGTCGGTGGAACCGTTCTCAACAGGGCACTGACGGTCAATCCATAGCGTAAACCTCTACATGGCCGGGACGCGCGCGAGCGCCCCGGCCATGATCCGCCGGCACTTCCACTGCATCCCAAGGAATCTTCACAACCCTGACGACGTTTGATGCTCTGCGGCATCACGAGGTCTCGTCCGCTCCGACCGCTCTCGCCTGGTAGACAGACAGGTCAATCGGCCATTTTGTGGACCAGTGCCGCGACCATGCCGCCGTAATGCGGCGGCCATCAACCGGCCTGGGACGCCGTGCGAAACCGTATGTTGCGCGACCCACAACGGGCTCTTGGGACGGGACGCCAAGCGCGGCGTTCGAAGACATCCTCTGCGGGTTGGTGTGCGGGAGCTTGCGTCTCCCGAAATGATTCTATGGGGAGCGTTAGCGGCTTTCTGCCAACGCGAGACGGGGAGACGCAGGAGGGCTACGCAGGATCTACGCAGCCCTCGAGGTCATTCAGACGTTATTCAGATGACGATGGTCTTTTCGCTGCGGCTTTCTCGATTTCCTCGTCGATCAATGTGGCGAAGGTCTCGTACGGCTGTGCGCCGAAGACAAATCGCCCGTTGACAAAGAAGCCTGGCGTTCCAGAAACACCGAGCGTCGCTGCTTCGGCGACATCAGCATCGATCCGCTTCTTCTCCTCGGCCTTCTGCATGTCGGCCTCGAATCGTTCCATGTCGAGTTCCAGATCCTTCGCGTGCGCCTTCAAATCTGCTGGCTTGAGTTTGTCCTGATTCGCGAAGAGCCGGTCGTGAAACTCCCAGAACTTCCCTTGCTTGCCCGCCACCTCCGCCGCGAGTGCGGCGTCTCTTGCGTCTTCGTGAATGGACAATGGCAAGTGCTTCCAGACGATGCGCACGCGGTCCTTGTACGTCTCTTCGATTCGTTTCAGCGTCGGCACGACCTTCGCGCAAAACGGGCACTCGAAATCAGAGAACTCGACGATCGTGACGAGCGCGTTTTCAGGTCCCTTCGTCGGTGCGCCCTCCGTGTTGACCGCGTAGATGCGGTCGGGATCGGGACCGGCGGGCCGCGCACCCACCACGGCCTCGATGGCACTGATGCGCCTATTCAGGTTCCATAGATTCCAGAAGGACGTCGCCATCATCATGACGACGCAGACGAGCGTCGCCAGAGCAACCGGATCAATGCGCGAGGCCGAGGGCTTTGTGGATCCCGCGGAGCTCTGTGCCTTCTGTTCCGTCATCGTCAACTCGCCTCCATGTTCGGTGAGATTCATGCGCAGCACGCAATCAACAAGAACCACAAAACACCTGCCAGGGCCCGGTCGGCCTGGCAGGCGTAGTCTTCGCTGTCGGGCCTTACTCAGTACAACCGCTTATGTCGTTCAGAGCAGCCGCGGCCGCCTGCCGCCTTGTACCAGTGCAGCCTGGCTCGCTACCTTTGCAAGTGATCGCGATCCACAACTGCTGGCACGTCCAGCCGCTGACCTGGGTGCATGTCTGGCCGAATTCAGTTGTGTGTTTCTTCCACCAGCCCGGCGAGCAGGGAGTACCTGTGTCGCATTTCTCAACCTTGGGGTCACAAGTCTTCTGCGCCTGCAACGCAACCGGCGCTGACAGATGGATCGTTCCCGCCAGCAGTGCGAAACACCCCAGCATCAGGAACGCAAGTGTCAACTTTCGCATGTAGCTCCTCCTTGGATTTGAATCTTCGTGTCGTGCCTTCGAAGTAGGCGCGCTTATAGAGGCAAGAAGCTAACCGGCGTCGTTTGTTCGAGACTTTTTCAAGTGACCACAATTGCGCGGCAAGAAGTCGCAACCTGCTAGGTCTTTGTTCGCTGCGACTTCGGCAAACAAGAATTCAACTGAACTCAGGACGTGCACCACGTGCAAGCCACATCGTGATGTGCGGCTTCAGAACCAGACACGTGTTCCGAGCGTGACGCGACGAGCCGACGCTGCTGACGTCGGCAACCCGAAGAAGGGAGACGTCAACACACCGCTGTAGCTTTGTGGGTTCACGAAGTTGAGCGCATTCGTGGCACGTACGAATAACTCGATGCGGAAGGGATCCTCGCCGCCCTTCGTCTGGTGGACGCTCGCGGCAGCGGACGCAGTCTGCTTCGCGCTGAGTCCGATGCGCCACGTCATCATGACATCGAGATTCGCGGTGCCCTCGCCGCGGACGCTGTTCCTGGTAATGCCCGTCGGCCGCTCGTTGAATATGCCGTCGCCATTTGAATCGGTTCCCAATGTGACGTTATACGGGGTCGCCGACTGCGATTGGAATTCGGCATTGAGCCGCAGATTTCCCGGCAAGTCAGTGTTCACGCTTGCGCTCACGCGATGCCTCGCGTCCCCGCGGGCAGGACCCCACTCGTCTGTGAGATAGAAACTGTCTGGTGGCAAAGAGAATGGCCCGTCGGTCTCATTCATCGCTGTCCCGATGACATAACGCACACTGCCCCATAGGTGTCGCGGTGGATAGCTGACCGAGAGTTCGGTCTGAAAGGCGTCGGTCAGTGAACGCGCGGTCGATTCCAGTTGTGTGACCGTGCGCACTGACGGGTCCGGACGTGCACCGTCGATCGGCGCGTTGACGTCGCGGCTTCTAAAGAGGTGGTCTCCTATCTGGCGAGAGAGCGTTCCCCGGAACCGAAAATACTTGCCGATGGGTTGCGCGAGTTCAACGCTGTATCGATGAGTGAACGGCACCTCGAGTTGTGGATCGACACGAACGATACTCGCAGGGGGCGACCCTTGTTCCACACCGACTGAAAACGGATCCGGATAACCGGGATTCGAAATGACGATATCGCTTTGCCGGCGACCGTCGAGAAGCAGAGTCTGGAGATACACTCCGGCGCTCATCGGCGTGTGGACGACGCCCATGCTGGCTCGCAGAGTCGTCCGGACTCTGGACGAGGGAGTCCAACTCGCGCCCAATCGTGGGGAGAGATTCACCCGGTTGCTCAAATGCGTCTGGAACTCATGGCGAAGTCCCAGGTTGATCATGAGACTCCGCCTTACACGAAAGTCGTCCTGCACGAACGAGCTGGAGCGCAACATCGAAAACGCGTAGCTCGGATCTCCGAGTCGTTGGACGAAAGTCGCCGGTTGGCCAGCCTCGTAGGAGTCGAGGCTCGCAAACGTGAACGCGCCCGCGACGTTCGTGCGCTCGTCGCCGTGGTAGTTGGTGGCATCGATGCTGGTGCCGAACGTCATGTGATGCCGGTGGGCAGTGAACTGAAACTCGTTCTCGGCCTGCAGCGTGCGCCATAGACGCTGCCCCTGCTGCTGCGCACCGCCACTGGTAAACGCGTCGAGCACGCGAATAGTCCTCGCGTCGCTGATTGGCAAAGTCTCTGTCGCGTTCCAGAGTGTGGCGAATCGGAAGTCATTCACGTATCCGCGGCGAAGCGTCGCGTGATGGCCGACACGGAACTCGCCGTCCGACCCCTTGGACGAGAACGCCCGTTCAGGGAGGTCGAACTCCGTGAGTCCCTGGTTGAGCGCTTCAGCCGAATTCCTCGTGAACTCCACACGCAGCGTCTGGGACGGGCTGATCACATGTTCAAGGCGAGTCCAGATTCCGATGCGATTCGCCGGCTGGCCGATGACGTTGGAACGGGTGCCGCCTGGGATGGCGACACGCATCATCTGGCTCTCTATTGATTTCGAACCTTCGATGCTTGCCGACAGCGACGTGCGGTCGCGCACGAGAGGCCCATCGAGCTGCCACAGGTATTCTTGTGTTCGCCCAGCCGGACGTTCGCCGTAAAAAGCGTTGCGCGCATCCAGGGCTGGGTCCCCTACGTTCATGCTGACGTTGTTTCGCCATCCGTCGCTGGGTGTCGTCAGAATTTCCACCCTCGGCCCGCCATCGCTCGATGCCGCCCCTACATCATCCCGAATGCGAACATCCTGAATTCGTGAACCGAGAGGCAATCGGCCGCCGCTGAATCCATTCACCCTGATGTCAGCACCATCTCCTGCCAGCTGGCGCAGAACGGCCTCTAACTCCTGTGGGTCTTCGGGAAGAGCCGCCAATTGCTCGGCCGTGAGCTGACGCGTGAATGAATCCTCCAGCCGATCGTTGTCGGCCTTCACTTCCAGCTGTTCGACGAAGCCGGCCACCTGCAGAATCACCTGGCGCGTGACCCGCGCCGCGGCCCGAGGCGAAAAAGGGTCGATGGCGGATGAAGTGAAACCGATCGACTCGACGACGCCCTGACAACTGCCAGCCGGCGCGCGGTCGAACGTTGCTTCGCCGCGATCGTTCGTCGCGCGAATGGCGGTAGAGCCGTCGCGGCAGGTCAATGTGACGGTTGCGCCTTCTATGGGCAAGTCCGTCACGTCATGAACGACGACGCGGACGCTCCCGGAACCATCCGTCTGTATTGTTTGCGCGAGAACAGGCGCGCCCAGCAACAACGCGCCGATCAGTGCAAGGGATCGAGTACGACATCCATTGCGTTCGGTCGAGTGTTGAATGCGATTGGACACCAAGCCTGGTCGGCTCGCAGATTCCTCGCCAATCATCAAAACGCGTTCGGAAACACATAGTGCCCGGTGGTCTTCGCAACCGCGTCTTTTGGTCTGACAGAGTGCTACCTTTCCGAGACTGTATGGCTCACGGGCCTTTCGTCCGCGCCACGTGCGTGACACCAAATCGGCCTGACTCTGAGCATTGACCGAAGGCGCTAAAGACCGTGGCTCTTCACGCTCTGTAAAGAAGCTCATGGTCTGCTCCTTGCGAAGCCCTGGACGGCGCCCCCGTGACTCCCCCCAGAGCCACGTCTGGTGCGTCCCAGACGAGGAGCCATGCGCATTCAGCAAGGACATCGATCCTTTCACCGATCATTTCTCGTCGTCATCGCGCTCATCGCCATCGGGCTGATCGTTCCGCGAGCGACGCTTCGCGCCCAGGCCGGCACACAGGGTCAGTGGACGACGCTGGCGACGCTGATGGACATCAATCCGGTTCACATCGCGCTCATGCACACGGGCAAGGTCCTCGTCGTCTCTGGATCCGGCAACGTGGCGACGGAGACGAATTACCGGGCAGCCGTGTGGGATCCGCAGACTGACACGCTCGTCAAGCAGCCGCTTCTCTGGGACATGTTCTGCAACGGCATGGTGATACTGCCCGACGGCCGCCCGTTCGTCGTCGGCGGCAACCTGCAATACGACCCGTTCCACGGTCATCTCAAGACGTCAGCCTTCGATCCGGCAACGGAGACCTTCACAGACATGCAGAACATGGCGCATGGCCGCTGGTATCCGACCCCGACGACGCTCGGCGATGGAAGGGTGATGGTCTTCTCGGGGTTGTCGGAAACGGGCAGCACGAACACCGCCGTCGAATTCTACACGCCGGGATCTGGATGGAGCATTGAGTACCAGGCAGGCTGGACTCCGCCGCTGTACCCCCGACTGCATTTGCTGCCTAACGGCAAAGTCTTCTACTCCGGGAGTGGGAGAGGATCGCGACTCTTCGATCCGGCCGCGAAGACGTGGTCCGCGGTGATCGCCACGACGAATTACGGTACGACACGAGGATACGGCACGTCGGTGTTGCTGCCGCTGACGCCTGCCAACAGCTACAAGCCGCGCGTGATGATCTTCGGCGGCGGCAACCCCTCAACGGCAACGACAGAGATTATCGATCTGTCGGCGGCCACGCCCGCCTGGCAATACGGGCCCAACATGTCGCAGCCGCGCATTCAGATGAATGCGACGATTCTGCCGAGCGGCAAAGTGCTTCTCACCGGTGGATCGCTCAACGATGAAGATACCGCGACCGCCAGTCTGAACGCTGATTTGTACGACCCGAACACCAACACGTTCAGCTCCGCCGGCGCCAATAGGTTTGCACGCCTGTATCACTCGAACGCGTTGCTGCTGCCGGACGCGACCGTTCTTCTCAGTGGTGGGAACCCGCAGCGCGGCAACTACGAAAGTCGGCAGGAAGTCTACAAGCCTGCGTATCTGTTCAATTCAGACGGCAGCCTTGCCAACCGACCCACGATCTCGAGCGTGAGTCCCGCCGGAGTGCGCTATGGCAGCACGTTCCAGGTGACCACGGCTGAAGCAGCCGACATCTCGTCGATCGCGCTGATTCGGCCCGGCTCACCGACACACGCGTTCGACCAGGAACAGCGATTCGTCGGGCTGTCGTTCACAGCCGGCAGCGGCGTCCTGAACGTCACCGCGCCATCCGACGGCAACCTGGCACCTCCCGGCTATTACATGCTGTTCATTCTGAACACGGCGGGAGTGCCATCCATCGCTACGTTCGTGAGTCTCTCGGCATCAACCAATCTGGCACCAACCGCCACGATCACTGACCCTCTTTCGAGTGTCACCGTCAACCCGGGTGATTCGGTGGTCTTCGGCGGATCGGGCAACGATTCGGACGGCAACGTTGTCGGCTACTCCTGGACGTTTGCGGGGGGCAATCCCAGCACGAGCGCGGTCGCCGGACCAGTAAGCGTCTCGTATTCCACGCCGGGTGTCTTCACCGCGTCGCTTCGAGTGACCGACAACGATGGGCTTGCGAGTCAGCCCGCCACACGCACTGTGACAGTTTCGGACTTCTCCGTCTCAGCTACCCCTTCGTCGAGAACCGTAATCCCCGGAGCAAGCGATGGTTACACCGCCACGATAGCCAGCATCAATCAGTTCACTGGCACCGTGGCCATGACCGTCACTGGACTTCCAACGGGAGCGACTGCTACGTTCACTCCGGATCATGTTGCCGGAAGCGGGTCGACAGCACTGGCCGTTTCGACGAGCAGCTCGACCCCCGCCGGCACGTATCAACTGACGATCAAGGGTACGAGCGGACCGTTGACCCGCACGGCCACCGTCACGCTGGTGGTGAGCGGCGATTTCTCTCTGTCGGCCACGCCTTCCAGCCGCACGATCGCGCCCGACGGGCGCACGACCTACACGGTCGCGGCCAGCCCCGGAAGTTCGGGAACCATCGCACTCGCCATCAGTGGCCTGCCGAAGTTTGCGACCGCGTCGTTCAATCCTTCGACAATTTCCGGCTCTGGAACGTCGACGCTCACAATCAACACGAACAAGAACGTCGCGCGTGGCACATACACACTCACCATCACTGGCACCGCCGGTGGCACCCCGAAGACTACCAACGTCACGCTCGTCATCCAGTAGCCATGGCGCTCAAGCACATTTCGCGACGAGATCTCTTACGGCGAGCGGCGGTCGGTGTCGCTTTGACCGGCGTCGTTCCTTCGGTGGTCGACGGGTCGAGCCATAGCGCCGTCACGGAGAACCGGTTCGACAATCCTGACGGTCAGCTTCACGCTTCGATACAGCTGACCAGCAATTGCAACGCCTACGGCCCCTCAGAGCGCGTCAACGCCGCGATCCGGGCGGCGACGAGAGCCGCTCACCTCGACCCGGAAAAGGAGGTCGAGCTCGCGCGCGATCGGATCGCAAGCCAACATCAGGTCAGACGAGACGAGGTCGTGCTCGCTGGCGGATCCTCCAGAATCTTGCGTATGGCCGTGAGCGCCTTCGTCACGCCGGGAAAGACGCTCATCACGGCCGAACCGACGTTCGAGGTTGCCAGTCGCTACGCCAAGAGCATGAATCGTGACGTGATGAGTATTCCGCTGAGACCAGGCTACTCGCACGATCTCGATGCGATGCTCGACCGCTGCGATTCGTCGACGGGACTCGTCTATATCTGCAATCCGAACAATCCGACGGGCAGCCTCACACATCGCCGCGAACTGGAATCATTTATTGCGAAGCTGCCGGCAACAACGCGCGTCCTCATCGACGAGGCCTATCATCACTACGTCGACGACACATCGGACTATCAATCGTTCATTGACCATCCGATCGACGATGATCGCGTCATCGTGACGCGGAGCTTTTCGAAAATATACGGCCTGACACCGCTTCGAATTGGGTACGCCGTTGCAACGCGGGATGTTGCAGCGATGCTCGAGGCGCATCGAACGTCAGAAGGAGTTAGTGCGATCACCGTGAAAGCGGCCATGGCGGCGCTGACCGATGGCGACTACGTTCGGGTGAGCAGGATGAGGAACGCCGACGATCGACAGGAGTTCTTCAATCAAGCCAATGCGCGCATGGTCAGGTGGATCGATTCACAAACCAACTTCGTGATGCTCAACGCAGATCGGCCCGCCGAGGAGGTCGTCGCGCACTTCGAACGCAATCGCGTCCTGCTCTCGCGACCGTATGTGCACTTCCCGAAGTACGTTCGCGTGTCGCTTGGCACTCCGGCCGAGATGCATGAATTCTGGCGAGTGTGGGAGTTGATGCCGGGTGGTGGGCATCATCATTAGAGGCCGATGTCGTGCCCGTACAAACGAACGCCCGCTCCATCGAACTGATGAAGCGGGCGCTAACAATAATCCCGGCAGCGACCTACTCTCCCACACACCTGCGCATGCAGTACCATCGGCGGTGGCAGGCTTAACTTCCGTGTTCGGAATGGGAACGGGTGTGACCCT
>Ga0207701_10007067_pt1 | contig 11174 bp, 12 predicted proteins | sample KBSSwiSSwithPhiX_FD_184294 | JGI IMG/M metagenome (GOLD analysis project Ga0207701, IMG submission 184294) | Switchgrass rhizosphere bulk soil microbial communities from Kellogg Biological Station, Michigan, USA, with PhiX - S5 (SPAdes) (version 2) | ecosystem: Environmental > Terrestrial >...
CGTCGATCGTCAGCGATGCGATTTCGGCGACGGCCAGCTCTTCCTCGCCTGCCAACAGCACCGCCTGCTGGCCATGCGCCTGCGCGTTCAATTCGACAGCCAGCGGCGCTGGCCGTTTCAGGGTCACGACGACATTCGTTCCGCCGAGTTCCCTCGCCAACAAACCAGCGAAATAGCCGCCATTGCCGCTATCCGGTGGGCCCCGAAAACGGCGATCGATGCGGACCTTAGTCAGAGCGTCACCACAACTTTTCCGACCACCTGCCGGGCGGCGAGGGCGGCAATGGCGTCGCCGCCTCGATCCAGCGGATAAGTGGCGCTGACCTTGGGATTGATTGTCCCCGTTGCCCACATGCGGAACAGCTCGGCCACATGCTCGGCGTTCGCCTTGGGATCGCGCGCCGCGAATGCGCCCCAGAAGACGCCGCACACATCGCAGCTTTTCAGCAAGGTCAGGTTGAGCGGCAGCTTGGGAATTCCTGCCGGAAAGCCGACCACCAGATAACGGCCTTCCCAGGCGATGGCGCGCAGCGCAGGCTCGGCATAATCGCCGCCGACCGGATCATAGATGACATTTGCGCCGCCCGGCCCGACGGCGCCCTTGAACAGTTCCGACAGCGCTTTTTGGCCGTCCTTGTCGAAGGGACCCCGCGGATAGACGATGGTCTCGTCCGCACCCGCTTCTCGCGCCGCGGCGGCTTTCTCTTCGCTCGACACGGCAGCAATGACCCGCGCGCCCCGGGCCTTGCCGAGTTCGATCGCTGCCAGGCCAACACCCCCTGCGGCTCCGAGGATCAGCAGCGTCTCACCCGCGTGCAGCCGCCCGCGATCGTACAATGCGTGGATCGACGTCGCGTAGGTCAGCAGCAATGCCGCTCCATCCTCGAAGCTGCGATTTTCAGGCAGCCGATAGGCGGCGCCCGCAGGGACAGTCACCACCTCCGCCAGCCCGCCGTGGCCGATGACGGCAACCAGCCGATCGCCTGGCCGCCAGTCGGCAACCCCGTCTCCGACCGCCAAGACTTCCCCGGCAACCTCGCCCCCCGGGGCGAACGGCCTTGGCGGGCGGAACTGATATTTGTCCTCGATGATGAGGACGTCGGGATAGTTGATCGCGCAGGCACGAACCCGGACCAGCAAGTCGCCCGGCCCCGCTTTGGGTTCCGGCAGGTCGCTCAGCACCAGCGTTTCGGGCGGGCCCGGTTCGATGCTGAGCAGCGCCTTCATCACTCGGCGGCCTTGGGGAAGGCCGGCAGCTTGCCGATGTCGTTCGGCTCATGCTGGATGATGACCTTGGCGTGATTCTCCGCCGCAATCTTCTCGAACCGGTCCATCGACTTCAGCGAGTCTTCGCGGCTCGTGTTGAAGCCCGGGACGGCTTTTTTCTCGCGGGCTATCGTCGAATGGTAGGTATCGCCGCTCAGCAGCACAGGCCCGCTCTTCAGTTTGACCAATAGCGCCAAATGGTCCGGCGTATGGCCGGGCAAGTGGATTGCCATGACACTGCCGTCACCGAACACATCGGTATCCGCAGTGACGAGGGTCACCGGCCTCGCCTGCCCGCGCCAGCCGCCGAGCGTATCTTCGGGTTTGCCCTCGAGCATCTCGAAATCGCCCTTGCCGATCAGCAGCCGCGCCTTGGCGAATTCGGCTGCCTGCCCGGTGTGGTCGCCGTGCATGTGGCTGATGCCCACGACGTCGATTTCGCCCGACTTCAGGCCAAGCTGCTGCAATTGGTCGGCAAGGCTTACCGTAATGGCACCGGTCATCTGGCCCTGGACCATGGGCTTATCCCTCGTCGCGGCGGGAAGGCCCGTGTCCCAGATCATCTGCTGGTCGCCATGGCGGATGAGGTAACAGCTGTCGGTGACCTTGCCCGGTCCCGGCGGATAGACGCCCGGCTTGTCGGAGAAGAAGCCGTTCATGTCCTTGAACTCGGCGTGGCCGCAGTCGAGGCGGGTAAGGGACAAGCTGGCCGGAGATTCAGCACCCAGCGGCGGCGCTTCATCCACATCGTACGTCTTGGACCGGTCGCACCCCGCAACCAGCAGCGCCGTCAGGATCAACGCCAATCTCATCGCCTTCTCCTTATCCGACGTAATGCGCCGTCGTCTTCGCCCGGACTTCCTCCGCCGTAACGCCAGGCGCCAGCTCGATCAGCTTGAACGGGCTGTCATGGTCCGGTCGCTGGAACACCGCGAGGTCGGTGATGATCATGTCGACGACGTTCCTGCCGGTCAGCGGCAACGTACATTCCGGGATGAACTTCGGGTCGCCGCTCTTGGAATTATGTTCCATGACGACGATGATCTTCTTGACCCCCGCTACCAGGTCCATGGCGCCGCCCATGCCCTTGATCATCTTGCCGGGCACCATCCAGTTGGCGAGGTCGCCCTTTTCGCTGACTTCCATGCCGCCAAGCACCGCAAGGTCGATGTGACCGCCGCGGATCATGGCGAAGCTGTCGGCCGAAGAGAAATAGGCCGTGTTCGGAAGCTCGCTGATCGTCTGCTTGCCGGCATTGATCAGGTCCGCGTCGACCTGGTCGTCATAGGGAAACGGCCCGATGCCGAGCATTCCGTTCTCGCTCTGCAGCGTGACCGTCATGCCCTCGGGAATATTGTTGGCCACCAGGGTCGGGATACCGATACCGAGATTGACGTAGAAACCGTCCTTAAGCTCACGCGCGGCGCGCGCCGCCATCTGGTTGCGGTCCCAGCCCTTCGCTTCGACTTGCGTGGCCATTATGCCGCCTCCCTCTCGCGCACCGTGCGGAACTCGATCTTCTTGTCATAAGGCGCGCCGAGGATCAGCCGCTTCACGTAGATCGACGGCAAATGGATGCAATCGGGATCGAGGCTGCCGACCGGCACGATCTCCTCCACCTCGGCGACGCAGACCTTGCCGCAGGTGGCGGCCGGCTGGTTGAAGTTGCGGGCGGTCTTGCGGAAAATGAGATTGCCCGCCTCGTCCGCCTTCCAGCCCTTGACGACCGCCAGGTCGGCGCTGATGCCGCGCTCCAGCACATATTCCTCGCCGTCGAAGGTCTTGAGCTCCTTGCCCTCGGCGACCTGCGTCCCGACGCCGGTCTTGGTGTAGAAACCGGGGATGCCCGCGCCGCCGGCGCGCATGCGCTCGGCCAGCGTGCCCTGCGGCGTGAATTCGACCTCAAGTTCGCCAGCCAGATACTGCCGCTCGAACTCCTTGTTCTCGCCGACATAGGACGAGATCATCTTCTTCACCTGCTTGGTGCGCAGCAGCTTGCCGAGGCCTTCATTGTCGATGCCGGCATTGTTCGACGCGATGGTGAGATCCTTGACGCCGCTCGCCTGGATGGCATCGATCAGCCGCTCGGGAATGCCGCACAGGCCAAAACCGCCGGCGGCGATCAGCATGCCGTCGAACAGCAGTCCGTCGAGGGCCGCCTCGGCGTTGGAATAGATCTTTTGCATGCCTCAACTCCTTGCGCGCGGCTCTGCCGTTACGCTGACCAGCGGTCAAGCAAGGGAATTCAGCGCTTTCAACGCATCCTCGCGGCGGTCCCACGGGACGAAGATGTGGTCATGATGAAGCGCGGCCACGACATTGGCGCTGATGCCCGCGCCGGCCAATACGGCGGAAAGGGCCGCCGTCAGCCCAACCGCTTCAAGGCTGGAATGCACGCCCATGCTGATCAACGCCCACTCCCCGGCGGGATCTACGCGAACGGCGGTGAGGCCCTCCTTCTCCCGGACCAGGGCAAATATTTCCGGCTCGAGGATCGTTCGATCGGTCGCTTCAAATACATATCGTTCGTCCGAAAGCGCAGGCTTCAGGTCGGCGACAAGCCTGCCCAGATCGGTTTCTCCCGGCGCGTTCATCCTATTGGCCGATCGGGGTAAACTCGCTCGTCGCCGGGAGCAGCACGGTTGCCTCCTGCGGAAGCCGTCCGACTGGAGGACCCTTCGTGGGGTTGGACCGATAGCTGCCGCGATCGAACCTGACTGCGCGGACGGACGGCTGAATGCCGCCGCCGCTGACGTAGACGCCAAGGTCGAACCAGCCCTCGTGATGCATTGGCAGGCGATAGATCGGCAGCCGGCTGACCGTCATTCGGCCAACGCTGAACCACCCCGCCTCCGTCTCGGTCAGCACGAAGGTCGTGCAACCGCCCGATCCGCAGAAATTCGGGCCCGCCAGATGGACAATCGCCTCGGGGTGGTGATCGTCGTTCAAGTCCGAAAAAGTGATGGCAAATTGCGCATTCGGCCCGAAGTCGCCGTTGAGCTGTGCCTGCACCGCAGCCATCACCACCGGGGTTCTCGGGTCCGCCTGTGCCGGTGCGCTCGTCGCGGCAAGAATTGCGGCGGCGAAAAGAGCCGAGCGCATCATCCGCGCAGCTTTGAAAGCACGCCCTGCAATTGCATGGCGTTACCCATGTCGCCTTCGACCTTGAGCTTGCCGGTCATGAAGGCGGTCATGCCGTCCAACTGGCCGGCCGCCATCGCCTGCCAGTCGTCCCAGCCGATCTTGATGGTCGTATCGGCATCGCCGTCATCCTCTGTGACCTGGCTTGCCGCGCCGTCGAGCATCACCGTGCCCTCGTTCCCGAAGTCCAGCTTGACGCGCTTGCCGGGAATCCAGGCGCCGCCTTCTTGCATCTTTTGAACCAGTTCCTGCTTGGTCATGCCCGCACTCCCCTGCCTGTTAAGTTGCAACAAGCTACCCGCCCGTTGCAGCCGCATCAAGCGAGGCCTATCTGGCTTGCCATGGGATACGAAGCCGACCTCAAGCTCTTCATCGACGGCGTCTGGAAATCCGGCGAAGGCCGCGACGCCCACACCGTCATCAACCCGGTCACCGGCGGCGGCATTGCCGAAGTGCCTTACGCCACGGCCGCCGACCTTGAAGAGGCGATTGCCGCCTCCGCCCGGGCCTGGCCGGAATGGCGCTCGACCGATGTCGAGAAGCGCTCGGCGATCCTCCACAAGACTGCGGCGCTTCTGCGCGAACGCGTCGACCATATCGGCGCCATCCTGACGCAGGAGCAGGGCAAGATCCTCGCCGAGGCGAAGCTCGAAGTGCTCGGCAGCGCGCAATTGTTCGATTGGTATGCGGAAGAGATCAAGCGCGACTATGGCCGCACCCTCGTCCGTCCGGCAGGTCAGCTGAGCCGCGTCATCCGCCAGCCGGTCGGCCCGACCGCGACGTTCAGCCCGTGGAATTTCCCCATCTACCTGCTGGCGAAGAAGGTCGCGGCCTCGCTCGCCGCCGGCTGCACCGTCATCTCCCGCCCGCCGCACGAAACCCCCGGTTGCGCGACCGAGATGTTCCGCGCGCTCGCCGATGCCGGCATCCCGACCGGCGTCGCCCAGCTCGTCCACGGCGATGCCAACCTCATCAGCACGACGCTCATCGCCTCGCCGGTAATCCGCAAGGTCAGCTTCACCGGCTCGACCAATGTCGGCAAGCATTTGATGCGCCTCGCCGCCGACAGCATGACGCGCATCACCATGGAGCTCGGCGGCCATGCGCCGGTGCTGATCTTCGACGATTGCGACCTTGAAAAGACGCTCGACATGGTCGTCCCGCAGAAATTCCGGAACGCCGGCCAGGTCTGCGTCTCGCCAACCCGCTTCTACGTCCAGAGCGGCATTTACGATGCCTTCCTGAAGGGCTTCGCCGATCGCACCGCCAAGGTGAAGATGGGCAACGGCCTCGACGCCGACACCCGCATGGGCCCGCTCGCCAACGGCCGCCGCCCCGACGCGGTCGGCGCGCTCATTGAGGATGCCCGTGCCAAGGGTGCCCGCGTGCTCGCCGGCGGCGAAAAGGGCGATGCCGGCTTCTTCTTCCAGCCGACCCTGCTCGCCGATGTGCCGAACACCGCCGACATCATGAACGACGAGCCGTTCGGCCCGGTCGCCGTCACCCGCGCCTTCGACACGTTCGAGGAAGCAATTGAGCAGGCCAACCGCCTGCCCTTCGGCCTCGCCGCCTTCGCCTTCACCGAAAACGGCCGCCGCGCGAACCTGATCGGCGACCTCGTCGAAAGCGGCATGGTCGGCATCAACACCTTCGCCATCTCCGTCGCCGACGCACCGTTCGGCGGAGTGAAGGACAGCGGGTTTGGGTCAGAAGGCGGAAAAGAAGGGCTGGAGAGCTACCAGGTCGTGAAAGCCATTCACCAGGCTTAACGACATCGTCACCCCGGGCTTGACCCGGGGTCCGCCTTCTCTTCAACTCAGCGCATGTTGCGTGAGCCCTGCGTCTACGTCCTCGCTAAAAGCTCCCACAGCACATTCTACACCGGCTGCACGTCCAACCTCGTCCAGCGCATCCATCAGCATCGATCCGAGTACTTCGGAGGCTTCACGGCCGAATATGGCATCAAAAGGCTGGTGTGGTTCGAAGCGCACGAAACGATGGACGCCGCGATCCTGCGAGAGAAGCAGATCAAGCGGTGGAAGCGAACTTGGAAGTACGACCTCATCAACGCCATGAATCCGACATGGCGTGACCTGGCCGAGGATTTCGGCTTCCCGCCCTTGCCAAGAGAAGGCGGACCCCGGGTCAAGCCCGGGGTGACGGAATTGAGCTAGTGTCTGCTTTCGACCCAAAGCAGCCACTAGCCGTCCCTTTCCGGGACACAGTTTCCCCACCCCGTTCTTAACCCTTTGGTAGAAGGACCGGCCCACACTCTCCGGCGACTCGTTTCAACCGGAGGTGAGGATGGGCGTGCCCATTCCCAAGCTAGATTCTGTCGGCGATCACAGCGCCGAAGCCCTGCTCGATTCCCTGAAAACCATCGACCCGGCGGAGCGGCGCAAACATGCGACCGTCTTCAATTACTGGCTGTCGATCCGTTCCAACCGGCAATTCCCGCCGATCCGCGACCTGGACCCGCTGGAGATCTCCGACGCCGGTCCGTGGAGCGTGCTGCTGGAGATGATCGGCGGCGGTGAGGATGCGGTCGTCAAGCATTTCGGGCAGGCCATCCGCGACGGCAATGAGGTTGATCGCATCGCCGACGCTTCGGCCCCGTCCTTGCTCGCCTGCATTCATTCCAAGCTGCCGATCGTCGCCGCCTGCCGTGAAGCCTATGCCTTCGAGGACCGATACGAGGGCGACCAGGGCACCGTCCGCTGCTGGGTCACCCTTCTGCCGTTCAGCCAGAACGGAACCTGGATCGACTTCGTCTATGGCTACGTCAGCCTCGATACGGGGAAAGCCGAAGCGACCCCGGCCGAGGCCGTGGTAGAGGAAGAGGCGGCCGCCGAGCCTGAACCCGAAGCGGTTGAGGCCGAGGTAGAGGTTGCCGAGGTCGAGCCGGACACGGTCGAGGAAGAAACCGAGGCCGCCAAGGCCGAGGCCGAGCCGTTCACCGTGCCGCTGGCCCCGCTCGACGAGGAATATGAAGAGTCCGAAGCCCTCGCTGAGCCCGAGCCGGAAACGGCTGAGGAGTCGGTCGAGCCCGAGCCTGAACCGGAAATGGTTGAGGAATTGGTCGAGCCCAAGCCTGAACCGGTCGAGGACGTAGTCGAGGCGGTCGCGGAGGAAGAACCCGTCGCAGTCGTCGAACCCGAGCCGGAGCCGGAGCCGGAGTACGAAGCCGCATATGAAGACGAAGCGCCGCAGAAGCCGGGTTTCGCCAAGTTCATGGAGAGCCTCGGCGGTTTCTACGGCAAGGTCGTCCAGTCCGGCCCCGATCTGCCGGCCGAATCCTTCGTCGAAGAGCAAGTGGTAGATGACGAGCCCGAAGTCGCGTCGCTACCGGAAGTGCCCGCTGAAGAAGAATCGCCCGAGCCTGTCGTCGAAGAAGAGCAACCCGCCGCCGAGCTGCCCGAAGCGCAGCCCGAGCCGGCCCCCGAACCCGCGCATCAAGTGGAGGGTACATTGCAGAGCAAACTCACCGACGTCCGCGCCATGGCCGAAGAGGCCCGCGAAGCGCAGATTCGCAGCAACATGGCCCTCTACGAGGGGCTCAGCGCCGCCTACGACTTCGCGCTCGACGCCGAAGAGCAGCCGGAGGAATATCTCCGCCTCGTCGAGGCCCAGGGCCTGAAGATCCAGCTGCGCTCGCCGATGAAGCCCGTCGTGAAGCTGGCCTTCGACGGCACCTGCGACGAACCGACCATCAAGCAGCTCGAAGCCGTGCTCGGCTGGGCGCTGAAGCAGGACCTGCCGCGCGGCACGCTTGCCGAACGCATCCAGGCCGAAGGCGGCATCGGCGCCATCCTGGAAGGCCACGCCTGATGAGTGACGACGCCAACCTTCCTGACGGCCAGGAGGAGCGTCGCCGCGCGCCGCGCACGGGCCTGAGGCTCAGCGCGACGATCCGCGAGCCGGGCCGCAGCCGCGTCGGCGTCAAGGTGATCGACATCTCGACCCACGGCTGCCGGGTCGAAGCGCAGTCGGCATCGACGCCCGACACCTGGGTCATGCTCAGCATTACGGGGCTTGAGACCCAATATTGCCGCATCGTCTGGCGCGCGCATGAGTTTGCCGGCATCGAGTTCGCGACGCCGCTCGCCGAACCGGTGCTCGACCGCCTGCTTCAGGACCAGAGCCAGCTGTCCGAACAGTCGATCAGCGAGCTGCGCGACATCTCCAACCGGGTGCACCGGCTGGCGACGGTCGAAAACCATCGCGAGGCCGACACGCTCGTCGACCTTTCCAGCAAGTGCGCGGTCGATGCCGTGGTCGAAGCCTTGCGCCTCGGCGAAGCCAGGCATTCCAGCTCCCGTTAATGGCCCGCATGCGGCGGCGGCATGCCCTCATCGCCTTCCGCCGCGATCCGCAAATTCTGCATCATCCCATGGTCGCCGTGGAACAGGATGTGGCAGTGCATGACGAAGTCGCCGGTGAAGCGCTCGTAGCGCGTGCGGAAGATGACCCGGTCGTTTTCCTTGACCAGAACCGTGTCCTTCCATTGCCCGATCAGCCCCTCATAGTCGGGGTCGTAGGCGGGGCCCTTGGGATCAGTTCTGTCCCTCCCGTCTTCGTCGGTGATCGAGACGATCTCGAACGGGTTCACATGGATATGCAGCGGGTGGTCCTCGACCAGCGCGACCGCTTCCCACTCTTCCGCTTTGCCCAGGGGTAGCACCGCATCGATCCGGCCATGTTCATAAGACCTGCCGTTGATGCGGAATGCGCCGTGTTCGGGGCCGCCGACGATATTGATGATCGCCTCGCGATAGCCGCTGATTTCCGCGTCCTGGACCGGCTTGTGCCAGTCGAACGACGTCAGCTTCAGCCCATCCTTCAAATCCGCGATCACCTTGTCGCGAATGGACGCGGCATCCGCTCCCGGAAGTGCCTTTTCGGCGGAATGGATCAAGGTGGCTTGAAGCAGGCTATCGGAATCCTCGTTCGACGGCCGGCCGCCCTTGGCTTCGACCGTCGTGATCGTCCTTGAAGGATTGGACGGATCGAACTTCGCCGGATTGTCCGGCGTCGTATCGTTGACGATGCAATAACGGCCGCGCTCCGGAAGCCGGACAAGGACATCCTTGCGCTCGCCCGGGAAGAGGACGGCGACGTCGGTCTTGCGCATATTGGTGCGAGTCAGCCCGTCGAGCGCGATCTCCCAGATCGGGAGCGGCTGGCCGGTGCAATAGCGTTCCCGCCACGCGATTTGCGCTTCGCCCTTCACCGCACGAAGCGCCGGGGCCGCCGGGTCGAGGCGGTAGAGCCGCATCCGCATTGGCTCGCCCCTGCCCGCATTGATCATCCGCCAGCGCTCGAAGCCGCCGGCCTTTGCCGCTTCCAGCTCCGGTTCGACCTTGCCGTTGATGCCGGTGAACCGCCCCGAATAGCGCCACGACCAGTCGTTATCGAAGCTCTCGACACGCCCCACTTCTCCGGCCTTGCAGGTGAACGGGCGCACCGGGTCGTCCTTCTTGGTTCGTTCGCCTTCGATCCGGCCCTTCTCGTCGAAGCAGCCGTAAACGATGTGCTGGAAGATCATGACCCGCTCGGGAAATGGCTGGCCGCGCTCGTCCTTCAACAGGACATCTACGTCGCCCGGACCGGTCGCAGTCGGCAGGCGGTTGCCGGTGACGATAAGCGCGCCCGCCATGCCGCTGCCGACCTGGACGAAGCCCGCGCCATGCTGGTGCGGATGATACCAGTAGGTCCCGGCCGGATGTTCGATGGGAATTTCATATCTGTAGTGAAACTGATCGCCCGGCTTGATGGTGACCAGGACGTTGTCGCTGTTGCCTGATGGCGAAATCCACAGCCCGTGCGTGTGCAAATTGGTGTCGTTGAAACAGAGCTGGTCGGCCCGTTGCTTGTCGGTGCAGGGCTCGAGCCGGTTGTCCATGTCGATGGACAATTGCTGGCCCGGTGAGACGCGGATGGTCGGAGCGACGAAATCGCCCGGTTTCGCGCCCGAGCCGACGAATGAGCGCAGTTCGACCTTGTCGTCGCTTTGCGTCCACGGGTTGTAGATGGTGCCTTCGGCGCGGCGGACTTCGAAACTATAGTGCTGCAGCGGCGCGGCTGATGCCGCCGCCAATATCCCTGCGATCAGGATTCCCATCCCCCCGAGCCCCTTCTGGTTGACGGGCTACGCGTACAATTTTGTTGTGCTCTCGAAACGAGAGGGGGGCAAGCTTTCACTCCACTTCGGCCGCGCGAGCCGCTAAGCGGCGGCCATGACAAAGCGCACCGGGGGCCGCATTCTCGTCGACCAGCTCAAGATTCAGGGCTGCGATCGTATTTTTACTGTGCCGGGCGAGAGTTTTCTCGCCGTGCTCGACGCATTGCACGACACGCCCGAAATCGACGTGACCGTCTGCCGGCAGGAGGGCGGCGTCGCCTACATGGCCGATGCCGACGGCAAGATGACCGGCCGCCCGGGCATCGCCTTCGTCACTCGCGGCCCCGGCGCGACCAACGCCAGCGCCGGAGTCCATGTCGCATTTCAGGATTCAACCCCGATGATCCTGTTCGTCGGCGACCTCTCGCGCGGCGACAAGGACCGCGAGGGCTTCCAGGAAGTCGACTTCCCGGCCTTCTTCAGCCCTATCGCCAAATGGGCGGCGCGGATCGACGATGCCCGCCGCATCCCCGAATATGTCGCGCGGGCGTGGCGCGTCGCCACCGCCGGCCGCCCCGGCCCGGTCGTGCTCGCCATCCCCGAGGACATGCTGACGGACGAGGTCGAGACGCTCGACCGTCCAGCC
>Ga0207701_10007068_pt1 | contig 11173 bp, 5 predicted proteins | sample KBSSwiSSwithPhiX_FD_184294 | JGI IMG/M metagenome (GOLD analysis project Ga0207701, IMG submission 184294) | Switchgrass rhizosphere bulk soil microbial communities from Kellogg Biological Station, Michigan, USA, with PhiX - S5 (SPAdes) (version 2) | ecosystem: Environmental > Terrestrial > Soil...
CTTCGGCACCTTGACGACTGTCTGCCCGACGAGGGCGCTCGCCGACACCGACAAAGCCAGTGCGATAGCCGCAGCCTTCGTTGAGGCGGTCTTGATCGCCATGACTGTTCTCCTTCGATTCCAGTTGCTAACCGGAAGGTCATTCCGCAGCAAGATGCGTTCCTCAGGGTGTGAGGCCGATCGTACGCCGGACGGTAGCGAAAGTTCACAGGAAAAGATTCGCGCCACGCCGTCTGCCTCGCTCTGCAGCCGTACTGACTCCGGTATTCCGGAGGAGCCCCTTCGGTCCGCTCAATGCCTCCAGATGTCATAATCCGACGTCTGCGCACACGACAATGTCAGATCCATTCAGCACGACCCGTTGGAGCTTGATCCTCGCCTCGGGGACAGCCGATACCACTGCCAACGCGGCGCTCTCTGAACTGTGCGAAATCTACTGGCGCCCGGTCTATGCGTTCATCAGGCATCATGGCCACGCGCCCGACGAAGCGGCAGATCTGACGCAGGCGTTCTTCCTCAACCTTCTCGAGCATCGCGGCTTCGAACGAGCCGACCCTGCGCGGGGGCGGTTTCGCGCATACCTGGTGACGTCGGCTCGGAACTTTCTGATCAACGCGCACGCCCACACGACCACCGAACGGAGAGGGGCGAAGTTCCATCACGAATCAATCGACGCATTGAATGCAGAGCGGGAGTTCGCGCTGAATGCCGCGGATCCCGAGTCGACGCCGGATGCCGTGTTCGAACAGCAATGGGCCCTTCGGGTTGCCGAGCGTGCGCTCGAGAAGCTCAGACAGGATTACGCCGAACGAGGGCAGGAACAGGTCTTTCAGGATCTCCGTCCATATTTGACCTCACACGCGCACGAAGATTCACCCTCGGCCGCAGCGGGTCTCAGTCCCGACGCATTTCGGGCTGCGCTTTCGCGCGCCCGCCGTCGCTATGGTGAGGCCTTGCGAGCGGCAATCCTGGAAACCGTCCAGGACGTTCGCGATGTGGACGACGAACTGCGGCATCTGCTTCGGATGTTGAGCACATGACGCCTTCAGACCGGAACAGTCACAAAGGGACGCCAATCCTGTAGTTCTATAGAGCAACCGGTCGGCGTCTGCGACCGAACCCTTGAGACAGCGACATGGCAGGCCCATCCGCCACATGCCCTCGATGCGGGAACAAACTGGCCGGCAGTTCTCTGCTTGGCGACCTCTGCCCGCGCTGCCTGATGGCAATGGCGATCGATCTGCCTCGGGAACCGCCCGCCGACGACTCACCCGGTACGGTCTTCGGTTCGTATCGACTGCTCGAAAAAGTCGGCGAAGGCGGGATGGGCGTGGTGTGGCGAGCGCAACAGGATCATCCGATCCGACGCGTGGTTGCGCTCAAAGTCGTGAAAGCCGTCGATCTCTCCACGCCCGTGCTCTCGCGGTTCGACTCGGAACGGCAATCGCTGGCGCTTCTCAACCATCCACACATCGCCACTGTGCTCGACGCCGGAGTCACGCCCGATGGGCGACCGTACTTCGTCATGGAGTACGTCGATGGTTCGCCAATTACGACCTTCGCCGATCAGCGAGCGCTGCCGATTACGGCGCGGCTCGAGCTCTTTCTTCAAGTGTGTGAAGGGGTCGAGCACGCACACCAGAAAGGTCTGCTCCACCGCGATCTGAAGCCCACGAACATCCTTGTCTCCGATCAGGATGGACGCGCGATCGTGAAGATCATCGATTTCGGTATCGCGAAAGCGATGGGGCCGCTGCGCGGCGACACGATGGAAACACAGATGGGCGCATTGCTCGGTACGCCCGAGTATATGAGTCCCGAACAGGCGGGATTGACGCAGACCGCCGTGGACACGCGAACCGACATCTACTCGCTGGGCCTGGTCCTTTATGAATTGCTCGTCGGGGCACTTCCCTTCGACGCTCGGGAGCTCAGGCGACGAGCCATGATCGAAATGCTGCGCGTCATTCGCGAGGAGGAAGCACCGCGATTGACGCAGCGACTGACGACGCAGACAGACGTTCCAATCCAGGAAATCGCGAAACGACGGCTCACCGAGCCCAGGACGCTGATTCGCCAACTACGAGGCGATCTCGAGTGGATAACCGGGCGCGCGTTGGAGAAGGAGCCGGCGCGACGCTACGGCTCGGCATCAGAGCTCGGTGCCGATGTGCGTCGTCATCTCTCCAACGAACCACTGGTTGCCGGCCCTCCGAACCTCGGGTATCGCATCGGCAAACTCGCACGCAAACATCGCGCGGGAGCGATCGCAACGGTGATCGCACTGACGGCGCTCGTGCTCGGAACCGTGGTCAGCACCGTCATGTGGATCAGCGCTGATCGTGCGCAGCGCGAGAATCGCGAGCGCTTGAAAACCCTGCACGTCACCACCGGTCTCCAGCTGGCAAGTAATGACGACGACTTGAAGGCGCTGCCGTGGCTCGTGCGTGCGCTGCAGCTGGAGGACGGCGGCCGGAACGCCGAGGAATCACATCGCATTCGAATCCGGCACGTTCTCGACAACAGCCCCTTTCCAGTTCGAATCTGGCGCCACGCGGGGCTCACCGGCGCGTATCTGGCGGCGGACGGCGCGATGCTGGCGACGTGGGATGGACAGGGTGTCGTCAACCTGTGGGACACCGCTCGAGGCGTGAGCGCAGGTCCAGCGCTGGCCCATCCGGCACCTGTCGTCGATGCACAAGTCTCCGGGTCGACGGTCGTCACCACCGATGCGCAGGGCATGATTCGTGTGTGGGACGCGCAAACGAGTAAACAGATCCTCGGTCCACTCAAACACGAATCGGAGGTGCAGAGTGTGCGGATCTCTGTCGCCGCAAAACGGCTCGTCAGCGCCGGCGGACGTGGCGTCAAGGTGTGGGCACTCGATTCCGGTCAACTCGTCACGTCACTGACGCTCGAGATGGAGATCAGCGCGCTCGAGTTTCTCGATGATGGTCGTGCGCTCGCAGTGGGAGGCGAGGACGGCACAGTGTTGATCGCAGAAACCGACACTGGCGCGATTCTCAGGCGACTGCCGCACGATTACCGGGTCTTCGACATTACCTCGATCTCCGGCGATCGGCTGGTGACGACGACGGCCGCAGGAGCGGTCCGGAGCTGGAACGCTCGCACCGGTGAACCCGCCACAGCGCCGACGCCGAGAATTGCCAACGAAGTACGGTGGGTACGGCTCACGGCTAGTGGCAGGGCTGCTTTTCTCTGTGGCGCCGATGGCGCGTATTCCGTTGAAGTCGGGCAAATGAACCCGCCGATTCCGATTCACGCGCTCGTGAACTGCGAGTCGATCGCCCTCTCCAACGATGGATTACTCGGCGTAACTGGCTACACCGACGGGACGGTAAGGACATGGTTCACCATCGGGAGCCTCGTGGGTCCGGCGTTGCCTCATCCTGCTCGCATTTTCAAGGTCGGCTTTCTTCGAGAAAGCCATCACGTGCTGACAGTCGATACCGAGGGTTTGGTGCGCGTCTGGGATATGACTCGCACCGCACAACCGATGCGGGTCTATCGAGGATACACATGGTCGGCGCATTTCAGTCGCGATGGCCGCCGACTGGCGCTGGCGAGCGGCACCGGATCGAAACCGGCGATGGGGCAAGGAACGGTCATCGACCCGATCACTCGCGAGACGTTGCTCCCTCCGCTCAGGCATGGCAGCAACGTTCGAGCCGTGGCGTTCAGTCCCGACGGGCGTATCGTCGCGACCGGTTCTGATGACGGAAGCCTTCGTCTCTGGGATGCTGCGTCAGCAGAACCGATCTCAAACGAATTGCGAACATCGCGGCGCGGTCTGCTGCAGGTGATCTTCAGTCCCTCGGGGAATCGGCTGGCAGCGATCGCGATGGATAACCAGACCGAAGGGCCGCCGATTTCCCTGTGGGAAGTTCCGAGTGGACGGTTGATCGCGTCGATCCACGACCGGGGAACGCAATCGGGCGCAGAGTTCAGCCGCGACGGCCGGCATCTTCTGACCGGCACGGGGACTCCATCGGCCGTGCAGTTGTGGCGAGCCGATGACGGGAAACCAGTGAGCAAGGCGGCATGGTCCGGATTCGACACTGCAGCGTTTGTTTCAGACTCGACGGTCGTACTCGTCGGCCGCTCGTCGATCGAAGTTCGTTCGATCGATGGTGCGTTGGTTCGGAAGCTGCCGGGCATCCGGGACACCGTCGGCGCGATCGTGACGAGGAACCCTAACGCTGCCGCAGTTGCGATCGCGACCAGCACTGGCCAGATCCATCTGGTGCCGATTGATGGATCGAGTACGCGCCCTTTTCCTATATGGCATCTACCCGGGATGATTTCCTGGATGGCGGCGAGTCCAGACAACCGGTGGCTGCTTGGCACGAGCTGGCAACGGCGCGTTCGTGTGTGGTCACTCGAAACCGGCGAAGCCCTCACTCCGGAACGCAGTGTCGGGAGCCTTCCGCTGTCGGCATCCTTCACAGAGGATAGTGCCAGCTTTCAGGTCGCCGGACGGGACGCGACTGTCACCAGCCTGCGGCCAGACATGCGCGGCATCGACGTGCTGCAACGGGTCTCGCAACTCTTGTCCGGCCATGACCTCGTCGGCACCGAGCTGATGCCGCTGACTGCCGAACGGCTCGAAGCGCTGGCACGCGACGATGCCGTTCGAGAGACGATGTCGTCGATCGAAACGCGGAATTGGCCATGGATTGTCGCCACCAGTCAGATCAATCGACGTAACTGGCCCGCTGCCGAGGCTATCCTGTCGACGCTGGCAAGCGACAACGGGGCGATCTCGGCGATCCACGCGACGCACGGACACGCACTCGCCGAACTGGGCCGCTGGGGCGACGCCGCGCGTGCTTTTGCACGGGCGCGTGAAAGAGGCATCGGGTCCACCGAGCTCGCCTACTACGAAGCGGTCGCACGCGCCGCCGGCGGCGACGCCGACGCCATCGATCGCGCCTGCGCAAGCGGTTTACAGAAGTTTGGCGCTACCCGAAATCCGGATCGAGCGCATTGGCTCGCAAGCCTTTGCGTTCTGGCGTCATTACCAACCGAGGCAAGAGGGCAGATTCGTGAGCTGGCGCGGCTCGCCGCGGAGCTGGAGCCCGATCTCGAGCGCTTCGTGGCAGTGTATGCCACCTCACTCGTGCAGGCCGGCGATTCTGCGCGCGCGACGTCGCTCTTGGACGATCTGTTCAAGCGTCCAGCGGTAAGCGAACGCGGAGCGGAGAGTCTTCTCGTCCAGGGTCTGGCGCACCGATCGAGTGGTCGCGCAGCCGTCGCCGCGGCGATCGCGCAATTCGACAAGAGTCCATTGCGATCGACCATGTCTTGGTACCGGCGGTTCGAAGCCGACATGTGGCTTCGTCAAATGCGCGGCACGCGCTAGCTGTCACGTTTCCAACCCACCCTTGTAGATCCGTACAGACCCAATCCATGCCGGGTTTGTTCTCGGGAGGTTCCTATGAAGAATCAGATCGTCGAGAGAAGCGCGTTGTGTGTGTCGCTGCTCGTGTTCGGGGCGAGCAATGCAGGCGCCGATGCCGTCACCGCGTGGAACGAGCGCGCGTCACAAGCGGCGACTGCGGCCTGCCTCCACATCAGCGGGAACGGCCTTGTCGAAGCGCGAATGTACGCGATGGTTCAGGCTGCGGTCCACGACGCGGTCAACGCGATCGACCAACGTTCGCGCCCCTACGCATTCACCGCCCATGCAAGCGCCGGTGCTTCGCTGGATGCCGCGGTCGCTGCGGCGGCGCACGGCGTCCTGGTATCGGTCATCGCCACGATACCTGAGTCGGCGGAGTGCCAGGCAAATGGCATCGCCCACGCCAATGCTTCGTATGCCACTGCCCTTGCAGCAATACCCAATGGGACCGCAAAGCTTGACGGTCTGGCGGTGGGACAGGCTGCGGCGGCGGCGATCGTCGCGCTGCGGGCCAACGACGGATCGGCGCAAAACATGGTCGACTTCGACTACGTCGAAGGCACGCAGCCGGGCGAATGGCGGTTCGCACCGGATTTTCCTTTCCCATTTGCGTTTGGACCGGAGTGGGGCAACGTCACGCCGTTCGTGCTTCGGCGCAGCTCGCAGTTCCGGCCGCCGCCACCGTATCAGCTCACCGGCGCGCGATACGCCGCCGACTATAACGAGATCAAGCGGCTTGGCGGCAACGACACGACGACGCCGAGTGAACGTACGCCTGACCAGACGGAGATCGGGTTGTTCTGGATCGAGAGCTCGCCGCTGGCCTGGAACCGCCTGGCTCGCGCAATCGCCGCCGAACGAGGATTGGATCCGTGGGAGAACGCGCGATTGTTTGGGTTGCTCAACATCGCGATGGCCGATGGCTACATCGCCTCATGGGAGGCCAAGTATCACTACAGGTTCTGGCGGCCCGTTACCGCCATTCGTCTCGGTGATACCGACGGCAATCCGAGAACTGATGGTGTGCCAGACTGGACGCCACTGCAGTCCACATATCCGATGCCAGATCACCCTTCAGGTCATGCGGTGCAGGGGGGCGTTGCGGCGGAGATTCTGAAGCTTGTCTTTGGCACTGACGACATCGCGTTCACCGCCTGCAGCACGACACTTCCGTCCGGGAGCAACTGTACGGATCCCAATCCAGTACTGCGCTCGTACACCAGCTTTTCGCGGGCGGCCGACGAGAATGCCGTATCGCGGATCTACATCGGCATTCATTTCCGAAAGGCTGTCGAGAATGGTGTCGAACACGGCCGCAGAATCGCCCATTACGCCGTCAGCCAATTCATGAAGCCGGTGCGGTAAGTGCTCGGTGAGACCATCTCACCACCGACTGGCCGATTGTTCCTGTCTGCAGAGTGGATTATTGTGTCCGCCATCGCGTACAGGGGTCAGACCGCGGTCGTTCATTTACACACTTTTCGGGGAGCCACCGATGTACTACCGATTCCTCCGCCTGGTCGTGATTGGGGTTGCAGTCGCGGCGACGGCTTTGGTCCTCAACGCGGCGGGGCCGGCGAACTTCAAGCCGGATGGCATGGTCACCGGATCCACGCTCGCGGGCTGGCATGTTCTCGGAGACGCTGACTGGAAAAACCAGAATGGCGAGCTCGTTGGAACGTCAAAAGCGGGCGGGAACGGCGGCTGGCTGGTCATGGACAAGAGTTTCCAGGACGTTCAGCTCTACGCCAGCTACCGCTGCACCGGCGCGTGCACATCCGGTGTGCTCCTTCGCGCACAGAAGACGCCCGATGGCGGAATGTCCGGGGTGTATGTGTCGCTGACCGACGGCGATACCGCTTCGTATGCCGTCACGATCGATGCGAACGGTAAAGAGCTGGCGCGCGAGCGGCTGGCGGCACCTGCCGGACGTGGCGGCGGAGGCGGTGGCGGCGGTGGCGCCGCACGAGGTGCTGCACCTGGTGCGACGGCCGGAGCGCCCCCAACTGCCGCGCCACAAGCGGGCGCAGCCGGAGCAGGTCGCGCTGCCCCGCCGGGAACGCAAGTTGGCTCCTCAGGGCGGCGACCACCGGTCCTGAAACCAGGTGAGTGGAACGATCTCTACATTCTCGCGTCCGCCGCAAACCTGCGGCAGACGTTCGGCGGCGTGGCGACAATCGACGAGAAGAACACGACCGGCTACGGATCGGTCGCACTCTTTGTCGGCGGCAGCGGAGAGGTGCGATACAAGGATTTCGCCTGGAAGGACCTGAACTCGATCGCCGACCCGAAAGAATCCGTGTCGCCGCGCTTCACGATGCAGCGCGTCAGCAGTCTTTACTACGGGTGGGGCGCAACCACCGCAGACATCAATCACGACGGCACTCTGGATATCGTGTCGGGACCGTTCTATTACCTCGGGCCGGGGTTCACGGAGCGGAAGATCTACCGAGAGGGTCGGGTCTACAACCCGTCGACGGAGTTCGCGCCGGACATGGTCAACCTCGCCTCCGATTTCACAGGCGATGGCTGGCCCGACATCCTGTCGTCGCTGGGAAACCGTCACATGGATCTGTATGTCAACCCGCAGGGACAATCACGACGCTGGGACAAATTCAGCGTGCTCACCACAATCACGACTGAGATTGTCCTGCTCAAGGATCTCGACAAGGACGGGAAGCCTGAGGTGATCTTTGGTGGCGGCGGCGTGTACGCGTGGGCGAAACCAGATGCCGCAAATCCCACCAGCGTCTGGACGCCGCATCCTATCTCCAGTCCTGGGGAAGCCGTGAACGGTCATGGCATCGGTGTCGGCGACCTCAACGGTGATGGACGAATGGACATGGCTGTCCCAACTGGATGGTATGAGCAACCGGCCGAAGGAATTTCGAAGACCCCATGGATCTTCCACGCCGTCGAGTTCGGTAACAACGGTGTGTTCGGCAATGGCGGCGGCGAGATGGGGATCTACGATGTGAACGGTGACGGCCTTGCCGATGTCGTCAACGGCTCGGCGCACAACTGGGGAATCAAGTGGTTCGAGCAGAAGAAAGCGAGCGATGGCACCCGGACGTTCGAACAACATTTGATCGCGCAGGATTTCTCGACGAAGAACGCGGGCGATGTGGTTTTCTCAGAATCGCACTCCGCGCGCTTCGTCGACATGGATGGCGACAAGATTCCCGATTTCATCACCGGGAAGCGTCTGTGGTCGGAGCTGGAGAACTACAACGGAAATGATCCATATGGTGCGCCCGTCCTCTACGTCTACAAGACGGTGCGCAATTCGAAGGCGCCCGGCGGAGCCGAGTTCGTCCCCGAATTGATCCACAACAAATCCGGTGTCGGCTCGTCGTTCGACGTCGTCGATCTGAACAAGGACGGCCGGCCTGACGTCATCACCGCGACGGCATTCGGGACGTTCGTATTCTTCAACAAATCGGCGGCCGGTTCCGCGGGCGGCCGGGCAGCTGGCGGAGCGGCGAAGTGACTACTTGCGGGCACCTGCAGGAGTAAATGGTTTGATATCACCGCAATCCGCACCGAGCCACTTCGCCTGAACGATACGCGTCGATGTGTTCGTTTTTCCCGTCACTGTCGCGGTCGTCGTCAGCTTGACCCTGTAGCTCTCCGGATTGCTGAACGTGACCTCGCCATCGGACTCGGACTTGAGCGAGGCGCAGCTCGAATGCCATTTCCAGGTGGCCCCGGAGAGCGTGGAATATTTGGTCGTGCAGCCAGTCTCTGACGCCATCTCCTGCCACCTGCCGGATTCGAACGTTTCCTTGGTGAAACACGCCTTGGTCGCGCCGCTGGCATCGGGCATCGAGAGGCCGCGGGCTTTCATCGCGTCAGCCATGCGTGCTCTGGCCTCAGGCGGCATCTTTGACAGAGCCGCCTGTTCCGGTGGAACGACTTCATGCCCTTCCGCGTCGAGCGTAGACATCCTCGTTTCCCAGAGCCCCGGCTTCACGGGTGGCGCCGGCATTTGCGCGGCGGCAACGACGAGTGCGAGAGATAAAAGAACCGACAATGCCACAAGACGAATCGCGATCACGTGCATCGAATGCTCCTCGCAACGTTCAACTTCAGCCGAATGCTAGCGCCGGTCTGCGAACGCCGCAAGCTCGTTCACTGTCCACGGCGCCTGACGTCCTTGTGATTCTGTGCGAACGCGTTTGATGACTGCCGGCGAGATCGGTGCGGCGTCATGTCCCCAGGCGCGTCGGATATAAGTGAGGATGGCAGCAAGCTGCTGATCGTCGAGCGTACCCATAGGCGGCATCAAGAGTTCGCCCTTCAAGCCATTCAGCACGATCCGCGCGAGCAGGTCTTCTCGTCCGAGCACCCACCTGGAATTTCGTAGTGGTGCGGCAAGCCGCGGCATGCCGCTGCCGTCGGTCTGGTGACACTGGGCACAATGGATCAAGAAAGCCTCCCGGCCACCTGGCGCCACTCCTTGTTCGAGTCCTGCCTTGGCGCCAGCAAGCAGCCGATCGCGTTCGGTGATGGGCGCCATCTCCAGTAGGCGCGTAAGTCGCGTGAGGTTTTTGTCGCTGATCTCCGGCGTGTAGTTAGTCTGCCAGTCCGTATAGTCACCCTTGCCGCCCGGCATCTGGCTTCGCGGGTATTGCGCATACTCCTTCCAGTTCCTGTTGGGATCGATGCGATCGAACGAGTGACTATTGCCACGCTCATCAGCGAGCCGACGGGCGATGCGACCCGCAAGGTGTGTGGCGAACACCGGTTCCTGCCAGACCGCGTCCTTCTCGAGCCAGTCCAATACGAGATCGGCATCGCTGGTGATCTTTTTCTCCAGCGTCCACCAGATACGCAGGGGAATGTGCTTGTCCGAGACATCCTCCGGCCGGCGGATCAGCTCGTGCAGCACCGCTAGTGCAACGGACGTCTCCAGCCGCGCCGCCGTGTTGGCGAGCTCGCTCCTCACCTCGGCGTCCGGTTCGCGGCGAGCCAGACCGACGAACCGCGCGCGCATCAGCGGCGCGTTCAGTTCAGCGTCACTCACGAGGCGCAACGTCCAGGACCTGATGGCGGCGTCCGGGTGATCCAGCAGGGCGAAGGCCCACTCTGAATCCATCCCTGAGATGAGGTTTGCCGTCCAGAGCGCTTCGAGTGCGAGCTGTCCGCGCCGTTCTCGAGCAAGCCTGCGGAGTCGGGGAACGAGCGCCTGGTCTTTGCGTTCACCGAGCAGTCGTCGGGCGTGCTCCCGGTACCACTTTCTCTGATCCCCGAGCAGCTCGATCAGCTCGTCGCTGCTTTGCTGAACGAGATTGAATGGAGCCGCCGGGCGGTAATCCTTCCCGCGCAAACGCCAGATCCTTCCGCACGACTTGTCCCACGTGTCACGCGGGTCCGTGTGATCCATCCGAATGTCGCACCAATCGGCAAAATACACCGCACCGTCTGGCCCGACTGCGGTATCGACCGGACGGAAGCTGCGGTCGGTCGTGGTCGCGACAGCATCGGTATCGACTGTCCTGAACGTCGCACCGTCGGCGACCAGGCGTGAGGCTTGTATACGGCTGGTCAGCGCCATGCCCGAGATGAGCTGTCCCTCGTACCCGGGCAGCCTGCCCTCCTCGTAAACGACATGGGTCATGGCGAATCGCGCAGGATACCCCTCATGGTCCATGTGCGAGATGTAGCCGTAGGAGTACGGCCTCGTGAACGGTCCGTGCTTCGGCCAGTTCTTCTCGTACCGTCCGCCCTGCACCCAATGAAATCCGCGGT
>Ga0207701_10007070_pt1 | contig 11172 bp, 10 predicted proteins | sample KBSSwiSSwithPhiX_FD_184294 | JGI IMG/M metagenome (GOLD analysis project Ga0207701, IMG submission 184294) | Switchgrass rhizosphere bulk soil microbial communities from Kellogg Biological Station, Michigan, USA, with PhiX - S5 (SPAdes) (version 2) | ecosystem: Environmental > Terrestrial >...
CGGGCGGGCGGCGCCGGCTGCCGCGCCTGGCCGCCGCCGACCGCGACGAGCGCGCCGCCGCGATCGAGCTGGCGGCGCGCGCGCTGGCCCTGGCCGGCAGCGTGGGGGCGCCGCTGGCGGCGCTGCAGCTGGGATCGCTGCCGCTGGCGGCGCGTCCCGCCGAGCTGCACCGCCACTTTCGCCGGCGCGAGCTGGACGACGGCGCCGACGGGGAGGCCACCCTGGCCTCGGCGCTGGGCGAGCGCCGGGCCACCGTGGGCGTATCCCTGGACGCCTGCCGCTGGTCGCTGGACGCCCTGGTCCGCGAGGCGGAGCGGCGCAACCTTCGCCTGGCGCTGGAGCTGGCCGCCACGCCCTGGGGCGTCCCCAGCCCGCGCGAGGGGCTGGATCTCCTGTCCGGCTACGACCGCGCGCGCCTGGGAGTGATCCTGGATCCGGCGCGCCTGTCGGTCATGCGCCGCCTGGGCCTGGCCATCTCGGCCGAACGCCACGCCGCCCTGCGCGCGGCGGCGGCGCTGGTCGCCGCCAACGAAGCGGTGGGCCTGGACGCCGGCTACCTGCCCGGCCTGGGCGAGCGCGACGACGACCTGGCCAGCCGCGCCGGAGTGCCGGCGGAGACGCCGGTCGTGCTGGTGGGGCACGCCGACGCGACCGAGGCGGAGGTGGTCGCGGCGGCGGACAGGGAGCGACGCGGCTAGCTAGCCGGCCAGGATGTTGCTCAGCTCCTTGGCGATTCCGTTCTTGATCGCGCCCGACAGCGGGGTCAGCAGGAAACCCAGATTGAGCTCGATGTGGATGCGCTTTTCTTCGATGTTGACCCGCGCGTCCAGTCCCTTGCGCGAGACCAGCAACTGGCGGTCACCCTGCCAGGTGCAGGTGGCGCCGTAGTCCTTCTCCAGCTTGGACGTCGCCCCGGCCAGACGGGTGCGCGCCTCTTCGGGGGGCAGCGCGTGAGGAATATCCACGTCGAATTTCGGCATCGCTCGGGATCTACCAATCTTCGGCGGCTGGCGAAAGGGCCTTGCCGGCGATTTCAATCGGGACCCTCAGAGGGTCCCGCCCCCCCCGGCGGTGGGCTCCGGCGGGCGACCCGCCTCCGCCCGACGCGCAAATCAGGCGCTGGGCTTTTCCGAGGCCGCTATCCCCAGCGGCGCCTCCGGGTCGTACTCGAGGCGGGCGATCTCGGCCTGGTTCAGGGTCAACCGGATGGTCATCCCGGCCGACTGCAGCAGGCCCTCGCGCTGCAGCAGGTGATAGACCCGCATGCCATCGCGCGTCGGCGGATCGCCGTGCGACTTCTTGCCAGGGGCCCCACTGACCACGATGATCTTCTCCCCGGGCTGCAGCATGAAGCCGGGGTCGATCACCCCCAGCACCGAGCCGCGCTTGCCCTTGCGCGCCGCCACCACCTGTAGGCCGCCGGTGCTGACGGCGGTGCCGCCGGTGTTCTCCAGGACGAAGTACTCTTCGTTCAGTCGTTTCTTGTCGGGCGCCGCGTGGGCTTCACGAAAAATCAGGGGCATCTGCTCACACCTCGAGGATCTCGGCTTCTTTTTTGGCGACGATCTCGTCGACCTTGGTGACCGCCTTGTCGGTGGTCTCCTGGACCGTCTTCAGGCCCTTGCGCTCATCGTCCTCGGTGATCGTGCCGTCCTTGAGCAGCTCTTTCAGCATCTCATTGGCGTCACGGCGCGCGCCGCGCAACGCGACCCGCGCGTCCTCGGACATCTTCTTGACCACCTTGACCAGCTCTTGCCTGCGCTCCTGGGTCAGCGCCGGCATGGGAAGCCGCACCAGCTCACCGTCCGACTGCGGGTTCAACCCCAGCTGTCCGGCGCGAATCGACTTCTCGATCTCTGGAATCAACGAACGTTCCCAGGGCTTGATGGTGATCAGGCGGGCATCGGCGACGTTGAGCGAGGCGACCTGGTTCAGCGGGGTCGGCGTGCCGTAGTAGTCGACGCGCACCCCGTCCAGGATCGCCAGGTTGGCGCGCCCGGTGCGGACCTTGGCCAGCTCGCGCTTGAACGCTTCGATCCCCTTATCGAGATCTCCCTGCAGGCTTTTGACGACGTCGTTCACCATGGTGAAAGTCTCCTGTCACAGGCGCGACAAGATAGCACGATCTAGATGGGGACCCTCAGAGGGTCCCCATTCCCCCCGCGATGAGCTCCGGCGAGCAAGCTCGCCTGCGCTCGACGCGGTCACTAGACCGCGTCCGGCTCGGTGCGCGGCTTGCTTCGATCTTCCAGGACCAGGGTGCCGAGCGGCTCGCCCAGGATCACGCGCCGGATGTTCCCGGGCCGGGTCATGTTGAACACCAGGATCGGCAGATTGTTGTCGCGGCACAGCGAGATCGCGGTCGAGTCCATCACCGCCAGGTTGCGATTCAGCACGTCCAGGTACGACAGTCGCCGGAACATGCGCGCGTCCTTGTGCTTGTGCGGGTCCTTGTCGTAGACCCCGTCGACCTTGGTGGCCTTCATGACGATCTCGGCGCCGATCTCCATGGCGCGCAGCGACGCCGCCGTGTCGGTGGTGAAGAAGGGGTTCCCGGTCCCGGCCGCGAAGATCACCAGCCGCCCTTTCTCCAGATGCCGGATGGCGCGGCGCCGGATGTAGGGCTCGGCCAGGCGCTCCATCTCGATCGCCGACAGCACGCGGGTGCGCGAGCCGCGCGACTCCAGCGCGTCCTGCAGCGCCAGCGAGTTGATCACCGTCGCCAGCATCCCCATGTAGTCGGCGTGCGCGCGGTCCATGCCGCGCGAGCTGGCGGCGAAGCCGCGGAAGATGTTGCCGCCGCCGATCACCAGGGCGATCTCGACACCCAGGCTGTGCACGTCGATGATCTCGTCGGCGATCTGCGACAGCGTCGCCGGGTCGATCCCGAACTGCTGCGAGCCCATCAGCGCCTCGCCCGACAGCTTGAGCAGGATGCGCCGATATTTCACGCCCGGCGCCAGCGGTGGGCGCGGCGGGTCGTCCAGGTCCAGGGACGCATGCGGGACGCCGGCGCCATTGGCGGTGCCGGCGCCGGCGTTCTCGTCACCGGTCACGGCCCCGGCCCCGGCGCCGTCGCCCTTGGCCTTTTTCTTGTCCGACTGCTGAGGCTTCTTCTTGTCGCTCACGTCGGGCTCTCGCGGCGACCTAGGCCTGCCCTGCTTGCTTCTTCACCTCGGACACGAAATCGTCGGCGCGCTTCTCCAGCCCCTCGCCGACCTCGAAGCGAATGAAGCGCCGGATGCGCACGTTCTCGCCGGTCTTGGCCACCAGGTCGGTGAGCAGCGCGCGGATGTCCTTCTTGCCCTCGGGGTCCTTGACCCAGGTCTGGTCGAGCAGACAGATCTCCTTGGACCACTTGGCCAGCTGACCCTCGATGATCTTCGGGATCACCGAGTCGGGCTTGCCCGACTGCTTGGCCTGCTCCTGGCGGACCGCCCGCTCGCGCTCGCGCACCGCCTCGGGGATCTCGTCCTGCGAGACGTACTGCGGGTTCATGGCGGCCACCTGCATGGCGATCTCACGCGCGAAGGCCACGAAGTCGGGGTTGCGGGCCACGAAGTCGGTCTCGCAGTTCACCTCGACCATGACCCCGATGCGGCTGCCGTGCAGATAGCTGGCCACCGTTCCCTCGGAGGCGATGCGGGTCGCCTTCTTGGCGGCGTTGGCGATCCCCTTCTTGCGAAGGTAGTCGATCGCCTTCTCCATATCGGCCGCGCACTCGGTGAGCGCCTTCTTGCAATCCGCCATCCCCGCGCCGGTGCGCTCGCGGAGGTCCTTGATCATCTGCGCGCTGATGTCTGCCATGTTCATTTCCCCAACAAAAATTCAGATCTGTTCCAGTTCAACGTCCAACAGCTCGTCCGCGGGGAGGGGCTTCCCCCTTCCCGCGAGCGAGCGACCGAGCGAAGCGAGCGTCCGTTACTCTTCGGGCGTCGCCGCCGCTTCCGGCACGGGCAGGTCGGTGCGCCGGCGCGAGACCACCTCGACCCGCGGGCCTTCGCCGCCCGACGAGACGCGGATGGTCTGGGCCTCTTCGCCGCCCTCGGCGCGGCTGGCGCGCTGCTGGCTGGCGCGCTCGCGGCCGACCTTCTGGCCCAGCACGCAGGCCTCGGCGACCTTGCCGGCGAACAGCTTCAGCGAACGGATGGCGTCGTCGTTGCCGGGGATCGGGTAGTCGATCAGGTCGGGGTCGCAGTTGGTGTCGACCACGGCGACGATCGGGATCTCCAGCTTGCGCGCCTCGGTCACCGCGATGTGCTCCTTGACCACGTCGACGATGAAGACCGCGCCCGGCAGCTCGGTCATGCTCTTGATGCCGCCCAGCGCCTTTTCCAGCTTCTCGCGCTCGCGGGTGATGCCCAGGACCTCTTTCTTGGTCATGCGCTCGAAGGTGCCGTCGGTCGACATCTTCTCGATCGCGTGCAAGCGGTCGATTGACCCCTTGACCGTGTGGAAGTTGGTCAGGGTGCCGCCCAGCCAGCGGTTGGTGACGAAGAACTGGCCGCTCTTGGTCGCCTCTTCGCGGATGACTTCCTGGGCCTGCTTCTTGGTGCCCACGAACAGCACCGAGCGGCCACCGGCCACCGTGGTGACCAGAAAGTTGAACGCGCGCTTGAAGGCGCGGACGCTCTGTTGCAGATCGATGATGTGGATGCCGTTGCGCGCGCCGAAGATGAAGGTCTTCATCTTGGGGTTCCAGCGCTTGGTCTGGTGCCCGAAGTGGACGCCGGCTTCCATCATCTCGCGGATGGTGATCGGGGCGTCGGGGGACGGCTGAGCCTGATCGGTCGTACTACTGCTCTCGGTTGTTGCGGTTTCCATGGGTGTCCTTTTTGCGTTGTTGCCGCCGCCCGCGTCGTCGGTGATCGCAACCCGGAGAAGCTGAAGAGCTACCCGGGCACGCACGATCCCCTCGGCGGACGTGTGGTGTTGAAAGAGGGTGGGTTTCTACCACGGTTCCACCACCCCCACCATTGAAAAACCGGTAGTTACGAGACGCCCGTCTCCGGTACGTGGGTTGCAGTATCACAGTCGTCACCTGATCGACGTTCGGAAGGAGCCTTTCATGCCACTCTCGCAGTCCGGAAAGACAGACATTCGCCCCGCCACCGGCAAGCTCGGAATTCTCCTGCCCGGGATGGGGGCCGTCGCCACCACCTTCATGGCTGGGGTCGAGGCCATTCGCCGCGGCATCTCGAAGCCCATCGGTTCGCTGACCCAGATGGGCACCATTCGCCTGGGCAAGCGCACTGACGGACGATCGCCGGCGATCTCCGATTTCGTGCCGCTGGCCAAGCTGCAAGACCTGGTGTTCGGCGGCTGGGATCTCTTCCCCGACAACGCCTACGAGGCGGCCTGCGAGGCCGGGGTGCTGTCCAAGGAACACCTGAGCGAGGTGAAGGAGTTCCTGACCGGCATCAAGCCGATGACCGCCGTGTTCGCGCAGGAATATGTCAAGAAGCTGACAGCTACCCACGCCAAGACCGGCAAGTCCAAGCTCGACCTGGCCGAGCAGGTGATGGAGGACATCCGGACGTTCAAGAAGCAGAACAACTGCGACCGCCTGGTGATGATCTGGTGCGGCTCGACCGAGGTCTACCGCAGCGCCGGCGCGGTCCACGCCACGCTGGCCGCCTTCGAGAAGGGCCTGGCCGAGAGCGACCCCGAGATCGCGCCTTCGCAGATCTATGCCTACGCCGCGCTGAAGCTGGGCGTCCCCTACGCCAACGGCGCGCCCAACCTGAGCGTCGACACCCCGGCCCTGATGGAGCTGGCCAAGAAGAACGGCGTGCCGGTCACCGGCAAGGACTTCAAGACCGGCCAGACCATGATGAAGACCGTGCTGGCGCCGGCCTTCAAGGCGCGGCAGCTGGGCTTGCACGGCTGGTACTCGACCAACATCCTCGGCAACCGCGACGGCGAGGTGCTGGACGACCCCGAGTCATTCAAGACCAAGGAGGTGTCCAAGCTGGGCGTGCTCGAGCACATCCTGCAGCCTCACCTGTACCCCGACCTCTACGGCGACATGCATCACGTGGTGCGCATCAACTACTACCCGCCGCGCGGCGACAACAAAGAGGGCTGGGACAACATCGATATCTTCGGGTGGATGGGCTACCCGATGCAGATCAAGATCGACTTCCTCTGCCGTGACTCGATCCTGGCCGCGCCGATCGTCCTGGATCTGGCGCTGTTCATGGACCTGGCCCAGCGCTGCAGCCTGACCGGCATCCAGGAGTGGCTGTCCTTCTACTGGAAGAGCCCGCAGACCCCGCCGGGCCTGTACCCCGAGCACGACCTGTTCATCCAGCTCATGAAGCTGAAGAACACCCTGCGCTTCCTGCGCGGCGAGGAGCTGATCACGCACCTCGGCGCCGAGTACTACGACTAGACGCTCGCCTTCGCGAGCAACCTCAGAGCCCCGACAGGGGGCCGCTGTTGGGGTTGATGTCGCCGACGCTGGTGAGCGGGAGGCCCATGAGCTGGGCCACGCTCACCAGCAGCTTGGCGTGCGGGGTGAAGCTGGTGAAGTTGAGGTAGCGGCCGGTGCGCAGGGCGCCGCCCGCCTTGCCGGCGAGCAAGAAGGGGACGTTCTCCTGGTTGTGGGCGGTGTTGCCGTTCTCGCGGCCCCACACCACCAGGGTGTTGTCCAGCAGCGTGCCGGTGCCTTCGCTGACGCCGTCGAGCTTGCCGAGCAGGTAGGCGACCTGCTGGGTGTACCAGGTGTCGATCGCCGACAGCTCGGCGCGCCGGTCGACGCCGTCGTGACACATGGTGTGGTGGCCCTTGGTGTGGCCCAGCCAGGTGTGGACCACGTTGCTGAAGGCGTAGCTGATCTGCAAGGACATGACGCGGGTGAGGTCGCAGGCGAACACCGAGGTGGCGATGTCCATCATCTGGGTGATCTGGGTCGGGAAATTCGCGCCGTTCGCGGTCGTGGCCACGCCCGCCGACGCCGGCGGCAGCACGCAGCCCACCACCGGCGGCGGCGGGGTCTGGGTGGCGTTGTTGAGCCGCTCGATGGCCAGCAGCCCCTCGAGGTGAGCGTCGATCTTCTGGTAGTCGGCGGTGCCCACGGTCATGCGGATCTTGGTCATCTCGCCCTTGAGGAGATCGACCACGGCCTTCTGCTCGGCGCGGATGCGCGCCAGCGCCGGATCGACGGGCGGGGCGGTGCCGCCCCCGGTCACGCCGGCGAAGTAGCGATCGAACGCCGCCTTGGGGTTGACCTCGGGGTTGATGGGCGCGTTGGCGGCGGTATAGGTCATGCGGTTCAGGGTGTTGGGGCCCTGGCACTGCACGCCGAGCGCGATTGACCGATAGGGGGTCTCGGGCGAGGGATCGCTGGGCGCTTTGGCGTAGGGCGAATTTGGCCCCGAGGCCTGGGCCACGATCTGATCGATCGAGGGCGCCGCGCCCCAGCCGGTGAGGTGGCCATTGCCGCCGTCGAAGCTGACGCCGGCGCTGGGCCCGGGCAGCGTGGTCCCGGTCCACAGGCCGGCCATACCGAAGGCGTGCTGCTCGCCGGCGCCCTTGGCCGACAGGACCAGACCACCGGGGATCACGATCTTGGCCTTGAACGGCTCCAGGGACGCGCTCATCGCCTGCAGGGTGAAGGCGGTCTGAGTGCCGGTCGGCCGCCAGTCGACCTGGGTGCTGTAGTCCAGCGCCGGCGCGCCGTCGGGCGTCCACAGCAGCAGCAGCCGCTTGGGACGGGGGGCGGTCTGGGCGCTGGCGTTGAGCAAGGGCAGCAGGGGGCTGGCCGCCACGCCCAGGCCCAGGCTCTGCAGCAGGCGCCGGCGGGACAGTGCATATCGCGATCGACTCGGCATGGTGGTCTCCTGTTGGCTCTTGCGGACCGTTAGCCGCCGTTGACGCGGACGCTACGAAAAGACGGGCTGAGCACGATGCGCGCCAGCAGCTCGCGGATGTTGCCGCCCGAGCTGCGGAAGGCCTCGTGCAGGGCCTGCAGCGAACAGGCGTCGTTGACGCTCTCGATGCGGCCCAGCGAGAAGCGGAACCACTGGTTGGCGACGCAGTTGTTCACCTCGGTCGAATTCGCCAGCCGGTTGGCCAGCTCGACGGCGCCGTCGAAGGCACCGTCCAGATCGGGGCCGGCGCTGACCAGGCGGCCGGTCGCGTCGACCGTGCCCAGCCCGTCGCTGGTACGGTAGGCGCCGATCGAGTCGAAGTGCTCCAGCCCTAGGCCGATCGGGTCCATCAGCACGTGGCAGCTGGCGCACACCGGGTCGGATTCATGCTGCGCGAAGCGCTCGCGTGTCGAGGTGGCCGGCGTGGGAGGCGGCGGCGAGGTGTTGACGTTGGGCGGCGGCGACCCGATGAAGCCGCACAGCAGATTCAGGCGCACCAGCTTGCCGCGATGAACCGGCGAGGTCTGATCGCCGTGCGACCACTTGGTGAGGAACGCTGCCTGGGTCAGGATGCCGGCGCGCTGGGTGGCGTCGAGCATCACCGGCATGCCGGGCTGGAATCCGGCCGGCTGGCTCACGCCGTACACGTCGAACAGCCCGCCCTGCGGGAACGCCAAATTTGAGGTGAGCAGGGTCTTGAGCAAACCGTCGCCCTGGCGCACGACATGGTCCGAGAACCAGACCAGCTCCTGGGTCATGGCAGCGGCCAGCGCGGGCGTGTAGCCCGGAAACATCGTCGCGTCCTTGTCCTGGGCGGCCAGGTCCTCGACGTCCAGCCACTGGCGGTGGAACGATCCGATGGTCGCGCCGGCCCGGGGATCGGCCAGCATGCGGGTGACCGTGCTGTGCAGGGTGGCCTCGTCGTTCAACGTGCCGGCCGCGGCCGCCGCGAACAGGGGCTCGTCGGGCATGCTGTTCCACAGGAAATAGGAGATGCGCGACGCGAGCTCGTACGGGCTGAGCCCGACCACCCCGACCTGGGGCGTGCCGCCGGGACCGACGTCGTGGTGGTAGAGAAAGACCGGCGACTGCAGCATGGCCTCGATGACCAGGCGGAAGCCGTTGCTGGCGCCGCCGCCCTGCTTGCCGAGCGCGTACAGCGTCAGGTACTGCTGGACCTCGGCGGTGCTCAGCGGACGGCGGTAGGCGCGCCGCCCGAACTGGGTCACGAACTGGGTGGCGCACGCGGTGCTGGTGCCGGTGTCCGAGGCCAGATCGCACGGCGAGATCCGGCTCATGTTGGCGACCGCCGCGGCGGCCAGCGTCGCGGCGACCTCCTTGTGCTGCTGGACCTCGAGGTTGGTGATGGGGGCGATCGCGTTGCTGTGGAAGGGGCCGATCTTCTCGTCGTCGGCCAGCATGTCGGCCGGGCTGCCGGTGGCACCGAGCAAGTCGCGGACCGTGTTGTTGTACTGATCGCGGGTCAGCCGCCGCAGCGGGGTGACCCCGACATTGAGCACGCCGCCGCTCTGGGCACAGGCCAGCGCCGCCGGGTCTTGCCCGCCGGCCGCGCCCGCGAAGCCGGTCGGTCCGGTCGCTCCCGCCGTCCCGGTGGCCGGCCCTCCCTGGTGCTGGCCAGGGCTCCCGATACTGCCGGTGCAGCCGGCGCCGCCGCTACCGATCACCGCAAAAAATACCAGGCATAGCCGGCGGTTCAGGCTCGTGGACACTTGCATGTCGACCTCCCAGTGGCGGGGCGCGGGACCCGCGGCGCGGCCCCGGAAATCCGGCAGCCCTACGCCCTAAGAGCGTAGGCCAGTTTCCGAACCTTCAGGAAAAGAAACGCAGCCGCGCCGTGAGGTCACGACGCGCGGCATCCCATCCCCTGGGGGGACGGCGACTTGCGCCTATTGCAGGAGCGCGGGCACTTCGGGAGACGGCGGCACCACGCCCAGGCGGGCCAGGTGCGGCAGCACCCAGCGCGGGATCGAGGCGATGACCGCGCCGCAAGAGGCTTCCGGCGACAGCAGTCCCAGCGCGGCGGCGGCGGTGTTGCGGCGGATGGCAACCCGGGGCGCGTCGATCACCGGACCGCCGACCCGGTGCTCGAAGGACTGCATCTCGCGCAAGCAGTCCGACCACAGGCGCTGCCGTTGCTCCGCCGACCAATGCCGAATCACCCACTCTCCGGCGCGCGCGCCGAAGGCGCCGTGGCGGGCCTCGTCGCGCAGCAGCTCGGTGTAGGCCCAGGCGATCAGCGGCTCGCGCGCCGTGGCCCGCGCCGTCGCGAAGCAGGCGGCCGACAGCGACTGTCCGACGGCAAAGCGCGCGATCAGCGCGCGCGCGAGGCGCGACTCGATGTCCTGGTCGTCCTCCTCGCCCAGCGCGACCCGGGTGCCCTCGGCGGGGGTGATCGAAGTGTCGGAGCCCAGCGCCTCCAGCACCCGGCTACACACCTCGACGTGCCGGACCTGGTCCTCGATCACCCGGGCCGCCATGCCCAGGATCGCCGGCGGCGCGCCCAGCCGCGCCAGGTCGGTGGTCACCAGGGTCGCGACGATCACCGAGTCTCGCTCCTCGACCGAGAAGCGCCGCCAGGCCGCGACCGCGCGGGCCACCAGCGCGGGCGGATAGCGGTGGGGATCGAAGGCAGGGGCCTGCTCGCGCGGCCACCAGGTCTCGACGGGGGTCTTGTAGCGCATCGGCGCGGAGTGGCAGCAATCGCCGTGCCCTGAGTCAGGCATGTATTTTCAACCGCTTACCCCGCAGCGACCGCCGCAAATCCAGGCGAGCGCGACACCAATGTCAGTGCGGGTGGGAGTAAAACGGGTTTACAAAACCATCGTTCTGGAAAATGCCCCTCAGTGATCAGTCAGGCGGCGCAGCTGATCGGCGGCGTCGCCGTCCTCGGGATCGATCTGCAGAATGCGCTCCAGCTCGTCGACGGCAAGATCGGGCTGCCCGGTCTCCGCGTAGTAGTTGGCCAGGTAGTGCAGCGCGCGCAGGTTGCGGCTGTCGATCTGGACCGCGCGCCGGAGCTCGGCCAGCGCGGCGCGCCCCGCGCGCGCGTCGGCGGGCGCTTCTCGGAACAACGACCAGCCCAGCGCCGCGCGAAAATCGGCCTCGCCGGGGACCAGCCGGGCCGCCTGGCGGAACACCTCGACGGCCTCGTGGTGACGGCGCGCCTTCAGGTGCTCGAGGCCGCTCTCGTAAAGCGCGGTCGCGGCGGCGTTGCCGGCGGTGGTGGGGTTGGCGGGCGCGGCCGGCGGCGTCGCGCCCGGGCCGTCCGACAGCCGCG
>Ga0207701_10007073_pt1 | contig 11171 bp, 11 predicted proteins | sample KBSSwiSSwithPhiX_FD_184294 | JGI IMG/M metagenome (GOLD analysis project Ga0207701, IMG submission 184294) | Switchgrass rhizosphere bulk soil microbial communities from Kellogg Biological Station, Michigan, USA, with PhiX - S5 (SPAdes) (version 2) | ecosystem: Environmental > Terrestrial >...
CGCCACGTACGAGGGACCCGACGCCACGTACGAGGGACCCGACGCCACGTACGAGGGACCCGACGCCACGTACGAGGGACCCGACGCCACATACTCCGGCGCGACACCGGGTACCGAGAGGCTCGACGCCAGGTACGACTATCGGATGAGGGTGAACTTGGCCTGGCCGGTCACCGCGCTGGTGAAGCCGAGCAGCGATCCGCCGCGGGGGCGAGCCTGGGCACTGATGCGGACGTAGTAGTCGCGCCCCGCATCGAGGCGAGCGGTGCGGATGATCGGCACGCGGGTCAGCGTTGTCAGCCACTGCCGGACAGCCGCATCGTCCTCGGTCACCACTGTTTCGTCCACGCGACCGTCAACGATGCGCGAGAGCGTGTGCCGGCGGGTCAGGTTGTCGTACTGATCGCTCAGGCTCACCGTGGAACTGGCAACCGTTCGGTCGACCCAGCCCGGGACCAGCATTCGGAGATCGATTGTGTAGGTGAAGGTCGTGCGCAGGCCGCTTGCAATGGCCTGGCGGACTTCGTCGGTATACGCGTCGGACAGTTCGACCGAAACGACGACCCTGTCGTCGGCACTGATCGGGACGATACGCAGCGTTTCCGCCGCGCGGCCCGCGGCGCCAGAGAGCAGGAAGATAATTGCCAGTAATCCGAGTCGTCGCATCATTTCGAACCGATCCGGCGGCGTCCGCGTGGACGCCGCGCCTATCCTAGTACGATTCGGCTCAAATCCGAACCGAAATTCCCATCGTTGCACGCCAGAACGACAACTGCCCCGGCCCTACACTGACCCCGGTCCCGCCCGGCTGTGACTGCAGAGTCTTGAAGAACCGAACATCCCAGTTGAGCCCGACGAAATCGCTGAGGAAGCCGGTTGCGCCTCCTCCAAGATCCCAGGCCGTCAGCCAGCTCGCGAACGGATACGCGTGCTGGTTGTCGCCGACGCTGATGTGCATGCCGCCCAGGCCTGCTACTGCGTATGGGCGCAAGCCGTACTGCGAGATGCTCTTCGGCATCGCCACGATCGCATTGCCCATTACCGTGGCAACGTGGCTCCGCAACACGAGCGGGGACGAACTCGGGTCCCCACTGAAGAACCCTGCGGTTGTCGCCACATCGCCTTCGACCCCGAGCACGTTGCCGAGCCAGAGGCCGCTCACTCCCAGGTTCAACTTCGGCTGGCCCGCCTGGTTATCCAGGTCGATCAGCAGAGTCGTGCTTCCCCCAAACGTCACGCCGCCAAACGGTTTCACCTGCCACTCTGCCCCGGCCGTTGCCGGCGCAAACGCCAGGCTTACGAACAGAAATCCCAGCCGGATGAAGCGCCGCACCGGCTACCGGGTGAAGAGCGAGAGGAAGATCCGCGCAAACGGCGACGTCGTCACATCCCCCTTCTCGAGTGAGAACGATTTCGCGAGGCCAGTGCTGTTGGCCATCATCACCAGGCTGAGTCTGCGTAACGGCAGCATGACCACCATCGACGACGAGCCGGCCTCGCCGCCGGTGCCGAACTGCCAGACCACGGGCTCGCCGTTGTAATTCTGGACGAACCAGCCGATCGCGTGCGGCAGCGACTTGCCAGTGCGGTCCACCGGAGGCCTCCACGAATCGACGAGCGTGCCCTCATCAAGGAGAATCCCGCTCCGCAGCGCCAGGTCGAATTGCGTGTAATCGTGAACGCTTGAAATGAGCCCGGCCGACGGCGTGAGCGTGGATGCCGCGAACTGCGCCTGGACGGCGCGGCGCGAACCATCGACGAAGTACGGAACGGCGAGGTGATCGAACGCCGTCGCGTAGGCGATGCGCTCAGACGGCGTCGGAATCCCTTCGGCCGGAGGCACCAGCGCGAGCACGTCCGGTCCTGGTATCGAGTTGACCATCGCAAGACGCTCGAGCATGTTTGCCGTGGTCTCGCGGAATGAGTCGCCCATGCAGGACTTCACCGCAGCGGCGACGGCGTCAATTCGATCGGGACGATAACCGAAGCTGAGCGTCGAGTTGCCGGTCGTGTGCGTCAGGAGCTGGCGAATGGTCGCACCCGGCTCGGGCGCGTCCTTCTTGTAGAGGCCGACCTGATCGTCGAGCGACAGCTTGTTCTCCTCTACGCAGCGGAGCACGGTTGTCGCGGTGAAAACCTGGGTCAGGCCGTCGAGGTGCAGCGGCGTGTCGGAACGCATTCGAACGGCACGACCGACATCCTGCCAACCGAAGCCGCTTTCCCACAGCACCTCGGAACGTCCGACAATCGCGGCCGCAAGCCCGGGAATGCCGATCTGCGTGCGGAATGCTTCGACATAGTCGGCGAAGCGACCGTACACAAGCTCTTGCGCCTGCATTGGCGACGACGCCAGAAGCAGGAAACCGAGAGCGAGGGCCAGCAGGGATCGTCGCATCCTGATCGGTTCCGAAACTGTCCAGATCATACTGCCGAACAAGTCCGGATTCCTATGACAGATCTATCGGGCCGCCAGGGCCCGGTCTGCACGGCCAACGGTCCCAGGATGTTCACCTGAGCTCGAGTTTATTAAGAGCTGGGTTGCAAAGTGGAGTGACGTCGGGTCTTCAGACCTGACGATTGAGGGCGGGCTTCCGCGGGAGAGCAGGGCGGGTCTGACCAGCGTACGGAAATGTTGAGCAGCTGCGCATCACGCGCGCGCCGGTTCCGCGCCGGGCATCTGCCTCGGAACACTGCCGTGCTCGTCACGCGGCGGCATGAGGATCGTCCCCCAGCCTCCGGCAATGAGCGCGCTCGCGTAGGCAATGGCGACGGGCCATTCCCACGCATCCTGGTAGGCCATGTAACGGGGCACCCACTCGGGCTCGAACTTGTCCTTGTAGGCGCGCAGGCCCTGGAAGTTGTACCACTGCTCGCCGCGCTGAAACAGCACGCGCGCGAGACGTTCTCGTGCGTGCGCGCCGCGTTGCTCGCCCACCGAGGCGAGCGGGGCCATGCCCAGGTTGAACCGAGCGTAGCCCTGCTCCTTGCCGCGCATGAAGAGCGACACGAACAGGAAGTCCATCACCTTCGGTCCGTCGCTGCGATGGCGCATCAGGTCGACCGACAGTTCGGAACAGCGTGGTCCTTCGAGGAGGTTCGCGAACGCGAGGATGCGATGCGGTTCCGCGATTTCCTCGACGATGGCGCACGGATACCGGGTGAGGTAGTCGCGTTCGAAGAACCCGATGGAAAACTGCCGCTCGGCCAGCCCCTTGGTCTGCAGCCAGTCGTTCGAGATCGTCTCGAGCTCGTCGAGCTTCGCCGCCACTTCCCCTGGTGCGAGCACGCGGAATCTGGCGCCGTCCCGCTCGCCGCGGCGAAGGACCTGGCGGTACATCTTCCCCGCGTGGCCGTCGAGCGTCACGTCGTCGAGCCGCACCTGGGCCTCTTCTCCGAGCTTGAAGAAGTCGTACCCGCGGTCGTGCAGCACCGGGATCCAGTCGAGCGAGATCTGGTAGAAGACCGGGCGCCGATCGAGTTCTCCGGCAAACGAGAAGAAGGCGTCGAGGAACGCCGTCCGGTCGGCGGCCGACACGATCGGATCGGAGAAGACCACCGCGTAGGGACCAATGGTGCGATACAGGCAGAAACCACGGTCGCCGTCGATGAAGGCCGACTTGTCGCCGGTTGCAATCATCAGCGGGTTGGTTCCGCCTCCGATGCGGGCGTGCAGATCGAGCACGCGTCGCATCTCGCTGTCGTCGGGCCGGTGGAAGCGCACCGGCGCACGGAGCAGCAGGTATATGGCGCCAGCCGACACTGCCAGTGCCATCGAGCCGGCCGTCCTCAGGAATCGCACGCCCTGGAAGCGGTAGCCGATGTCCATGACACGATCGAGTGTCGTGCTGCTTACGCGGTGCGACACGACCCCGAGGATCACGAACAGGGCGAGGGCAGTCGCCGCGATCGCGAAGTCCGGCCCTTCGAGCCAGTCGCCGTGGCTCGGACGTTCGAAGAGCGCCGACTGGGACCATGTCGCGAGGAACAGGCCGCCCAGCACCACTGCTTCCTCCCAGTCGAAGCCTTTCAGGATGGCGCCGCAGATCGCGACGGTCAGCAGTACCTGCGTGAGACGAAACGCTGCCTTATAGCCGCGTGCCAGGCCGCGCGCGAGAACCAGCAGGAGGAGACCTGCCATCGCCGCTGCGAAATGGCCCGCTTCAACGAGCGGCAGCGGAACGAACCGCTCGAGCAGCGGCAGCCGCGCATAAAGCGCCGGCGAGGCGCTGCTGACCATGATGAGGATGCCGCCGCCGCCCACGAGACCAGCCATGATGCGCCGTGCTATCTCGATCCGCTTGCGCGCCCGGCGCGTGACCCACGACAGCAGCAATAGCGACGCAGCGGCCCACGGCAGCACGTAGTAGATGAGGCGGTACGCGATGAGCACCGCCGCGGCGCTGCTCTCGGCCATTGGCAGCCGCGCGATCCAGAACGCGTCGCTGCTACCGAATCCGCCCGGCACCATGCTCAGGACGCCGATCACCTGCCCGACGAAGAAACTCTGCGCAAGGCTGGTGAGCGATGCCGTCGACCCCGCCGCTCTCAGGCAGACGATGAACACTGCGCACGCCAGGACCCAGTCGGTCCAGCCGATGCCGGCGAGCGCCACGACCTGCCCCCAGTGTGTGCGGCCGGCCTCCCCGTTGCGCCACCGGATGACAGCCTGTGCGGCCGCCACCAGGACGAAACTGAGGACGAAGGCGAGAGGCACCAGCCACCCCAGGCCGACGCCAGTCCACTCGGATACCAGCGCAGCCGTGGTCCAGCCGGCCAGCCCCGACGAGAAAGCAACCGCCACGGCGATTACGCCGCCATGAAGATCCGAGAGTTGCTCGACAGCCGGTCGATACAGCCAGAACCGCATGGCCGGCCCGGCCAGCGGACCAAGGGTCAGGAAGTTGCTCCAGGCGAAGCAGACCGCACCATAGCGCCACCGGTCGGTCCAGCTCGAGCGCGTGTGGCTGAACGCCACCACGTCGTAGAGACCCATGGCTCCGATGTTCACGATGGTCACGATGCCGGCGATGACGATCCATGACACGTCCAGGCCGTGAATCGCCTCGGAGAACTCCCTCGGGTGAATCTGCCGGACCGCCTGCCACGACAGCGACAGGACGACCGCAATGACGACAAAGGGCCACACCCGTGAGGCGTGGCCGAGCATCCACAGGCTGCCGTTCTCGATCGTGGACGCGACGGTGAGGCGGCTTCGTTTGTGGCCGGTCATGGCGCGCACGTCCTCCCGCTCAGGGCACGAGGTCGTCTGCTGTCAGGATAGCCCCGCTTGCACAAAGCGCACGGACCTATAAAGACCGCGTGATTACCCGGTAAAAAGATCGCAATGGCAGATGACCGCGCCTGAGCAGGGTCTTACGATCGCATTGAGCAGCGGTCTTACGATCAGGATGATGAGTCGCGCGACGCGCACGCTAGTGGCACTCTTGCTCGTCGCAGCGGCCGGCGCCGGCGCGTCCTGCGCGCACGCTGCGGGTGCCGCGGTGTCGCCACCGCGCAGCTTCGAGCGGCAGATCGAAATCAACGAACACCTACTGACGCTGCACCTTTCGCCGCCGGCCCAACTGCACAGGGACGAATTGATTGTCTACGCGACAGGCGACGCCGGCTGGCGCGGGAAGGATCGCGAGGTGTACCAGCAGTTGCGCGCGTGGGGCTACGCAACTGCGGGCTTCAGCGCCCCGGAATACCTGAAACATCTCCCGGGAGATGATGGCACGACGACGCCCTCACGGCTGGCGAGCGATTTCTCCACCATCGTCGAAGCGGCGAGGAGGTCGCTGCAGGTGGCGGCGTCTTCGCCGGTGGTGCTGGTCGGAGTCAGCCGCGGTGCCGATCTGGCGGTCGTTGCGGCCGGCCAGCAAGGGCTGCAGGCAGAACTCGCCGGTGTCGTTGCAATGGGGCTGACGCGCGAGGAGGAGTACGTGCACCACATGCGGGAGCCGATGGTGGCGCTCGATCTGTACCAGTATCTGCCGCAACTCGGCGACGTGCCGCTGTCGGTGATTCAGTCGACACGCGACAACTACCTTCCGGCGAACGATGCGCGCGTGCTGTTTGGGCAGGACACGCCCCTCCGCGTGTTCCACTCCATTGACGCGCGTAATCACAGCTTCTCCGGCGCGCGCCCGGCGCTGTACTCGACGCTGCGAACGTCGCTCGCTTGGGTCGAACGCATCGGACGTCGACGCGGGGCGCCGCGGCCGTGAATCGCTTCGCCTCGATCGCTGCCGTTCTCTGCCTGCTCGTCGTGGCGGGAGATGCGGATGCCGCCGACCGGGTCGACATGCCTCTTCGCGGCCGTCTCATGGCGCTGACCGTCTACCGGCCTGCCGGCGTCGCGAAAGGCACGGTCATCATGGCCAGCGGCGACGTCGGATGGGTCGGTCTGGCGGCGTCGCGCGCCCAGGAACTCGCGTCGGATGGTTACCTCGCCGTGGGCGTGAATGTCCGCGAGTACTTGTCCACCTTCACCTCGAAGGCCGGGCACCTTCAGCCGCAGGACATCCAGCGCGATTTCGGCGAACTCGCCCGGTTCCTTCGGCCGAAGGGGCTCCTGGCACCGCCTGTCGTCGTCTCCGGCGTCTCTGAAGGCGCGGGGATCGTCGTGGTCGCGGCGGCGGCCGTGGAGAATCGCGAGTGGATCTCGGGTGTCATCACCATGGGGTTGCCGCAGTTGTCCGAGATCGCGTGGCGATGGTCGGATTTCACATCGTGGATTACGAAGAAGGATGCCGATGAGCCGTCGGTCAGAGCGACCGACTACCTGGCCGCGATAGCGCCAATCCCGCTCGTGATGATTCAGTCCACGAAAGACGAATACGTGCCGGAGGCCGACTATCGCGCGATGGAGAGGACGGCGCGTGAACCGAAGCGCCAGGTATTGATTGCCGCCAGCAACCACCGGTTCACCGATCGCATGGGCGACCTGCGCCTGGCGTACGCCGAAGGACTGAACTGGATCTCGGGACTCACCGCGCGGCGGTAGTTCGGACACCCCTCGGACCTGCGTCTCCCTCCAGGAGCTTGCCTGCGGACCGTGCCGGTGGCAGGTGCCGCACAATGTTCCCGGTCGGGACCAGACGCAGCCGGCGGATGCTGCGTCGGCGCGAGCCGTGCGCAACAGGCGGTTCCGATGCTTCGGTGTGGCGCTGGGTCTTGACGCCAGATGTGGCGTCCGGTCTTTAGACCCGACCCGTGCGACAGGCTGTCGCCGCATCGGGGAATCGGGTGCTACTTCAGCTGCGACAGCACGTGCGAGTTGTGGGCCGCGACCATTCCCATGAACACGTTCGTGGCGACCATCATGCCGACCGCGCCCATGCGGTGGTGGTTCTTCCAGAGCTGCTCGGCGGCCATGATGGATGCGGCCGTCACGCCGGTCTTCATGGCAACAAAGGCCACCGGGCTGGTTACCACGTTCTTCATCAGCGGGTTGGCCTCGTGTGCGCCGTTGCGGAGCGCGCTCAGCGTGGAGAATGTGTCATAGCCCTGCAGCGCCGCTGATGCGGCATACAGCGCCGGCAGCGCGGGTGGCCGTCCGTACTTGAACGTGGAACGGGCGGCCAGGTCGGTGTTGGCCGCCGGCGCAGCCCCGATCCCCGCGGCCGCGATCGTTGCCGGCGAAATGGTGAGTGCGGGCGTCGGCACGTCGTCGGCATCTGCGGCGAAGGCCGGCGTCGACAGCGCGGCTCCGAGGATCGTGGCTACGAGAAGACGACGCATTTTGTAACTCCCGGAAAGTCGGTGCGTCACAGCACCGGTGTTGCCTCCCGAGAGAGCCAGCGGCGTACCGCTCGCGCGATCGTCGAACGGAGCAATGTTTACGAGGGTGACTCGCGATCATGCGGAGCCGCACGGTGTGCGCGTGCGCCACGGGCGCACACCGCGACGAGCGGACGCGCACGCATCGTGCGCACGGTGGTCCGTGCGGCGATTTCAGATCTGAAGACGTGATTGCGATTCTGTCGGCGGCCGCCGCCCGAGCGAGCGTGTTACCTGACGCGGAAGTTGGCGAGCGCGCCGTCGTCCTGGGTGGTGTTGTCGATCTCGAACGAGAAGTCCGGATCGCCTTCTTCGCGGCGGATGGAGATGAGGTCGTCGGGCTGCCAGCCCGCGACGGCGAAATACTGGCGCGGGTCGATGTCCCAGCGCGAGCCGTCCTCCAGCGTCACCTGCGTGCCGCCTCGCGCGACCGATTTGATGAAGTGACCGCTGCCAACCGCGGCATAGTTTTTCGCGTACTTGGGACCCGAGCCGGTGAGTTTCAAACTGTGCTCGGTATTGCCATCGCGAATGTAGAGCGTCTGTCCCTCGATCGCAAACTGCACGGCCGTGCCGGCCGTTGCCGTGAGAGTCTCGCCGCTGCCGGATTCGCCAGAGATGACGTCGGTCTGCGTCTCGATCGTATAGGCGCCGGAAGAGTTCCGCGCCGCCCACGTTCCGTTGCGCCACGCCCGTTCGGCGCTCGTGGCGGAGGTGGCCAGAGCGAGCAGAACGCAGATTGCCGAGACCACGCGCATCAGAGGAGAGTATGCTGCACATCGGGCGCGCGATGATCGGCGAGGTGCACGATCTGCGCGCAATGACGACTACCTCCGGAGAGTGCACGGTGCATGGCCAGTGATACGGCGGTTCGATCCTCCATCCAGAAGTTGCTGGAGGGCGTGCAGATCATCGGGTTCGACTGGACGTACCTGTACCTGAACGAAACCGCAGAACGACATGCGCGCCGGCAGGCTCATGAGCTGATTGGCCGCCGGATGATGGAGTGCTATCCGGGGATTGAACGAACGCCGTTGTTCGAGGCGCTTCAGCGGGTGATGCGCGGACGCAAGGCGGAGCAGTTCATCAACGACTTCGTCTATCCCGATGGTTCCCAGGGGTGGTTCGAGCTGTTCATCGAGCCGGTGCCGGACGGCGTGTGCGTCCTGTCACTCGACATCAGCGACAAGCACCGGTCGCAGGCGCAGCAGCGGCAGTCGCAGAAGATGGAAGCCGTGGGCAGGCTGGCCGGAGGCATCGCCCACGACTTCAGCAACGTGCTCACGGCAATGCTCGGGTTCTGCGACCTCGTTCTCGCCCGGGCGGGCGACGACCTGGAACTCGCGGCCGACCTGCTCGAGATCCGCAAGGCCGGCGAACGCGCGGAGCGCCTGACACGCCAGCTCCTCGCCTTCAGCCGGAAGCAGATCCTCATCCCGCAGGTCATCGATCTGAATCACATCGTGCTCGACCTGCACGCGATGCTCACGCGTCTCATCGGCGATCACGTCCGGTTCCTCATCGAAACAGAGTCCGAACTCCGCCACACCCGGGCCGACGCCGGGCAGATCGAACAGATCCTCATGAACCTGGTCGTGAACGCGCGCGACGCGATGCCGCACGGCGGAACCGTGCGTATTTCGACCACCAACGCGACGCTCGACAACGCGTTCGTGCTGGCCCATCCGGGATCGGTGGCTGGCGACTACGTTGCCCTGTCGGTCGAGGACACCGGCAACGGCATTCCTGCCGACATATTGGCGCACGTCTTCGAGCCGTTCTTCACCACCAAGGGGCCGGGCAGGGGAACCGGCCTTGGCCTGCCGACGGTCTACAGCATCGTGAAGCAGAGCGGCGGCTACGTGGCCATCGACACGAAGATTGGTGTCGGAACGACCATCGTGACCTACTTTCCGGTGGCAACAGAGCCGCTGTCCGAGCCTGCGCCACACGTCGCCCTGCGCACCGTCAACGGCGACGAGACGGTGCTGATCGTGGAAGACGACGAGAGCACCCGCGAACTGATGCGTAAGGCCCTGGTTCCTCACGGTTACTCGATTCTCGAAGCGCGCGATGTGTGGGATGCGCTGACGATTGCACGCAGCCGCCCGGAACCGATCGACCTCCTGCTCACAGACGTCGTCATGCCGGACATGAACGGGCCGCAGCTGGCGCAGCACATCGTCACGATGCACCCGAAGGTCCGGGTGCTCTACGTCTCGGGATTTCCCGAAGCGTCGATCATCAGCTCCAGCTCGGTGAGCGACCGCATTTCGTTCCTCCCGAAACCGTTCGTGCCTGCGGTGCTGGTCGCGAGCGTCAGGGAAGCGCTGGACAGGCGCTGAGGCAGGTCGTAGGTGGCGTCGGTCTGAAGTAGTACGTGGCGTCGGGTCTTTAGACCCGACGGCCCAGGTCCGTGACCCGCCCCCAGGTGCGACCCTCGGCCCCCGGCAACCTTCCAGAACATTTCTGTCTGGTCATCAAGCCCGTCCATTCACTTTTGTACCCCGGAGGTCTGCTCGAACTCGACGGCCGCGCGCCAATTCCGAACAATTCTGGCGCTTTTTCCCCTCTGCGGTCCCGGCGAAGAGGTACGCCTGTTGCTCAGCTGAGGGCATCTGGCGATTGCGACTGAGCGCAGATGCCATCCGGAGTCGCATTGGAAAAGCACGAATTGCAGGTGGTGATCGAGGAACTCCACGAGCGCTACAAGCCGCTTGCCGAGGGCCAGGTCGCGACCTACATCCCTGAACTGAGCAATGCCGATCCCGAGGCGTTCGGGATCGCTCTCGTGTCGGCCGAAGGGCAAGTGTTCCAGACCGGCGACACCGACTTGCCGTTTACCATCCAGTCGGTCTCGAAGCCCTTCACCTTCGGGCTTGCCATCGAGGCCTATGGCACCGACTGGGTGGCACGCCACGTCGGCGTCGAGCCGAGCGGCGATGCCTTCAACGCGATCGAACTGCAGAACGGGACAAACCGCCCGTTCAACCCGATGGTGAACTCGGGCGCGATTACCGTGACCGCGCTCCTGCATAAGAAATACGGCGACGAGACCTTCGACCTCGTGCTGGATCGCCTGAGCCAGGCAGCCGGGCATCCCCTCGAAGTCGACGAATCGGTATTCGAGTCCGAGCGGCGTACTGGACATCGAAACCGCGCCATCGCGCATCTGCTCCTGAACTTCGGCATGGTGCACGACCAGGCCGAGGAGGCGCTCGATATCTATTTCCGGCAGTGCTCCATCCTGGTGACGTGCAAGGACCTGGCAACGATGGGCGCCACGCTCTCGAACATGGGACGCCACCCCGTCGACGACGAGATGGTGTTCGACCTGAAGTCGACGCGCGCGATGCTGGCCATCATGTTCACGTGCGGGATGTACGACT
>Ga0207701_10007075_pt1 | contig 11167 bp, 15 predicted proteins | sample KBSSwiSSwithPhiX_FD_184294 | JGI IMG/M metagenome (GOLD analysis project Ga0207701, IMG submission 184294) | Switchgrass rhizosphere bulk soil microbial communities from Kellogg Biological Station, Michigan, USA, with PhiX - S5 (SPAdes) (version 2) | ecosystem: Environmental > Terrestrial >...
TCGTGCATGCCGAGCTGCCTGCCGAAGGCATCTGGTTGGATCATCGGATTCGAGGGTGAGGCGGGCTCTGCTATGCCAAGGTTTGTGGTTGGTGGTTGACTGGTTGACTGGGGAACGGCGGAATCACCAAGTCGAGTAAACCAGCGAACCAGTGAACCAGTGAACCAGCAACATCGTTGCGCAATCCACCTGCCTCGCCCAAAATCACTGACCCCCATACGAGACCACTATGAACTTCCCACGCGCAGCACTGCTGGCGCTGGTCCTGCCGATCGGACTCGCCGCCCAGACACCCGCCGCCGGCTCGCAGGCGAACCCGATCACCGGAGTGTTCCGCGGTCGCACCATGGCGCTCCAGCGCAACCTCGCCCAGGCGTTCGACTCGATCCCCGGCGACAAGTTCGGCTACAAGCCGACACCGCCGCAGCTCACGATCGGCAACATCGCCCAGCACCTCGCGAACGACAACTATTTCTTCTGCAACGAATTCGGCGCCATGAAGGCGACGCGGCCCGAGAAGGACACCGCGACCCCCGACTCGGTGAAGGCGAAGTGGCCGAAGGACACGCTCGTCACGAAGCTGAAGGAGTCGTTCGACTTCTGCGAGAAGGCGTTCGCCCAGCTCGACGACGCGAAGCTCGCCGATCAGGTGACGATGACGTTCGGCGGCAACTCGCGGCAGGTGCCGCGCGCGCAGATGGTGCTCGGCCACGTCATCGACATGGCGGACCACTACAGCCAGATCGCGAACTACATGCGCCTGAACAACATGATCCCGCCCACGGCGCTGCCGAGACCGGGCGCGCGGAACTAGCGCTCGACGCGACCGCGCCCGAGCGAAGTCTGGAGCTCCGGCGCGGTCGCCCGCTTCACGAAGTCGATCGTCTGCCGGATGATCGCGCGCGTCGTCTCGGTGTCGTCGACGGCCTCGAAACCGTGATGACCGGCCGCGTAGTTGATCAACGTCAGCGGCGCGTTCTGCGTCATCGCCTGCGACGTCAGCCTGTCGATCGCGGAGTTCATTCCCGGCGAGTCCCGTCCCGCGCGAACCCACAGGATCGGCAGGTCGGGTCGGAATGTCGCGACGTTCGCGCCCGCGCCACCGTAATAGAAGACCGCAGCCCTGACCGCCGAGCGGCGTGGATCCACGACGGCGGGCAGCGCCGAGCCGACGGAACCGGATGCCGCGAAGAGCGTGATTCGCCTGGCGTCGATGCCGTACTCGCGCCCGTGCTTCGACAGGTGCGCGAGCAGCGAATCGAGCTCGCCGTCGCGCGCGCGTGACGGAGCCTGCGCCGTACCCGTACCCGGCACCGCGCGGAGATCGGGGATGATGGCGACGATCCCGGCGGCCGCGGCGATGCGCGCCCATCGTATCGCCTGATCGTTCGCTTCGCGTGCGGGCCTATCGTTGGATTCGGGCCAGTACAGCGAGTAGAGAATGAGCGCCGGCGCCGAGCCCGAGTCCGACTTCGGGCGGTACACGTCCATCGCCAGCGTCGTGGTGTCGACCCTCGCATAGGCGATGTTCTTCGTCAGTCGCACCGCGTCGAGCGACGGCACCGGATAGTGGAACGGGCGCTCCTGCGACTCGCCGATTCTCGGCGCGAAGGCGGCCAGGAGGGTGAACGTCGCGAGACGGACCATGCTCGAGGCTAGGCCAGGAGCCGGGCGATTGCCTAGAAGAATCCTGCGCCCTCGTCACCCGAGCCACCACCATGCCAGTGCGGAGAGCAGCAGGATGACCAGCACGCCGATCACGTACTGTCCGCGTCTCGGCTTGTCGACGCCCGGCTTCAGCTCGTCGTCGTCGTTCTGCATCCTGGCCTCCCTGCCTCGCGATCAGCGCCGTCCCGCCAGAACGACTTCGCGAATCGCCGACACCACCAGCTCCGGCTCCTCGAGCTGCACGTGATGCCCGCTGTGCGTCGCGACCACCAGCGTCCCGCGGCGCGACAGCGCGGCGACCGAGGTGTGGTCTTTCCGGTGCTCCTCTTCCAGCGCCGCGGCGTTCGGGCCCGATTCGTCCGGCACGCCACGAGTGATCACGACGAGCGGGAGGGCGCCGAGGGGATGCTCGGACTTCGCGCGCTCGGCGCGCAGCGCGGCGAGCTCCTCGTGCTCGACGGGATTCACCCCCGCGAGGATGTGCCCGATGTGTGCGAGCGCCCAGGCGCGCATGCGCTTCGCGTCGGGCGGGAGCTTGCCGCGCACGCCGCCGTTGGGATCGCGGCTCACGTCGGCGATCCCCGCGTTGATCTGGGCGAGGATGTTCGCGGGAATGTCGGCGACGCGCAGCGGACCCGACGTCTTCACCGGAGGGATCGGCGCGCCCGTGGCGAGCTCCGAGGACCGGTGGAGCTTCCCGTCGCCCGTCATGCGCCATGGATCCTCGGCGCCCGCCTCGACGAGCACCAATCCGGCGACCTCGGACGGATACGTCGACTGATACTGCCGCACGAGCCATCCGCCGTACGAGTGGCCGACGAGCACGAACGGAGGCCGCTCCCCGGCGCGCTCGAGCAGGGTGTGCAGCTCGTAGACGATCTGGCGGAAGGTGCGCGGGTGCGGCCCGATGTCGCTCCATCCATCGCCGGCCCGGTCGTACGAGCACACCCGGGCGAAGCGGGCGACGCCCGGCTGCACGAGGCTCCACTCGACGGAGAAGTCGCCGAGGCCCGCTTCGAGGATCACCGTCGGTTGCGACGCGTGCGCCTCGCCGGTGCAGTTCAGGTGCAGCCTCCAGCCACCGACGTCCCCGAGTCTGCCCGGTGCTGGATACGGCGGCGGGGTCGAGTCGCCCTGCGCGCGCGCCGCGGAGGCGGCGCACGCGAGAACGATCGTGACGATCCCGGCTCCGCGCCGGCCGAGTGTGCTCAGCACGTCCCCGTCACCGATGCATCACCGGCGCCCGTTCTGCAGCGCCTCGTCGATCACCGCGTGCAGCTCCTCCGGCAGGTTCTCGTCGGCCATGGCGGGCTCGATGCGCGCACCGGCCTCGATCAGGAGCCGCGCAACACCGGCGTAGTCCGCACCCTGGCGCCCGTTGTTGCGCGAGCCGTGGGTGCACCAACCCAGCGGAGTGCCGCGGAACGTCGGGTCGCGCGCGTCCAGCAGCGCGCGGCCGGCCGGATATTTCAGGACGATTGCGACACACTCCGGCGATCCCATCCACGCTGCACAGTGGAGCGCCGTCCCGCCATTCGGACTGCGGCTCGCCGGATCGAAGCCCAGCTCGAGCATCAGCGCAACGGCGCCTGCGTTCGCCAGCCACGCTTCATGCGCCAGCAGTCCGTGTTCGGCTGGGCCGAGCTTCGCCATGATCTCCGGGCGCTCGGCGATCAGGGCACGCGCGGCGACGCCGTCACCGCGATGACACGCGAGCAGCAGCCGCTCCGTCGGCGACACGAAGCGCTCCATCACCGCGAGCGTCTCGTCACGGTGGAACTTCGCCGCGGCGTGGACGGGTGAGAGGTTCGGGCCGATCGTCCACTCATAGATGTGGTAGCTGCTCGGGGGCCGTTCGGCGTACGCACCCTGACTGGTGCGGAGCCGGAGCAGCGACGGATCGGCCGCGATCATCCGCTCGACGCGGTCGGTGAGCCCAAGCGCCGCGGCCATGAAGATGTCGGCCGACGCGCCGCGGTCGACGAGATACCGCGCCAGCTCGGTGCGCGACGATGCGGGATCGTCGCCGAGCATCCACTCGGCCGGCGTCGAGCGATGGTCGACGTCGCGCGCGTCGATGTCGGCGCCCGCGTCGAGCAGCAGATCGACGACCGCCCGAGACCGCGCGAAATGCAGCGGCGTCTGGCCGTCGCCGCCGCGCTCGTGCACGCGCGCCGGATCCTGCGCGATCATCGCGGCCAGCAGGTCGGCGCGATCCAGATTCGCCGCGGCGCACGCGTCGGGGACCGCGCCCGCCGCGAGGAGCCGCTCGGCCGCCGCGCCGCGCTTGCCGTACAGCGGGTGGAATCCGCCGGCCCACCAGTCGCTGCGACGGTTGGGGTCGGCGCCGAACTCCAGCAGCACGTCGATCGCGTCGAGGTGGCGATCGGCGATCGCCACGAGGGCGGGCGAATCGAACGAGAAGATCGGCGCGTCGATCTTCGCGCGCACGTCGGCGTGCTGCTCGAGCACCGAGCGGAGCGACCTCGCGTCGCCCTCCTGCACGGCGCGCTTGAACCGTTCGATCGGCGGGAGCTGCGCGGCGGCCTGCTGCTCGATGCGATCCCTGAGCTCGCGCCAGCTCGCGAAGCCATACTCGCGCGCGAGCACGTACTGCGCGTCGGTCAGCGAGAGCTCGGCCTTGTCCGGCAGCTCGGCGCGCATGCGCGCGGCTGCTTCAGCGTCGCCGGCGCGGAAGGCGCGCAGCAGCTCCTTGGCGAGCTTCTTCTGCTGGTCGAGGTCGGGACGTGCGGGAAGGGTACGACGAAACGCGGACGACATGGACGGCCTCCTTCGTTATGGCCGGCGTCCGCGCAACGGCCCGAAAGAGGTCGAGACCATCGGGCAACTTCGAGTCAGGTGGGCGCAGCCCTTTCCGCGGACCGGAGGCGTCCTCGACGCACGGAGGAAAGGTAGCGCGATCGGCCGCGTCTACGCGAGCCCCGTTCGCGCGGCGAGCGCGTGGCCGACGGTCATCTTCCGGACGGCCGGTGGGCCGTCGATCATGACGAGCATCGGCGGCGGCGTCATGCCGCGCGATTGGAGGCGTCGAACGTCAGCAGGGCTGATCGATGCAGACGATCGCCTTCATGCCGTTCGCGACCTGTTGGCCGACCCGCCGGGCAACGGCAAAGTCCGGTGCGACACTCATCACGACGGCCAGCGCGGGTTGAGCGCCCCGCCCGACGCACGTGATGGCGACGTAGGCGCCGCCGACTTCTCCCGCGACCTCGGCGCCGCTCGCGTGGCCGTTCGTGAAATGCTGATTTCGGGCGACGTCGCGCGCGAATCGCATGCAGGTCGCTTCCGATTTCGTCTTCACGACGGCCTTCTCGAAGTAGAGTGCCGCCGCGGCGCTCGCATTCGGTGCGAACATCGCGCCATGCAGGAGAGCGAACGCAGCGAAGGGAGCGAGCGCTGAGCCGATCATCGTCTACCTCCATCACTCGAGTGATCGCGAAGCCGCTGCGGTGCAGCGGCGCGGCAATTTCTCGCGAGAAGGTATCGCGCAAGGCAGTGCGCGCCACCCTGATGTGGTCCCGCTCGCCACCGCCTCCAGCCGGCCAGTGCCGACGTGGCGTGAGCGACCTGACGTCCGGGCTCGCGGACTCCTACGCCTCGAGCCCCTGGGCGATGCGCCGTCCGTAGTAGACGCCGACGGCCGTCCCGATGATGCTCACGACGAATGCGGCGAGCGTCCCGGCGAGCGCACCGAGCGCCCATCCCGCGTAGCCGCCGGCCGTCGCACCGACGAACGCCAACATCTTGCCCATGTGTGCTCGCTCGCTGAGGAGTTCACACAGTGGACGAGCGGCGAGTGGACGACGCCACGCGATCGCTCTACGTCATGCGACGCCGATCTCGGTCGGCCGGCCCGGCTCGAGCCAGCACAGCCGGTGCGCGAGCGCCGCGTCCGCGAACGCCTGCTCGATCTCCGTGCGCCCCTCGGCGAAATGGGCCCACCCCGCGTGGTGCAGCGGAACGATGACCGCGTTCGGGAACGCGCGCGCCATCTCGACCCCTTCGGTCGCCGTCAGCGTCAGATGCGCCTGACCCACCTCGGGCACGCACGCCGCCCCGAAGAAGAGCAGAGCCACCCGGACGTCGGCGTGCGCGCGGATCGGCACCAGGCCGTCGTACCACACGGTGTCGCCGGAGATGTAGATCGCCGGCGTCGCCGGCGACTCGCGCACATTCGCGTCGGTGAGGAGAAAGCCCGTCACCGGTCCCCGATCGCCGCCCGCCGGTCCGTGGCGTGCGGGCGTGCCCGTGATGCGAAGGCCCGACCCGTTCGGGTGTCTGAGCTCCATGCTCCTCCACGGCGCCAGCCCGGCCGCGCCCGCGCCCAGCCGTTCGGCACCGGCGCTGGTCGTGAGCACGCGATCGGCGCGCGGGAGTAGCGCGCGCCCAGCATGGTCCAGGTTGTCGAAGTGGTGATCGTGCGAGAGCAGGACGGCGTCGAGCAACCCGACGTTGGCCACGTTGATGGCCGGCGCGGTCGTCTTCCGGAGCGTGTAGAGCGGCGTCCGGTACTCGGTGCCGGCGGGATCGAACGTGGGATCGGTGAGGAGCCGGAAGCCGGCGATCTCCAGCAGCACGGTCGGACCACCGACGTACGTAGCGCGGAGCGTGCGGCCGGTCATCGAATCGTTTGTTTGCAGCATTTCGGCTCGCTCATCGTGTAACGGTTTCGGGCCGCCGGGATTATTCGGACCCGTGGACACTTCTACAGGAGAGCGTCCCCGACCGCGTAAGGTCCGCGCTAGAGCGGCGCAGCGCTCGACCATCTGCCACGCCCTGCGTGGTGCATCCAAATAGAGGACAGTGTGACCATTCGAATGCGGCAGGTCATCCCGCTCTTCGACCGGAGCGACACGCGACGGATCGTGCCGGTCCGCGACGAGCGGAGCGTCGCCATCACGCAGGCGCTGCACTGGCCTGGTGTGCTCCTCGAGGCCGGCCGCAACGACGTCGTCGAGGTCGACGACCTTACGCTGGCGCATCACTATCTCGGGGTCAACGCCGACGACGAAGCGATCAGCATGGAGGTGCGGGAACCGGCCGGCACTCGCCACGTGACGCTCGCGCCGGGCGAGGGTTGGTTCGTTCCCGCCGGAGAGAGCTTCTCGCTCCGCGTGCGCTGCGCCCGTCCGCACGCGTACGTGCGCGTGTCGATCGATCCGCTGTACTTCGAGCGGCTGGTGAGCTGGCGCGAGCATTCCGCCACGCCCGTCGCGCTACGCCGAGCGTACGGCATCGGCGGGGCCCAGGTCCGACATCTTCTCGCCGCGCTCGCGGCCGAAGCCGGCGCCGGGACGCCGACCGGTCTCGCGTTCGTGGACACCCTCGCCAGCGCCCTCGCACTGCAGATCGTGCAGCAGGCGGGCGTAGCCGAGCATCATGCCGAGCCGGCGCGCGGCGGCCTCGCGCCGGTCGTTCGACGTCGCGTGCTCGAGCTGATGGACGCGCAGTCGGACCGACAGCTCACGCTCGACGTCCTCGCCCGCGAGGCGGGACTCTCGCTCACACATTTCGCGCGCGCGTTCAAGGAGTCGGTGGGCCGCGCGCCGCACCAGCATCTGATGGCGCTGCGCCTCGAGCGCGCCCGACGCCTGCTCGAGCGCCCGGGTGTCGCGCTCTCCGACGTCGCGGTGCGCGCCGGCTTCGCCGACCAGGCGCACTTCACGCGTCTCTTCAAGCGCGAGTTCGGCGTCACGCCCGGCGCATTCGTGCGGTCGCATCGTCACTGACCGGTTGCGGCTCATGGCGTGATGAACCCGGCGTCGCTCGCGGCGCGGCTGACGTCGCCCTCGTGCGGCATCGTGTAATAGTTCGACGCGAGCGATCCACCGATGCGCGCCGACGTCCACAGCAGCTGCGTGCCGGTGTGCAGCGCCCAGCGCGGGTCGAAGCCCGTCACGCCCGTCAGCTCGGGGATGACCAGGTCGTAGCCGCCGGGCGCGAGCGTCGCGTAGGCCTGCGACATGGAGAGTGAGACCACGGTGTTCTGCCCCTGCTGATAGTTGATCGACGTGTAGCGGTCGTAGTCGGCCTGCATCGCGAAGTGGGCGCGCAGTCGCGCCGTCGGCGTGGCCGACACGAGGCGCAGCTCCGGTGCGCTCGGCATCGCGCCGAAGGTGAGCGTCCGGTCCTCGGGCGAGCGGAAGAAGACTGCCGCCGAGCGAACGACGTTGCCGGCGGGAACCGTCGACGCCCCGACGCTCTGCACCTCGCCGGGGCTGAGCCGGCTCTCCGGGATCGCGAAGTACGGGCTGGATGCGCTCGCGCCGCCGCCCGTGAGAAACGTCACGAAGTTGTTGCTGTGCTCCGTGCGGAGCTGCGTGTATGCGGTGACGGCGCTGGCGTCGTTGCCGGCGAACGTCACGGTTCGCACCACGGGCTGAAACGCCTCCGGCGACTCGAAGTCGAACACGGGCAGCGTCGCGCCGTCCGCGAGCGACGGGCTGCGACGCAGGATCATCTTCGTCACCGACGTCACACCGTTCACGCGCGCGGCGCGCGTCGCCAGGAATTCCTGCGGTCCGGCCAGCAGCCCGCGGAGCTGCCAGCTGTTGCCGTTCTCGAGGTTCGTGAAGTCTCGGAGGGAATTGCCGGCGCTCACCAGCGCGACGTCGTTCGCCTCGAGGCCGGCGACGCTGCCGTTCAGCGTCTCGAGCGCGTCACCGGAGCACTGCTGGAAGGCCGTGTCGCTGACGAGCCCCAGCTCGGACGGGATCGCGTACAGGATCGCGAGCGACGTGAGTCCGCTCGCGAACTGCTGCGCCCGCGCGACCGCGGCGCGGTTCGAGGCGAAGTCGTGATGGAAGCTCGTGTACTGCCCCGAGGCGATCGGTTGCGCCCGCGTCCATGCGCCGTCGCCGTCCTGGAACGCCACCCACGCCGGCTCGGCGCCCCGGCAGTACACGACGTCGGCGGCCGAGAGTGTGGGGCTCGGCGGATGATCATCGGGATAGGTCGGAGCGGACGAGTCGTAGCTGCACGCGGACAGTGCGGCCAACGCGAGCGCGAGCCCGGCGATGATCGTGCGTCGTGCGATGAAGACGTTCGGGGAGAGCACGGTGGTCTCGGAGGTTCATGAAATGACTTCCGAGGAATGATGGCCGGCGCATGCGCCCGCGTCTTGAACGGACAGCTGGTGCGTCGTTGAACGTTCTTGTCGAGCGACGTCCCTTGGCGTTCAGTCGCGCGAGCCCCGCTGCTCGAGCTCGGCCACGAGCTTCTTCGGCGCGCGCTTGCGCCACGCCGCCTCGAGCGCCGCGGTGGTCGCGCGCACGCGTGCCTTGCCGAGCGTCACCGTCGTGGCGCCGTTCGCGCCCCAACCCCCCTTCACCGGTGCGAACGCCGTCGGGTGATCGCGGACGAGGAGATCCTGGTCCGTCGGCGTGAGCATCACCACGGCGAACCGATCATCCGGGTGGCCGAGCGTCGCGAAGATGCGTCCGCCGACACGGAAGTCGGCGTGCCCCATGTGCGCGCCTTCGACGGCCCCGGGAAAGCTCAACGCGAGGAGGCGGAACTGGGCTGGAGTCACGAGCGAGCGGTGATGGGCGTGTCGACGTCGTGCCCGGAGGCGCTAGACGTGCTGGTCGAACAGGATCGGATTCCCGTCCGGATCGACGACGAGGAAGCTGGCGGGGCCCGTGGTGCTCTCGTCCGCTTCGCTGGCGAACTTCACCCCGCGCATGCGGAGCTGGCGCTGCAGCTCGCGCACGTCGGTGAACTCGGCGAGGGTTCGTGCGTTGCCGTCCCAGCCCGGGTTGAACGTCATGATGTTCCGCTCGAACATCCCCTGGAACAACCCGATGACGAGATCGCCGTTCTTGAGGATCAGCCAGTTGCGCGCGGGGTCGCCGCCGAAGTTCGTGAAGCCGAGCTTCTCGTAGAACTTGCGCGACGTCTCCAGATCCTTCACCGCGAGGCTGAGCGAGAAGTTGCCGAGCTGCATGGGTCGTTTCCCCGGTGTACGAGACGACGGGGAATGTTCGCGCCGGCGTCCGCAACGCAAGCCGGAGCACAGCGCTTTCCGTCGGCGCTACCGAGGCGCGATCGCGGCGAGCAGCATCTGGACGGTCTCCATCGGACGCTCGACCTCGATCACGAGCCGCTTGTAGCGCTCGTCCTCGAGCTCGATGACGATGGTTCGCTCCGGATCGTGCACGTCGAAGAAGACGGCTCCCTCGCTCTGATAGAACGTGCCCGCGGTCAGAACGCCCGGCACTTGCGTACCGGGGAACCGCAGACCGTGCCACCAGCCGCGCGCCGGCTCCGGGTCGACGCGAGCGGAGCGGATGTGGACCAGGGGAATCTCCAGGCTGCTCTTGAGCGCCCAGAGCTTGTCCCAGCCCTCGACGTCGAAGTGTGCGCGGTCACCGTGTATCGAGACGCTAACCATCGTCGGCCTCTAATGCGATCAAGGGATCGAGGGGTCGGACGCCGTTCGCTCAGCGATGACCGAACAGCGTCGCATACCCGAACACCACCGCCACGCCGAGTAGGATCCACACCAGCGGGCTGGGTGCACGCGACAGAACGCTGACTTCGGGATGCTGTGGGTCGTAGAAGACGCGCACCGGACGTCCCCGCGGGTAGTGGCGCTCGAGCTCCGCTCTCGTCGTGGGAAAGTCCGGTTCGGGGTCGTATTGCGGCACCGACGACGGCGCACGCACGTGCGGACCGAACCGCAGCCGGTCGTTGCGATAGGAGCGGCCGTCGATCGTGTAGCTGTAGGCGACGTATTCCGAGAGGTGTGCCCCTTCGGTGTCGGGGACGCCGACGAGGTGCGCGACGGCGATCACACCGTCGACGGACGGCCACCGCCGTGCACGAAGCGAGTGGGCGAGCAGCACCAGCGCGTACGCGACCGCGACTCCGCATGCGGACAGCACGAGCATCTGCGAGAGCGAGAGGGACGACACGGCACGCCTGAATCGCTGCGAGCCGCTACGTCAGGCCGGACTGACGCGACGACCGCGCCGACCCACGCGAGGATGCGCGGTGCGCGACACGGTCTCCGGCAGCGGGCTCACCGGCCACTCGAGCACGAGCCGCTCCCCCTCGGCGAGGGCGAGCCATCGCGCATACATGACGTCCATCAGCATTGCCCTCTCCAGCCGTGATGCCGACAAGAGTGTGGGCGCAGCGGGCACAGTTCAATAGATGCCGGATCGGGCACTACCGCCTGGGCCCCTTTCCAACGACGGAACGCGGATCTGGAACTGCGATCTGACGGAAGGGGCCGGATCTGCTCCGTGTGGGCGCGGCGATCTCTTCTCCACAGCCGCAAAGACTTCGAAGTCGTGGATGGAGAGCGGTGGTGCTGCCGTACCAGCCGTCATCCCGAGCGAGCGCAGCGAGTCGAGGGACCTGAACTTCGGCATGTCCAGGTGCAGATCCCTCGACTCCGCTCGGGATGACAATCATCCGGCCGTTTCCGTAAGGTCCGGCTGTGATCCGCGTTCCGTCGTTGAACAGGGCCGGC
>Ga0207701_10007076_pt1 | contig 11166 bp, 8 predicted proteins | sample KBSSwiSSwithPhiX_FD_184294 | JGI IMG/M metagenome (GOLD analysis project Ga0207701, IMG submission 184294) | Switchgrass rhizosphere bulk soil microbial communities from Kellogg Biological Station, Michigan, USA, with PhiX - S5 (SPAdes) (version 2) | ecosystem: Environmental > Terrestrial > Soil...
ATGCGGCGCGCGGCGTGCGCCTGGAGCGTCCGGGCGAACACCGGGCTCTCGGAGATGCCGAGCCGCACCCAGAGGCCGACGCCCACCAGCACGGCGCTGGCGACGAACGGCACCCGCCAGGCCCAGGCGGCGAAGTCTTCGGCGGCGACCGCCGTGGAGGCGATCAGGAACACCAGGTTCGAGAGGACGATGCCGGCGGGCAGGCCCAGGGCGACGACGCTGCCGAAAACACCCCGTCGCCCCTCGGGAGCGTGCTCCACGGACATCAGGACGGCGCCGCCCCACTCACCGCCAAGGGCGAAGCCCTGCACGAAGCGGAGCACCACCAGGAGAACCGGGGCCCAGACCCCGATCTGTGCATAAGTGGGCAGGAGGCCGATGGCCATCGTGGCACCGCCCATCAGCACCAGCGACCAGACCAGCATGAACTTGCGGCCAAGCCGGTCGCCGTAGTGGCCCATCACCACGCCCCCAAGGGGGCGCGCGACGAAGCCGATACCAAAAGTGGCGAACGCGGCAAGGGTCCCTGCCACTTCGGAGACTTGGGGAAAGAATTGCGGGCCGAAGACCGTGGCCGCCGCCGTGCCGTAGATGAAGAAGTCGTACCACTCGATGGTGGTGCCGATGGCGCTGGCAATCGAGACGCGCCGCGCCTCGGCGCTCGCGGAAGGACGAGCTGGCATCGAGGGCGCAGTATAATTTCCTTTCCCGCTGTCCTGATGGATCAACGTTTCATTCGGAATTTCTCAATCATCGCCCACATCGACCACGGCAAGTCGACCCTGGCAGATCGCTTTCTGGAGCTCACCGGTGCGCTCCAGGCCCGCGAGATGGAAGCCCAGGTCCTCGATGCCATGGATCTCGAGCGTGAGCGCGGCATCACCATCAAGGCCCATCCCGTCCGTCTGAACTACACGACGCAGGCCGGCGAGAGCTACGTCCTCAATCTGATCGACACGCCCGGCCACGTGGACTTCGGCTACGAGGTGACGCGATCGCTCGCCGCCTGCGAGGGCGCGCTGCTGCTGGTCGACGCGTCGCAGGGCGTCGAGGCGCAGACACTCGCCAACGCCTACCTGGCGGTGGAGAACAACCTCGAGATCATCCCGGTCATCAACAAGATCGACCTGCCAAGCGCGCAGCCCGACGAGTGCAAGCGGCAGATCGAGGACATCATCGGCCTCGACAGCGCCGGCGCCATTCTCGCCAGCGCCAAGGAAGGCACCGGCGTCCGCGACATTCTCGAGGCGGTCGTCGCGCGCTTTCACCCGCCGGCTGGCGACCGCGACGCGGCGCTCAAGGCGCTGATCTTCGACTCCTGGTTCGACCCGTACCGCGGCGTCGTCATCGTCATCCGCGTCATCGACGGCGTCATCCGGCCGAAGACGAAGATCCGTCTGATGGCCGAGAAGCAGGACTACGAGGTGCTCGACCTCGGCGTCTTTTCGCCCAAGGCGACGCCCGTCGAAGAGCTGGGCCCCGGCGAGGTCGGCTTCGTCGTCGCCAACATCAAGATCGTGGCCGACGCGAAAATCGGCGACACCGTCACCGAGACCAACCGGCCGACGACCGAGCCCTTCCCCGGCTTCAAGGAACTGAAGCCGATGGTGTTCGCCGGGCTCTATCCGGTGGAGAGCCATCAGTACGCCGAGCTGCGCGAAGCGCTCGAGAAACTGCGCCTCAACGACGCGTCGTTCTTCTACGAGCCCGAAACGTCCGCTGCGCTCGGCTTCGGCTTCCGCTGCGGCTTCCTCGGGCTGCTGCACATGGAGATCGTGCAGGAGCGGCTCGAGCGCGAATACAACATGGACCTGGTGACGACGGCGCCAGGCGTGCTCTACCGCGTCACCACCACGGACGGCGAGGTCCAGGAGATCGACAGCCCCGCCAAGCTCCCCGACGCGGGCCGGATCACCAGGCTGGAAGAGCCGGTCATCACCGCGATGATCCTGACGCCGTCGGAGTTCGTCGGCCCGATCCTGCAGCTGTGCCAGGACAAGCGCGGCGTGCAGAAGAAGCTCGAGTACTTGAAGTCCGACCGCGTGCTCATCACCTACGAGCTGCCGTTCAACGAAGTCGTGATGGACTTCTACGACAAGCTCAAGACGATGTCGCGCGGCTACGGCTCGCTCGACTATCACGTCACCGGCTACTGGGAATCGCCGCTCGTCAAGATGGACATCCTGGTCAACGGCGAGCCGGTGGATGCGCTCTCCATCATCGTGCACCGTGACGCGGCCTACGAGCGCGGTCGTGCCCTGGCCTCGAAGATGCGCGAGCTCATTCCGCGACAGATGTTCGAGATTGCGATTCAGGCATCGATCGGCAACCGCATCATCGCGCGCGAGAGCGTCAAGGCGCTGCGGAAGAACGTCCTGGCGAAATGCTACGGCGGCGACATCAGCCGCAAGCGGAAGCTGCTCGAGAAGCAGAAGGAAGGCAAGAAGCGGATGAAGCGCGTCGGGCGGGTCGAGATTCCGCAGGAAGCGTTCCTGGCGGTGCTCAAGGTGGGCACCGAATAGATCGACGGATCGGCAGGTCGAGGATGGCGGACAAGACTATGCAGACAACGGCGGCGGACAGCTATCGCAAGTCGACCGTGCGGGAATACTTCGAGTCGATCTGCATCGCGGTGATCCTGGCGCTCTTCGTACGCACGTTCGTGGTGCAGGCGTTCAAGATTCCCACCGGCTCGATGGAGAACAACCTGCTGATCGGGGACCACCTGATCGTGAACAAGTTCGTCTATGCGCCGACGGTCTCGTCGATCGAGCGCATGCTGCTGCCGATCGATCCGATCCGGCGCGGCGACATCATCGTCTTCAAGTATCCGAAGGATCCGGACCGCGATTTCGTGAAGCGGACGATCGGCCTGCCCGGAGATACGGTGGAGCTGCGGCGGAAGAAGATCTACATCAACGGAAAGCTGCTCGACGAGCCGTACGTGCGTTTCCTCTACCCGTTGACCGACAACGACACGGCGCTCGATTTCAGCGATTCCGGGAAGCTGGTGAACTACGGTCCGGTGGTCGTCCCGCCCGACGGCTACTTCATGATGGGCGACAATCGCGACAATTCCGAGGACAGCCGCTGGTGGGGCTTCATGCCGCGGTCCTACGTCAAAGGCAAGGCGCTCTTCATCTACTTCTCACTGGGGGAGGAAGGCGTCCGATGGTCCCGCCTGTTGCACCAGATCCACTGACTCGATACCGCGGCGTGGCGCCGACCGCGAAAGGCGCGCTGCCCGCATGTTGCCGCATTTGCCTGGAATGACGACAACTATCGCGTAAAGCCTACAGCGCCTGCTGCCGAAACCTTAGGTACGGGCGTATGAAAACATTTCTGAAACTGCTGCTCGCTGCCATTGTCATCAATGCAGCGGTTCGGGGCGGCCTTGCGGCGAAGCGCTACTTCGAGTTCAAGCAGGCGGCGCAGGAAGCAGTGCTCTTCGGGGCCGATACGCCGGTTACGGACATCCGTCAGATCATCATCGAGCGCGCACGCGTGCTGAATCTCCCGATCGGCGCGGATAACGTGAAGGTGAACCGCCAGGGGGGCCGTACCTGGGCCGACGCCTCCTATCGCCAGTCGATCGAGGTGTTCCCCAACCAGCAGTATCCGGTCGACTGGTCGTTCTCGGTCGAAGGCTATTCGATGGTTCTCGGCGCAACGCCGGTCAAGAAGTAGCGTCCTCAATCCACGAGCGCATCACGTACGCGCTCGACCTCCGTTTCACTGTCCATCTCGAGCCGGCGCCGCTCCACATCGAGGCGATGCACGTACTCGGCATCCTTGAGCGCGGCGAGATTGGCGGCGACGCTGCGCCCGGCCGCCCGCACCGCGCCGAGCAGCAGCTCGATGGCGGCCGCCACGTCGCCACTCGCCGCCCGCGAGCCGTTCTCGGCGATGACGAGCGCCGTGTGCAGCGCCGTGGCCGACGCCCGCATGGTCGCCAGCGGGACCTCGGTGGCGATGCGGGTCGCAGCCAGGATCTCTTCATGCCGGCGTGACCGTTCATCCTCTGTGGCGTGCGGTGCCCGGATTGCCGCGAGCAGCGCTGCATACGACTCACTGTCCCGCTCCACCAGCGCGGCCAGTTCATCACGGACAGGACGGAGTCGAACCGCCGCCGACGCGAGCACCGCTGTCTCTTCGGCGGCACCGCTTCTCGTTCGTGGCAACGTCGCAACCATGAGCAGCAGCGACGTACCGATCGCGCCCACCATGGCGGCCGCCGATCCTCCTGCCGGTAACGGCTCGTTCGAGGCGAATGCGTCGAGAAGCTGAATGGCGGTCAGTGAGGTCAGCGGAGGCATTGCCTCATCATACGGTGCGAGGCGCGGTCGGGGAGCGTTGTCGAACGATTACGAACCGGTAATTGCGAGCGCGCTCGCGACGACCCCGGCATCGACTCCGACGATCTTCAGTCGCTTGCGACGTCCACGCGAACCAGCGGCGAGCGAAATGTGGCGACGCGGCACGGCGAGGTGCGATGCGATGAGCTCGATCAGCGCCTCGTTGGCTGCCCCCTCGACGGGTGGCGATGTGAGCCGCACGAGCAGCGCGCCGTCGCGGATGCCGGCAAGGCTCGAACGTGCGGCACGGGGAATGACGCGCACGTTCAGGAGAACGCCGTCCGCCACCGGTTCGATGATCGGTGAGTGAGCCATCCGCCTCCGCGCGTGGTGAATTCAGGCCGCGCTATGGCGAGATGTCTCGCCGCTCAGGGCGCCCCGAGCAACGGCGCGGGGTGCGATCTCCGTGCCTTGATCCTAGTTATTGGGATCGCTCTCACCATCCAGCTGCCGCTGGCGCGCGGCGTCGGATGCTGGCGGCGGCGCGTTCTTCGAGGTTGCCGCGGCCGCCGCGGCGGGGCCGAGGAGATCGGCGATCACCTTCGCCGTGTCCTCACGCACGACGCCGGATTTGCCGTCGAAACCGAAACCGCCAGCCTTGCCGAGGGCGGCGTCGAGCGGCGAGAGCCCGCGTTTGTCCTTCAGATCGAGCTTGGCACCCTTCTCGTGCAGGAACTTCACGACATCCGTGAGTCCCCACATCGCCGCGCCGTGTGCGGCTGATCGGCCCTGGCTGTCGGTCGAGTTGATGTCGAGGCCGGCCGCGAGCAGCAGCTGGGTGGTGGCGATGATGTCCTGCTGCGTCTTGGCGCGGCCGGTCATGTCTTCTTCCTTGGTGCCGACGTTGGCCGCCATCTGCAGGGCGTTGATCCCCGACGACGTCGTTGCGTTCGGATTGGCGCCCTTCTCGAGCAGCAGCTTGATGACGGCGGTGTCTGCCGCCTTGGCCGCGCGGAGCAGCGGCGTGGTGCCGGTGCCCAGTGCGCCGTCACCACCGCGATCGAGCTTGGTGCGATAGGGGACCTGCTGGCGCAGCGCGGCGTCGACGCTGGCGCCGCGCGCGAGCAGCATCTTGATCACCTCGAGGCTCGTGGCTTGTTCGTCGAATTCCCGTGGCGCCGGCCGATTGGACATCGGCACCGTATGCAGATCGACTGCGGCCCACAGCGCCGTCTGGCCGACCTTGTCGGCCATCTGCACGTCGGCGCCGCGTTCGATGAGGAGCGTGGCGACGTCGACGTGACCATTGATCAGCGCGAGGATGAGCGGCGTGTGGCGGTCGGGATCGACGAGATTCACGTCCGCCCCGGCGTCGAGGAGCGCCTTTGCCGCGTCGACACGTCCCTGGCGCGCGGCAAGCAGCAGCGGCGTCAGACCGCCCGGCGGCAACCACTTGTCACGTGGCTCCTGCGTGCGCTGGCGTTCCCAGGTGACGATGGTCGAGCGTGCATCCTTGTCGGCGCCTGCGGCAATCAGCGCTTTCACCATGTCGGCGTGGCCCTCGGCGGCAGCCCACATCAATGCCGTCTGGCCCCGCCAGCTCTCGACCGCGTCCACGGACGCCCCGGCTTCGATCAGGACCTTGGCGGCGGCGACGACGCCGGTCCGCGCGCAGGTCATGAGCGCGGTCTCACCGTACTCGGCGGTTGCGTTGGAACTGACGCCGGACTTCAGCAGACGGCTGACGGCCGCCGCGCTGCCGTTCTGACAGGCCAGCTGAATCGGTGTGACGCCGAAGCGGTTCGCCGCCTTGGGATTGGCGCCGGCGCGGAGCAGCCGATCCATCAGCGTGATGTCGTTGTTGCGCGTCGCCCAGTGCAGCGGGGTCGTGCCGTCGGACTCCGGCGTGTTCGGATTGACCCGCTTGAGCAGCAGTGCCTGGGCGGCCTCGCTGTTGCCTGACTTGATCGCCTCGACCAGGCGGGTGTCCTTCGCCGCTGTCGTATCGGCGGCCTCGACCGTGGCCGCGAGCAGAAGCGCCGCGGCCACGGCGGCAGCGAACGTAGTGGCGGTGCGCAACATGGCGAACTCCCTGAGAGTGTTCTGCATCTCAACCGGGCTGACGCCCGCTGCGATGCGGTCCGGCGAACTAGAGATCGGTCAGCATCCCCGTGCTGTCCCCGAGCTTGTCTTCGTGCACACCCACACGCTGAAGCATGGTGACGAGCAAATTGGCCATCGGCGTGTGGTCCTCGTAACGCAGATGCCGTCCGCCCTTCATCGTCCCGTTGGCGCCCCCCACGACGACGTTCGGCAGCGGGAAATGATCGTGCGCGTTGCTGTTGCTCATGTTGCTGCCGTACAGGATCAGCGAGTGATCGAGCAGGCTGCCGTCCCCGTCCGGCGTGTTCTTCATCCGATCGAGGAAGTACTTGAACTGCGTCACGTTGTAGGTCTGGATCCGGACGTTCTTCTCCATGTTCTCAGCGCGATTCTGGTGGTGCGAGATCGCGTGATGCCCGTCGGTGACACCGACCTGTGGATACGTCCGGTTGCTCACTTCGCGCGAGACCATGAACGAGGCGACGCGCGTGATGTTCGCCTGATAGGAGAGCGCCATCAGGTCGTACATGATCTTGATGTGCTCCTGATAGTCGAAGGGCACACCGGACGGCCGTGCCGGCAGCGCGAGATCCTCGTCGCCCTGGCTCGTTTCGGCACGCTGAATCCGTCGCTCGATCTCGCGGACGTTGTCGAGATACTGGTCGAGCGTCTGGCGATCGGAGGCTCCGAGCTGGGCCTGCAGCGCGGACGCCTCGCCGCGGATGACGTCGAGGATGCTGCGGTCTTCTTCGAGTCGCGCGAGCCGTTCCGCCGCGCTGCCGCCCGAGCCGAACATCCGCTCGAACACCTTGCGTGGGTTGATCTCCATCGGCAGCGGCGTCGTCGGCGTGCGCCACGACAGCGTGTTCATATAGATGCAGCCGTAGTCGCGATCGCACGAGCCGATCAGCCCCGAATGGTCTTCGGTGGCGAGCTCGAGCGAGGGCAGCGGAGAGTCCTGGCCAATCGCCTGCGCCGCCACCTGATCGGCAGTGACGCCCGCAAACGCGTCGACTCCCTGTGTCGCCTTCGGCCGCACCCCGCTCAACCACGTCGTCGGGCTCAGCGAGTGGACGGCGGTCGTATCCGCCGCCTTCTGCCCCAGACCGCTGACGACGTTCAGATAGCTGCGATATTCCTCGAGCGGCTTGAGGATCGTCTTGAATTCGAAGCCGGCGCCCACGGTCTCCGGGGTCCACTGCGCCATGATCGCGCCGTGGGGGACGTAGACGAAGCCGAGGCGGGTCAGCGGCTGCGCCGCCGTCTGCGCCAGCAGCGTCCGCGCCGGAATCATCGAATCGAGCAACGGCAGCGCCAGCGTGACACCCATGCCGCGGAGGAACGTGCGGCGCGGCAGGTGCTTTTTGGTGATGAACATCGGCTGTGTCTCCTCAGTCCGCCGGTCTCGAGCCCCGGCCTACGGGCGCGTGTCGCTCTGCGCGACGATCAGTTCGTCTTCGCCGTCACGACAGGTGGCGGGGCCGCCGATTTCTTCATCGTGAACGGCACGCTTTCGACGATGCCGAGGACGATGGTCGAGAATCGGTAATTCTGCTTGCCCGCGTCCGCCGCGATTGCCCGCACCAGCGGCATGTCGCTCGCTTCGAGGCCGCGACCGAGCCCATACGTCATCATCTTCTGCGTCAGGGTGCGGGCGAACATCTCTTTCTTCTTCAACAGCCCGCTGCGCAGCGTGACCGGGCCGTCGACCGGCGTGCCGTCGGCGAGCTGGCCGGTGGCATCGACCACGCCACCGATCTCCTTCACTCGCCACATGCCGACGCCGTCGAAGTTTTCGAGGGCGAAGCCGAGCGGATCCATGATCGCGTGGCAGCTGGCGCAGGTCGGATTCTTGCGATGCAGCTCGAGGCGCGCGCGCACCGATTCCGGCACGCCCTGGTCGCCGTTCTCCTTCAGCGTCGGCACGTTGGGCGGCGGCGCCGACGGCGGCGTGCCGAGGATGTTTTCGAGGATCCACTTGCCGCGGAGCACGGGCGAGGTGCGGTTCGGATACGACGTGATCGTCAGAATGCTGCCCTGCCCGAGCAGGCCGCGCCGCGACGGGTCGGTCAGGGTCACGCGGCGGAAGTAGCTGCCATACACGTTCGGAATGCCGTAGTGGCGCGCCAGCCGTTCGTTGACGAAGGTGTAGTTGGCATCGAGCAGGTCGATCACGCTGCGGTCTTCGCGCATGACGCTGTCGAAGAAGAGCTCCGTCTCCTGACGGAAGGCCTGGCGGAGCTCGTTGTCGAAGTTGGGAAAGTCACGCGGGTTGGGCTGATGGCTCTTCAGGTTGCGCAGCATCAGCCACTGGCTGGCGAAATTGTCGACGAGCGCGCGCGACTTCGGATCCTTGAGCATCCGGCGCACCTGCTGCGCGAGTACCGCCGGCTGATTCAATCGGTTCTGCGCCGCCACGTTGAGCAGCTCGTCGTCCGGAATACTGCTCCAGAGGAAGAACGACAGGCGCGACGCCATCTCGAGATCGGTGACCTTCTGCACGCCGCCGACCGGATCCGACTCGGTGCGGAAGATGAACTTCGGGTTGGCGAGAATCAGGCGTACACCCTGCTCGATACCGGCCTCGAACCCGTTGTTGCGGCCGGCCTCGTAGCGGGCGAGCAGCGGCTTCATGTCGGCGTCGGTCACCGGGCGGCGATAGGCACGCCGGGCGATCGTTGTGAGAATCGTGCGGGCGCACGCCGGTTCACCGGCGGCGTTCGCCGGACGGCAGGCAAAGATGCGGCGCCGGCTCGGCGTATCGCCGGGGCCGGTCGCATTGAACGGACCGGTGACGGTCACGTGGTCGACCAGCGGCAACCCGTTCATGTTCTGCAGATCGTGATCGCGCTCGTGCGGCTGCAGCGGCTCATCCGACTCGGCGCCGTTGCGCCGGTGGAAGGTGACGCCAACCATGTGCGGTCCGGCCTTCACCTTCACCCGCGTCTGCAGCCGCTTGTCGATCATGTTCGCGGCTTCCGACATGTTCTTGTCGGACGCCAGGTTGTCCTCGTCGCCTCCCACCTGCACCAGGAACGCGCGCTCACCGTCGATCGTGATCTCGAGCTGGTGCGCGAACTCCAGTCCGGTCATGTAGCCGACGATGTTGCGGAGCAGGAAGACGTTGAAGTCGTACTGGGCGTCCTGCGGGAAGTTGTGGCGGAAGAGCAGACCGCCGCGCGTGCCGAGCGGCAATCCTTCGACGTGATCCTCCTGCGAGTCGTCCGGCGGGATGCGGAACGAGTTGATCACGACGTCCTTGTCGAACCCGACGGCGAGTGCGCTGACCTGACGGGCCGCCGACAGATACTGCTCGAGCAACGACGGCGACACGCGGAGCACCCCGGCGATGTTGTCGAACCCGTCACTCTCATCGTCGGCCGGCAGGTATTGCGCCGGGTCGATGCTGAGGTCGAGCAGATCGCGCACGGCGTTGCCGTACTCGGTGCGATTGAGGCGATGCACCGATTTGTGGCCCGGATCGGGGTCGGCGAGGGCGTGGCGATCGAGCGCCTGTTCAATCTGCAGCGTCAGCGCGCTGAGGGTCGCCTGGTCCGGACGTGGCGCCGTCTGCGGCGGCATCATGCCGCCGCGCAGTTTGAGAACGACCTTTTCCCAGGTGGCGTTGTTCGTGGCCGCCGTCGTTTCGGGATCGAGATTCTGGAGCGTCAGCCCGCCGCTCTTGACCCGATCGCTGTGACAGCCGGCGCAGTACTTCTGGACAACCGCATTGGCGTCGACCGACGGCGGTGAAGGCGTGACCGGGACGCGGGCGCGCGGCGATTGCGGAGCGGTGGGTGTGGCCGTCGCCGAGGCGGCGCCGGGGACGCGCGGAGCCTGTCCAGGCGCGCGATCGGCTCGCAGGTTGATTGCTTCGACGGCGATGAGGGAGAGCCCGGCCAGGGCGAATATCAGTGTGCGCCGCATCCCTACCCCTAACCAGTTAGACGGCGGACGCCCCATCGGTCGACGCGCTCCGTCGTACTCATGCTGCCTGAAGGACTTCCCGCCGCGAGCTCGCGTCGTTGCAGGGTCCACAGACCGTCTTCGGAACGCGACCTTACGCGGCGACGACAGGAATCAGGTAGCGACACCCGAAGAAGTGAAATATAACATACCGGCCACTGCCGAGAGGGGTCCTGACCAGTGTCCAGTTTCGCGCGTAAATGGCTGTGCGGTTTGGGGATAGTCCTTTGGACCGGCACCGCGATGGCCGACCATCGCTGGCTGACGGGGACCGAGGCTCGCCTGACAACCGACGGCAAGCCGATCGAACACCCGCTGCCCAACCCGAACAGTGGGCCGACGACGCTCGCGATCTCGCCGGACGGGACCGTCTGGTTCACGGAGTCCGGCGGCAACCGCATCGGCCGCATCAACCAGGACGGCTCCGGCCTTCAGGAGTACCCGCTGCCGCACCCGGACAGCGGCCCGCGGATCATTGCGCTCGGCGGCGACGGGCACATGTGGTTCTCCGAGCACACCGGCAACCGTATCGGACGCATCACCCGCGAGGGCACGATTGCCGAGTTCGAGATTCCGACGCCGAAGAGCATGCCGCGGGCCATCGCGCTCGGTGGCGACGGCAACATCTGGTTCGGCGAGTTTGCCGCGGGTCGCATCGGCCGCGTGACACCCGCCGGCGTCATCACCGAGTTCCCGATCCCGACGGCGGATGCCGGGCCACGCGCACTGGCCGCCGGTCCTGACGGGACCATCTGGTTCTCCGAATTCAACGCCGCCAAGATCGGCCGCATCACGCCGGCCG
>Ga0207701_10007079_pt1 | contig 11164 bp, 11 predicted proteins | sample KBSSwiSSwithPhiX_FD_184294 | JGI IMG/M metagenome (GOLD analysis project Ga0207701, IMG submission 184294) | Switchgrass rhizosphere bulk soil microbial communities from Kellogg Biological Station, Michigan, USA, with PhiX - S5 (SPAdes) (version 2) | ecosystem: Environmental > Terrestrial >...
CCTCCGCTGAAATCAGCGGCTTGGTCGACCCGACACGCGACGGGTTTCGGTGCGGCAAGCCTAGCTTAGTGTCCCGCAACATGTTGCGGGGCAACGATAACCGCATCCCGGACATCGGAACCATGGCGCCTTAGGGTTTCAGCAAAACTGCCGGCCCAAGGATGGGGAATGTCAATCGCCGTGCCAGGTTCCCCGCGGTCCTCCGCCGCCGGCGCACTCCCGAGCGCATTTGTTCTCGCCTGCTTCGGCCTTTGCGTCGCACACGCCGTCTATCTCGCGGCCGCGTTCGCCTACGGTTCGTGGCTGACCGGACCGGACGGCCAGGCGAGGCCGCAGGATTTCGTGAATGTCTGGGCGGCCGGCCGCCTCGTGCTCGATGGCCAGCCGGCTGCGGCCTACGACTGGACCGTTCACAAGCAGATGCAGGACGCGGCCATCGGACACGGCTTCCCCGGCTACTATCAGTGGCCGTACCCTCCACCGTTCCTGTTCGTCGCGGCGGTCCTCGCGCTGTTTCCCTACGTGGCGGCGTATGCCGGCTGGGTCGCGCTGACGTTTCCGCTCTACGCCGCGACGATGCGCGCGATCGTCGGCGATCGCATCGGATATCTGCTCGCAGGCGCGTTCCCGGCCGTGCTTGCCAATGCGGTTGCGGGTCAGAACGGTTTCGTCACCGCCGCGCTGCTTGGCGGCACGCTTGGCCTGATGGAGAAGCGGCCCGTGCTCGCCGGTTGCTGCCTCGGTCTGCTCACCTACAAGCCGCACTTCGGCATCCTGTTTCCGTTCGTGCTGATCGCAGGCTGCCGCTGGACCGTGTTCTGGACTGCGGCGGCGGTAGGCGCGCTGCTTGCGCTCGCCTCCTGGTTCGCTTTCGGCACGGCGCCGTGGGTGGCGTTCTTCCATTCACTGACCGTCACGTCGCAAGTATTCCTGTCCGAAGGGCAGGCAAGCTTCGATAAATTTCAGAGCCTCTATGGCCTCGTGCGGACCGTCGGCGGCAGCGAATTTCTCGGCTGGTCGCTGCATCTCCCGTTCGCCGTCGCGATCGCGGTCGCGGTCTGCGTCCTGTGGCGCAGTGACGCCCCCTTCGACATGAAGGCCGCGGCGCTCGGCGTCGGCGCGGTGCTCGCCACGCCCTACGCGTATCTTTATGACCTCGTGATCCTGGCGGTCCCGGTCGCATTTCTCGTTCGCGCGATCTTGTCCGATGGGCCGCGCACGGGCGAGATGGCCGGCCTCGCCGCGGTAGCTGCGCTGCTGTTCGGCTATCCCTTCGTGCAGGCACCGGTCGGACTGGTGGCGGCCGTCATCGTCGCGGTTCTGATCGCGCGGCGTTCCCTCGACAGCTCGCGCCTGCCTGTGCCGGCGTAGCGCCGGACCGGAGTTGGACGGCTCGTTTCGTACTCAAAAACCGCCGGCCACCTGATCCTCGCTGGCGCGCGCGCCGGCGCGCCTGCGCCGCGCGCTGATCTCGCCGGGCCTGTCGTCCTGGTCAGGTTTCGCGGTCGCGAGCCGCAACACGCTCAGATAATTCGGCTGCATCTCCATGCGCGCCGCATGCGGGCCGCGCATCAGGATCGCATGCAGCTTCGGCAGGTTGTAGCAGGGCACGTAATAGAGCAGGTGATGCTCGAGGTGATAATTGACGAAATACGGCGCGACCAATGCGCGCTCGATCAGGCTCGCCCTGGTGGTCCGGGTGTTGCGCAGCGGATCGTTCGAGTCAGGCACCACCGCATGCTCGGCGATGTTGCGGATGCGCGTGATGACCATCATCCAGGTCAGCAGCGGCACGAGCCAGAGCAGTGGATAGGCCCACCACACCCCGGCCAGAGCGAGAGCGGCGAACAGGATCGCGTTGACGGCGAGCTGGGGCCCAAGCTTTTCGGCGAACAGGCTCAGGCGCCGCTTCCACGGCCAGGCGGGATCGCCGAGCGCGTTGAGAACCTGCGCCTTGCGCTGCTCATAGCCGGTCTGCCCCGTGATGTCGCGCCAGAATTTGCGGCGGTAGCTTGCCTTGGTGATCGGGAACGGCGCCGACAGCGCGAGATCCGGATCGTCATCCTGTTGCGTGCGCGCGTGATGCGCCAAGTGATAGCGCCGATAGGCCGCGGTCTCGGCGAAGACCGGTAAGGCGCAGAACCATTGGCTCAGCGCCATGTTGCGCGCGGCGTTGCGCGAGAGGCAGCCATGCGCGCCATCGTGCATCAGGATCACAAGCCCGAGCTGGCGCGAGCCGATCAGCACAACGGCGACAACGTAAGTGAGCGGATTGGGGAAGACCGCGACCAGCGCGATCGACGCGAAAATCACCGCCCAGGCATGGGCGATCAGCGCGATGCCTTTCCACTCGACACGCTCGCGCAAGGCGGCGAGTTCGCTTGGCGTCAGCAGGTCGCGGGCGGGGATGCGGAGAGCGCCGGCAGCCATGGCAATCCTCCATCCTCCATCTGCCGGAATGTACCAAATGTGCGGGCCGCGGAGATTGCTATTTTCGGTATGAGCACTATGATCTCAGCAATCTGATTGCTGGAATTAGCAATAAATGCGATCCCACAAGCTAGATGCGGCGGACCGGCGCATTCTGCGTGAACTGCAGCAAGACGGAGCGCTGCGCAACGACATCCTTGCCGAGCGGATCGCTCTGACGCCGGCGCCGACCCTGCGGCGGGTGCGCGCGCTCGAGGCGGCGGGCGTCATCAGCCGCTATGTGGCGCTGGTCGAACCGGAGCGCGTCGGGTTGTCGGTACGCGTCAAGGTGGATGTCCGGCTGGCGGCTCAGGCGCGCGATACGATCGATGCGTTTTCGGCAGCCGTTTCGGCGATGCCGGAAGTTGTCGAGTGCATGATCCTGTTCGGCGAATGGGACTATCAGCTGACCGTCGTCGCGCGCGACGTCGAGGACTACCAGCGTTTCGTCTTCGACAAGCTTTCCAAGCTGCCGAATATCGCGACGTACCGCTCGACCCTCATTATGCAGGTGGTCAAGCAGACCACTGTGCTTCCGATCTGAGGCCGCAAGCCTACGACCCGCCGTCTTCCACCGGGTCGAGCCCCTCGACGGCGCGCGGCCGGATCGTCTTCTTCAAATTCGTGGCGGTGCCGCCCTTCTGCGCCAGCATGCGCCGCAGCGTGGCGACATTTGCGGTGGCCTCTTCCGGCGGCAGATCGGCCTTCGCGATCGTCTCGGCCTCCTGGAAGCGCCCCTGCAGGCCCACCACCAGCGCCAGGTTCTGCCGCACCCGCTTGTCCGTGCTGCCCTTGGCGGACGCATGGCGCAGCGTCTCCTCGGCCCGCTTCAGATCCTTCGAGAGCGCGTAGGAGAGCCCGAGATTGGACATGACCGACGGCTCGTCCGGCATGATCTTCAGCGCGCTCGCGTAATAGCGCTGCGCTTCCTCGTGACGGCCCATCTGGTCGAGCACGGCCCCCTGCACCGACAGGACGCGCCAGTCCGGCTGGTCAGGCGAATGGGCGCGTTCGAGCACGTCGAGGGCCTGCTTGAAGCTGCCGGAATCCGCCAGCGCGCGCCCGTAGGCGCCGAGCAGCGGCCTGTCGTTCGGATTGTGCAGCGCCGCGGTTTCCAGCACCGCGGCAGCCTGGGTACGCTGGCCGGTCGCGCGCAACGCCCGCGCATAACGGATCGCAGTATCGGGATCGCGCGGGTTGGCGCGGAATTTCTCGCCGAGCGCCTGTGCATCGCCGCGCCAGTCGGCGTCGCTGCGCGCCGGCGGACCGGAGGAAATAGAACCGGTGGTATCGACCGAGCCGGTGGTCTTGCAGCCGGAAAGCGCGCCCGCGATCAGCGCAACAGTGGCCAGCAGACCGACGCGACGAAGGGAAGCAACGCACACCATGATCATGCTCCGCCGGCGGTGCCCCGGCCCGCCAGCCGCATCCAGCAATAGGGCGTTAACCCTAATCTCCGGTTAATCGCTGTCCCTGCAGCGTTATTTGCGAACCCGGGGGTCGCTTTTCGTTCCACCACCGCCGTGGTAGCAGGCGAAGGGGACCCTTCATGCATCCGGCTATTGCCTCTGGCGGCACCGCGTCCGTTCCGATCTGGTTCGTCACCGCGGACACCTACGCGCAGGTGCGCGAGCAGCTTGGGGCCGCGGCGCGGCGCTTTGCCGAGACCGCGAAGTTCGAACCGAAGGCCGGGCAGTTCCTGCTGCTGCCGGACCCGGACGGCGCGCTGAGCGGCGTGCTGTTCGGGCTGGAGAGCGCCAACAGGCCCGACAAGGACCGCTTCCTGCCCGGTCGCCTGCCCGGCCTGCTCCCGGCAGGCACCTATCGCTTCGCCAACGCGCCGCACGATACGCGGCTCGCGGCACTGGCGTTCGCCCTCGGCTCCTACAAGTTCACGCGCTACCGCAAGGCGGATGCGAACGGCGCGAAGCTCGTCATGCCGGACGGCGTCGACGGCGACGATGTTTCGCGCATCGCCGAAGGCGTTGCACTCGCGCGCGACCTGATCAACACCCCGGCGAACGACATGGGCCCGGCCGAGCTGGAGCAGGCCGCGCGCGACCTTGGCGCCAGGCATGGCGCCGGCATCCGCTCGATCGTGGGCGAGGATCTGCTGCAGCAGAACTTTCCGCTGATCCACGCGGTCGGACGCGCCTCGCCACGCGCGCCGCGGTTGATCGACCTCACCTGGGGCGACGCGAGGCATCCCAAGATCACGCTGGTCGGCAAGGGCGTGTGCTTCGACACCGGCGGGCTCGACATCAAGCCGGACAGCGGCATGCTGATCATGAAAAAGGACATGGGCGGCGCCGCCAACGTCCTTGCGGCCGCGCACATGATCATGGACGGCAAGCTGAAAGTCCGGCTGCGCGTGCTGATCCCGGCAGTCGAGAATGCGATCGCGGGCGACGCCTTCCGCCCGCTCGACGTCTACAGGTCGCGCAAGGGCATCACGGTCGAGATCGGCAACACCGATGCGGAGGGGCGCCTCGTGCTCGCCGACGCGCTCGCGCTCGCCGACGAGGAAGCCCCCGAACTGATCGTCGATCTGGCGACGCTCACCGGCGCGGCGCGCGTTGCGCTCGGACCCGAGTTGCCGCCGCTGTTCACGCACGACGACAGGCTTGCAGCGGATCTGGCACGTCATGCCGAGGCGGAGCGCGATCCGCTATGGCGCCTGCCGCTGTGGCGGCCTTACGAGTCGATGCTCGATTCCAAGACCGCCGACATCAACAATGTGGGCGGGCCCCAGGCGGGTGCCATCACGGCTGCGCTGTTCCTCAATCGCTTCGTCACCGCCACCAGGGCATGGGCGCATTTCGACATCTATGCCTGGACGCCGGCTCCCAAGCCCGCGCGTCCCGACGGCGGCGAATGCCAGGTCGCCCGCGCTCTCTACGCGCTGCTCAAGGAGCGCTATTCCTCGACCTCTTGAGGTGCGCGGAAAAAAAATCGCAAAACAACCCCATGCAAAGAACGAATTCCAGCATGGGAGGTCGCGCTTGCTGACCCGCCTGCGTTCTGAAACAATTCGGTTCCGAAACGATCAGGAAGCGCCCATGGCCGTCGAGCTGCGGCCGTCGCAGGCCCTGAAGCTGCTGCAGGATTTTGCGTTTGCGCTGGTCACCGACGGCGAGCCGGACCTGTCCGCGCGCCAGCTGTCGATCCTGCTCACGATTTATTTGCAGCCGCCGCCGCATACTGTGCGCGGCCTCGCCGCCAGGCTGAAGGTGACCAAGCCGGTGATCACGCGCGCGCTCGACACGATGGGAAAGCTCGAGCTGGTCGCCCGCCGCCGCGACGAGGCCGACCGGCGCAACGTCGTGATCCAGCGCACCGCGAAGGGCGCGCTCGCAGTCGAGCGGCTCGGCGACGTGCTGATCGCGAAAGCGCGGGAGCTGCCGCGGTGAATTTCGATCCGCGCATCACGCCGGTCCGGCCCGATCTCGCGGCAAAACGTCTCGAAGGCCAAGTGACGGCCGCACGTTTCGCCGAGGGAGAGGAGCACGAAGTGATCGACGCGCAGGCGCCGCTGCGCGAGCGCCCGTCTCCCGACGCGCCGCTGATGACCGAAGCCCTGCTGGGCGAGCGTGTCACGGTCTACGAGTTCGACCAGGAAGGCTGGGCCTGGGGCCAGCTGGCCGGCGACGGCTACGTCGGCTGGCTGCCGGCGAACGCCCTGATGCCGCCGCGCGATGCGCCGACGCACAAGGTCGTTGCACTACGCACGCTCGCGTTTCCCGGTCCCTCGATCAAGCTGCCGCCGGTCGCGATGCCGCCGCTCGGCAGCCGCGTCGCGATGAGCCGCGAGCAGGACCGCTTCGCGGTCTCAGCCGTGGGGTTCATCCCGCTCGGACACCTCGCACCGCTGGCGCAACGCGAGAAGGATTTCGTCGCGGTGGCGGAGCGCTTCCTCGGGGTCCCGTATCTGTGGGGCGGCAAGACCAATCTCGGGCTCGACTGCTCCGGCCTCGTGCAGGTCGCGCTCGGCGCCTGCGGCGTCCCCTGCCCGCGCGACAGCGACATGCAGGAAAACGCGTTCGGCACGACGATCGACATCGCGCAGGCGCGGCGCGGCGATCTGGTATTCTGGAAGGGCCACGTCGCAATCGTGCGCGACGGGGCGAATGTCATTCATGCCAACGCGTATCACATGGCGGTCGCCGTCGAGCCGATCGCGACCGCGCTTGCGCGCATTACGGCGGCGGGCAGTCACGTGACCAGTGTGAAGCGAGTTTAGGGCGGATGCATTTTTCTCGGGCCGACGGAAACATTCCTCGCGGTTCGCCGCACCAGGTTCACGAAGTTGTGGACCACCGGCGACGCGTCACCGCGCCTCGATGCCAGGTTGAGGACGGCTTTCGGTTGAGAGACGCCCTTCAGTCCGCGGTACGCTATGCCTTCCATCCTTACACGCTGCATGCAAGCGGGCACGAGAGTAACGCCGAGCCCAACAGCGACAAGACTTAGCGCCGACGTGATCCGCGGTGCTTCCTGGCCAAGTCTGGGGTTGAATCCTGCCTTGAGGCACGCCGCCATCGTGGCTTCGTAGAACGCTGGTCCCAGCTGGCGGGCATAGATGATGAATGCTTCGCCGGCGAGATCCTTCAACGCGATCGGCGCGCCGTCGCGCCCACCTCGCGCCAGCGCGTGATCGCTCGGCAGCGCCGCCACCATCGGCTCGACCAACAGTGGACTGATCAAGAGATTCTGCGATGCACCCGCGTCCGAGCGCATGAAAGCGACATCCATCTGGTCATCTCGCAGTCGTTCGAGCGCCTCCTTCCTGAGACATTCGTCCAGAGTCAACGACACGAGCGGGAACGCGATCCTGAATGCACGAATGACGAGCGGCACGAAGGGATGAAACGGTGCCGTCGGCAGAACTCCGACGCAGAGGCGGCCCTGCTCGCCCCGCGCGGCGCTACGTGTCGCTTCGAATGCGCCGTCATACTGCGCGATCGTCGCGCGCGCGCGATCAAGCAAGACACGTCCGGCCTCGGTCAGCTCGACGCCACGCGCCTTGCGGCGGAACAGTTGAACGTCGAATTCGCTTTCGATTGCCTTGATCCGCTGGCTGAGCGGCGGCTGCTGCATGCCGAGCCGCTCGGCGGCCCGCGTGATGTGCCCTTCCTCCGCAACGACGACGAATTGGCGGAGGTGCCGCAGCTCCACAGTCATATCGGCTCCAATATGTATTTTGCTTAACGCATACAATACCTGCTCGCTGGGTCGAATGCTATCCGGGGTCTGGTCACAGGGAGATCGGCCATGCGACTTCAGCGTCGGCGGTTACTGCAGCTATCGTTTGCTTCCATTCTTGCACCGGCCCTGCCGTCATTTGCGCTTGCAGACGGGTATCCGACGCGCCCGGTGCGGGTGCTGGTGCCTTATGCGCCCGCGGGCCCTTCCGATATCCTGGCGCGGCTCGCCGCGCAGAAGCTCTCCGAGCAGTTCGGCAGGCAGTTCTATGTCGAAAATGTCGGCGGCGCGGGCGGCAATATCGGCATGAGCCAGGGCGCGAGAGCCGCAGCCGACGGCTACACCGTGCTCGTGGTGCCTCCGAACATCGTGGTCAATCCTGCGATGTACGACACGGTCCCCTACGATCCCTACAAGGACTTCGACCCGGTCACGGTCGCGGTCAGCGCGCCGACGGTGCTCTCGGTGCATCCCTCGCTCCCGGTGCAGAGCGTGAAAGAACTGGTGGCGTTGATCAGATCCGGCAACGCCAAGTACAGCTTCGCATCCCCGGGTATCGGCACGCCGCCGCATCTGATCGGCGAAAGCTTCCGTTTGTCGCTTGGGCTCGACCTCGTGCACGTGCCGTTCAACGGCGCGGGTCAGGCGGTCGCCTCGACGCTCGGCGGACATACGCCGATTGTGTTCAGCTCGCTGCCTCCCGCTGTACCGTCAATCAAGGAAGGGAAGCTGCGCGGGCTCGCAGTGACCAGCAAGACGCGGTCGTCCGCGCTTGCCGATGTGCCCAGCATGGTGGAGGCCGGTTATCCCCAGATCGAGGGCGAAGGATGGTTCGCTTTCGTCGTTCCAGCCGGAACGCCGAAGGACATCATTGCGCTTCTCAACCGTGAGATCGTCAAGTTGATCGCGCTGCCGGACATCAATGAAAAAATTGCAGCGCTCGGCTTCAAGGCAGTCGGCATGACGCCGGATGAGTCAGCGGACCTGTTCCGCAGGGAAGGTGCGAGATGGGCAAAGGTCATCCGCGAGGCCGGCATCAAGGCCAATTGAAAGCGCCCGCGCAGAGGCAGGAAGGTCTCGACCTTGTACGATCAGATGCCAACCGTCGGTATCATGGCGGCCGGCGCGCCGGGCCCGGTCGAGAATTTCAAGGCCGGGATGCGCGACTGCGGCCTCATCGAGGGGCAGACCGTCCGTTATGAGCTCCGTGTCGCGCATGGTGATGCGCAAAGGCTGTTCGGCTTCGCCGGCGAATTGGTTCGGGCTTCCGTCGACCTGATCGCCGCGGTCGGTGCAGTGACGGCCCGCGCGGCGCGAAAGGCCACGCAAGACGTTCCCATTGTTTATGCGGTTGTCGTCGATCCGGTCAGCGACGGTCTGGCCGGCCCATCGGGACGGCCGCTCGGAAACATGACCGGGATTACGACCTACGATCCCAATCAGGCGCGGATGTGCATCGCCTTGCTGCGGTCGGTGAACCCGGACCTGGCGCGGATCGCGTTTCTTGCCGACAGCGGTGTCTCGGATTGCCTCGTTCAGGCGAACACGCTTGCGACGCAAGAGGCAGGGCTGCGGCCGCAAGTTCTTCGCGTCGCCGGACCCGATCCTGATCTCGTCGGTGCTTTTGCGGCTCTGCAGCACGAAAAGGCCGATGCCCTCGTGGTGCTTGAACATCCGGTCAATGGGGCGAACGCCGCGCGCATCGCAGAGCTTGCCAGGGCGCTCCGCCTGCCGACCGTTCTGGCGCGGGCGCAGGCCGATGCGGGCGGACTTTTCAGCTACGGGACCAGCTTGCGCGCTGCGGCGTATCAGATGGCACGGTATGCAACCCGCATTCTTCGTGGCACCGAACTCAGCGGCCTGCCGGTCCAGACCTTTCATCGCCCGGAACTGGTGGTCAACCTGCGGACGGCACGAAGTCTCGGCCTGACGTTGCCACCGGACATCGTGAGTCGCGCCGTGCAGGTGATCGAGTGAAGTTAGCCTAGTACCCGACGCCGCGATCGACGACGTTCGTCAGCGTCTCGCCGCGCTCGAACGCCGCGATCTGCTCCGCCACATAGACCGAGATCGCATCCGGATCGGTGTCGGCGGCATTGTGCGGCGAGAGCGTCACCTTCGGATGCGCCCAGAACGGGCTGTCCGCCGGCAGCGGCTCGGTGCCGAACACGTCGAGCGTCGCGGCGGCGAGCGTGCCGTCGTCGAGGCTGCCGAGAATATCGTCCTCGATTTGCAGGCCGCCGCGCCCCGCATTGATGATGACCGGTCCGCCGAGCTTGCCGTCGCGCGCAAGCTTGTCGAACGTCTTGCGGTTGAGGATACCGCGGGTCTGCGGCGTCAGCGGCAGCAGGCACACGAGCACGTCGGTGCGGGCGAGAAACTCGCCGAGTTGCGGGCCGGCATAACACGCGATGCCCGGAACGGACTTCGGCGTATTGCTCCAGCCCGCGACATCGAAACCGATGCGCGCCAGAACCTGCGCCGCATCGCGTCCGAGCACGCCGAGCCCCATGACTCCGACGCGCAGGTCGCGCGCGGCCCATTGCAGCTTCGGCGCCCACACGCGGTTGTGCTGGCTCCCGGTGTAGTAGCCCTGGCGCCGGTGATGCATCAGCACATGCATCACGACGTACTCGGTCATGCGCCTGGTCAGGTCGTCGACCGCGACACGCACCAGCGGCACGTCCGGCAAGGTCGCATCGGCGACCACCGCATCCACGCCGGCGCCGAGATTGAAGATGACTTCAAGCTTTGGAAACTGCCGCAGCGCGCCCGGCTTCGGCTTCCACACCGCCGCGTAACGCACCAGCACCGGATCGATCGCGTCGTCCGGGATCAGCGCCACCCGCCGTTCGGGACACACGCGGGTAAAGCGCTCGCGCCAGCGCCCCGGCGCCCAGTTCTCCGTGCCGCCCGTGATCAGCAGCGCCAGCGCACCCTTCACTGTTTCACCACGCCCACGGATGCGGCATCGATATTGAACGCCGCAGCAAACAGCTCGCGCGTGTAGTCGCTTTTCGGTCGCGCGAAAATCTCCGCGGCCGGACCTTCCTCGACCACCTTGCCGTTGCGCATCACGATCAGCCGGCTTGCGAGCGCCGAGACGACGCGCAAATCGTGCGAGATGAACAGATATGTGAGATTGCGCCGCTTCTGCAGGTCGCGCAGCAGATCGACGATCTGCGACTGGATCAGCATGTCGAGCGCCGAGGTCGGCTCGTCCATCACCACGAAGGTCGGCTCCAGCACGATCGCGCGCGCAACCGCGATGCGCTGGCGCTGCCCGCCGGAATACTCGTGCGGATAGCGAAAGCGCGTCTCGGGATCCAGCCCGACGTCGCGCAGCGCCGCGATCACGCGTTGCTCGCGCTCGCCTGGCGAGAGCTGCGGGTGATGCACCCACAGGCCTTCCTCGATGATGTCGGCAATCGACATGCGCGGTGAGAGCGAGCCGAACGGGTCCTGGAACACGATCTGCATGTCGCGGCGGAAC
>Ga0207701_10007082_pt1 | contig 11162 bp, 4 predicted proteins | sample KBSSwiSSwithPhiX_FD_184294 | JGI IMG/M metagenome (GOLD analysis project Ga0207701, IMG submission 184294) | Switchgrass rhizosphere bulk soil microbial communities from Kellogg Biological Station, Michigan, USA, with PhiX - S5 (SPAdes) (version 2) | ecosystem: Environmental > Terrestrial > Soil...
TGCCGGGGTTCCTGTCACTGTCAGCCTCGTGAACGACGAGACGGGTGTAACCGCCGCGACCGCGAAGGTGACCGGACTTACCGGAGATTGGGCGCAGTACACATTTACGCTCAAGACCGGACAGGTGCCGACGTCGGCGAACAATCATCTGCTCCTGACGATTCCCCGGCCGGCGACGATCTGGTTGAACCTGGTTTCCTTGTTTCCGCCGACGTACCATGACCGGCCCAATGGGAACCGAATCGACCTCATGGAGATGATGGCGGCGATGCGTCCGACATTTTTGCGTTTCCCGGGCGGAAACTATCTTGAGGGCGACCACATTCCGGATCGATACGAGTGGAAGAAAACGATCGGTCCGTGGGTCGATCGGCCTACCCATCCCAGTCCGTGGCGGTATAGGTCTTCGGATGGCATGGGGCTGCTCGAGTTCATGCTGTGGTGTGAGGACTTAAAGATTGAGCCGGTACTTGCTGTATATGCCGGCTACTCGATGGCGCAGGAGCATGTTGAACCGGGACCTGCGCTTGAGCCCTATATCCAGGATGCGCTTGACGAGATCGAGTACGTGACTGGCGACGCGAGCACTAAGTGGGGCGCCGAGCGCGTGAAAAATGGCCATCCCGCACCGTTCCCGTTGCACTATGTCGAAATCGGAAATGAGGACTGGTTTGACCGGTCCGGGTCTTACGATGGGCGGTATTCGCAATACTACAAGGCCATCAAGGCGAAGTATCCCGATCTGCAATTGATTGCGACGGCGCCAATCAAAAGCATGAAGCCCGACGTGCTCGATGAGCACTTCTATATGTCGGCCGAGAAGTCGTACTCAGATGCAACTCACTACGACAAGACAGATCGGAATGGACCGAAGATCTTTGTCGGCGAGTGGGCGACGCGCGAGGGCGAGCCTACACCTAATCTTCAGGCTGCCCTGGGCGATTCCGCCTGGATGACGGGCATGGAACGCAACAGCGACATCATCATCATGTCGTGCTATGCGCCGCTCTTTGTGAATGTGAACCCGGGTGGGATGCAGTGGGAGTCAGATCTTATTGGCTATGACGCGCTAACCAGCTTTGGTTCGCCCAGCTACTGGGCGCAGGTGATGTTTGCAAAATTCCTCGGTACGGAGGTATTGGCGACCACTCTGTCGAATGCGGGGCCACGGCTCTACACGTCAGTGACGCGCGACGAGAAGAAGCGCAAGATCTTCATTAAAGTGGTCAATGGAACGTCGGATATACAACGGCTGAACATCACTCTGGATGGCGCGTCGGCCGTTGGAAAGCAAGCAACTCTCAGCACAATGAGCGGCAAAACCCCGGGAGCGACGAACACGATTACCAACCCGAAAGCGGTTGTTCCGATTGAACGCAAGGTGACGATCGCAGGACCGAAGTTCGAGCAGAGCTTTGTGCCCTACTCGGTTAATGCGCTCGAATTGAGCTACTGACGTCGTTGCCCCAGATCGCGATTGCGCCATGCCATTACGATTCGGCAGGGCGCAAACGCAGTCATGCGAAATCCGAGAGTGATGATTATGTTTCGTATTTCTTGCATCGTGCTGGTGATCGCGCTCCAGGCCATAGAGATTCAATCGGCAAATGCGCAGGAGCCGGTGGCTCTTGAGTTGACAGGGGACTACGCCGGGACGCACGACCCTGCGATCGCTCGGGATGGGAACACATACTACGTCTTTGCTACCGGTAAAGCGAAGGATGGAGGTCAGTTTGCGATTCGGTGCTCGACCAATCTAAAAGATTGGAAGCTCTGCGGGCACGTGTTCGACAAAGTCCCCGCATGGATACACGAGTCGAGCCCCGGAACCAGAGATCTCTGGGCCCCTGACGTCTCCTACTTCAACGGCAGGTTCCACCTCTATTACGCATACTCGCTGTTCGGCAAAAACACCTCCGGGATCGCGCTGGCCACGAACGAAACACTCGACCCGACAAGCCCGAAGTATCACTGGAACGACGAGGGACTCGTGGTGCGTTCCACAGCGCAGGACGACTTCAATGCGATTGATCCGAACATCGTCCTCGACAAGAAGGGTCAGCCATGGATGAGCCTGGGCAGCTTCTGGTCGGGGATCAAGATGCGAAGGCTAGATTTAAGGACGGGAAAACTCTCGGAGAAGGATTCCCGGACCTACGCAATCGCAAGCCGCAAGGAGCCGGAACATGCCGAACCGGCAAAGCCGGGGTTGCCGGCGAATTGGCAAGCGATTGAGGCGCCTTTTATTGTTCGTCATGGGGAGTATTTTTATCTGTTTGTCTCCTTTGACCTCTGCTGTCGAGGGCTGAAGAGCACCTACCGGACGATGGTCGGGCGATCGAAGAAAGTTACCGGGCCTTACGTCGACCGCGACCGTGTTGCGATGATGCAGGGCGGAGGGACCTCGCTGCTGGTGGCAAACCAACGCTGGCTGGGGCCAGGCGGAGAGTCAGTCTTATTACGGCGCGAGGGCGATATTCTCGTTTTCCACGCTTACGACGCGGTTACAGGTAAGCCGGCGCTCCAGATCTCCCCGCTCACCTGGGACGGGGGCTGGCCGCACGCTGCTCTATCCACAACCGGCGAATCGAAATGATCGCCAACACGTCAGGATGCGTCGGCGCCTTCCCGCCGATATTTTCCAGCATTTGACCCCAGGAAAGTAAACGGTTACTTGACCGGTCTGGGTGCCCGAGCTTCATTCCCGCCCGCAGGTTAAAGCTTTCAGCATCGCGCTTGCTCGGGGGCGAGATTCGAGGAGATGCCGGAGAATCGCTTTACCTCCGTATAAAGAGCCGCCGGGGGCTTCCAAGATTTTTATTAAACTGCCTTGACAAAGGTATAGGGGCGGCGTAATAGTTTCATGCCAAGAATACGCTTTCCGGGGGAACGCTCTGTGTGTCTCAGCATTTGGACTCGCTGCAGGGCGTACCAGGCAAAATTTCCCCGCACCAGAAACGACTAGATCGCACTGACAGCACGATGCGATTTCAACAGATGTGTAGTTTGATTGCAACGCAGGAAAACGTTTGCTCAGGAGGCGAACCATGATTCAGTTCACCATCCAGAAACTCCTTTCCACCAAGAGGCCAGCCGCAGAAAAGAATGTCCGAAAGTCATTGCTTGTCTGCTTTGCAGCTTTCGCGATTCTCTTGCTGCTTGCTCCCGCAGCTTGGGGACAGGACAACGCGACGATCAACGGAAACGTCACCGATTCGAGCGGAGCCGTAATTCCGAACGCTTCGATCACGTTAACCAACCCCGCAACCAATCAGTCCAGGGCGACCGTCTCGAACAGCACTGGAGCTTACAGGTTCCCCAACCTCGGCGTTGGCACATACACACTCGTCGTGACCGCGCCAACCTTCCAGAAGTACACCAAAACCGGCATCGTGGTGAACGTTGCTCAAACCGTCGAGGCAGAAGTGGTCATGACGGTAGGCAGCCAATCTCAGACGGTAACCGTGGCTGCGGATGCGTTGCAGGTTCAAACGCAGACCAGCGAAGTCAGCACACTGATCAGCGGCCAGCAGGTCGAGCAGCTTGCGACAAACGGTCGTAACATCACCGGTCTCGCGGCACTCGGTCTCGGTGTTTCAAACAACCTGCCGCCGTTTGGCGGTGTGAATGCGCTGACTTCCGCGAACGGCATCAGCTTCAACGGAACGCGCACGACACACAACATCTACATGATCGATGGCGGCGAGCAGAATGACCGCGGTTGCGGTGGCTGCTTCATGAACCTGCCGTCGCAGGACGCGATTTCCGAATTCCAAACCCTGGACAGCAACTACAGCCCCGATTATGGAATTGGTTCAGGTGGAACCATCCTGATGGTGCTCAAGTCCGGAACCCACAACTACCACGGCGAAGTTTATTACTTCAACCGCAACACGGCCTACAACGCCAACGATTACTTCTTGAAACAGGCGAACAAGCCGCGCTCGAAGTTCCAGTTGAACCTGCCGGGCGGCAACATCGGCGGCCCACTTTGGATTCCTCACGTCTACAACGAATCGAAAAGCAGGACGTTCTTCTTCTGGAATGAAGAGTGGCGCAGACTGATTCAAGGCAGCGCGCCTTCGGCTATCAATGCCATCCTGGCCCCGAACTTCCCAACGCCAGGCCAACCATTGGCCTACACGCCACCCAGCGGGAAGGCCCCGCTCGTTCCAATCACTTCCGATCCCGCCAAACTGGCCATCTATGCGGCTGACGGTCTGACACCAGGACAGCCATTCCCGGGCAACGTTATCCCCGCCAACCTGATGGACCAGAACGCGGTTCTTCAACTGAATACGGGCGCGTTCCCGAAACCGAACTTCAACAATGGCACGCAGTACATCGCGTCCATTCCTCAGCCGACCAATGTTCGCGAAGACATTGTGCGCATCGACCATTCGATAACCAGCAAGTATCAGCTCATGGGGCACTATCTCCATGACACGCTGGCCCAAAACTACTTCCCGCCGTTGTGGGGCAACAGCTCCTATCCGACGGTAGGCACGGAGATGAACAACCCGTCCTACTCGGCGGTCATCAAGCTGACCCAGACGTATTCGCCCAACCTGCTCAACGAAACCGCTTTCCTTTACAGCGGCAACAAGATCCAATTGACTCCGATTGACGGCGTCGGAGGCGAGCCGTTTGCTCAACCTGCAGGATGGAACGCAACGAGCTTCTTCCCGCTGGAAAACAACAAGATGAGCAAGATGCCTGAAGTCCAACTCCAGGGCTCGCCTATCAACGTGACATGGAGCCCAAGCTACTATCCATGGAAGAACGGGTACGAAGGTTTCCAATATCGTGACGACGTTTCATGGACAAAGGGTCGCCATCAGTTCAAGTTTGGTGGCGGTTGGCTGCACACCTACAAGAACCAGGAGCTCCAGTACAACACCAATGGAGTTACGACGTTCAACTCGAGCGTCTTCTCCGGCGATTCGTACATCAACTACGTTCTTGGATTTGCCTCGACCTACAGTCAGCTTGAATATCTCGCGGGCAAACACTGGGTCAACAACAACTACAGCGGCTATGCCAACGACAACTGGCATATCTCACCGAGATTGGTTCTCAATCTCGGAGTTCGCTATGACGGATTGCCGCATGCCTTCGAGCGCTATGACAAGTTCTCGAACTTTGTTCCCCAGTTCTACGACAGATCGCTGGGCAATCCAGTTCAGGCAGACGGCACGTTGATCCCCTCATCACTGGGAACATTCCCTGGCACAACCGGTTCGTTCTACCTCAATGGCATCAGGGAAGCGGGTGTGAACGGATTCCCACGCGGAAACGTCATCGACCACTACAACACCTTCCAACCCAGAGTCGGCTTCGCATGGGACATGACAGGAAATGGCAAGACCGTACTGCGTGGCGGCTTTGGACTCTTCTTCGAGCGCGTTCAGGGCAACGATGTCTATAACGCTGCGTTGAATCCGCCCTTTGCGTACATTCCATCAGCAACCAGCGTTTACTTCTCTAACCCAAATACCAGCGCCATTACCGGACAAACGACTTTGAACAGCTTCCCGTCCAATCTCACCTCTCTCGCGTACGACTATCCGAATGCCGGAACGGGTAACTTCAGTCTTGGTATTCAACGGGAGATTGCTCCGTCGATTGTTGCTGTGGTGCAGGGCGTTGGTTCCAGAGGCTACGACCAGAACAATGACCGCCAGATCAATACCTTGCCTTTGACCGATGTGAACGGAACTTACAGAACTCGTCAGGGCGTTGCGGGCCGCATACCTGACCCCGCGAATCCTGGTAAGTTACTGTCACCACTTAACCCGAACCCGTATCGTATCTACCCGGGGTTCGGTTCGATCAACGAAGAACAGATGAAGACGAACTTCAGCTACAACTCGCTTCAGGCTGGTCTGCGCATCGAGAATCGCCACGGGCTCACTACGAAATTTGCCTACACCTGGGGCCATAACATCAGCATCGTGCAAAACGATCTTGGTGGGCTCTCCAATCCATTTGACGCAAGATATGATCGCGGCTCGGACACGGGGTTCGATCGCCGTCACATCTTCAACGTGAGTTACATCTATAACCTGCCGTGGTTTAACAAGAGCAGCAACGTGCTGGCTCGAACCGTACTGGGCGGCTGGTCAATCTCCGGCATCACGGTGTTCGAGAGAGGCGTTCCGCTGTTGGTTCGTTACACCGGATCGGACGTCCTTGGCTTGACCGCCGGTACCAACCGTCCGAACCTGGTATCACCGGTCAAATATCCCAAGACATTTGCGAAGTGGTTCAGCACAGAATCTTATGCCGATCCAGTTGCTCCTTGGGATGGCGGCCCGAACCAGGGATTTGGCAACGCGGGCAAAGATTCGGCCGTGGGTCCCGGAATCCAAAACTGGAATATCTCGCTGTTCAAGTCCATTCCGATCACAGCCGAGGGTCCGCACATCGACCTTCGCTTTGAGTCCTTCAACACATTCAACCACGTTAACCCGCAAGGCATTAACGTCAACAATCATGACGGTAACTTTGGAAAAGTCACCAGTGATTACGGTCCACGTACCTTGCAACTCGGGGGCAAGTTTGTGTTCTGAGTTGTAACTTGCTTCACATCTGAGCGCGGCGGGCTTGCTCTGCCGCGCTCTTTCTTTGCCTGCGCTCATGAGATGCGGGTCATTGCGTGATGTCTGCGCTACAAGCGAAAATGCACATAGTGATTTACGCGAAACGGATTGCGCAGCTAACAGGTGCCGGGGCGCTGGCACTCATGATGGCTGTCTGCAATGCTTCGGCTCAATTGAAAGCAACTGCCGATCACGAGCGACAGACGGCAATTGCCTATGAACAACAGGGGCAGCTTGCCGAGGCGGAGACAGCCTGGCGCTCTGTGTTGAAGGCGCATCCCGCCGACGCTGAGGCGTACGCGCATCTGGGCCTGCTTGAGGCTCGCCAGGAACACTACAAGGAGGCCGTGCCTCTCTATCGCAAGGCGCTGGAACTGAATCCGTCGATGCCCGGCTTGAGGATGAACCTCGGGCTGTCGCAGTTCAAGTCCGGCGCGCTCAAGGACGCAGGAGACACATTCACACTTCTGCTTAAGACTGAGCCCCCTTCGTCGCCAGAAGCAATGCGTTTGACTACGCTGATCGGATTGGCGCGCTACGGTTCCGGCGACTATGCCGTGGCCGTCCCTTATCTGAAGAAGGCTACGGCACAGGAGCCACAGAATCTGCCTTTTCGGCTGACGCTCGCGCACGCCTGTTTGTGGTCGAAGCAGTATCAATGCGTTCTCGACGTTTATCACGAGATTCTGACATTGAACGCTGAGTCGGCAGAAGCAGACATGCTGGCAGGCGAAGCGCTGGATGAAATGAAAGACAAGACCGGCGCAGCGGAGCAGTTTCGCGCTGCGGTCAAGGCTGATCCCAAAGAGCCGAATGTGCACTTCGGACTCGGATATCTTTTATGGGGATTGCTGCAACTCGAGGAAGCGGCTGAGGAGTTCAAGGCAGAACTTGCCAACAATCCCGAACACGCACAGGCTCTCACCTACCTCGCGGACACGAATATGAAGCTGAATCATCCTGAAGGTGCGATTCCGCTGCTTGAGAAAGCGATCAAAATTGATCCTGGGATTCAATTGGCACACATCGATCTTGGCATTCTGTACGGTGACGCTGGCCGGCCCGAAGATGCTCTGCGGGAACTCAAAATTGCAGAGAAACTAAACCCCGACGACCAGAATGTGCACTGGCGCCTCGCGCGCTTCTACCAGGCAGCGGGAAGAAAAGAAGAGGCCAAGGCGGAGTTCGAGAAGACGAAGAGCCTGCAGAAAGCCTCGGACCAGACCATCATGAGAAAACTCCATGATGCCCAGGAGAAGGGCAAGCCCGCGGAGGAGAAGCCCGAAACGCCGCCTACTCAGTAGCGGCGAAGTCTGGTGTTCGATCAGTTGCGCGCTCTCAGTGACGAAGCGGGAATTGTGATTGACCCCATGGCTCCCGAGTTCTCATCAATCACGATGATCCGCACAGATCCCAATTGTTCTGGTTCTTCGATGAACTGCTCAAAGGGAACTCCTTCCTGAAACAGCCGGGCATAGGTAGATGACTTCAATGTCAAGCGAAGGGTCTGCTCGGTAATGCGCGAATGAAGACCCTCGTCGTCTCGGCGGACCATGAAGATGTCCAGCTTGTCCAACCAATGTTCGCCCTGTTGCCTGAGCGCGAGGTCATTGGTTGCGATGTTGAGTTTGAGGGTTGTTCCTTTTGAAGCGGGAACGAAATGCGCACTGATCGCAATTTCGCTCATATCAACGGGCTGCCAGATTGCCTGCTGAAGTCGATCCTTGATCGTCGCAGGTTCGCGTGTGTACAAGTAGCCGGTCCTGTAGCGGAGCTTCACGCCGCGTCGCCCGGTGAGTTTTACCGTTAGCAGGTGGTACTTGTCGTCCGCTGGCATGTCTGGCGCAAAGCCGAGCAGATACACCGCACGGCCATCGTCTACGACTGTATTCAGATTCGTCGCGATGCTTCCGGAACGACGAAAGACGCGGCCTCCGGTAGATTCTGCGAGTTGTTGGATTGCGCCCTGAATGGGATGAAGGTCCTGCTGCATCTCGGCAGAGGCACGGCCGCCTGGCACTCCTTGTTGCGATTGTGTCGGTTGTGAACTGGAAGAAGCTGGGTCCAACTCCACGCTTGAGTTCTTCAGGCTGGAATCAGTGGCCATGGTTTCCAACTGCGATGCGTCCAGCGGATAGAGGCTGACCTGTGCGTCGTTTAGAGCTTCCTGAGCACGAAGTACGAAGCCCTCAATATGCTTGCTTCCTTTGTCTGTTCCTGCCGCCTTATCCTGCCAATCTGCCAGTACGTTATCGCTTGCTACCCAAACAAGGTTCTTATGTCCGGGGATTGCAGCGAGATGCCGCGCCGCGCCAACAAGAATCGCCAACGCCGCTCGCCCAGGGTTGCTGCCATAGTCCCTGAGCTGAGGATCGACCATCGTTCTCGTTTGCCATGGAGTATCTGTTCCATTTACGTCCTGCAGATCCTCCTCGTGAACCACGGTGTCAATCTGCTGCCGATTGCGCGTTTCCGACTCTCGCGCCCGAGCCAATTCCTGCGCGCTGGGCATCCATGCGCGCAGCTTGGAAGCAAGCAAAGCGTGATCTTCCGTCGCTTCCACCAGAACCTGAAAGCCGTGTGTACTCTGCGCATAGAACCCAACGCGCTCAGTAGATGGAAGCTTTAGCAGAAACTTCAGCATCTCCTCGCGGGCATAGGTCAAATCAGCCCATGGGAGAGAGCTTGCATCGACCATGAGAATCGTGGTGCCGCCTTCCGTCTGTTCCCCTTGAGAATTCGTCTCGACGGAATTTGCACGGCGGTTTGAAAAGATGAGTTCACCGGTTGTCGCGCCAGACGCGCCCGACTCAAGCGGTCCCGCGGGTTCCTCGCCTCCGCGCTGGAAGAGTCGCACGGTCTGTTTGCGGCCGTTGTCGTAGACTTCGAAGTTATCTGCGTTCAGGTTCGTTACCGGATGACCCTTCTTGTCGAGAGCCACAACGCCAACGTCGACCAGTCGGCTGGTCACGCGCAGAGTGAAACCGGTCGCTGATGTTCGAGCTGTTGTTGTCGGAGGTTCAGGCAAGTCGGCAGATTTTGACACTGCGATTTCCGACGTTGGCTCAGGACCGGGGGGCTTGGGCGGCGCCGAGGTCTCGGAAGTTGAAGTCGCCATCGACGTGGACGCAATCACATCTGCCGACGGTGCGGAGGGAGCCACATTCTGCGCGGGAGCAGCTTCCGGCGGAGGGTTTGTGGCCGATGCCGGCGTCTCAGGTTCGGTTGAAGGACCGACAACCGGAGCGGGCGGTTTCTGATCTGGTGTGGCGTTGTCCCCAGTCAAAATTCGCGTCTCCGCACGGAACAGGTGATATTGCACGAAGGCAGCATCGTTCAGCAAAGTTTGTAGATGCTCCATCGCAGCAAACTTGTCTTGATCGAGCAGTAGTCCCCGATAGCGTGTCATCTCGAATGTATTGGCAGGCAGCGTTGGCGCGAGCGTGATAGAGACGCTCTTTGTGGGGCAGATGTAAGTCCGGCCGCCAATCTCGACCGGACCATATTCGACCATGATGTCTGACCTGAGGAGCGGGTCGGGAGCCTTCAAGTCCGCCTTCAGCGTCAGGCGCAGGATCGTTCCATTCACAGGATCGACGGCAATATCTCCGTTGTAGCCGGTATATTGCTGAAACACACCATTCCCGCTATCGCCGGGGACACAGCAAAACGACACTTCGTAGTGCGACTTTTCCCTCGCGACCACGAAATGAAAGACAGCCAATGGACCGCTTGCGCCTTGCTCCCAATGACTCCACACAAGTTTGCCTTCGCCCACATCTACCAGAACGGTGCCGAGGATCGGCCCGAAGACTCCACGTGTCGTTAATCCGTGACTTGCATCGTTCTTCTTACTTTTCGATGCCTTGGTGTCTACCACCTCTCGCGCGTTACGGTAGAGCACCGTTTCGCTCGACCTGCTCACGGGATGTAGCGGCTGATAGGGAATCACCGAAGTATCCGCTTTCGAAGTCTGCGGGGTGTCTTCAAAAAAGATTGTGTCGCGGGTTGCAAAAAAATCGGGAAGCTTCGAGATCGTCTTCACGGTATAAGTGACCGCCATGGCCATGATGTTTTGCTGCGATGCGAGATCTGGAGTGGCGGTTGCGGGGATTTCAGAAGCAGGTGGTTCCAGAAACGCCGACATATCCGCCAGGATCAGAAGCGCTCTTCGTGATTCAGGACCAGGAAGAATTGACTGCCAGCGCGTGAATTTAGCAGTGTTGAGCCGCTCGGTGATTTCGAGGCCCGAGAGCTGCTGAGCAATCTTTTCATCTGGCTTGCCGCGATTTGCTGACAGGATCCGTTCGAGTTGTTCGACGCTCACGCGTTTGGCAGCGCATGCCGGCAAAGCGGCCGTGGCGAGCACGAACAGGAGTATGAATTTCAGCATCGCGCTCTCTCTTCTGCGCCTTACTGTTGCTTCAGTTTGGATGTCGAGGGTTCCATCGTCGATACGACACCAGCGCCCTCACGAACAGAATAGAACCGATTGGCGGGCAGATTAGTCAGCGTTTCCACCTTGCCGTCTGGCCACAGAACCTCGACTTTCTCCACGCG
>Ga0207701_10007085_pt1 | contig 11158 bp, 9 predicted proteins | sample KBSSwiSSwithPhiX_FD_184294 | JGI IMG/M metagenome (GOLD analysis project Ga0207701, IMG submission 184294) | Switchgrass rhizosphere bulk soil microbial communities from Kellogg Biological Station, Michigan, USA, with PhiX - S5 (SPAdes) (version 2) | ecosystem: Environmental > Terrestrial > Soil...
GTCGCTTCCAACGGCACTAATGCGTTGGCGCTCCAGTCGGCTCCGCTCACGAGCACGAGTGAGACAGACCTCGTCGGAGTCATCGTGAATAGTAACGGTTCGCATGGAGCGGGCATTAATCTTACCCCATGGTCAGGAAATCAATATAGCCCCTCCGCGGCGTGGAACGGCACTCATTACGTCGTCACTTTCAACGACCAAATTAACCGTTTCGCACTGTTCACTCTCGATCCGTTGGATGCACGCAGCGATCTTGTCGGCATGCGCGTCTCCGCGGATGGAGCGAAAATCGATCCCATGGGCTTCGTCTTTTCAGCGTCGCCAATTGCGGAAAGCTGGACCAGCGTAACAGCTGGCAATGGCCTGACCTTGATCACTGGATCTGTCATGCTCAATGGGAAGTTCGATGCCTACCGCGTCGGTTATCGGCTTCTGGGGCGGAATGGGAATCAATGGCCGGTTGCGGTCGCGACGGCTGACACCCAAGGCGGCGATATTCCCTTGGTGGTTACATTCAGCTCTACGGGCTCGACTGACCTCGATGGTTCGATCGCCTCCTACTTCTGGGATTTCGGCGATGGCTCGACGTCGACAAGCCAGAATCCTCAGCACACCTACACCGTCCCAGGAAAGTATGTCGCCACTTTGACAGTAACCGACAATCTCGGAGAGGTGACTTCGGACACAGTTGCGATCGACGCGATGGCTCCGAATCTTATCCCCGTTGCGAAGTTTATTGTCACTCCGCCCGGTGGACAGGCTCCGCTCAGTGTGGTCCTGACGTCGGACGAGTCCTATGATCCGGACGGTGCCATTGGCAATCGTCAGTGGGATTTCAGCGATGACGGAAGCACCTACTTTGGCGAGACGGCCTATCACACCTTTTCGAGACCTGGCACTTGGACGGTCAAACTCACCATCTTCGATAACGATGGTGCTAAAGGTATTAGTACTCAGACGGTCGTAGTCACTCGGTAAGAGCGAACCGAGGGCTATTTAGGCGAGCAACCCGTTGTTCAAACGGGTTGCTTTTGCCTCATGGCCGCCTGTTTTATTCGTTTGAACGTTCGGGCGAAGCACCCCTCTGGTCTCTGTTAAGGGTGGATGCGCGTCATCGGCTTCTTGCCTTGCTTAATCTCTTTGAGCTTGATGCAGACGACAGTAAGCCACGTGATATCGAAAGCGTTGCCGAGCGGCTCGGCGTCCTGATCCTGTTGGCTCATGTTGCTGTAGGTATCGTCAATCCCCGCCGCCCAGATTTCCTCGCCCGCCTGCTTGAGTGCGACGACAACGTCCGCGCCATCCATTCCCTTGGCTGTCTCCTGAAATAACTCCCAGAGCCTCTCCCGAAAAGGGGAAACCACGTCCCTCGGTGCCTTCTTCTTCGCCGATGATTTTTTCCTTTTCTTCACCACCCACTCTCTTGTTTTCGCCGTCACTTGCAAACAATGAGGTGAGAAGCCGGCAATTCCTTGAGAGCTTCGGGCAATGCGCGAAGGAGGTGCCGACCATGGTGCTGAAATCACGTCACAGACAAATCCGCTCGCGCGTCGGCGATGAGTGTACGAATGGTGGCTTCCAAGTTCTGCAAGTTAACTGGCTTCGTGAGGTGGCGATCGAAGCCGGACAGTTTGCTTTGCGCGACATCCTCTTCCATGCCGAAGCCGGAGAGTGCCTTAAGCGGCCGCGCCCACCGTGGGGTGGTGATGGGCGACGCCATAGGGTTACAACTTCGCCTTCTTGGATTTGACGGACGCGGCGCGGCCTGATTTTCGCGCGGGGATTTGAGTCGTCTGTTTCAAGACGCGTGACAAACTTCGTTTCGCCTGCAAACCGGTTTTTTGGGGCGCGGGGTCGAGACGCGCGGTCATGGAAATGTTGGTATTGAGGAGGCGGCCGATGGGACATCGCGTCTTGGCGGCAAGGGCTGCTTCTACGAAGAACAATTGTGACACGTCTGGAACGCTCGCCTGCACGTCGAGCTGGATCCGTGTAACCATCCAACCCGCGGCTGAGTCTTCCAGAGTTGCGTTCGCGGTGGTTTCGATACGCTGGGGGTGAAAGCCGGCAAGACCGAGTTCATTAGAAAGGGCCATGGAAAAACAACCGGCCAGCGATGCGGCGATTAATTCATCCGGGTTGGTACCGATGCCCTCCGCGAAACGCGTGCGAAATGAATATTGTGTGTCAGAGAGCACGCCGCTTTCGGTGGTCATCCTGCCCGCACCTTCACGCAGGTTTCCTTTCCAAACTACCGATGCTTTGCGATTCGTAACCATGGACTCCTGAGACCCACAAGAGTTCGGCTTCCGGAACTGAGCCAATACTTTATTTCTTGGCTGTCATAGCCTGCCGCTATGCAGGTCCCGGTAACTGCCGCAATTATCTCGCGATCGATCAACCGAAGCGCGAACAGGCCGAACGTAACAAGACTGTTACGAGGTTTTTTGCAAAGGGCTCGCGCTGGTCTATCCAAGAAATTTATGCTCTCTGCAATGGAGCTTCGTCACTTGCGCTATTTTGTTGCGGTAGCCGAGGCTTTAAGCTTCACGAAAGGCGCGGAAAAATTGCGCCTCGCCCAGCCCTCGCTCACGCGCCAAATCAGAGATTTGGAAGAGGAACTCGGGGTCCTGCTTCTCAATCGAACGAAGCAGCAGGTGAGCCTGACCGACGAGGGCCGCTCGTTTCTAATCGATGCCAAACATATACTGGATCTCGCACAGGAGATGATCCAGTCGGTACAACAATTAAAGCGTGACGAAGTTGCCGCGCTCAATGTCGGCTACGTAACTAATCTCTTTTACGACTTGTTGCCGACGACGCTTGCTTCTTTTCAAAGATTGTTACCGAGCGTTTCGATCAATCTTTTCGACATGTCCTGCGGCGACCAGTTCCGGGCGATCGAAGCCGGCAAGATTGCTCTCGGCTTCGTCGGATTACACGAACCCATCGGGGTGCGAGGCCTGCAATTTCGGACGATTGCGTCTTACGAGACTGTCGTCGCATTGCCGAAAAATAATCCTATGGCGCGCAAAGCAGTGGTGAACCTCAAAGACCTTGCGCGGATGTTCTTCATCGGCATGTCGGAAGCAAGCTATCCTTCCTATCGGAATTGGCTAACCAAGACATGTCGAAGCGCTGGTTTTAAGCCCAAGGTTTTGCAGGATGTTGAACTCGAGCGGACAATGATCCACGCAGTAGCGGGCGGATTGGGTGTCGCCCTTGTGCCAGAGCAAATCCAAAAACTTGAGCACGAGAATGTGGTGTTCCGGCCGCTGAAACCCACCGTCAGGACGGAAGGCTGTATCGCATGGAAGAGCGAGAATCCATCCTCTGCGCTGAAGGCGTACGTGCAGATCATCGAGCAAGCGGCCCTTAGTATGCGTTAATCCGCGGAATCGCGGCGCTTAAAGGGAGCTCGCGATTTCGGCAGAAGATTTAGGTCAAGCTCTTCGCCGGGCTCGTACGGTAACAGACGTGTAAACTTTCTCTTCTGGTCCGCCGCGACGGGAGGCCGGTTCATTAGCGATAGGCCACTCCCTCGCATGACTGCTCCAGAAGATCTTATCCCGAGCGCATGGTAAGACACTCTTCACCATGGCAACCTTTCAGGGCCCGTCCAATCACGGAACGACTGTTTCCATAGTGTTGAAGCTGAACCTTCCCATCAGCGGCCTGGCCTTTAATCCAAACCCAGTCACAGGCGGTCAAGCCACTGTCGCGACACTCACGCTTGCGCGGCCCGCGCCAGCCGCCGGCCAGGCTGTGAAACTCTTCTCTCAGTGGCTGAATCTCCCGGCAGCGGTCACTGTGCCAGCGGGTCAAACAAGTGTGAACTTCACGGCCAACACGACGCAGGTCAGTGTAGGTGGCGACGCTACGGTTACAGGCTATGTCGGTAGTATTGGGTTATCTTCGCCTCTGACGTTGCAGCCCTAGTGCCCCCTAATATTATCCCCCTGAACAAGCGCGAAATCGGCTTTATAGCAACAATCTATCGAATCATAGGAACAAAGTATTAGATCCTTCTGTCGTTAGTGATTATTGCCTGGCCACACGTTGGAGATTCCTAATGGTTATCTAGATGGATGATCAATAAGAGCCAGCAAAAGCAAGCAACAAGTAATTCATTATGACAAACAAGAAACTAAAGTTAATTGGAGCAGCGATTTTAAGCCTAATCCTGGTGGCATTGGTAGCGCCAAACGCTCGCACCGCCGTCAACGCTGTGACTTTGACCGCGAGCGTTCAAAGTCAGGCCTGCCAGGGCGGCGATAACGTCAACGTGACCTTGACGGCCACCTTGACGCCTCCGCAACGAAACGTCAGGTATACCTGGGATTTCAATAACGACGGCATCTTCGATACCGCACCCAGCACGAACCCGACCGTGGTTCATATGTATGCTGACGAAGCGAACGCCACGGCGGTAGTCAAGGTGACAAAGGGTACCAAGACTGCCACCAATTCGGTAGCGTTCCAGACGATACGTTGCGGAGGATAATTGCGGATCGTTTCTCATTAGCCGGCGCATGCAAGTTGCATGTGCCGGCTTTTTTTGTCTCGCGTTCTATATACGGCGTTTCGAAGAAGCGGAGTGGATCGTTGTGAACAGAGAATTCTTGTTTCATGCCATAGGCGATGGCTCAGAATGTTCTCGGACGAGTGAGAATTAGGGCTTTCTCGGGCCTCCGGAGGAGCGAGCGCACGTGCTATTGGTGCGACAAGTCTCCTTCGAGTTTTCGGCGTCGGCTTTAAACCCAAGGAGAAACACGGTCGAGGCCAGCAACAGGCGTGGTGGCCCAACATAGCCGCAGGCTATCGATTCATAGGGACAAAGTATAGGCCAGTTATGTCGTTAGGTGGCATGGGAAGGAATAATATCTCTTATGAATTATGAAAAAACCATTTAGTCACCTGCTCTCACTCCTCGCATTGGTGTTCGCTCTTGTAGCTTCGAGTCATGCTGAAGAAAGCCATCGCGGTTTCTTTGAAGCCGATCTTAGCGGAGGCGGTAAAGCCGTCTTTTTTGTCCAGGGTAACCATGCCCTGTCGGTGTACGTCTTTGACCCGGTCTCGAACAGCGCGAGCTTCGCCGGCGGTGACATCCTTGCCGACGATTCGTTCAGCGTAAAAACGAACACCGACGACAGTATTAGCGGCTCGATTCACGATGATGACCCGGTATTATTCGATGATGACTCGGTGACGGCAACAGTTTCTGGTCAGACTGTAACGGCGACTCGCGTGGGCGCGTTTGGACCCAGTGATGATATCCCAGGCCGCTTCGCCGGCACAGCGACCAGCGTTGGCGGTAGCAGCTTTGACGTCAAGATCGTGGTGGATTCGCAGAGTCGAATCTTCTTCATCGCGGTCAACGGAACAACAGTGCTCGGGGGCTTCGGTACTGTGACTCTGACTCAGCCAGTGACGAGCGAGGCAATCAAGCCAAACGGCGATGATGATCCTCCCGGAGATGATCACGGGCAGGACGCGGATGATTTGGCGGATCTCAATGAGGATCTGAATGACGATCATCCGGATTCAACTTTCTCGCTAACGCTCCTCACGGGAGAAGCCATTACCGGGACCCTTACATTCGGGCATGGTGCGCAGCTTGGTGACTTTACTTTGGGTGGCGTCACTTATTTCTTCCGCGCTCCCCAAGAGTCTTCGGAAAATCACCTGGCGAATATTTCCACCCGCGGCTTCGTCAACACGGGCCAGGGGCAACTGATCGGTGGCTTCATCATCACTGGCGGGCCGAAGCTGGTTCTTATCCGCGCGCTTGGGCCTTCCTTAACGAGTCAGGGCGTGGCCCCGGTATTGGAGAATCCGGTTTTAAAACTGATAAGTGGCGCAACCGAGTTGAGATCAAACGATGACTGGGAGACCGAATCAAACTCGGATGACATCATCTCGACGACCATTCCACCTCCGGACCCAGGCGAATCGGCTATCCTAGTGCGACTAGAGCCGGGTCCCTACACAGCGGTGGTGACCGGCGCAAACGGGGCGACTGGGATTGCGTTGATCGAAGTTTACGAGATCGATCACGATTAGGATATTCTTTGGCTAATGCCCCTGCGTCTTCACCGATGCGGGGGCATTTTCTTTCTTAGTTAGGGCATCGCCAGCAAGGCCGCGGGCGCTTGTTAGGAACGGTTGAGACCGGAAGCGCTGGTTAGGAACGGTCGGATCGCAAGACAAACTAATTCGCGTGATCCACTTGACAAAGCTGAGATGTCATTTATTATAGTTATGCGCTAAGTTAGTTAGGCGACCGTCAAGCAAAGCCTCCTTACCCTCTTTCCGCAGGGAAACCGAACGTGGTCAGCGTTCGCAACAAGGAGATTTTCCTATGTTTCGGCCGGAGTTATTTAAATGGCATATTCACCCGATCAAGATGGAGATAGGCCTAACGATCAATTTTGCGAGGCGCAAGAAACGGTCAGCAAAAAGCAATGAACGGTGAACGCTTTTGCCCAACTCCGATACAGTGATGACATGAAACAAGACACGCTCCTTGGACTAAGACACGGCGTGTCAGCGGCCTGACCACGAACGAAAGAGACACTTCTTATGAAATTGAAATTGATACAGAAACTGACGATGACTGCTTTTGCAGCATTGTTATTGGCAACAATTAGCCCGCTTCGAGCGAGCGACCTTCTTTACTCGCAAGCGGTAGATGGCCAATCGGCCTTCGGCCCGAGCGAGGTTTGGGCCCCTTCAAACATCAATAGCGAAGTCGCTGATGATTTCACGGTGGTCGGCAACATCGATCGCGTTATTGCGAATGGCTACGTTCAGGGGTCGGTGACTTTCCAGGGGGTTTATGTCCGGTTCTACGAATATTTGCTCGACGGCACACCCGGCCCCCTTCAGCAAGAGTACTTCCTCAGCACCGGATACAGTGCAGGAACGATCGATGTTACGCTTTCGCCAGCCTTCGCAGCCACGGGCAAGCATTTTCTGACCATCCAGCCGGTCCTTGACGGCTGGTATTGGTGGAGCGCGAATACCAACCTTCCTCAGGGGACAGCGTTTTACCTTCGTGACCTGGCAGCCGGGGAGACGGTCTGGCACCATGACGATAGCGCCTTTTACCCTAACTCCGACGTCTCCTTTTACCTTTATGGCACGACGACCGGTGCGGGCACCATCACTGCTTTATCGGCGACCACCCTGGAACGCAGCGGTTATCTTGAGATCACTGGAACTAACTTCGGCAGCGACGCGACGGTTTTGATCAACGGCGTCTCCGCTCCGGTGGCGGATTGGCAAAGCACCAAGATCGTCTGTTATGTGCCGGAGTCGACCCAACTGGCAACGGTGCCGGTGCAGGTAGTGAATACGGCCGGTCAACCCAGTAATACAATGAATCTCACCGTGACCGCCCGGCAGGCCAGCGGGCAAGTGAACTGGCGCTTTCGCCAGAACGGACCTTACTCATTGGTGCGCCCGGTGATTGGCCCGGACGGGACAGTCTATTCGGTTGATGCCTTTTTCCATCTCTACGCGCTGACCCCCGACGGCGGGCTGAAGTGGGTTGTGCGCGGTGCTGGAAACAAGGGCGTGGCTGTCGGCGCGGATGGAGTGATCTATGTCGGCTCGGAAAGCGATATCAAGGCATATAATCCGGATGGCACGCTAAAATGGGACTTTGTCCAAAACCCACGGGCCTTTATCCTTGTCGGCCTGTCCGTCGGACCAGACGGCAATATCTACGCCGTCGCCACGCAAGGAATGGGTGTCCTCTCGCTGACTCCCGCTGGGACTCTGCGCTGGCAACAACCCGAAGCTTATGATCGTCTCATCGTTGACTATGGCGAGATCGTCTTCGGCCTGAATGGCAGCACCCAGCAACTCTACTTCTATGCCAATAACCATCTGCGCGCGCTGAAGCTCGATGGGACTTCCGTCTTCACAATAGCGGGTACCTTCGGTCAACCGGCGGTCGCGCCCGATGGAAGTGTCCACAACTCGTTCTCGGCCTATTCGCCCGCGGGAAGTCTGCTGTGGACGTTCATCTCGCCTTATCCCTACAACCTGGCCTCTCCGCCAGACATCGGCAGTGACGGGACTCACTATTTCGTGCAAAACACCGTCCAGGAATTCGCTCTCAATACGAACGGCTCACAGCGCTGGCACCTCACCGTGGCCGATTATTTCGGCGGTCCGATCGCCGATCCGCAGAACACGCAATTGATTCTCGGGAGTGCGACTACGCTTAACAACGCGGGCTATATCATCTCGGCCAGCGCACAAGACGGTCACGAACTCTGGCGAGTCAACCTGCCCGCGGAGGCCGGTTTCAATCAATCTTCGGATGGCCGAGCACGTTTTAAGCCGGATGGCTCAACGGCTTATATGATCACCTACACCGCGACGGGTGATAACAACACCAGCAGATCCTTTCTCTACGCGTTAAACACGGTGAATGGAGCCGGGCCAGGCCCGATCCCAACCAAAGTGGTCTCTCGCAAGAAACATAAAAGCGCTGGCACTTTCGACATTAATCTGCCACTTACTGGCAGCACGGGGGTTGAATGCCGCAGCGGTGGCACGAATAGCATCTATCAAGTGGTATTCACTTTCCCGAAGGCTGTCACTGTCGGCGGAGCCACAGTTACCCCCGGAGCGGGCGGCTCAGGGAGCGTTCTCGGCGTCCCAATCGTGAGCGCTGACGGAAAGACAGTGACGGTCAATCTGACTGGAGTGACCAATGTGCAGACGATAACAGTTACGTTATCCAACGTGAGCGATGGGACGAGCACGGGCAACGTCGCAGTCCTAATGGGTATGCTAATGGGCGATACCACGGCTGACCGGTTTGTTAATACGACGGACATCAATCAGGTAAGAGCGCTCGTTGGACAAGGGGCTACGAGCTCGAACTTCCGCTCCGATGTGACAGCTGATGGGATCATCAAGAATCCCGATGTCTCGCTGGTGAAATCAAAGAAAGGCACTGTTCTGCCATAACGGATTGCCTAACGCGTTGCTAAATCTCAGCTCCTATTAATCATATGTTCACGAAATCTCGATCCCTGCCCCGCCTTGTGGCCTTCGCCTTACTCCTTGGGGTATTCAGATCGTTGCCTGAAGCTCATGCGCAGACCATCGTCTGGCAGCAAAGCTTTAATTTCTTTACGTTTTCGGATTGGGGACCAAGTCAGCGGTCGCAGTCGGGGAGCATTAACGCGGAGATTGCCGACGATTTCGATGTCGTGGGCACGATCACCCGCGTTGATGTCAACGGCTACGGCGTCGCCACCCAGGACGCTGCCTTTAAGGGCGTTTATGTGCATTTCTACGCCTACGGCTCCGACAACTTGCCGGGTGCATTGCAGGCGGAGTATTTCATCCCCAAAGGTGATCCTCGGATACTAAATCCGGACAACTCTTCAGACTTTCGCATCGAGCTGGGTTCCGCCTTTCCGGTTTCCGGGAAGCACTTCGTCTCCGTCCAAGTGTTCAGCGATTCTCCATGGTATTGGCGCAGCGCGGATGACGATGCGCCCCGGGGCACGGCGCTTTACTATCGCAATCCCAGTGTCGGACAACCGACGTGGTCCCATAACGTGGGCTTCCTCGGCATGGCCAACGACGACACCAGTTTCACGCTTTACGGTACACGCACCTTGACCGCGCCAACTCTGAGCGCGTTGTCCGTCACCACCCTTGCGCAAGCCGGCCGTCTCAAAATCAGCGGCAGCGGCTTCGGTGCGGAACAAGGCACCGGTCTTGTAAAAATCGGTGGTGCGACGGCGCCGGTGAGCAAGTGGGCGGAAACCTCCATCACCGCCTATGTGCCTGACGCCTCGCCACTGGGTTCGGAGGCAGTGCAGGTCGTCACTTCCGGCGGCGCGAGTAACACTCTCCAACTGACAGTGACGGCGCGCGCAGCCGCGGTCGGTCATGTTAAGTGGCGCTTCCAGGCAGACGACCTTTACATTCGAAGCCGTCCCGGGGTCGCGCCAGACGGAACCGTTTACGCCCTTGATGTCGGCGGTCACATATATGCTCTTACGCCTGCTGGCGGCGTGAAATGGATCTACAACACCGCCCCCGGGGTTGCGATTCAGGCGGTTGAAGTTGGATCGGATGGCACGGTATACTTCGCTTCAGGGAACACAATCTATGCGCTTAACCCTGACGGGAGCTTGAAGTGGAAGGTCAGTGACCCGAGCGGTGCATTTGTAGGGGCGGGGCCGACCGTTGGTCCGAATGGCAACCTTTACGCCGTAACCGAGGAGGCCGGGTTGCCCAATGGTTTGGGCGCGATAACACTCTCACCTGAGGGCCAGGTACTCAGCCAGCGTCCTGGTTTCGTTACGGGAAGAGGTGACGATCAGCCTCGCGAAATCGCGTTTGGGGCGAACCAATTCTACTTCGTCATGAACAACGCCATCGATCAGACCAACGGCCTGCATTTCTTCGACCTCAGTGGTAACTTTCTGTTTGCGGTACTGGCTGGCGGCGCGGACCATCAGCCGGCTGTTGGTGCCGCTGGAAACATCTATTCGAGCATGGCGAGCAATCAGCTCGGTGAGTTCGATACGAGCGGCCATCTCCTGCGTTCGTCCATCTTGGGTAGCTTGACCGCGCCCGACATTAGTTCCGATGGGACGATCTATGTAGGTGCGAATTTGGACGTGTTAGCGCTCAATCCCGACCTGAGTACGAAATGGAGGCACACAATCAGCAGCGGTGCCTACTTCGGAGGCGGCCCCATTGTCAATTCCGCCGCCGCATTGGTGGTCGTAGGTGTGAGTGACATTGGTGCGCCAGGTTTTGTTCAGGGCATCGATGCCGCAACCGGCAACCTTTCCTGGCAAGTAGATCTTCCTGCGGAAAATGGTGGCTTTGTCCGAGCTATGTCGCGAGCACGTTTCAGTCCCGATGGCTCTGCGGCCTACATCGGCATGGATGTGAATGATTCCGTGCCTGAGCCTTACACGTACCTTTATGCCTTTGACACCGGCGCCGCGGCGACGGACACGGTGAAAGTGATTGCCGCCCAATATACCACTGCGCGCCACTCACTTCAGGTCCAGGCGACCAGTACCAGCTCGACCGCGACGCTCAAGGTCTATGTCACCTCCACTGATACGCTCATCGGCACGTTAACGAGGATAGGCAGGAAATATTC
>Ga0207701_10007087_pt1 | contig 11156 bp, 9 predicted proteins | sample KBSSwiSSwithPhiX_FD_184294 | JGI IMG/M metagenome (GOLD analysis project Ga0207701, IMG submission 184294) | Switchgrass rhizosphere bulk soil microbial communities from Kellogg Biological Station, Michigan, USA, with PhiX - S5 (SPAdes) (version 2) | ecosystem: Environmental > Terrestrial > Soil...
GGCGAGCGGGTCCTCGCGCCCTCGTGCTGCCGTGCGCCGAGCGGCGGGATGAAGGTCTCGACCGAGAGCGACCGGGTCCTGAAGTCGCAGAAGCTGGTGCTCGAGCTGCTTCTCTCCGACGTCGGCGAGAGCGAGCACACCCTGCACAGCGAGCTCGCCGCGTGGGCGTCGCAGCTGGAGGTCGGCAAGCCACGCTTTCCGGCCCGCGCGCCGGTCGCGCCGGACCTGTCGCACCCGGCGATGGCGGTCAATCTCGAGGCCTGCATCCAGTGCACGCGCTGCGTTCGCGCCTGCCGCGACGAGCAGGTCAACGACGTCATCGGCCTGGCCTTTCGCGGCCAGGGCTCGAAGATCGTCTTCGACATGGATGATCCGATGGGCGCGTCGACCTGCGTCGCCTGCGGCGAATGCGTGCAGGCCTGCCCGACCGGCGCGCTGATGCCGGCACGCGACGTCGCCCTGGCGGTGCCCGACAAGCAGGTTGCGTCGCTCTGTCCGTTCTGCGGCGTCGGCTGCCAGGTCACCTACAACGTCAAGGACGACCGCATCCTCTTCGTCGAAGGTCGCGACGGCCCCGCCAACCATGCCCGGCTGTGCGTGAAGGGCCGCTATGGCTTCGACTACGCCCACCACCCGCACCGGCTGACCCAGCCGCTGATCCGCCGTGCCGACGCGCCGCCCAAGCGCGGCGACTTCGAGATGGATCCCGAGCGCGTGATGGACGTGTTCCGCGAAGCCACTTGGGACGAAGCGCTCGCCTTCGCCGGCGGCACGCTGAAGAAGATCCGCGACCGCGACGGCCCCGCGGCCCTGGCCGGCTTCGGCTCGGCGAAGGGAAGCAACGAAGAGGCCTATCTGTTCCAGAAGCTCGTCCGCACGGGCTTCCGCAACAACAACGTCGACCATTGCACGCGCCTGTGCCACGCCTCGTCGGTGGTGGCGCTGCTCGAAGGCATCGGCTCGGGGGCGGTCTCGAACCCGGTGATGGACGTGACCCTGGCCGAGGTCGTGATCCTGATCGGCGCCAACCCGACGGTGAACCACCCGGTGGCTGCGACCTGGATGAAGAACGCGGCGAAGAGCGGCACCAAGCTGATCGTCTGCGACCCGCGCCGCTCCGACCTGGGCCGCATCGCCCACCGCTTCCTGCAGTTCAAGCCCGACACCGATGTGGCGCTGCTGAACGCCATGATGCACGTCATCGTCGCCGAAGGCCTGGTCGACGAGGCCTTCATCGCCAGCCGGACGATCGGCTACGAGGAGCTGCGCAAGAACGTCGAGGCCTATTCGCCCGAGCTGATGGCGCCGATCTGCGGCATCGACGCCGAAGTGATCCGCGAGGTCGCCCGCCTCTACGCGACCTCGAAGGCGTCGATGATCCTCTGGGGGATGGGCATCTCGCAGCACGTGCACGGCACCGACAACGCGCGTTGCCTGATCGCCCTCGCGCTCATGACCGGACAGATCGGTCGGCCCGGCACGGGCCTGCATCCGCTGCGCGGCCAGAACAACGTCCAGGGTGCGTCGGACGCCGGGCTCATTCCGATGATGTACCCCGATTACCAGCACGTCTCGAGTCAGGAGGCGCGCGCCCGCTTCGAGCGTGCCTGGCAAGTTCCGGCGGGAAGCCTCGACCCGAACCCCGGGCTCACCGTCGTCGAGGTGATGCACGCGATCAAGCAGGGCAAGGTTCGCGGCATGTACGTGATGGGCGAGAACCCGGCGATGTCGGATCCCGATGCCAACCATGCGCGCGAGTCGCTGGCGGCGCTCGAGCATCTCGTCGTGCAGGACATCTTCCTCACCGAAACCGCCTACCTCGCCGACGTCATCCTGCCGGCGAGCGCGTTCCCGGAGAAGACCGGCACCTTCACCAACACCGATCGGCTGGTCCAGCTCGGCCGCCAGGCGATCAACCCGCCCGGCGACGCCCGCCAGGACCTCTGGATCATCCAGCAGATGGCCCGGCAGCTCGGCCTCGGCTGGGGCGATGATCCCGTCTCCGAGGTCTTCGACGAGATGCGGCACACGATGCCGAACATCGCCGGCATTACCTGGGAGCGGCTCGAGCGCGAGCACGCGGTGACCTATCCCTGCCGCGCCGAAGGCGATCCGGGCGATTCGGTCGTTTTCATCGACAGCTTCCCGCGCGAAGGCGGCCGGGGACGGTTCGTTCCGGCCGACATCATTCCCGCCGACGAGCGGCCCGATGCCGAGTATCCGATGGTGCTGATCACCGGCCGGCAGCTCGAGCACTGGCACACCGGCAGCATGACCCGACGCGCGAGCACGCTCGACGCCCTGGAGCCCGATCCGGTCGCGCTGATCCATCCCCTGGACCTCGCCGCGCTGGGTGCGGCGCCGGGCGATGTCGTGACGATCGCGTCGCGCCGGGGAAGCGTCGCCCTGTACGCACGCGCCGACGACAGCTCGCCGCGGGGTGCGGTGTTCGTTCCCTTCTGCTACTACGAGGCGGCGATCAACCGCCTCACCAACGCGGCCCTCGACCCGTTCGCGAAGATTCCGGAATTCAAGTACTGCGCCGTTCGCCTTTGCCTGGGCGGCGCGGCGCCGGTGCAAGGCAGCTTCGGCGGCGGCCAGGTGCTGGCCGAACTTCAGGTGGCGCCTGCGGGCTGAGAACCATAAATCATCCGCAATGATGATGATTTGAAAGTTTCACTATCGCTTATCGATCGCCCTGTCTACATTCCCCTTGCAGCACGTTTCCAAAGCGGCCGATTCAAGGGGACATTCATGGGTCATCGCGACAACATCGAGAGCGAAGCAGGCGGAGTCGATCTGGAGCGCAACGCCTACAACGCCGCGTTCTACGAGCTCGGATTCAGATGGCACTGGGACAGCGCCACCTATGACGATCTGGCACGACGAAGCGCGAACGAGGCAGACCGGATCCGCCACTACCTGTCGGCGCAGCAACCGCACCTGCTCAAGGCCTACGACGCCGAGTTCCTGGTCGAGCTCATCCAGCAGAAGCAGATCCAGCATCGGAGCCGCAACGTCGGCGTGCCGGCGAGGAATTTCGACTGGTCGCAAGCGTCGCTGTCCGGCGAGCTGGGCGCCTGAATCTCGCGACGCGAAAAGCAGTTCGGGCCCGAGCAGGGCCCTGTTCGGATGGCGTGAACAGGCGCCGGGCGCGCGCAGAATTCGCCGGTGAAGAACGCGACGCTGCGCCAGCTGAAGGCCTTCGAAGCGGTCGCGCGCCTGCTCAGCTATTCGCGCGCCGCCGAAGAGCTGTTCCTGAGCCAGCCCGCCGTCTCGATACAGATCAGGAAGCTCGAAGAGCACGCCGGCAACGCCCTGTTCGAGCAGTTCGGCAAGAAGATCTACCTGACGCCGGCGGGCACCGAGCTGCTGCGCATCAGCCGCGCCATCATCCAGCAGTTCGAAGCGGCCGAGAACGCCATGACCCAGTTCAGGGGCGTCTCCGGCGGCAAGCTCAACGTTGGCGTGATCAGTGCCGGCGATTATTTCTTCCCGCGCCTGCTCGTCGAGTTCGCAGGCCGGCACAGCGGCGTGGTCCTGAATTTCACGGTCCACAACCGCGAGGAGCTGCTCGCCCGGATCGCCGACAACCTCACCGATCTCGCGATCATGGTGCGACCGCCGGCGGATGCCGATGCCGAGAGCCGGCCCTTCGCGCCGCACCCCTACGTCATCGTCGCCGCGCCGAACCATCCCCTGGTCGGCAGGAAGCGGGTCGGCATGGCCACGCTGATGCGTGAGCAGTTCGTGGTTCGCGAGAAAGGCTCGGATACTTACAAGTCGATGGAGGAGGGCTTCGGCGAGCACATGCGCGACATCCGGGTCGCGATGGAGATTCCGAGCACCGAAACCATCAAGCAGGCGGTGATCGCCGGCATGGGCATCAGCTTCCTCTCGGCGCACACGATCAGCAAGGAGCTGAAGGCGAAGAGCCTGCGCCTGCTCCACGTGCAGGGCTTCCCGTTGATGCTGAACTGGTACGTCGTCCATCGACGCCACAAGCGCCTGCCGCCGGTGGCGCAGGCCTTCAAGGACTTCCTGCTCAGCGATGGCGCGGCGCTGATCTCGCAGATCGTGCCGTTCGATCCCTCGCTCTAGCCGCCGGCCTTCGGTCTCGAAGGCGCCGCCGCATGAGCGACGGCGGCCAGCACCGCCAGGCACCACACGACCATCGCACCGGTGGGCAGGTCGAGGGCGGCGGAGAGCAGCAGCCCCGCCGCGTAGCCGGCGACGCCCACGCCATAGGCAATGGCCAGGCGCCTGCCGCCGGGGTGGTTGCGGGCGCCCAGGGCCGGGACGATCAGGGTGGCGAAAACCAGGTAGACGCCCACCAGCTGCACCGATGCGGTCACGACCAGCGCGAACAGCAGATAGAAGCCGACCCGCGAGAGACGGTCGCGGCGGGCCCGCAGCACGGCGAGGGCGGCGACCGTGACCAGCAGTGGGAACGCGAGCTGGCCGTAGTTCACCCAGAGGATCTGCCCGGCGAGGAGGTCGCGCAGGTGCTCGCCGCCGTGCGGGTTCTTCGCCAGCAGGAGGATGCCTGCCGTGGCCGCGAGAACGAACAGCACGCCGATCTGCGCCTCCTGCACTTCCGGCCACTTCTTCTCGGTCCAGGTGAGCAGCAGCGCGCCCAGGCAGGCCGCGCTCGCGGCCGCGAGCTGTACCTGCCAGCCGCCGGGCGCGAGCTCGAGCATCCCCGCGAGGATGACGCCGAGGCCGGCGATCTGCGCGATCGCCAGGTCGATGAAGACGATGCCCTTGCGCAGCACCTGCGCGCCCAGGGGCACGTGGGTCGCGAGCACCAGCACGCCGGCGGCGAACGCCGGCAGCAGGATCGAGAGGTCGATGGCGGACCAGCTCACTTCGCCGCCAGGAGCAGGGACAGGGTGCTGTCGAAGAGGCCGAACAGGTCGGTCGCTTTGTCGTTGCCGCCGACCGTGAAGGGCAGGACGACATCGGGGATGCCCGCCTGCTCGCTAAGCCAGCGCGAGGCGCGCGGGTCTTCGTACGCGCCGCGCACCACCATCTTCGCCGGCTGCGCCGCCAGCTGCGCCTTGAGCTGGCTCAGCTGCCCGCCGTTGGGCTCGACGCCGGGCTTGGGCTCGAGCGTCGCGACCTCGCGCACCCCGAGCCAGCTCCAGAGGTAGTTCATGTTCTTGTGCCGCGCGACCACGGGCAGGCCGCGCAGGGGCTGCGCCTGCTGTTCCCATTTCCGCATCGCCTCGCCCCAGCGGCCGGAGAAGGCGCGGAACCGGTCCTGATAGAGCGACGCATTGGCGGCGTCGATCTGCGCCAGGCGAGCGCTCAGCGCCGCGGCCACCTTCAGGATGTTGCGCGGATCGAGCTGGATGTGCGGGTTGCCCGCGGCGTGGACGTCGCCGTCGCTGCGATCGAGCCGCGCCGGCACGTCGAGCGGCACGATGAAGCGGCCGGCCTCGAAGTTGCCCGGCGCACCCGGCGCGAGCTTCGGATTCGCCGACTGCTGGAGCAGCACCGGCAGCCAGCCGACCTCGAGCTCCATGCCGGTACAGACCAGCAGGTCGGCGCCGCGCATGCGCGCGATCAGGCTGGGCCGCGCCTCGATGTGATGCGGATCCTGCAAGGCCGTCGTCGTCGAAGTGACCTTGAGCTTGTCGCCACCGAGCTCCGTGGCCAGCGAGGCCCATTCGGGCTCGCAGGCGACGACGTTGAGGTCGGCGCGCGCCTGCAGCGACGCCGCCGCGAGGGCGGCGAGCAGAAGAAACCGGAAGTGCAGCGTCATGGCGCTTTCTCCTAGAACTGGTGAGCGCCGTGCGCACCCAGGCTCATGATGTATTGCAGGAAGATCTGCCGGTCGGTCTCGGTCGAGCGGCTGCGGTCGGCGGCGAGCTGCAGGCGCAGGCGGCTGAACTCGGAGGGCGACCAGTCGAGCATCACCGTGCCGCGCGAGGGCCGTGCCGGCTGCAGGATCGAGAAATCGGCCGGCGCCAGCGTGCCGTCGCTGACGAGGCCGATCTCGGGCGTGCCGGAATCGAGCCGGTCGTAGCGCACGCCCAGCCGCCAGCGCGGAACGAACTGGTAAACGGCCTGCAGGTACCAGCCGCTTTGCGTCGAAGCGTAGCTGCCGCTCGCAGGCCCGCCTGCCTGCGCCTGCAGGTCGTAGTTCAGGGTGCCGCTCTCGCTGCGCCGGAAGTACTCGCCCTGGATCGTCAGGCTCCGGCTGCGCGCATTGCCGCCGGGCGCCCACTTGTAGATCGCGTCCAGCCCCCAGGTGCGGCTCGTGCCGCTGAAGGCGTTGCTCACCGTCGTTCCCGCCGCGTTCATGTCGTCGAAGGGGCGATCGTTGGCGCGGTAGTGCTGGAACGAGGCGCCGAGGCGCCAGCTCGCGTCGGTGCCGATGTCGTCGCCGATGTGAGCGAAGAGCGCCGCCGAGCCGATCCCGTTGCGGCCGCCGTCGCTGCCGGGGAAGCTCGTGCCCGAGCCGACCTCCGCGCCCAGCTCGAAGTAGCGGTCGGTCGGCGCCAGCCAGCGCAGCTGCAGCCCGTCGGTCTTGATCGGCCCGCCGAAGAAGGCCTGATACGCCAGGGGCGCGTCGACGAAGTCCCAGGTGTGGGCGTGGTGGTCGTTGAGGTAGCCGATCGACGACAGGAACCGGCCTGCGCGGATCGTCGCCCCCGCGAGCAGTCCCTGGCCCTCGAACCAGGCCTCCTCGACGCTGAGGCTGTTGTCCGATGCCAGGGCCGCGGTCAGCCGCCCGGAGAACATCGGATCGATGGCGGCGCTGATCCCGAGCTCGGATTCGCCGACATTGAATCCGCGCGAGCCCGGGCCGACCTCGCCGCCGCTCGGGATGAAGCCCTGCAGGCGATACGTCGCCGGATCGCGCGACAGGTTCGCGTAGGTACCCGCGAGGATGAGCGAGATCGCCGGATTGAACGCCGAGGCCGAGCCGCCCGCGGGTGCGGCGGGCACGGGCATGGGCGGGGACTCGGCGGCCGGCGCGGCTGCCACCGGTGGGGGCGAGGGCTCGGCGACCGGCGCCGCGGCAGGCGTGACGGTCGCGGGCGGCTTCGCGGCGGCGGTCTGCAGCTCGGCGATCCGCCGTTCCAGCGCCTGGAGCCGCAGCTCGTAGCCTTGCCGCAGCTCGGCGACCTGATCCTTCAGCTGCTGCAGCTGGACCGCGGGATCGGCCTCGTCCGCGGCGACGGACGAGAGCGGACTGCAGCACGAGGCGGCCACGGCAAGGCCGACGACCGTGTGAACAGAGGACATGAAAGGCTCCTGCGCAACGACATGACGGCAGCGCGACGGAAGCGCACCGCTCGAGTCCCCAGGGGACGCTCAGTCAGATCGTCGCGAGCGGAGGAGCCCTGGCCTGGAAGACGGCGGCATGGCGCGCGGGCGATGCGATCGCCGGCGTCGCGGCCCGTTCCACGGCCTCGTGGGCTTCGAACGCCCACTCGAAGCGCGAGGGCAGCGACCCGCCCGCGTGCGCACCCGCGAGGCAGGTGCTGCAGACCTTGGCGACCGTGTGGTGACGCTTTTCACCGCTCTCGCTCGAGGTGCGACCCTCGAGGTCGTGGGCCAGTGCGTGCAGCAGCGCGGCCTGCGGCGCGATCAGGACCGCGGCCACGAGGACGAGCAGACGCCAGCTGCGCAGAATTGCCTTCATCGCGGCCGCGAGCGTAGCACCGCGGCGAAGGGCTTGCCGGACCGCAGGCCGGGAAGGATTAACCTTGGGCTTGATGACCAACGGAGATCGGCAATGAACGAAGAGAACTTCAACATCAGCATCCGCAAGTTCCTCAAGATGGTCGGCGTGAGCTCGCAGCGCGAGATCGAGCAGGCCGTCGCCAAGGCCCTTGCGATCGGCAGCGTGGCGGGCAATGCACGCCTGCCGGCCACCATGACGCTCGACATCCCCGGCCTGGCGCTGAGCGTGAAGTTCGAAGGTGAGATCAGTCTCGACTGAGACACCCATGGGTGCCTTTCCGGTCCCGTGAGACAGGCCAAGGCCGGGCTCGATGGCAGCTGGCCGGTAGCCTCCCGTGCGCAGGGCCGGCTACGGAACGGGGGAAAGCTCGTGCCGGGATTGAGGAGGATCATCTACACTTTTCGGATGTGGCGTGGTCTGCGGCTCGCGTTCGTCTGCCTGTTGGCTGTTGCCCTGCCGTTGCAGGGCGTGACGGCCGCGACCATGACGGCTTGCGGCATGGCGCAGCACCGGACCCCTTCGACGGAGGCGTCCGAGCACGCGCACCACATGGGATCAGGCGGCACCGAAGGCCATTTGCACCTCGCCGGCGAAACCCATGACCACGCGTCGGATATGCATGCGTCCGGCGATGCCACGGGCGAGAAGCCTGCGAATTCGCAGAAGTGCAGCGTGTGCGCTTCCTGCTGTGTAGGTGCCGCTGTCCCCGCAGAACCTCTTTCGTTCGCCCCGGTCAAGCTCACTGACCAGTTCGCTCCCCTCGTCCCGCGCAGCGTCGCTGCGTTCGTGACCGAAGGGCTCGAGCGTCCCCCTCGACTGCTGCTCGCCTGACGCGTTCTTGACGCGGCATCGCGCCTTCGCGGCGCGGCGCCGCCGTCCCCGCCGTCCGCTCCCGGGCGCTTTGGGCGAAAGCCCGATCCCCGGGGGCTTGCCGAGGATTCCCATGTCATCGAACACCTGCGCTGCCGCATTGGCAGTGCCGTTGGCTGCAGCGACATTTGCCGTTGCCGCTCAGCAGGCGGAGCCGTCGCGACCGCCTGCGTCTGCACCCGCGCGTGCGGCCGCCACTCCTGCGTATGGCTCGGTACTTGACGGGTACCGCCCCTTCAAGGATCAGCCGGTCACGTCCTGGAGAGCCAGCAACGACCTGGTCGGACGCATAGGAGGCTGGCAGGCCTATGCCCGGGAGGCGCAAGGCGACGCAGCCGCCGCCCGTGCCTCCGCCCCGTCAAGTGCGATTCCGGCATCGAGCCCCGGCAGCGGCCACGCGGGGCACGGAAAGCCATGACGCTCGCCAAGCTGTCTCGGGTCGCCGGCAAGCCGGCCGGCATGACGCGTGTCGCGATTGCCGCCATCATCCTGATTGCGCTCGCGGGCTGCGCTAGCACCTCGATCGACGAGAACTTCACCGACGTGAAGACGTCCACGCACGAACGCCTGGGCGCAGAGGTGAGGTGGCTCACCACGGACGACGCGCGCGGGCAAGCGCAGGCCGAGGTCGACGCCATCCTGGCGGGCCCGCTCAGCGGCGACGATGCCGTACGGATCACCCTGGCCTACAGCCCGGCGCTGCAGGCCATGCTCTATGAAGGAGCGGCGACCGCCGCAGCCACGGCGCAGTCCGCGCGCCTCCCCAACCCGGTGTTCGCCTTCGAGCGGATGGCACGCAACCAAGGCGGAGCAAGCGAGCTCGAGATCACGCGCACCTTGAGCTTCTCGGTCGTCGATCTTCTGTTGCTTCCCTCCCGGTTGAGGCGGGCCGACTATCGGCAGCAGAGCACGCGGCTGGCGCTCGCATCAAGCGTCGTGCGCGCTGCCACCGAGGCTCGCGAGGCCTGGGTCCATGCCGTCGCAGCCCAGCAGTCGGTTCACTACGCCGAACGAGTCAAGGCCGCCGCGGATGCGAGTGCCGAGCTCGCTCGGCGCATGCAGGCGGTGGGCAACTTCAGCAAGTTGCAACGCGCGCGCGAGCAGTCGTTCTCCGCAGAGGCTGTTGTCCAGCTGGCGCGCTCGCGGCAGGCCGTCCGCAGCACCCGCGAAGCACTGGTTCGCGCCCTGGGGCTGAGCGACGCGCAGGCGGTGGCGCTGCGCCTGCCCGATCGCCTCCCCGACCTTCCGGCCGCACCCAAGGACGAAGCCAGCGTCGCTCATCTGGCGATGGAGCAACGGATCGACGTACGGATGGCCCGCTCGCAGCTCGAGTTCACCGCCCAGGAGCAGGGTCTCACGCGTATCACCAGCTTCGTCAACGGGCTGGAGTTCGGTGCCAGCCGGGTCAGCGAGACCGGCTTGGCGCCGCAGAAGGGCTTCAATGTCGAGGTGCCGTTACCGATTTTCGACTTCGGCGACGCAGGCCGCTCACAAGCCGAGGCGACCTACATGGCCGCGCTCAATCGCGCCGCCCAGCTGACGGTCGACGCGAGCTCTCAGGTACGAGAGGACTACGGCGCCTATCGCACCGCGTACGACGTCGCCCGGCACTACCGCGACGAGATCGTCCCGCTGCGCAAGGCTATCGCCGAGGAGAACGTGCTTCGCTACAACGGCATGCTCATCGGCGTGTTCGAGCTTCTGGCCGATGCGCGCGAGCAGATCGCCAGCGTCATGCAGGCCATCGACGCGCAACGCGACTTCTGGCTGGCCGATGCCAACCTCCAGGCCACCTTGATCGGCCGGCCCTCCGATGCTCGACCGGTGTCGAACGGCGGCCGGCCGTCGGCGGCGGGGAGCGCCAAGGCCGCGACCCACTAGTCATGGAAAAGAAGATGAAGACGGAAAGACGTATGTTCCTGCGCGGCGGCGCAACCGCTGGGCTCGCAGTGGCTGTCGCGGCAGTGAGCAAGGTGGCGATGGCCGCGCTCCCAGAGCCCGTGCTTCAAGCCAAGCCGGACACCATGCCGCCGCTGGTGCCGAGCAACGGCCGACCCTATAACCCGGTGGTCACCCTGAACGGCTGGACCCTGCCTTGGCGCATGAACGCCGGTGTCAAGGAGTTCCATCTCGTCGCCGAGCCGGTGGTGCGAGAGATGTCGCCGGGATTCAAGGCGCACCTCTGGGGCTACAACGGCCAGTCGCCCGGGCCGACGATCGAAGTCGTCGAAGGCGACCGGGTGCGAATCTTCGTCACCAACAAGCTGCCCGAACGGACCTCGATCCACTGGCACGGGCAGCGCATCCCGAACGGCATGGACGGCGTCTCCGGCCTGACCCAGGCTCCGATCGAGCCGGGCAAGACATTCGTCTACGAGTTCGTCGCGCGCCGGCCCGGAACCTTCATGTACCACCCGCACGCCGACGAGATGGTGCAGATGGCGATGGGAATGATGGGCTTCTGGGTCACGCACCCGAAGGCCAGGAACCGGCTTGTCGACGAAGTCGACCGGGACTTCGTCTTCCTGCTCAACGCCTACGACATCGAGCCAGGCGCCTACACGCCCAAGATCATGACGATGCTCGA
>Ga0207701_10007089_pt1 | contig 11156 bp, 7 predicted proteins | sample KBSSwiSSwithPhiX_FD_184294 | JGI IMG/M metagenome (GOLD analysis project Ga0207701, IMG submission 184294) | Switchgrass rhizosphere bulk soil microbial communities from Kellogg Biological Station, Michigan, USA, with PhiX - S5 (SPAdes) (version 2) | ecosystem: Environmental > Terrestrial > Soil...
CGATGCTGTTGCAGATCGCGAATCACGGCGCCGAGCCATTTCTGCTTATCCACCAGCGAAGAGCTCGGCGCCGTGCCGGTCAGTTGAACCCCGAGTCCGCGCGCCAGCGCAGTGACGCATTCTTCGATCGCGCTCGGCTTCAGCGGCAAACGGTGATCCGCCATGGAGCCGGTCACCGTCGGCGTGCTTTCGACAACGTAGAGCCGATTCATCGCCGCCTGCGGATCGTGGACGCGGCGCTTGTCGGAAAAATCCCGCGCGTAGCGCAGGCTTGCCGCGCCGAAAAATAAAAAATCGGCATCCAGCGATAAAATGACGTCGGCTCGATCGAAGCGATACTGACTCTCGATCACTTCGCCAAACGCCAGCCGCGAACCGTCCCGCGCTCCATCCCGGCCAACGGGTTCATACTGATGCCAGCGAGCCTTGGGGAATTTGCCGAGCAATTCTTTGAGCTGAGCAGCGAGCGTCGGCGAAGTCACGGTCCCAGTCAAAATGCGCAAGCCGGCACCTTGATTTACCCGTTGGGTCTCGAGCTCGCTGTTGATCGCAGCGAAAAAACCGTTCCACGTACTAATGCGTCCGGCATTGGTTAAAACCTGCGAGCGATCCGGATCATAGAGATCCAATATCGACGCCTGCATGAAAACATCGGCGGCGCCGAGGCTCGCCGGATGGAGCGGGTTGCCTTCAATCTTGGTCGGACGGCCCATATGGCTCTCGACGAGAACGCCGCGGCCGAAGCCGCCGAGCGGCATCGCTGTCGCGAAGAACAACGGCTTACCGGGAATGATCTCCTCCGGCTGGTTGACGTAAGGAACGATCTTCTCATCGGTCGGCGCCGGCGCCGAGCTCAAGCAGCCGCTCAATCCCGCCAGCGCCAGCGACGCGCCCATCAATTTTAAAAAGCCGCGACGATCGAGCGATTCGTCCCACACCGACGCATGGCGTGGATACTCTCGCTGTAGTAGCTCGCGAAACTCTTGAGTGTCGGCCAGCTCTTCCAGACAGCGCCAGTATTCCGCGCCCCGGGCGCTCGCAAGGCGCTCGTGAATCGAATTTAAGTTAGTGAAACGTTCGCTCATTCTTGTGCTCCGTTCAGCGATGACAGGTCGAGCAGCTCGTCAACTTTCGAATCTTATATTCCTTGACCAGTTTCTCGCCCAAGGCGATCTGATCCACTGGCGCTTGGTAGTCCATGCTGAAAACGTATTGGCGCGGTCGCACATAACGCTCCGGGGCGCGGTGACACTCGAGGCACCAATCCATGTAGAGCGTATTTTCCCGCCACGTGAGCGGCATCGTGTCGACTCGGCCGTGACAGGTGGAGCAGCCAACGCCCTTGTGGATATGAATGCTATGATCGAAATAAACAAAACCGGGAAGGTTGTGGACTCGCGTCCATTGAATCGACTTGCCGGTGCGAAAACTCTCGCGCACGGGCTCCAGCATGGGACTGTCCGACCAGATCTGAGTATGGCAATTCATGCAGGTCTTGGTCGGCGGAATGCCGGCGAACGAGCTCTCTTCCACCGAAGTGTGGCAATAGCGGCAGTCGATGCCATCGTCGCCGACGTGATGTTTGTGGCTAAACGGCACAGGCTGACTACGCGCGACACCGACGTCGGTGATGTAGGGCGACTCATTAATTGCCGCCAGCGCCAAAACCAAGACGACGATGAAACCGGCGCCGCCAAAAATGGTGAGACGGGAAATGGTGTTGGTGCTCGGATGAAAAATTTGCGACATGGCCCGTTTGCTATGCCGGGGGTGCTGCCAACGCGGCACGCCGTTCGATAAAAATAGATATTTCTCGTCAGACCCGCCGCTTTTGCCCGCCGCCCGCCAACTCTCCGCCTCTCAAACCAGCGCGCGAATTTGCGCCCAACCGGTTGCGCCGTTTTGCTAATTATTGTGGATGCCCAAACTCTCCATCTTGCGATAGAGCGAAGACCGGCTGACGCCCAATAGTTCCGCCGCTCGCGTTTTGTCGCCGGCCGTCTCCTTGAGAACATTTTCGATATGGCTTTTTTCGTAGGATTGGACGGCGGTGCGGAGATTGTTCAGCGATTCGGAGCCATCTTCGCCTTGCGGCATAGAGCTTTGCGGCAACTCGGCCGGAGTAACCCATTCGCCGTCGCCCAATATCATCGCCAGTTCGAGCACGTTGTCCAATTCACGCACATTCCCCTTCCAAGGAAGCGACATGAGTAATTTGAGCGCCGTGTTAGCCACTCCCTTGTAAGCTTTTTTCATCTCGGCGTTGTGGCGCCGAATCAAGTGATCCACCAGTAAGGGAATGTCTTCCCTTCTCTCGCGCAGCGGCGGCACACGGATGTTGATGACGTTGAATCGATAAAAAAGATCTTCGCGAAAGCGCCCCGCTCCGACTTCCAGTTGCAGTTCGCGGTTGGTCGCCGCGATAATCCGCACGTTTAGCCGGGCCGGATGAGTGGAACCGATGGGCAGAACTTCTTTGTCTTCGATCGCCCGAAGAATTTTCGGCTGCAGACTGAGCGGCATTTCACCGATTTCATCGAGAAAGATCGTGCCACCCTGGGCGCGCTGGAAAAGGCCTTCCTGAGAGCTCGCCGCGCCGGTAAAAGCGCCTTTGACGTAACCGAAGAGCTGGCTTTCGAGCAGGGTTTCCGGGATCGCGCTGCAATTGACCGGCAAAAAAACTTTATCCTTGCGCGGGCTCTGCAGGTGAATCGCGCGGGCCACCACTTCTTTGCCAACGCCGCTCTCACCGGTAATCAAGACATTCGAGCCGGTGGGCGCGATCTTGGCAATCATCGCGAGAATATCGCGAATAGCGCGGCTTTCGCCGATCAAACCGGTCGATTCGGAATTATAGTTGACCTGGCGGCGCAACAGCTCGACTTCCCATGCCAAGCTCTTCGCTTCCAGGAGACGTTTGACTTTTTGCAGCACATCCTCGAGCACGACCGGCTTCAAGATGTAGTCATGAGCGCCGCCGCGGAAGGCTTCGATCGCCGAATCCACCGATGCGTAGCCCGTCATCAAGATAAACAGTGTTTGCGGTGAAACACTGCGTACATGACGCAGCACGCCGAGTCCGTCGGTTGCTGGGATTTTGAGATCGCACAACACCAGATCGAAATCGAGATCGTTGATCGCGTTGATCGCCTCATCACCGTTCTCGGCTTCATACAGGTGGTAACCTGCCTCATCGAGGACCCGCGCAATATTTTTGCGTGGTAAAGCTTCGTCGTCGACGATAAGAATAGTTGAACTCATGAAGCGGACAGACGGCGGGATAACCGCCGACAAGATCTTGGGTTTATGGCGCTGTGAACAGACGGGGGGCAAAGCCTATGCCAAAAAACTAAAGGCGAAAATGAGTCGAACATTCAGGCTTGGAGAAAGTCGTATGTGCGACGGCTGTCGCAAAATCGGGACAGATAAATCCTCCATGTCTTATTTTTAGGACAATTTGTCCTATGCACACTGCAAACCCGCCACGATTTTTGCCTCACTCGACGCACATAGTTTGAATCTAGCCGCTTACGAGTCCGTATTGGCGATCGGATGACGCGAGCGACGAAATGAATCCGGATAGTTTTGCGGCATTTTCCTCGGGATGGTGACCCACCCTCGACCTGGGCTTCCCTGTCGCAATAAGTTTGTTATGCTGCAAGTACCCCTGAGCGATTTGCGAGGCGCAGCCTGGTTTTTTCATCGAGCAAGAATTCAGCAAAGAAAGAGAAGGAAGCCCGCTCAGAATACGACGCGCTCAAATCTCGATAGCCAAGCCAGTCCCGCAAAATCTAAATAACAAGGAGGCGATTCCATGACAGCTCCTTCTCAACCTCAACCCTTGCGCCTTTATCGGGTTTTTGGATTGCTGCTGGTAACAGCATTGGTGTTGACATCGGCCGGCTATGTCTTTTTTCGTGTTACCCCTCAAGAACGCAACGTGAACGTGGCCGGCATAATCATTCCCGTGCCCGACGGCATGAAAAAAGTATCCGAGACGAGCGTTGCGGCCAACGCTCCCGATCAGATTCATGGAAAAGTCGCCTTTAAGGGCAAAGTCTCCCCTTCGATGATCGTGCGCTTTTATCACAACCTAATGCCGGCGAAAGATTGGCAACCCGATTCGATGTTGGGCGCCGAAACCGGCGGCTACGTGTTTACGCGTGGCAATCAAAAATTAATTATCAACGTCGCCGAGCCAGAGCCCGACACGTCCATCCTGACCATCGTGGTGAATTCGGGCGAGGCGCCAATTATGACCGGATAGACACGAGAGATGCTCAGATTCTTCGTGGCGAATGTTTTGAGAAGCTCGAAGGCAAGCATAGTCCACTTGCTCGATCAGGCTCTTTATTCGGCACAACAACGCTCCTTCCAAGTCACGATTCAATAAAATACGGTGGCATAACCCTTGCTCTAAACTAAATCACCTACACGGCGCATTCATCGATGGCGCCGACAAAATAGTATCAACGGATATCCCAGAACGACAACTTCAAATGACTGAACAGATGAATATCGAAAACCTGCCTTACCTCGAAGCGCTTTGGCAGCGGTACTTGCGCGATCCATCTTCTCTATCGGACGAATGGCGACATTACTTCGCGCAAGCGACCGAGAACGGCAAGCAAAACATCGAGCCACTCAGAACGGCGAACGTTTCGTCGACGCGAACCATCACCTCCGCACTACGCAACGGCAAAGAAACCGCCACGAAGACCACGTTTTCTTTGACGGCGCCGACACAGTTCGAGGAAATGATCCAGGCTTATCGCAGGTTCGGCCATTTGAAAGCGCGCATCGATCCGCTGAACCTGCGCAATCTCGCTGTCGTTGACCTCGAGCCCGAAGCCTTCGGCTTTACCGAATCGCACATGGACAAGCTGTTCGCCTCGGAATCGCTTCGTTTGACTGCGCCGCTGACTCTGCGCGAATGCGTCCAATGGCTGGAAAATGTTTATTGTGGCCCGATCGGCTTTGAGTTCATGCATATTGCGGATCTGACGCAAAAGCGTTGGCTCGAAGAGCGCATCGAGCGAATCGAAGACCGCTCAAAGCTCGATCGCGCCGACCAGGTGCGCATTCTCAGCCGGCTGATCGACGCCCAGTGCTTCGAACAGTTTATTCGTAAAAAATTTTTGGGCGCGAAGAGCTTTTCCCTGGAAGGGGCTGAGAGCCTGATTCCGCTGCTGGAATTCGCCATCGAAAAAGCCGCCGATCAAGGCGTCGAGGAAATCGTTTTAGCGATGGCGCACCGCGGCCGGCTCAATGTGCTCGCTAATATTCTTGGCAAACCGCCGCGGGAAATCTTTCGTGAGTTCATCGATCCGTCAGTCGCCCACGCCGACGGCAGCGGCGACGTCAAATATCATTTGGGCCACAGCCACGATTACCGCACGCGCGCGGGGCGCGAGGTGCATCTCTCGCTCTGCTTTAACCCGAGTCATCTGGAGTTCGTCAATCCCGTCGCGCTCGGACGGGTTCGCGCCAAGCAAGACCGGGGGCAAGATCGCGAACGCACACGCGGCATGGCGCTTTTGATTCATGGCGAAGCGGCTCTCGCCGGCGAGGGCATCATTCAAGAAGCCCTGAACCTAGAGCGGCTCGATCCTTATGAAGTTGGCGGCGTGGTTCACGTCGTCGTCAACAATCAGATCGGCTTCACCACGCCGCCGAGCGCGGCGCGGTCGACAACCTACGCAACCGACGTGATGAAAATGCTGCAGATGCCGATTTTCCATGTCAATGGCGATGAACCGGAAGCGGTCGCTTACGCTGTCCGACTCGCTCTGGAGTTTCGCGCGCGATTTCGCCAGGACGTGGTCATCGACACGTACTGTTATCGCCGCCTTGGCCATAACGAAGGCGACGAGCCGAGCTTCACCCAGCCGCTTATGTATCAGGCGATCGGCAATAAAAAAAACATCCGTGAGATCTATCTCGAACGTTTGCTTTCGCTCCAACGGGTAACCGCCGAGGAAGCGGCGGATATGGAAGCGGTGCGGGTGCAACGCCTCGAGCGGGAGTTGGCGGCGGCGCGTGATGAAAATCATGTGCCGGTGCGCGAAGAGCTGCAAGGTATTTGGGCCGGCTACCAAGGCGGCCTTGAACCGACCGCGGAGGAATTAAAGACGGGCATCGAAATCCCACGGCTTACCCATTTGCTCGAAGCGCAGACGCAACTGCCGGACGATTTTCACCCCCACCCGAAAATCGCGCGTGCGATGGAAGCGCGGCGAAAAATGGCGGTGGGCGAGATTCCCCTCGACTGGTCGGCAGCCGAGTCGCTGGTTTTTGCAAGCTTAGCAAGTGAAGGGATCCATGTTCGCATGAGCGGCCAGGACAGTGGCCGGGGCACGTTCAGCCACCGTCACGCCGTGCTGCGCGATTACCAAACCGGCCAGAAGTATGTTCCGTTACAACATCTCGGCCGCGACCAAGCGTCCTTTGAGATTTACGATAGTCCGCTGTCCGAGGCCGGCGTGCTCGGCTTCGAATACGGCTACAGTCTCGATCGCCCCGACGGCTTGACGCTTTGGGAAGCGCAGTTCGGTGATTTTTCCAATGCCGCGCAAGTGATCATCGATCAATTCATTACCACGGCTGAAGAGAAGTGGCGCCGACTGAGCGGGCTGGTGATGCTATTGCCGCACGGCTTTGAAGGCATGGGACCGGAGCATTCGAGCGCCCGCCTGGAACGCTTTTTACAGTTGGGCGCCAGGGACAATATTCAAGTCATCTATCCAACGACTCCGGCGCAGTATTTCCACAGTCTGCGCCGCCAAGCTCTACGGAAATGGCGTAAACCGCTGATCGTGATGACGCCGAAAAGTCTCTTACGCCATCCGAAATCGGTTTCGCCGCGCGAAGAGTTTTCCAAGGGAAGTTTTCTGCGGGTTATCGCCGATAGCGGCCCGGCCCGGCGCCGGTCGGTCAAACGAATACTTCTCTGTAGCGGCAAAATATATTTCGACCTAGAGCACAAACGACAGGAGCTGGGTCGCGACGATGTCGCCATCATCAGACTCGAGCAGCTCTATCCATTTCCGGAAAAGCCCCTGCAATCTCTATTGGCCGAATATCCAGCGGCAACGCCGCTCACCTGGGTCCAGGAAGAACCCGAAAATATGGGAGCGTGGTGGTATTTGAATTTAAGGTTCAATCAGCGCGTGCTCGGCAATAGACCGGTTTCAGTGGTAGCGCGCGCCCCCGCCGCGAGCCCGGCGACCGGTTCTGCTACGCGGCACAAAGAACAGCAGCAACTGTTGCTCAACCAAGCCTTTGGTATCTCAGCCGACGCTCCGTCATCGCAGCAGGAGTCAACAGCAGACGTTTTAACGGCTGCAGGAGAGTGAATTTGTCCGTCGCAGTTAAAATACCCGAAGTAGGCGAATCCATTTCAGAAGTGGCCATCGGTGAATGGCTCAAGCACGAAGGCGACTTTGTCGAACGCGATGAAGATGTCGTCGTGATCGAAACCGATAAAGCCACGGTCGAGGTACCCGCCCCGGAAGCCGGCCGAGTCGTAAAAATTCTCAAAAAAGCCGGCGACACAGCGTCCGTAAACGAGGTAATCGCCTACATAGACAACAGCGCAACGAATGACGCGGCGAAGGCGAGCGCTAAACCGAATAACCGGGGCGATCAGAGCGAGCCGGCAGCCAGAAAGATTACTGGTACAGAGAAAAACGAGAGCGCATCGCCGCGGATCCTTACGCCGGAACGCGCCAAACCCGACGGTCAGGATCAGAACGTCCAGCCTTCGGAAACCTCGGATCAGCAGTCGACAGGCGAGACAAGAGAAATAAGCGAAGAAGAGAAAATCCCCGACTCTTTGCAAGCGCCGAAGTATCAGAACGCGCATGACGCGACGGAAAAAGGTCCGGCCCGACCCGCGGCAAACCGGGATGTAAAACCCCAAATAGCGGAGCGGGCCGAAGAGAACCTACAATCGCTCCGGCCCCAGAATGACGCGCAAATTTCGCCGCGGGCTGCCGAACATCGAGAAGAGATAGTGCCGATGAGTCAGTTGCGCCGTAAAATTGCCGAACGACTGGTCCAGGCGCAACAGACGGCCGCTCTACTCACGACGTTCAATGAAATCGATATGACATCGGTGATCGAGCTGCGCCGCAGGCATCGCGATGCCTTTGCCGAAAAGCATCAAACCAAGCTTGGATTCATGTCCTTTTTCGTCAAGGCAACGGTCGACGCTCTTAAACTGGTGCCTGAGGTTAACGCTGAAATTCGCAGCAATAACATTGTTTATCGTAATTTTTTCGATATCGGCATCGCCGTCGGCGGCGGCAAGGGCTTAGTTGTGCCTGTCTTACGCGATGTCGAGCCGCTCGGATTCGCCGAAATCGAAAAAGCGATTGCGGATTTCGCTCGGCGCGCAGAACAGAACAAGCTCAAACCGGATGAATTACAAGGCGGCACCTTCACCATCAGCAACGGCGGCATCTATGGCTCGTTGCTCTCCACTCCGATCGTCAATCCCCCGCAAAGCGCGATTCTCGGTCTGCACGCCATCGAAGAGCGGCCGGTCGTTCGAGCCGGCGCCGTGGTTATTCGATCGATGATGTATGTCGCGCTGACTTACGATCATCGCCTTATCGACGGCCGCGAGGCCGTCACCTTTTTAAAACACATAAAAGACCTGATCGAAGAGCCAGCGCGCATGTTGCTGCAGATCTAAAAACCGGGGAGACGAACGGTTCCGCCGCTCGTTTACGACCGGCTCGCTTCGATTAGCCGGATCACGTCGAAATAGTCACCGCGGCTGGGTTCAATCCGAACTAAATCACCGCTCCGAAGATCGACCACGGAGAATTCCCGATCTCGATCGAAGACCAGCCGAAGAGACGCATTGTTGGTGAAAACCCAACTCCGCACCCAATCTCTGTATGAAAAAGGCCGAGAGACCAGCCGTCGAGAACGTCGAAGCTAGGTTTGGAATACTCGCCCACGCACATACCCTGTTATTTTCGCCAATTAGGATTCGAGTAAAAAGCAAATCTCCGGCAATCTCTGGCATATCTGTTGCGTTATATCGAGTGAGTACTTCTGACTTAACGCTGGCTAATCCTGTTGAAAAGGAGAATTGTTATGGAGTTGAGAGATATTATGACTCGTAACGTGGAAGTGGTGAACGGCAATGCTTCATTGAAGGAGGCCGCCGCCAAAATGAAAAAACTCGACGTTGGCTTAATCCCCGTTTGCGACGGCGATCGTTTGAAGGGATTGCTGACCGACCGCGATATCACCATCAGAGCTACGGCGGATGGACGCGATCCGAGCAAGACCAAGGTAAACGAAGTGATGTCCACCGATATCGCCTACTGCCTCGAAGACCAGGCAGTCGACGAAGCGGTCATTCTCATGGAGGCCCGCCAGATTCGGCGACTGCCTATTTTAAATCAAGACAAACAGCTGGTCGGCATCGTCAGCTTGGCGGACATTGCGGTACACGTCGGCGACCGAGATCTGACCGGCGAAACCCTTGAAGAAATCTCCGAGCCCGCGGAGCCGAAGCGTTAATCAGCGCCGGTAGGAGTCATTCAAATGAGTAATGTTCGAATGAATAAAATGGTCCTGTGCTCATATAGCCAAATCGCCGGGAGAAAGTTACACCATGGCTCGCCGAACGCGTAATCGAAGAAAGCGCCGGCCCCACGTCACGCCAGACCCGGAATCGCGGGGGCGCGCCACGAAGGTCAGGCGGCGCAGCGGCGCCGCCTGTACGACCCGAAACAAGAAACCGATTTCATAGCTGGGAGGTTTTTCGATGGCGCGAAAAAGGGCGAAAGCGAAAAAACTCAAAATTGCGCGAAAGCGCACCAGCAGCGCGCGCGCTATTTGGAAAGGCACGATTGATTTCGGTTTGGTCAACATTCCCATTGGTTTACATTCCGCCGAGACATCCGGGGGTCTGGATTTCGCCCTTCTCGACAAACGGGATTTTTCCCGTGTGCGTTATCGGCGCGTGAACGAAAACACCGGCCGCGAAGTGCCGTGGAATGAGATTGTCAAAGGTTATGAATATCAAAAAGGGGAATATGTCGCGCTCTCAGACGACGACTTTGCACGCGCCAACGTCGAAGCGACGCAAAGCATCTCGATCACGGACTTTGTCGATGCGGCCGAGATCAGCCTGATCTACTATGACAAACCCTATTACCTCGAACCGCTCAAGAATGGCCATCGCGCCTACGCTCTGCTTCGCGAGGTCCTGAGCAAGAAGCAAAAAGTGGGAATCGCCAAAGTCGTCATCCACACGCGCGAGCATTTGGCGGCATTATTTGCCGACGGCCCCGTATTAGTTTTAAATTTGTTGCGCTTTCATGACGAGCTTCGTGATCCAGCGACGCTCGATCTGCCGAAAGTCGGGAGCAAAAACGCACGCATCTCCGCGCAGGAAATCAAAATGGCCGAGCAGCTCGTTGAAGCGATGGCGAGTAAATGGAATCCGGAGAAATACCGCGATGAATATCGCGAGGATATAATGAAAATCGTCGAGCAGAAAGTAGAGTCAGGCAAGACTAAGGTTGTCGAATCCGCGAAACCGTCCGCGCGCGCTCCGCAACGCGGCAAGGTCATTGACATCATGCATCTGTTGCGACAGAGCGTAAAGCAGGCCGGCAAGAAACACGAGCCTGCGCGACAGCGCAAAGCCGGTTAGCGGACTCATATTGCAAACCGCGCCCCCCGCCCATGGACCTAGAAACCTACCGCCGCAAGCGCGACTTTAATAAGACTCCTGAGCCGGCGGGGAAAAAGCTCCCACAGCACGCCAAGAATTTATCCTTCGTCGTCCAAAAGCACGCGGCGCGCCGGCTGCATTACGATTTTCGTCTGGAAATGGACGGTGTGTTAGCCAGTTGGGCCGTGCCGAAAGGCCCCAGCATGAATCCAAAAGATCGGCGCTTGGCGGTTGAAGTCGAAGACCATCCGATTGACTATGGCGACTTCGAAGGAACAATCCCCGCCGGTCAATATGGCGCCGGTTCGGTGATCGTTTGGGACCGCGGCACGTGGCAGCCGGTGGATGATCCGATCGAAGGCCGACGCCGCGGCAGGCTCAAGTTTCACTTACAGGGCAAGAAACTGAAAGGCGGTTGGACTCTGGTGCGCATGAAAGGAAAGAAGCGGGCGGA
>Ga0207701_10007093_pt1 | contig 11153 bp, 9 predicted proteins | sample KBSSwiSSwithPhiX_FD_184294 | JGI IMG/M metagenome (GOLD analysis project Ga0207701, IMG submission 184294) | Switchgrass rhizosphere bulk soil microbial communities from Kellogg Biological Station, Michigan, USA, with PhiX - S5 (SPAdes) (version 2) | ecosystem: Environmental > Terrestrial > Soil...
TCGTCGACGTGAAGTTCGCCGAGCGCGACGACCCCACCTATAAGGATGACGCGGTCGAAATTTTCATCAACCCGGATCCCACGCAGACCTTCTACTACGGCATGGAAATGAACGCCCGCGCCGTTCTCTACGACTACTTCTACGTGTTCCCGAAATTCCTGTTGAAGCGCGTGAATTTCAGCGGCGTGCCTCTGCCCGATGTCGAGTGGCTGGACGACAACCGGTACATCGTGGCGCAGCGGACGGCACGGGGGGCCGAGTGGGTCAAGGTCGACGCGGCGTCGGGCAAGGCCACGCCACTCTTCGATACGGATCGTCTGGAAGCGGCGATCGCTGCGGTGCCGAACGCCGGTCGCGCCGAGGCGCGCCTCCTCGCGCGCGCCGGTGATCTGACGCTCGACCCGACGAAGACCGCCGCCCTCCTCGAAATTGCCGACGACCTGTACGTCTATTCATTCGAGAAGAACGCGCTGTCACGGCTGACGTCGAAGCCCGGAGAGGAACAAGAGGCCGCGTTCAGCCCCGATGGGCGGCAGGTCGCGTTCGTCCGCGCGAACAACCTCTTCGTCGTCGATATCGCGACGATGACCGAGCAGGCGATCACCAGCGACGGAAGCCCACAGATCCTGAACGGCCGGCTCGACTGGCTGTATCAGGAGGAGATCTACGGGCGCGGCCACTTTCGCGCGTTCTGGTGGAGCCCCGACTCGTCCAAGGTCGCCTTCCTGCGACTCGACGAGCGTCCGGTACCCGAGTACACCGTCGTCGATCACCTTCCCTACCGACAGTCGCTGGAGGTCACCGACTATCCCAAGGCCGGCGATCCCAATCCCATCGTCACGCTCGGCATCGCCGCGGCCGCCGGCGGGCAGACGCGCTGGGTCAGCCTCGACGCGTATCGCGGTGTCGACACGCTCATCGTGAACGTCGGCTGGACGCCGGACTCGCGCTCCGTCGTGCACCAGATCCAGAACCGCGAGCAGACCTGGCTGGACCTGAATCTCGCCGACGCGGTTTCGGGGAGCGCACGACGGCTGCTGCGCGAGACGACGCCGGCGTGGGTCAACGAGAACGGCAACCCGATCTGGCTGCGCGATGGATCGTTCCTGTGGTTCAGCGAGCAGAGCGGCTTCAAACAGCTGTACCGCGTGACGGCCGACGGCCGCGACCGCCAGCCGGTGACGCGCGGGCGATGGGACGTGCGTCGGTTCTATGGCATCGACGAAGGCAGCGGCACGCTCTATTTCGCCGCCGGCGCCCGCGAGCACGTGAGCACCGACATCTATCGCATTCGCCTCGACGGCAGCGACATGACCCGCATCTCGCAGTCGGATGGCACGCACAGCGCCACGTTCAGTCCCGGGTTCAAGTACTACGTGGATGAACGGGGCACCATCACCACGCCGCCGCAGCAGCGGCTGCACGAGAGCAATGGCCGCGAAGTCCGCGTCCTCGAGTCCAACGAAGTTCGCGCGCTCAGCGCGTATCGCTTCTCGACCCCGGAGTTCGTACAGGTCAAGGCGCGCGATGGGTTCGTGATGGACGCGATGCTGATCAAGCCGCCCGACTTCGTCCCCTCGAAACGCTATCCGGTGTATCAGTTCACCTATGCCGGCCCCGGCACGGCGCAGGTGCGCAACGACTGGGGCGGCAGTCAGTACATCTTTCACCAGCTGCTGGCACAGCACGGCGTCATCGTCTGGATTCTCGACAATCGCAGTGCGGGCGGACGGGGCGTCGAGGCGCAGTGGCCGGTGTACGGACGTCTCGGGGAAATGGAGCTGAAGGATCTCGAGGACGGAGTGTCCTGGCTGAAGGAGCAGCCCTATGTCGACGCGTCACACATCGTGCTGAGTGGCTGGAGCTATGGCGGGTTCATGACCACGTACGCGCTGACGCACAGCACGAGCTGGTCTGCCGGCATCGCCGGCGGGCCGGTCACCGACTGGCGCGATTACGACACGATCTACACCGAGCGCTACATGAAGCTCCCAAGCAACAATGCCGACGAGTACCGGAAGACCGCACCGCGGTTCGCCGCCGACCACCTGCACGGACGCCTGCTCCTCCTGCACGGCACGATGGACGACAACGTGCACCTGCAGAACACGCTGCAGTTCGTGTACGAGCTGGAGCGCGCGAACAAGCCGTTCGAGATGATGCTCTATCCGCGATCGCGCCACGGGGTCAGTGACCCGCAGCTCAATCTGCACCTGCGCCGGCTGATGTTCGACTTCGTCATGCGCGCGATCACAGCGGCGCCCTGACCTCACTCGATCGGATACACCGCAATGCCGTCGGTGGCCGGACCGCACGCGACGCGACCGGTCGTCACATCGAACTGAGAGCCGTGCCATGGGCATTGGACGGTGCCGCAGATCAGCACGCCGTCCGACAGCGGACCGCCCTTGTGTGTACAGCGATCGCTGAAGGCGACGAGCCGCTCCTCCGTCCGCGCGACGACGATCCGCTCGTGGTCGACGTGCACCAGCTTCATCTGGTCGACGTCGAGTCCGGCTCCGAGCGGTGCGAGATCGGCGCTCCCGGGAATCGACCGGAGGTCTTCCCGCCACCTCCCGGCATTGGCGTAACGGTGATCGACGCCGATCTGATTGCGGAACACGAGCGTGCCCCCGAGGTAGCCGGCGACCGACATCGCCGCCGAGGCCACGCCCTGCAGGGCGAGCGGCAACAGCGTCCGGCGTCGGCTTCTGCCCAGGAGCCAGCTGGCGGCGAACAGTCCGAGCGCGGCGGAATTGAGCAGCGCGTGCTTGGTCGCGCGCGTCCTGCCTGAGCTGTCGGGCGGGACGCTTCCGACGTAGTCGAGCACACCGGGCACCGCGGCCGTCAGTCCGGCGGCAATCCCGACGGGGATCAGATGCTGCGATACCTCGGCGAGATCGCGCCGTCGCGATGCCTGTGCCGCAAGGTTGAATCCGAAAGCACCGGTCAGGAATGCGAACGGATACACGATGAGCATCGGATGAATCGGATGCCCCTTGATCGAGGCGTAGCTTCTCATGGGCCGACCGCGCTGCAAGCGCACTGCCGCCGTGTGTCTGTCGCGACGATGGGGCTCGCTTAGCGGAGGTGCCGGCCGCCGTCCACGCGGACGACCTCGCCAGTGATGTAGTCGCTGGCGATGAGCGCCAGCACGGCCTTCGCAATCTCGTCCTCGCCACCCCACCGCCCGAGCGGCGTGACCCGCTCGACCGCGGCGTAGGTGGCCTTCGATGTTCCCGGCGGCGGAACAATCGGTCCCGGCGCGACAGCGTTCACCAGGATGCCGTCGGCGGCCAGTTCGAGCGCGAGCGCTTCGGTGAGCGCGACAATGGCGCCTTTGGCGACGTAGTACGGCAGGAACCCGGTGTAGCGCGGCCGGCGACTGGCCGCGACCCAGTCCGAGCAGTTGACGATGCGCCCTTCGCCTGCTTTGCGCATGTGCGGAACGGCCGCACGCGCACACAACCAGGACGCACGCAGGTCCACTTCCATGGCGGCGTTCCAGTCCTCGAGTGTCAGGTCGTCGAATCGCCGTTCGATGTAGACCGACGCCAGATTCACGAGGACGTCGCAGCGGCCCAGGGCGCCGACGGTCTCCGTCACGACGCGCGTGCACTCATCCGGCTGTCGCAGGTCAGCCTGCACCGGCAGTGCGCGGCGGCCGAGCGCGCCAATCGCCGCGGTCGTGGCCTCTGCCTCCGCCCGCGACGAACGATAGACGAGCGCCACGTCGGCACCATTGCGGGCGAGGGCCTGCGCCACCGCCGCGCCAATCCGTTTGCTCCCGGTGACGAGTGCGACCTTTCCACCAAGCTCCATCGCGCCTCACGTTATCACCACCACGGCAACAGCCACGACGACACCGAGCAGCACGTCCACCACATAGTGATATCGGCCGGCAGCGGCACCCACCGTGACCCCGAGCGCGATCGCCATCAGGAACAGACCGCCCGCGAGCGACACGCGGCTGACGGCCAGCGCTGCGGCCCACGACACGGCCACATGGCCGCTCGGAAATGTCGTCCAGCTATGGCTGACGCGGGCGAGCACGAAGCGGTTCACGCGCCGAAGCGGCAGCGTGTGAAGTCCCGTGCGGTCCGGCGGACGACTGAGCAGCCACGGCAGGGAGACATAGCACGCCAGTCCCGAGAGCAGCACCGTGATCCAGAAGCGCGGCACGGCATCGGTTCCGCCCGTCAGCCAGACGAGCGCGAGCGAGACCGGTACGACGGGATAACAGAGGAGGTATGCCGTCTCCGTCAGTGTGGCGATCGGTGCCGGCACCGCCGGAAGCCTGGGACGCAGCAGCGCGTCCGTGTGTGCCAGCCAGCGTTCGAACGGCGACGACGCCACACCGGCGGCGGTCGAGGGCACGACGAGCGCCGGCAGCCAGTAGCCGGCGACGAGATAGAAGTTGGGTGCCAGGAGCCGAAGAAACAGCGGCGCCCGCGCCACGAGGACGGCGGTCGCGATCGTGACGAGCGAGACGGCGAGGGCCTTCCACGAGCGCGAGCGGCGCGGGCCGATGGTCGCCAGGAGACCAAACGCCGCCGCGTACACGATCACGATCCGCTCGAGTACGTGCATGGTGGCGGTAGGATGGTCTCATGCGTCGCATGCTGGCTGCACTGATTCTGCTCGCGACCGCCTCGACCACCGCGATTGACGCGGTGCAGAAGAACCTCGACCTGCCCGCCATCGACGAGGCGCTGCTGCTGGTCCGCAGCGGCACACCTGCCGAACTCACCCGCTTCAACCAGCCGTATCGCGTGACCGTCGCCAAGGCGCCCGTCGACTACATCGACGTCGTGACGCCGTTCCGCCGCATGGTGCTGGCAGGGTCGGCGCGCCGGGCGCTCGGCGATCGCAGCTTCGGACAGCGGCAGGCGCTCGACCTCGTCGCGGAATCGGGCGCTCGGCTCGACGTCTACGTCGAAATGACGTTTCACCCGCAGAACACCTACATCGGCGTGCCCGCGTACGACGTGGCGCTGAGCACAGACGGTCGGCGGATCGCCGCACTGGACACCACGCGCGTCTCGCGCGGCACACCACGGATCGAGGGTCCGCCAGCGGTCCCGGCGCCCCGTGCGGCGGCCGTTCCGCTGGGAACGACGCTCCTCGGAGCGACGCTGATCGGGGGATTCGATCTCGACGCGCTTGCGCCTGCGGGCGCCTACGATGTTGTCGTCGAATTGTCGGGGGAGGAAGTGATGCGCGCGCCAATCATGCTTGGCGCGCTGCGGTAGGAATCGATGAATCGGCGGATCACCAGGGGCGGGTCTGCGTGACCCGCCCCGAGGTGAATGCTTTACGAGAGGACCTTCACGACGACGCGGCGGTTCTGCGCACGCCCGTCCTTGGTATTGTTCGGCGCAACCGGCTTCTCTTCGCCGTAGCTCAGGATGTTGATCTTGTGGAGCGGAATCTGGTGCTGCTCGTAGAGATACTTCCTCACCGCTTCGGCGCGCTCGAGACCGATCGACTTGTTCGTGGCGCTGGCGCCGACGTTGTCCGTGTGGCCTTCGACCTCGATGAAGATGTTCTGCTTCATGTCCTTGATCTTGCCGACGACCTCATCGATCTTCGCCTTCGCCTCGTCCGGCAGCTCCGTCTTGCCGAACTTGAAGTTGCCCTGATCCTCGCTGATCGTCACCGTATACATCAGGCGACGCATCTCGGTATTGACGGCCTCGACCTTGGTGTTCACCAGGGTCGTAGCCTCGGTGCCGACCGCGTTCGCACGTGCCAGCGCGCCATCCGCGGCTGACCGTGCATCCTGCGCCGACTTGCCGGCCGACGCCGCGCTCGCTGCGGCCGCCTCGGCCTTCTGATCGACTTCACCGATACGCGTTTCGTTGCGACGCGTGCGCTCCTGCGTTTCTTCCACCGTCGTACTCAGCGTGTCAACCTTCTGATTGACCCCGCCGACTTCGGTGCGCACGAATTTCTTGCTCGCGCAGGCGGGCGCCATGGCGAGCGTAACCGCAAGCATCGACACTGTGAACAGACTCTTCCGCATGGTGTTTCTCTCCTCCGTCAGCCAGACGTGACTCAGCTTCCACTCGACGCAGCGATGTTGATGTTGTAGCCACCGCGCGCATGAACGACAAGGTCCCGGTTACGTGTACGAATCTCGAGCGGGTGCCAGCCTGGCCGTGGGCCCGGCTCGAAGATGAGCAGATATTGATGGCGCAGCTCAGCGAAGAGGTCCTTGACCTCCTCGACGGTGTGCGTGGGCTCGCTCGTGGTTCGCATCGTCCCGCCCGTCGAGCGGGCGAGATCGGCGAGCGTCGAGACCTCGGCGGATCGCCCGTCGGCAGCGATGACCGCGTGAGACCCGCCCTGATGATCGAGCGGGTGCGAGACCGCCAGCAGATAAACCGGCACATCGATCGCACTGGCGATCGACGACACCTGGTGCGGCGTGAGCTCACTGCCCGTATCGACGCCGTCAGTGATCACCAGCACCGCGCGGTGACGGTTGTCCCTGAGGGCGACGGCCTGCGCCGTTGCCGCAACCGCGTCAAAGAGCGACGTCTTGCCCCAGGGCGCCCCTTCGAGGCTGAGGCGCCGGAGCCGCGCCAGGTCCTTTGTGAACCCGACGACCTCCTCGAGCCTGGTATCGAACGTAAACAGCGCGGCTTCGTCGGCCTGATCAGTGAGATTCGTCGTCGCGACCGCGACGGCGTTCCGCGCCCGATCCATGTTGCCGCCGACCGACATGCTGCCGCTGACATCGAGCAGAACGGCCAGACTGATCGGCGCGTTGCCCGAGTAGAACTCCCGGATCTTGCGTCCGAAGCCCGAATCGATGATTTCGAAGTCGGTCTTCTTCAGGTTGCGCACGATCCGGCCCCGCCCGTCTCGGACCGTGGCGGCCACCACGACGGCGTCCACTCCTGACCGGAAGACCGGCGCGGCCTGGGACGCCTGCGGGGCCACGGCACCCTGGGCGTTCAGACCCATTCCGGCCAGAGTCAGCACTCCCGCCAGCACCGCTCTGCCAAGGACGCGCCTCATGACGTCTTCCTGTCTATCAATGCGCTTGCCACGTTGCCTCCCTTTGCCGGTCAACAACTTACGGCCGACAGCCCAGGCGCAGTCCGTCAAATGCTTCACATGGGTGTAACAAATACATCCCTGCTGGCGTTGTGTGTAATTCCTGCGCGGCAGCCACATGTGATTCTGGACACAAGGTTCCGCAACTGCCAGATTTCGGAAAACAGAGGGTGTCCTGCATCTAGGGCGGGAGCGACCGTCGTAAGATCGCTGCATGCGCACAAAGAGCTCCCGGCCGGTTCCGGTGGCCTCTCGGGTCAACCGGTTCTCTTACGCCATCCGTAACATCGTGGCGGAAGCGAAGGCCGTGGAAGCAGCCGGACGGCACGTCCGCTATCTCAATATCGGTGACCCGGTCGCTTTCGGCTTCCAGACCCCGCCCCATCTGATCGAGGCGGCGATCAAGGCGATGCGCGACGGCCACAACGGGTATCTGCCCTCGATCGGCGTCCTGGAGGCGCGGGAGGCGGTGGCCGACGACTATTCGCGTCGTGGCGTGGCGATGTCGCCCGAGCGGGTGCTCATCACGACCGGCACCTCGGAGGGCATCGACCTGGCGCTCAACGCCCTGGTCGATGAGGGCGATGAGGTGCTGGTACCGTCGCCGACCTATCCGTTGTACACGGCCATTCTGGCGACGATCGGCGCGACGCCCAAGTACTACCGGACCGACCAGGGGCGCGACTGGTTGCCGGATCTCGAGCACCTGCGCAGCCTGATCACGCCGCGCACGCGCGTGCTCGTGGTCATCGACCCGAACAATCCGACCGGGGCGGTGTATCCGCAGTCGGTGCGCCGCTCATTGCTGGACCTCGCCGACGAGCACGATCTGACCATTCTGGCCGACGAGGTCTACGGCGAACTGGGATTCGACGGCCCCGTTCCGCTGCTTGGCCAGCTGGATCCCGACGCTCCGGTCATCTCGTTCTCGAGTCTGTCGAAGGCGTATCTGGCGCCCGGCTGGCGCACGGGCTGGCTGGTCGCCGGCCGGACGCCGCGCCTGAACGACGCTCTGCTGGCGATGAAGAAACTCGCGGACGCACGCCTCTGCAGCCCGGCGCCAATGCAGCTCGCGGTGCCCGCGGCCATCAATGGCGACCGATCGCACCAGGTGGCCTTCCGTGCGGCGCTGGCCGAACGCGGCCGGCTCACGGCTGACATGTTGAACGCGATTCCCAACATGCGCTGCGTGGCGCCACGCGCGGCCTTCTATGCGATGCCGTCGGTGACACTCCCGCCCGGGCGCACGGACGAGGATTACGTGCTGGCGCTCCTGCGCGAGACGGGCATTCTCTGCGTCTACGGTTCCGGATTCGGCGTCCCGGCGGAGCGAGGGTGCTTCCGGATCGTGTTTCTCCCGAACCCCACGGAGCTCGCGGCCGTATACCGCGACATCGACACGTTCACTCGCGAATACACGCGACGCGGTTAGCGCTGGGAGGCCGTCCTCAGACCGCCTCGCCGGTCCAAGTCAATCTCCTGTGCCGCTATGCGGGGCGAGCCGTCGTGACGGAAAAAACTGACTCACAGCGGATTCCAGGCGGCAGGGCTATCCTCCGGCGCGAGCCTCAGGAGACCTCCGAGAGCGGCGCGTTCCTTGCTCATCGTGAAGTGAGACACACCGCATGACGACACGCCCGACGCCGCACCCGTGACCACCCTCGACCACAAGGCCCTCATTCGTTACGCGCTGGCAGGTGCCGTCCTCGCCGCCGCGCTCGCCTGGACGCTGTACCTCGTTCGTGATGCGCTGCTCATCATCTATGTCAGCGCGATCATCGCGATCGGATTCTCGCCACTCGTCGACGCCGCCGAGCAGCGGACGTCGGCCTGGCGTTACCGCCTTCCGCGGTGGGCTGCCATCCTCGGCATCTACTGCTCGATCCTCGGCATTCTCGTCGGCGTCGGCCTGCTGATCTTTCCACCGCTCGTGATGCAGGCGCGCGCGCTGTGGAAGGTTCTCCCGGAACTGCTGGTGCGCGGGCAGGAGTGGTTGACGGCCCGTGGCATCCTGCAGCCAGGCGCCTCGGCGACCGACGTCATCCGTCAGACGCCCGTCGGTGGCAGCGATGCCGTCACGACCGTGGTCGGGGCCGTCTGGGGATTCATCGGCGGCATCTTCGGAGTGGTGACCATCCTGATCCTCTCGTTCTACATGCTCAGCGAGAGCCGGCAGATCGTCCGCGCCTTCGTGCGTATCTTTCCCCGCGCCGAACGGTCGCGCGTGCAGGACGCCTGTCATCGCGTCACCACCAAGGTCAGCGCCTGGCTCGGCGGCCAGCTGCTGCTCGCCGGCATCATCGGGACCTCCGCCGCCATCGGCCTCTGGCTCCTCGGCGTGCCGTACTTCTACGTGCTCGCCCTCATCGCCGCCATCGGCGAGATGATTCCGGTCGTCGGCCCGTTTCTGTCGGCGATACCCGCCGTGGTCGTCGCGCTGTCCGTGTCGCCGGGGCTCGCCCTGGCCGTCGCCGGCTTCTTCTTCATGCAGCAGCAGCTCGAGAACCACATCCTCGTTCCGAGGGTCATGTCGCGCCAGGTCGGCGTCAGTCCGGTGATTGTCATCGTCGCGCTCCTCATCGGCGGCTCGCTTCTCGGCATCGTCGGCGCCATTCTCGCGGTGCCGACCGCCGCCATCCTGCAGGTGCTGATCGAGGAATGGGCATCCAAGGAGACAGCGACCTTCTGAACGCTTGACTCTATACTTCCCTGCATGCGGCGTGACCCGCTCGCGTACCTCGACGCCGAGCTGACCGGGCTGCGCGAGCGCGGCGTCTTTCGCGCGTTGCGCGTCCTCGAAGACGAACAACGTCCACGCGCGTCGTTCGACGGCAAATCGGTCGTCAACCTCTCTTCGAACAACTACCTCGGTCTGACGACGCACCCGCGTCTGCGCGCGCGGGCGCTCGAAGCCGTCGAGCGATTCGGCGTCGGCACGGCCGCCGTGCGGACCATCGCCGGAACGATGGCATTGCACGTCGAGCTCGAGCGCCGTCTCGCCACCTTCAAGAAGACCGAGGCCGCGGTCGTGTTCCAGAGCGGATTCACCGCCAACGCCGGCACCGTTGCCGCCCTGCTTGGCCGCAACGACACGATCGTCTCCGACGAGCTCAATCACGCGAGCATCATCGACGGCGCCCGTCTGAGCCGCGCCGCCATCAAGGTCTTTCCCCATCGCGACGTTGACGCCGCGCGCCGCATTCTCCAGGAGCAGCCCGGCACGGGGCGGACGCTCGTCATCAGCGACGGCGTGTTCAGCATGGACGGCGACCTCGGTGCCTTGCCGGGGCTGTGCGACCTCTGCGACGAGTTCGGCTGCATCATGATGGTCGACGATGCCCATGCCAGCGGCGTATTCGGTACGGCGGGCCGCGGGACGGTCGATCACTTCGGCCTCCACGGTCGCGTCGACGTGCAGGTCGGCACCCTCTCCAAGGCGATCGGCGTCCTCGGCGGATACGTTGCCGGTACCAGCTCGCTCATCACGTTCCTGCATCAGCGCGCGCGCCCGTTCCTGTTCTCCACGTCCCACCCGCCCGCAGTCACCGCGGCGTGCATCGCCGCGCTCGACGTCCTCGAGTCCGAGCCGCAGTGGATGGCGCAGCTGTGGGACAACACCCGGTTCTTCAAGCAGGGGTTGCGCGACCTCGGCTTCGACACCGGGCACAGCGAGAGTCCGATTACGCCGGTGATCGTCGGCGATGCGGCAACGGCCATGCGCTTTTCCGATCGGTTGTTCGACGAGGGCGTGTTCGCCCAGGGGATCGGCTTTCCGACCGTGGCCGAAGGGCGGGCGCGTATCCGCACAATCGTGACCGCCACCCACACCCGGGACGAGCTCACCTTCGCGCTGGACCGGTTCGCCCAGGTCGGCCGCGAGCTGGGCATTCTTCGTCTCTGAAGCCGCTGCGAAGAGATCCATAATCGCGATCGACCATGGTCGTTCCGCCGCTGCCCCGACCGGAGGCGTCCGGCCGCTTCGGGACCCTCCGCCTGAACATCCACAACACCAGGAGCCGCACGGCCACGTAGAAGACCGGCGTCAGGAACAGCCCGAACACGGTGACGCCGAGCATGCCGGCGAACAC
>Ga0207701_10007094_pt1 | contig 11152 bp, 9 predicted proteins | sample KBSSwiSSwithPhiX_FD_184294 | JGI IMG/M metagenome (GOLD analysis project Ga0207701, IMG submission 184294) | Switchgrass rhizosphere bulk soil microbial communities from Kellogg Biological Station, Michigan, USA, with PhiX - S5 (SPAdes) (version 2) | ecosystem: Environmental > Terrestrial > Soil...
CCTCGCGCCACATCACGCCAAACAAATTCTCAAGCGCGAAAACCAGCATGCCGACGGCAAAACACCACGTCGACAGCGACCGCTTTTTTCGGCATGACCCAGCCAAGGCGAGAGCCAGACTGAATGCCGCCGCGGCCAAAGCTAACATCGTGTTTGGGCTCACGACCTGATCCTAGACATGACGAATCGCGCCACAGATGCAACGCAGGCCCGAGTTTTCAGACAGTAACTAAATCGCAATATCATTCGTTTGATTCACCAAGAAAGAGCCCTGTCCTCGCGTGAGCCGGAGCGAAGCACAAGACGAGTACTGGCTGGCACCACAGCTAAGGGCCGGTCCCTCACGGTTTTCTACGGCAAAGGCTGCGCAAAGTTCCAAAAAACCTGCGTAACGAGAACTGCCGGAAAGGGAAGGAACAGTTTAGGCCACCATTATTCCGCAAACCGAGTCTGCTCGTCGCCCTTATGCAACACCCACAGGACTAAGAGAAGCGGAACTAGCGAAACCACGAAGAACAGCGGACCACCGCGGCGATGAATCAAACTATGAATCATCTGCGGGCCCACATGCACACAGAGAAGACCGATCACGAAAATGCGAAATCCGTTTCGTAGAATCCCGAGCGGTATAACAATCGCGACCAACACGAAGCGCCGCCATGTTGTCTTCAAAAAAAGATTAGCCGCCAAAATGCTGGTGATGAATAGAACGAGGCTTGAGCGAATGCCGCTGCATTCCTGCGCAACTTCCAGCGTGATGTTGGGCAGCTGAAAAACAGGTCCGACGCGAAAGAAAGGCACGCCACTGAGATGAAATAAAAGATTGGCCATCTCGGCCGAGGCAGCTGCGGAAGCCTGTTCGAGGGCATCCGCCATCGCATTTGGCATTGGCACCATGAAAATGAGGTAGGCGAGCGGAAAAGCGGCGGCTCGCATCCAGGCACGTCCGAGAAAGAAAAAACCTCCAGCCGCCAAGCAGCAAAGGAACGACAGCGTCAGCAACGTGAGCCGATCACCAATGGACGGCGCTCGTCCCGCGAAATCCAACCAGTAAGTGAAGATCAAAATGCCGAGACCGATCGCGAGGAATATGATCGCGAGCGGAAGATCGACAGAATATTTTTTCGGCAGTTGATCCCGCCTGATGTAAAGCAGGTAAGCAGAAACGAACGGGATTAACAGAATGTATGAATAGAGTTGGCTGCTCGCCGCGTACTTGATCAGCGTCAGCAGAGAGTGCCCGAAAATCGCCGCCAGCACGACCGCAAACCACGCGGCTCCCAAAAAACGCGACTTCTGCTTGTGCTTCAGTGGAGAAGATCTGGAGATGTTCCCTTTCTGCACAGAAATGGTGGGTTCGCGAGCAGCAGCTCTGTTTGATGAAGAGCGCATATCTTTGGTCTCTGCTAAGGTCCCTGTCAGGTCGACGTCAGAAGGCAGTTTTCGATTCTTGCCTAGACAGCTTCCTGCACGACGGCCGTTTCAGCTGTGATCTTCAGTAATGGTATGTTACGCCGGCGAAATAGTGATTCCGCGAATAGCCACCTGTAGCTCCTCCCCCCGTAGCTCCTGACGAGAACTGGGCCGAGTACGTGGTATTAGCGTTAGCTACCCAATGGTTGTTGATCCTATAGTTGAGGCCGAGAGAAAATTGCAAGCCATCCTGTGCGCCGCCTGCCGATGTCGTTCCAATCGACCCTTGATTGCTACTGTTATAATAATAAACTGCCGCTGTCGCGTTGATGCGCGAAGTTAGATCGTACGTTGCGTTCAGGCCGGTTCGCAACGTCGTGCTCCCCATTGCGAGCGTCTGGGTGGCCTGTTCGACTGAATAGGTTGTTAGCCAGCTTAGCGAATGATTGCTACCCCGATAATTAACCCCCACTTGAGCGTACGGATCAATCGAGTTGCCGTCATCTTTGAAAGAGCGAAATGACGCACCCCCCAGCACGTTAATCACCAGGTTCTCGGTCAAATTATGCTCGAAACCAACAAGAGCAAAATGCGTCGTGGAATCGCGCGGTGCGCTGTCGTAGTCGACGATGAGATAGCGATATTGTAAAAGCAGGTTCGTGCGTGCGGTGAGGCTAAATTGCAATCCTTCGGCAAACGTATACTGGGACCGGTCCTGAGCTATTCCGATCGCCGTCGTCGTCGTTGTCGTCTGCGCATACTGGATTCGATCGAAGGTAAAGGTTGTTATCGAGGAGAGTCGCGGTAGCCAGTGATAGCTAAGCGAAAAAATACTGTGCGTTTCGAAGTGATTAGCGCGGACGTTTTCCGGTCCAATATTGGATTGGAAATTCGGCTCCGTCTGGTAAGCGGCATAAACGTCAGCACGGAAGGAGAGGCGGGTCGAGAAATTATGCGTTAACCCTAAGGTAAGGTTGAGGTCCTGGTCCGCTGTTCCCGCATTTGGAAACTGAGTAAAACGCGCGACGCCTATTAGATTAACTATCGTGGGTTCAGCGGGCCGATCATAGGTCAGGACAAGGTTTTCTCCCAGCGTAAGTGAGCCTCGGCCGCTTCCGCCCGTGGTGGCATTGCTCCCGAGAACGTTGTTATCAAAACCGAGGTCCACACCGGCTGTGATTCCAAGCGGAACGCGGCTCCCTCCTCCACCACCGGCAGCACCCGCTCCACCACCACCGCCAGCACCCCCTCCTGAAATGGAACCCGCCCCATATTGAGCCATCGCTTGATTGTGTAGCGTCAGAGAAAAGGCCGTAGACAGGAAAGCGAGCGACAGCGAATTAATGAACCTGCGAATCCTGTGAGTTCGACATGGCAAAATCATGTTTGCAAGTCGCGCCCCTGCCGGCACGTCAACTCAAAACAAGCTGCGCCCGATATAAATCACGTCCCCATCCTGGACATACTCCGGTTGTATGGGTTGACCGCGAATCGACGGCCGAAGGCTAAGACTCTCGGTGCGTTGTACTCCGTTGATTATACGAGTTAGATGAATATTCTTGAAACTTCCATAGTCACTCACTCCGCCGGCTTCCATAATTGCCTGGAAAACAGTCGTTGGGCGATCAAATTCAATTTTGCCCGGGTTACCGGCAAATCCCGAGATGATCACACTTGCAGGGCTGTTTTCCAAGGTGACCAGCACGTCCGGGTTATCGAGGTGCTCGTCATAGCGGCCGATGAGTTGATTTTGAAAATCCATGATCCTCTTTCCCGCAGCTTGTACTTCACCGAGCAGGGGCAAACTTAATTTGCCGTCGCGGCGAATTTTTTGTGTTTGGTCCAGATCGGCGTTTTCGGCAAACGCAATCTTGACCGTATCTCCGGGGGAAAGTCTTACAGCAGTGTGAGGACCTGGTGGATACGGCAAAGGCGGCCACTGCGTGTGGCATCCAGCGCAGGCGAGCGCTGCAATCGCTATCAGCGCGAAGCAGCCATGAACGCTTCCTAGTTCGCCGTTCTTGCCACAAGTTGCTTGCGTGCAGGACTTTAGATTGTCGCAAATGCTTGTTCTCTTTCGCGTCATGTGGGCTTGTTTACTCCAGAAGCTCGTTGATAGGCAAGATAAAAACACCGCGATCTACGTTCCGACCTCCTGCGGCGGGAATCGGCACCATGGCGTTGCCTTTGATCTAGGTAGATTGGCCTTTCTCGGGTTCGCGGCCGCTTAAATATGAATTGTTTCTCGATCGGGATGAGATTTCATCTGCACGTAGATTCGGTGCATGGAGTTCCTCGGTACTCTTCCGCGAAAGCGCCTCAGTTAAGCGGTTCGCTGGCCGAGAAACAAAACCCGCCGCTCACCAACAGACAGAGAAATGAGAAGATCATGAGCCCAAGATAATTATTCCAACGCGATTCTGTATGTTAAGCGCTCGTCCCGCGGCCACGCAGCCAGGAGCACACCGCTCGTGAGTACCGCCGGTTTAGGCGAGGACATGTATTTCGTGGGAAGCTGATTCCACTCAATTACGCTTCCGCCTCGCGAGGCGGCTAAGTTGCAGCATCCCGGCTTTCTTCCGGTCGAATCGGGCGAAGGTGCTTCGAAAATTCCTTCAGCGAAACGTCTAACCTCAAAGGCAGATCAACCGTGGCGATGGGCCGGGCGGGATTGCCTTGCACAACCGTTCGCGCCGGCACGGATTTTGTAACTACGCTCCCAGCGGCCACGATCGCACCCTTGCCAATCGTAACATTTGGTAAGACAATCGCACCCGGGCCTACCGTCGCATCTTCCTCGATAACGACGCCTCTCCGCTCGCGAAAATGCGCGATGATCGTCGCGCGTATCTGAATCGTCGCCCGATCCCGGATCGTGACCAGCTTGGGCCGGGACGTTTCAATTATTGCGTCATAGCCAATCCAAACATCTTTGCCGATATGAACACCGCGCCATCGATGAAGCCAAACCCGCCACGTCGTGGCGCCCGGCAAATGGCCGGCCAGCACCTGCAGAACCCGGTTTTTGAACGCCGACAAAAACCCTTCTCGATATCTCTTCTCTCCTCTTTCGGTAGTTCGCTGGGCCATACGCGGCCGATGCCTCAGTTTAAGCTGACGTTTCCGGAGATTCCTTCGCCGCCACCGATTCCTCGCGCAAAAGACAAACTCCCAGGTGAAGACCAACCCCATAGTTCACCACCACATGCAGGCGGCCACTCTGGCCTCGATGCCATTTTGCCAGAGAAATCACTGAGTCCGTCGCTCCGCAATGCGCCCGCTCCGATATTTCATCCATTATGTGTGCTACGCCGGGTAATCGGAGATACCGCGTCACCATTCTCCACGTGTCAGGGAAAATGTTGGGATAATGAATGGCGACATCACGCTCGACCAAATTCAAACCAAGCTTAGTCGCCAGCCCTTGTATCATTTCGACCGTCCGTTTTACGATCTCCACAAAGGGAACCGCAGTCCGTGTCGTGGAGTAATAGTTGATTCCGAGCAATTGATAAGCAGAAGATTCACGTTGGATCACAAAAGCAGAGCTGTTATCTGATCCTAGAATCCGTTCTCGCATCATATTGTAGGGGACGCCAGGCGGCATACTATCGGCCATGACGCAGATTGCGGGGCGCCCATCTGGACTCGAGAACAGAGCGGCCGCCGCTAGCAGCACGGAGATGAATCCTGCACAGCCGCTGGCAAATGAACAGAAGTATGGCACATGATCGAGTTGAAGCTTTCGCATCACCTCTGCGGGAAAGTAACGATTTCGCAACGCTATATCCGTTTCATTAACGTCGTAATGCAAGACGGCGCTCTCGGCATAACAATGCTGGAAGACAAGAGCGCGCGGTTCTCCAGCACCTCGCAGAGCGGCCGATAATGGAGCAGTGGTCAGGCTCAAAAGAGTCTCATCTTTGCCCAACCCGAAGTTGTGGCGATAACCGACGGCGCTCAAAGCCTTAACGTCGCCGATGAGAAGGTTCTCGGCCTTCAATTCGTTCAAGTCACGACGGACACCGCCGAGCTGGTGATTGAACCCGTGGACAAAGATGGGCGTGTGTTGATAAAGGAGCAGCATAGATTAACACACCGAGACGGACCAATTGATCGGCGGCAGATTACTCTGCCTTCCCATTTTCTGCCACGTACTGCGACAGCGGCCCTAGGATTGTGATCTGTTCCGCATCCAACGCCGCCAAGTCTAACCGGATGCGGAATTCATCTTCTATCGAACTGACCATCTCGAGTATGCCGAAAGAATCGATTACACCACTTAGAAGGAAATCAAAGCTGTCCGGAATTTCAGGCGGATCCAGTCCCAGTTCCCTGATGGATCGCCCGTATTTCATCAACAGAAATTGGCGCACTTGATCCGAAGTGATCTTCGTCATTTGGCATTGCTCATCGCGACGCTGAAGCGACCGGTTTTTTCAACGAAATACCCTTTCTGGAAAGGGCACGGTGAATTTCGTCGTAACTTCGCAGCACGTCTATTTCGTCCAGGTCGAATTCGACCGAAAAGGTCCCTTGGAGATCGGCGATTAGTTGCACCATCGCCAATGAGTCCCACGAGGATACGGCCTGTTGAGTAATCTCCTGCGAAGGCGTCTCCGGAGGAAGGTTGAAAAAATCTGTCAGCAGACGCAACAGAGGATCGCTATTGTCCATCGCTCTTCATCACCAGGTTGATCCATGGTACGAAAGGGTAATCCCTAACGGGCTCTAATTGGTAGCGAGTCGAAGACGAGTTTTGCTTGATGCGCTGCAACCCCAATCTGTCGTACAGATCCGCCACTATTCCATTCTTGGCCGTGGCAAGGTATTCCGCTTCCAACTTCTGAATCTTTTGTCGATTGGCCTGATTCACCAGCGCTGCCCATAGAGCATCTTCCACTCCACGGCCCAGCGCACGGCAACTTACCAAAAAGGTGTCGATCTTCAGCGTTGCGTTATCCCCAGCCGGAATCGCAAGCAAAAGAGCGACGATTCCCTGGTCGCCAAACTTGTCACGCAATCCCAATGCCAATGCGATCGAACCGTACACGTCCAGCATCGTCTGAAGTTCCGCGCGCGAATGACGCCGCGTCGTCAGGTTGAACTGATTTGTCTTGCCTATCATCGCCAGTGCCCGGTCTATATTTGATGGCCCGATGTGCTCGATTGTCACTTCCATTTCTAGCGACTTGAGAAACGCCCCCAAATCATCGTGATGCGCTTCAACATCCCGGGCTGCACGAACAGCGTAATCACAATGCCGCAGCCGGTCCTCTTCTGTCAGAGTCAACGAGTCAAATGCGTCTGTCTCCCACAACGCACGCAGTGTGCGCAGCGGGTCCGAACTTTCATTCAGGATTAAGACTTCTGGTACGAATTGGCGCATTTGCTCTCGCTCGTAATCAGAGTCATCAATGAAAGCAAAGCTGTCGAGCCCTAGACCCAGCTTGCGGGCTGCGTCGTGCAAATTCTCGTGCTTGTGGTTCCAATTGATCTTGCGAACTGCAAAATCGTCCCACTTCAAAAGCATGTCTGGCAACGAATCGAAAGCTTCCCGCGCATCTACCTCGTTGTTCTTAGAAAGCAACACCAATAGCACTCCCCTGTTTCGCAGCTCGAGCAGTTCTCGTTGAATCCGCAGATGCACATTGCCTGGAAAGTCGTGACCCAGCTTGAGGCCGGCTATCCCATCTTCGCCTACCACACCACCCCAAAGTGTATTATCCAAATCGACCGCCAGAACCTTTCGGGCGGACGCAATCAGCGGACGCAAACATCGCGCGATGAACAGGGAAACTGCGACCTGCCCCTTTGCGCTTAATGGTTCCCGAGCCATTAAATCGAGAGTTGCATCTGCATGAGTCCTTCCCTCCAACGCGGCCCACCCAGCAAGATCCAGCACATGAATGCTGCTATTCGTGGTCGCCAGCTCATAAACTTTTTGGTTTAGCCGACCCACTGAACCAAACAGGCCGGAGCGGTGCTGGGCTGCGAATACCAGGTTCGACATGTACACGGGAAGCATAATTGTGGAAAGAAACAACGGCACGCCATGGGCACTCCTTTGGTGGAGGCTAACCACCCGCTCGATCCTATCGAGGACCTGATCGACGCGGGATGCGAGTTGTTCGGGAAAGCCAGTTGAGAAAGGATAAAGCGTCTCCGGCGCCAGTTCCTCCAACCGCCAAATTATGACGCGTGCATGTGGAAACTCCTGCGATTGCAGGTTCGTATGCGATATATGAGACTCGATCGCATCAAGCGGAGCAAGCTGGAGGTTTGCTCGGCTCGGCAGACTATCCAGAGCGAGTTGGAGCACGGGGAGAACCGGGTCGAGATTAAATGTGCTGAGCAATTCAACATTGAGGATTGGACCGCGTTCAACCGGACTCAACTTGTCGAGCAGGCGCAACGCGCGGCGGACCTTCGCCACACTGGCGGATTCCAGCGCCTCTACAATCGCCTCCCTTTGCAGTTCAGGGAAGCTCCGTAGCCAATTACGAATCAAATTCATCTCTTTATGGTCCTGCCGGAGCGGTACGTTCGCCGTCGAGCATCATATGGCCTCCAGATATATTTTCGGCGATAAATAACTCGCACGTAAGAACGCCACACCTTTGCAAGGTATCAACCTTTGATAGCAGGAAGAGACTCGCCTCTCTCACGTTTGTTAGGGGGAGCTTCGTCGAGCTTCTTGCGAAGTGCAGCACGATCAAATTTCCCATTAGCGTTGAGTGGGAAATGGCTCAGTACGTGGATATTTCGCGGCACCATATAGGGGGGAAGCTTTCTTTTGATTTCGGCGAGCAACGATTTAACATCCACCTCCTCTGCCTGTAGAAAAACTTCGATCGCTTCTGCGCCGCTTGCCGTCATCGGCCACCCGAGCGCAATAACTCCGTCCAGGCCGGACGCCTTCCTCACAGCGGATTCCACTTCTCCGAGTTCAACCCTATGACCAAGTACTTTGATTTGGCTATCCACACGTCCCAGGTATATAAGTGGTTTACCCGGCGTCTGACGGCGTACCCGATCGCCGGTCCGGTAATAGACGCCAGGTTTGCCAGGGAGCCTAACAAAAGCCTTTCGAGTCGTTTCCTCCTCCTGCCAATAACCGAGGCTGAGCTGCGGCCCGGTCACAAGAAGCTCGCCCGGCGCGCCGTTCTCTACTTCCCGTAATTCCTCGTCCACGATTATTACTTCCATGTCGTCGAACGGTGCTCCGATTGGGGCGACTCCGTGCTCGCATTCAGCCGGTGAGCTCGTATTGTCCCATCGGTAAGCGGTACAGGCGATGGTCAGCTCGGTCGGGCCATACAGATTCTCGATCGCCGAGTTCGGGGCAGCCAGCGCCCACTGCCGAACAATCTCGACAGGCAACGCCTCTCCGCAGAACAAGCTCAGTCGTAACCGCGGATACATCCTTGGTTTGAGCACTCCGAGACGCCGCATGAACACTGCTGTTGAAGGAACAGAAAACCACACGGTCAGTCTCCCGTCATCTATAAAAGCCTCGGGCTTGATTGACTGTTTTTGCGTGGGACAGCAGACGCATGCCCCGCTCTGCCATGCTACGAACATATCGTGTGCGGATAAATCGAACGTCAGTTCGAATGTTTGCGACATACGGTCATCGCTGCAAAAGCCGTAACGCCTGGTGACGTAGTCCACATAGTGAAGCACGTTGCCGTGAGATACCATCACGCCTTTTGGCTGGCCGGTGCTGCCGGATGTGAAGAGAAGATAAGCAATCGAGTTTGTCGCTACGTCGACCGGGCGCCATTCATCCGCGTGAGTCAGGTCATTCGCGCCTACGATCCGGTGCACGGGAAATTTGGTGGCTAACTGACTCACGTCCGATCGATCCGGGCAAAGAATCAGTAGTGGAGTCTCCATGCCTGCTAGTAACGCCTCTAGCTGCGGCTCGGAGCTAGCGTCCACCACCATGGAGCGGCACATCGATCTTTCGAGCATCAGCCGTGTTCGCTCTACGGGAAAGTTCCGGTTCAACGGCACATAACCATGGCCAGCCATCAATGTCCCCAGGACAGCGGCATATGCTGTCTCGGAACGATGTGCGAAGACGGCCGTTAAAGGAAGCTCGCCGGTGCCTACGCTGCCTTGGATCGTAGCTGCAACACGCTTAGCGCGTGCCGCCATTTCGCGGTAAGTTACCTCACGCCCGACATCAATCGCGGGCCTCTCTGGGAATTGCGCACAAGATCGGATGAATCTGTTCCAAAGTTGAGGTTCTGATATCATAGCGCGATCGGCACCTAACGATTACGTATCAAGCTAATGGCTGCGAACCGTACTCACACGATGGCGCTCGTGGTTAGGCCGCCGGAGAAAACGACATCGGAGGTAATTCAGCCCTTCGTGTCGATATATCCACGGAAAGACAAAAAGTCGACCGCGAACGTACCAGAGCAAGGCAGCAGCCGCACAGATGGCACGCCATAGTTCGCCGCGCCGGAGATGCGCATATAGCTGTTTGATTGTCGTCGGACCGAAGCGGTCGCGCCAGTAACGCTCGCCTTTCCGCCATGCTTTTAATAGGCGGGGATTCCGACCCAATAGCGGCAACTGCATCTCCATCACGCGGTGCATTGCTCGCAACATTACTGTACCCTTACGGGAGAGGTTTGCGGGATGGCGCCGGTATTGGGCGACAACCGTGTGATGATGCGCGCTCGGGAATAGCCGCGCGGCACGTAACAAGAGTTCGTAGTCCTCCGCCGGCGAGCACGAGGCGTCAAAACCGCCGAGCTGTTCAATCACGGAGCGGCGGAACATGACTGCGATAGTGTTGGCCACATGATTTACCCTCAGCATTTCTTCGTAGTGATTTGCTTCGAGCACCGGCCAACGTGGCGAGTCGGCATGGGATCCATCCAAAGAAATCTGATCAATGTCGCCTACCACAAAACCCGCTTCGGGGTGTTTTGCAAAGCAGGATAAATGCGACTCCACCGCATTTGGAATAAGCCTGTCGTCGGCGTCAAGAAAAAGGACGTATTCCCCACTACTGGCACGGAAGCCCGCGTTGCGCGCCTCAGCCAGACCCCGATTTTCCTGTCGCACACATCGCGCACCGGGATAGCGCTCCACCAGCTCGGGAACGTTATCTGGTGAACCATCATCGACTACGATCAGTTCAGTTCCTGGATACGTCTGCGCCAGTACGCTCCCGATCGAATCAGGCAGAAAGTAGGCCTGTTTGTAACAGGGGATAACCACCGACACGATGCCTGCGCTGGCGGTGATCACGCAGCGATCGATCCGGCTGCCGGGGCCGCCCAGCCGGACACCGGTGTTGACCTGGCCTCCGCCTCCGCCGGCGCCCGTGCCGTTGCCATCGACGGTGAGATCGAGCAGCACATTCGCGCCGGTGGTGGTGCGCGCATCGACGCCCGGACCTGCGCATGCGATCAGGCGCGAGTTCTCGACCCGTGCCGTTCCGCTCGCCTCGATCGCGACGCCGCTGCGCCCCGGGTTGCCGATCGCGACGCCCCGCACCTCGCAGCCCGTGACCTGCCAGCGATCCGCGCCGGCGGTCAGCGCGACCCCGTGCCCGCCGGTGAATCCGATCAGGCTCAGTCGCACGACGCCGTCGTCGGCGCCGATCACGCGCACCGCGTCGCCGATCCCGCGAATGCCGGCGCCCGGATCGGTGAACGAAGTGGCCGGCGTACCGATCACGCACGCATCGACCAGCGCGCGTGCGGCGGTGGCG
>Ga0207701_10007097_pt1 | contig 11150 bp, 6 predicted proteins | sample KBSSwiSSwithPhiX_FD_184294 | JGI IMG/M metagenome (GOLD analysis project Ga0207701, IMG submission 184294) | Switchgrass rhizosphere bulk soil microbial communities from Kellogg Biological Station, Michigan, USA, with PhiX - S5 (SPAdes) (version 2) | ecosystem: Environmental > Terrestrial > Soil...
CGATTTTTTCACGGACGGAATTGAGACGTCGTCGGGGGATCGCCGCTATGCGCCTTATACCGCCGGCCTGCTCGCCATGGGCCTGATGACCTATATCGAGGTGTTCGACGGACTTTCGGAGGATCATGGATTCTCGGGCGAGGACCTGGCCGTGGACGCCGCGGGCGTGCTCTTCTCGATTGTTCGGCGAAAGGTGCCGGGACTGCGAGAGAAAGTGGATTTCCGGCTGCTGTACACACCTGACGATGCCACGTTCGCGTCCATCAAGTGCTTCCCGCGGCCACATTGCGACCGCGACGGAATCACCGCGCGGAGCCCCATCACCGACTATAGCAACCAGCGCTATTTGCTCGCCTTCAAGCTGGCGGGATTCAAGCCGTTGGATCGAACGCCGCTTCGGTTCTTGGAGGCGCACGTTGGCTATTATGCCCGCGGCTTTACCGCGGAAGCAGAGGCGCGGGGCGATCCGTTGCGCCGCCGGATCTTCTTCGGCGCCGGAGTGAATGTCGGCGAACTGCTTTTTCCAAAGCCTCGCGGATGGGCCGGGAAGGCCGCCCGATCGGCCCTCGAATATCTGCAAGTGCCCTATACGGCAGTTCACACCGATTGATTCGAAGCGGCCGTTTTCGGCTGGGTTGGGCCGCTCCAATGTTCTTCGTCTCTCGCCCAGGCGAGCAAAGCGGGGCCATGCCTCGACTTGGCCTTCGCCAATGTCCGCAATAGCCGAATGCAAGCAGTAGCGCGCGGGCTGTCACCACGACCGAAGTCACCCATCTTGTCGTGCCCGCGCACGCCGCTAGGGTCCGCGCTATGAAAATGCTCATCCTTTCGCTTTTGCTCGCAGCTACTTCGTTGCGGCCGGCCATTGCCCAACAACCAACGCCCGCCCCCGCACTGGGCGCCACTGCCGCCGACCAGCATTTGAAGGCGCTGTACGAAGGCTATTCGGCCTGGTCGGAGAAAGAGTTCGGCTATTATGAAGACGCCAAGGGCGAGGGGCAGCAGGCGGGTTACCTGCCCAAGGTCGACCCCGCTTCCAACCTCGGCCGCGCGGGGTATCTGAGGAAGTTGCTGGCGGAGCTTGATGCCATTCCCGCCGCACAATTGTCGGCCAGCGAGCGCACAAATGCCGCCGTGCTCCGTCAGATTCTGAACACGGGCATTTCCGACGCGAAGTTTCGAGAATGGGAGATGCCGGCCAACAGCGACAGCAATTTCTGGACCTATCTCGACGAGCGCAGCACGCTTTCCGACGCAAGCGCCTACCAGCGCTACATTGCCCGGATGCGCGACATTCCGCGCTATTTCGACGAGAATATCGCCAACATGCGCGAAGGTCTGAAGCGCGGCTTCACCCCTCCGGCGGCGACGCTTGTCGGCCGCGACGGATCGATCGCTTCGTTCGTCACCGCCAACATCGAGGACAGCCCTTTCTACGCGCCGTTCAAGGATATGCCGTCGAACATCAGCTCCACCGACGCGGCCAAGCTGCGCGCCGAGGGCCGGGCGGCGATCGAGCAAGCGGTGATGCCGGCATACAAGCTCCTTCTCGCCTTCTATCGCGACACCTATGTGCCAGGCGCGCGCAAGAGTGTGTCGGCGCGTGATCTGCCCGACGGCGATGCTTATTACCGGGCGGAAATTCACGAATATACGACCACCGACATGGCCCCCGAGGAGATCCACCAGCTGGGCCTCAAGGAAGTCGCGCGAATTGACGCCGACATGCAGAAAACGATGCGGGAGAGCGGCTTCAAGGGGACGTTTGCCGAGTTTCTGACGTATCTGCGCACCGACCCGCAATTCATCGCTCGCAACCCCGACGACCTGCTCGGCGTGTCGGCTTATGCCGCCAAGCGCGTCGATGGGAAGCTGGCGCAGTATTTCGACCTGCTGCCGCGCCGCCGCTTCACCATCATCCCGGTGCCGGACGCGCTGGCGCCTTTCTACACGGCCGGGCGCGGCGGGCTCGAAAGCTGCCAGATGAACACCTACAATCTGCAGAGCCGGCCGCTCTACAATATCCCGGTGCTGACCTTGCATGAATGCGTGCCCGGCCACAGCTTCCAGGCAGCGCTGGCCGAGGAAGGCAAATCCCTGCCGCGCTTCCGCCGCAACATCTATTTCTCCGGCTACGGGGAAGGCTGGGGCCTGTATGTCGAGTGGCTGGGCAACGAGATGGGCATTTATCGCACGCCCTATGAGCGCTTCGGCCAGCAAAGCTACGAGATGTGGCGGGCGGCGCGGCTGGTGATTGACACCGGCATCCACCGCTATGGCTGGTCACGGCAAAAAGCGATCGATTACCTGGCGAGCCATACGGCCTTGTCGACCCATGAGGTGGAGACCGAGGTCGACCGCTACATCAGCTGGCCCGGCCAGGCGCTGGCCTACAAACTCGGCGAGCTGACTATCCGCCGCATGCGGGCCGAAGCGGAAAAGGAACTGGGGACGAAATTCGACATCAAGAAATTCCACAGCATGATCCTGGGGCTGGGATCGGTGCCGCTGTCGGAGCTGGAAGCGCAGGTCCGTCAGTTCATCGCCGCAAGCAAGGCCCGCCCGCAGCCGGCCGCCTGAAGACTAACGCCGCCGGCTTGCGTGGCGAGGCGCAGACCGCGCCTTGGTTCGATCGACCGCGCGCAGCAGCCATCCCCCCCACTCGCGGATCCGTTCCCGGCGCCAGAAAGGGCCGAGGGCGATAAGGTCGCGGGCATGGTGCTCGGCTTCAGCGAGGTGCTCCGCTTCAACTTCCTCCTCCGTCTGGGCGGATGAATCGGCCATCGCCAGTTCGCGCGCAGTCACGAGGTCGTTGAGCTTGCCGAGCTCTTCCTGCAGGTCTTCGACGTCGGCGGCGAACCGTTTCTGCTTGTCGGCTTCGTCGGGAAAGACGCCGCTCAGGAATTCGACTGCATAGCGCATCTTCTTCACCTGGATACGAAGCGCGTGGCGGTCGACTTCATCCATGGCGGCAATATCCGCGGCCGGCGCCGTGATCGTCGCCCACAGGCGTTCGAGGCGCTTTTCCGCATAAGGCGCGATCGGCCGCCGCGCCGGCTTGCCCGACCGCCAATCGCCAAGCGCAATCCAGCCGACGAGGTCGAGCATCAGGTCGCGCTGGCGCTGCGAGTTCATCGCCTCAATGACGCGGTCATAGGTTTGCTCTCGCATGCCGGTCAGCGAGCCGCGCTCCTCGTCGGGAAGCTGGCGTTCGAGATAGACATCGAGGTTGCGGGCATCGCCGAGCTGGGCGGTGAACCAGCGCAATTCCAAGCGCAGGCGCTCGTAATCGTCGTCGCGGAGGATGGGTCGGAACAAGGCAAAGGCAGACCGCAGCCGGCGCAGCGCTACGCGTGCCTGGTGCAACGCCTCGGAATCGCGCCTGGCGATTACCAACGGTTCGTTGAGCCGGTAATGCTGGAGGCAGTCGTTGGCGATCACCGTGAACGCCTCCGCGATGGTCATGTCCTCCTCGACCGCGACCGTTCCCGCCTTGTGGACCTTGTGGAGCTTGCCGGTGGCGAGCGCAAAGCCGCGCTCCGCCTTGCTAAGGACGCCGATACGAACCGGCACCTGACCGGCGATTCCCCGGGCGATGCGGAGCAGCTCGCCGGCCTCGCCGCTCAGCAGCTCCAGCTCCAGCTCGCAGATCGGCTGGATGTGCTCTTCGGCCTCGATTTCCCCTTCGTCGAGGTCGATTTGGATAGCGCTTTGTCCCTCCTCGATGCGCCAGCTGGTGCGGCTAACGTCCGTCCGGACGACCGGGCCGAGCTTTTTGAGTTTGCCCGACCGAGCCAGGGGCTCGAGCGGCAGGCCGCGCAACCTGGCCAGGTCCGGCTCGATCGAATCGACCGGGAATTCCCATTCCTCGCGACTGAACAGGCCGGCGTCTTCCCTGGTCGATTTGACCGTCTGGACGAAGCCGCCGCCGGTATCCCTGACCCTCAGCGAATAGCCATGCTTCCTGAGCGCGCCCTTGGCGGTGTCGTAATAGATGCTGAGCTGTTTGGCCTGTTGCCGAGGCGCCGCCGCAAGCAGGGGTAGCCGCTTGGTCAGTGCGACGCTCTTAGGATCCAATTCTAGCTTGAGCTCGATCTCGCCGTTCACGCTCCGCACCGTTCAGGGTGGTCGAGGGCAGCCGGCCCGGACCGAAAGCACTCCGGCTTGCCGACTTATCCACAAAAGAAACTTCGCCAGCCCTTAGCAGAATAGCGGCGCTCATTTATACATGGGCAAGCTTCGGGAGGTGCCTACGGCCTTACTTGTTCAAACCGGCGCACTGCCCTGGCGAATGGGGCGCGGAAAACGGGCCGAGGTTCTGCTCGTCACCGGCCGCCGGTCCGGCCGCTGGATGATCCCGAAGGGATGGCCGATCCGCGGCAAGAGCCTGGCCAAGGCGGCCGCCCTGGAAGCCTTCGAGGAAGCCGGCGTCAAAGGAACGGTGGATTCAAGGCCGCTGGGCAACTTTCGCCATACCAAGCAGCATCTCACCTTCGGCCTGCTCGACGTCAGCATCGTCGTCCATCCGCTGGCGGTCGAAAGCGAGCTCCCCAAATGGCCCGAGGACGACCAGCGCGAGCGCAAATGGTTCACGATCAAGAAGGCGGCGCAGGCGGTTGCGTCGAGCGACTTGAAGCGGATTATCCTCGACCTGAAAAGCCGGGTCGCGCGGGCCTGAGGTCCTCAGCCTAGCGCAGCTTGCTGATCGTCAATTTGTCGGCCCGCGCCCGCACCTGCACCGATTCCTCGCTTCGGGTGAGCGCCTTGGCGATGGCGCGCAGGCTCATGCCCTTGCCGGCGAGCAGGTGCAGCTTCTGGATCTCGTCCTGGCGCCACGGCTGGCGGTGGCGTTCGAAGCGTTCGCTCATCATCCTCTCCCACAGGCTGGCATCCATCGCGCGCCCTGCTAAACCCGCGGCGAATGTCAGACGCCCAGCCCCACCTCTACCTCGTCGACGGGTCGAGCTACATCTTCCGCGCCTATCACCGCCTGCCGCCGCTGACCAACCGGCACGGTCAACCCGCGGGAGCGGTCTATGGCTATACCGCCATGCTTTGGAAGCTTGCGCAGGGGCTGGAGCAGGCTGACGGGCCTACGCACATGGCGGTGATCCTCGACGCGTCCGAGCATACGCACCGCAACACCATGTACGAGCAGTATAAGGCGAACCGGCCGCCTGCCCCTGAGGACCTGGTCCCGCAATTCCCTATGATCCGCGTGGCCACCCGCGCTTTTTCCATTCCCTGCATCGAGGAAGAAGGGCTGGAGGCGGACGACATTATCGCCTGCTACGTAATGGCGGCAACCAAGGCCGGCTGGAAGGTGACGATCGTCAGCTCCGACAAGGATCTGATGCAGCTGGTCGAGGACGGCCAGGTCGACATGCTTGACACGATGAACGACCGCCGCATCGGCCGCGAGCAGGTGATCGAGAAATTCGGCGTCGGGCCGGAGAAAGTCGGTGACGTGCTGGCGCTGATGGGCGACAGCGTCGACAATATCCCTGGCGTGCCGGGTATCGGGCCGAAGACGGCGAGCCAGCTGATCCAGCAATATGGCGATTTGGAAACGGTGCTCGCGTCGACCGGCGAAATCACCAAGCCGAAACTGAAGCAGAACCTCATCGAGCATGCGGAGATGGCCCGCCTATCGCGCGAGCTGGTGCGGCTGGTCTGCGACGCGCCCTTGCCGGAACCGCTGGATGGCCTGGCGCTGAAAGGCATTCCAAAGGAGCCGCTGGCCGCATTCCTCGAGGACCAGGGCTTCAAGACGATGCTGGCGCGGCTGCAAAGCGGCGGCGCCTCCTCGGGCGGAGCGCGGCCGGTTGACGTCATGGCGTCGAAGCCGGCGGCGGCAACGCCTCCGGAAGCGGAAGACATCAATGTCGACCGCTCGACCTACGAGACGGTGACGACCATCGAGGCGCTCGACCGCTGGATCGCCGAGGCGATCGCCGAAGGCCGCGTCGCCATCGATACCGAGACCGACTGCATCGACTGCGTCATCGCCCGCCTGGTTGGCATCAGCCTGGCGACGGCGCCCAACAAGGCCTGCTACATCCCCGTCGGCCATTCGGGCGGCGACCTTTATTCCGATGCGCCCAATCAATTGCGGATGGACGAAGTGCTGGGGCGGCTGAAGCCGTTGCTCGAAGACCCAGCGGTGCTGAAGATCGCCCACAACCTCAAATATGACTGGGTGATGTTCGCCAAGCACGACATCGACGTCGCGCCCTATGACGACACGATGGTCATGAGCTTCGACCTCGATGCCGGGCGTAGCGGCCACGGGCTCGACGAACTGGCCAAGACGCACTTCAATCACGAATGCATCCCCTTCAAGCAACTCTGCGGGGTGGGATCGAAGCAGATTACCTTCGACAAGGTGCCGCTCGGGCCGGCCACCGAATATGCCGCCGAGGACGCCGACATCTGCCTTCGCCTCTGGCAGCGGCTGAAGCCGCGGTTGGCTTCGGAGAATGTGACTCGCGTCTACGAGATGGTCGACCGGCCGCTCGTCGCCACCGTCGGGCGAATGGAGCGGCGCGGAATCAAGGTCGACCGCGATTATCTCGCCAAGCTGTCGAGCGAATTCTCCAAGGAGATCACGGCGCTGGAAACCCGCGTTTATGAGGCGGCCGGCGGGCCATTCACCATCGGCTCGCCGCAGCAGCTCGGCCAGGTGCTGTACGAGCGGCTTGGCCTGAAAGGCGGGCGCAAGGGCAAGAGCGGCACATACTCGACTGACGTCACCGAGCTGGAGCGGCTGGCAGCCGAGGGGGTCGATGCGGCGCGCCTGGTGCTCGACTGGCGGCAGCTGACCAAATTGCGATCTACCTACACCGATGCGCTGCAGGCGCAGATCAATCCGGAAACCGGACGAGTTCACACCAGCTACAGCCTTTCAGGCGCGCAAACCGGGCGGCTGTCGTCGACCGAGCCCAATTTGCAGAACATCCCGATCCGCACCGAGATCGGCCGCAAGATCCGCGACGCTTTCGTCGCGGAACCCGGCTATCAATTGATGAGCGCCGACTATAGCCAGATCGAGCTTCGGATTGCCGCGCACATGGCCGAAGTGCCGCAACTGAAGGAGGCGTTCGGGGCGCACGAAGACATCCACGCAATGACCGCCGAGGAATTATTCGGGACGGTCGACCGTGACACGCGCGGCAAGGCGAAGACGGTCAATTTTGCCATCCTCTACGGCATTTCTTCCTGGGGACTGGCGGGCCGGCTGGGCGTGCCGAAGGAAGAAGGAGCGGCGATCATCGCCCGCTATTTCGAGCGTTTCCCCGGCATCCGCAATTACATCGACGAAACGCTGGCGTTCGTGCGGGCAAACGGCTTCACCCGCACCTTGTTCGGCCGCAAGACGCACTTCCCCAACATCCGCGCCGGCAATCCCAATTTCCGCGCCGGAGCCGAGCGGGCGGCTATCAACGCGCCGATCCAAGGTACCAGCGCCGACCTCATCAAGCGGGCGATGAACCGGATGGACGCAGCGCTGGAAACAGCAGGCCTTGAGGGCGTGAAGATGCTGCTCCAGGTCCATGACGAACTGCTGTTTGAAGTGCCCGACGGGCGCGAACAGGAAGCAGCCGCCGTGGTTCGTGAGGTCATGGCCAAGGCCGCCGAGCCGGCGCTGACCTTGGACCTGCCGCTCGACGTCGAAGTCGGCTGGGGCGCGCATTGGGGCGCCGCGCATTGAGCACGGAGGCGGAACAGGGGGCGCAGACCGCGGATCTCGCGGCACTGGCGCGTGGGGGGCGGATCAACTTCTTCGGCTTCGTCCTGCGGCTGGCGGCGCGCTTGCCGTTTCTGTTCATTGCCGGTCGCATCTATGGCGCCGAGGCGCTCGGCCGCTTTGCCTATGCGGTGCTGATCGTCGAATTCGCGGCGCAGCTTGCGACATTGGGACTCAAGCGCGGCCTTGCGCAGCAGCTCGCCCATACCAACGACAAGCCGCACGTCTGCGTTGTCTGGGACGCGCTGCTCGTCGCCGCGATCGGCTCAGCCTTCGCCATGGGCGTGCTGATGCTGTTCCCGCAGGCGATGTTTCCCAACAGCCAGATCGCCGGGCTCGAATGGCTGCTGCCGATCACCATCATCGCGCTTGCCTGGTCGGACATCATGCTGGCGGCGCTCGCCTATCGCCATGACGTTGGCGCCACGGTCCGTGCCCGCGCCGTCGTAGAGCCGTGGACGATCAGCATCGCCGCTTTCGCCTGGTCGTTCATCTCAACTCGCGACGGCCTCATCATCGCCTATGTGCTGTCGATGGCCGGAGCGCTGGGCGCGTCGGTGATCCCGTTCCTCAAAAGCTATGGCGTACCGCACGGCTGGAATCCCGATCCGGCGACTTTGTGGCGGATGGCGCACCGCAATCTCCCCGTCGCAGCGGCCGACGCCGTCGAATGGGGATCGCGCCGGGTCGACATCGCCATTCTCGGCCTGTTCGCCTCCCCGGCGACGGTGGGCATTTATTATGTTGCCCAGAACGTCGCCTCGCTGCCGGCCAAATTGAAGACCAGCTTCGACCCGATCCTGGGGCCGGTCATTTCGCGCAACATCGCCGCCGGCAACACCGCAGCTGTCGCCAAACAGGTGCGCCAGGTCGGCTTCTGGGTGATCGCGGCGCAAAGCGCAGTCGCCCTGGCGCTCGGCATTCCCGGCGAAGCAGTCATGGGCCTGGTCGGGCCGGAGTTCGTCGCAGGCACTGCCGCACTCGCGTTCCTCCTGGCCGCGGAAGTCGTCGCCGCAACCGCCGCGGTCAGCGAGTCCGCTCTCATCTACTGTGCCCGCAAGCGCAACATGCTCATCAGCCTGGTGATGATTGCCATCCAGGCGCTGCTGACGGTCGGGCTCATCCTCTTCATGCAGCGGGAAGGCTGGCCGCCGATGTGGGTCGCAACCGGCCCGGCCGTCGCGCTCATGCTCGGGTTGGCATTTGCCGCCATTACCAAGTCGCGGCTGCTCGGCCATTTACTGAAGGCGCGGGTCTCTGGCTGGCGCTGGGCCTTGATCTGGGCGGGAGCGGCGGCGGGCCTCGTCGGCTGGCTCTTCACATTGTTACCGCAGAGCCTCGAATGGCTGGAGCTGATCGGCGGCATCCCGGCGATCCTGGTCGCCTTCGGGCTCGTCATCTGGACCAAGGGCTTCGGCTCTGAGGACCGCGAGCTGTTCCGCATGGGCAAGGACGAGATCGAGGAGTTGAGCCTGCCCGACCCGAGCGTAGGCGGAGACGCCCCGCGCTGATTAGTGCCGGAAGTGGCGGACTCCGGTGAACACCATCGCCAGGCCCGCTTCATCGGCGGCGGCGATGACTTCGTCGTCGCGGATCGAACCGCCAGGCTGAATGACCGCGGTCGCTCCGGCTTCGGCAGCAGCTAACAGTCCGTCCGCAAACGGGAAGAAGGCGTCGGAGGCGACGGCGCTGCCGACGGTGCGCGGCTCGTCCCAACCATAGGTTTCCGCGGCTTCGCGCGCCTTGATGGCGGCGATGCGGGCGCTGTCGCGGCGGTTCATCTGGCCGGCGCCGATACCAGTGGTGACGCCGTCCCTGGCATAGACGATGGCGTTCGACTTGACGTGCTTGGCCACGGTCCAGGCGAACAGGCAGTCGGCCAGCTCCTGCTCTGTGGGCGCGCGTTTGGTCATCACTTTGAGGTCGTCGCGCGTGATGCGGCGATTGTCGCCGTCCTGGACGAGCAGACCGCCGGTAATCACCGTCATCCGCTGGCTACCCCGCGCCGGGTCCGGAAGCGAGCCGGTGAGCAACAGGCGCAGATTCGTCTTTTTGGCGAAGACGGCCCTGGCGCCATCGTCCGCGCCGGGGGCAACGACGACCTCGGTGAAAATGCCGGCGATCGCCTGAGCGGTCTCGGCGTCGAGCGGGCGGTTCATGGCAACGATACCGCCGAAGGCGGAAACGCTGTCGCAGGCGAGCGCCTGTTGCCAGGCTTCGAGGAGGCTGTCGGCGCTGGCCACTCCACACGGATTCGCGTGCTTGACGATGACCACCGTCGGCGGGCCGTCGCGGAACTCGGCGACAAGTTCCAGCGCCGCATTGGCATCATTGAGGTTGTTGAAGCTCAGCTCCTTGCCCTGGACCTGTTCGGCCTGGGCGACGCCGGCCGCCTTCGGACCGATGGGAACATACAGCGCCGCCTGCTGGTGCGGGTTCTCGCCGTAACGCAGCGGCATCTTCAGCTTGCTCGCGAAGGTCCAGCTTTCCGGCCAGCGCTGTTGCTGGTCACCGAAGGAGAACCATTGCGAAACGATGGAATCATACTCGGCCGTCAAAGCGAATGCTTTGGCGGCCAGCCGCTTGCGCAAGTCGAGCGGGGTCGAACCTGCGTTCGAATCCATTGCCGCCAGAAGTTCGGCATAGTCGGCCGGGTCGGTGACGATCGCCACGAAGGCATGGTTCTTGGCAGCCGAACGGACCATCGAGGGGCCGCCGATATCGATATTCTCGATGATCTCGTCGCGGCCGGCGCCGCGCAGCAGCGTTTCGAGAAAAGGGTAGAGATTGACGACGACAAGGTCGATGGCGCCGATGTCATGCTCGGTCATCGCCGCCGCATGCTCCGGATTGTCGCGCACGGCGAGCAGACCGCCATGGACTTTCGGATGAAGCGTCTTCACCCGGCCGTCCATCATCTCCGGAAAGCCGGTAAGTTCGCTGACATCACGGACTTCAAGACCAAGTTCGCGAAGCCTGGCGGCGGTGCCGCCGGTCGAAACCAGCTCGACATTGTGCCGCGCCAGGCCGGAGGCCAGCTCCTCGAGCCCGGACTTGTCGTAGACGGACAACAGGGCGGTGGGCGTTCCCGATGGCATCAGGTCAGCATCGCACACTGGTCTCGCGCGCAAGGTGTACGGTTCGCGACCAACGGTCCATTCGCCGACGAAGGAAGCTGGAGGTTCCATGCCGAAGAAGATCTCAGTCGCCAACTTGATCATGCTGGCGGGGGGTGTCGTGACGTTGCTCTTCTCCTTCTTTGACTTCTTCGGAGCGGACTCCGACTTCGCCGACGTCGGGTTTTCGGCATGGAGCACGGACGCGTTCGCGTTCGTGTCGACGATTCCCGCAATCCTCGCGATCGTGATGATCGCCTGGGTCGTGTGCGAGCTCGTCGGCGTCA
>Ga0207701_10007099_pt1 | contig 11149 bp, 8 predicted proteins | sample KBSSwiSSwithPhiX_FD_184294 | JGI IMG/M metagenome (GOLD analysis project Ga0207701, IMG submission 184294) | Switchgrass rhizosphere bulk soil microbial communities from Kellogg Biological Station, Michigan, USA, with PhiX - S5 (SPAdes) (version 2) | ecosystem: Environmental > Terrestrial > Soil...
TGTCGATCTTGTTGAGCGCGACCACGACCGGCACCTTGCCGGCCTTCGCGTGCGCGATCGCTTCGAGTGTCTGCGGCATGACGCCGTCGTCCGCCGCAACCACGAGAATGACGATATCCGTCACTTTGGCGCCGCGCGCGCGCATGGCGGTGAAGGCCTCGTGGCCCGGTGTATCCAGGAACGTGATGGTGCCGCGCGGCGTTTCGACGTGATAGGCGCCGATATGCTGCGTGATGCCGCCCGCCTCCCCGCTCGCCACCCGCGTGCGACGGATGTAGTCGAGGAGCGAAGTCTTGCCATGGTCGACGTGTCCCATGACCGTGACCACCGGCGCGCGCGGTTCGAGCTGTAGCTCGGCATGCGCGGCTTCGTGCTCCTCCGCCAGATACGCGTCGGGATCGTCGAGCTTCGCCCGCACGGCCTTGTGGCCCATCTCTTCGACCACGATCATCGCCGTCTCCTGGTCGATGACCTGATTGATGGTCACCATCGTGCCGAGCTTCATCATTGCCTTGATGACTTCGGCGGCCTTCACCGACATCTTGTGAGCAAGATCGGCGACCGTGATGGTCTCGGGCACCACGATCTCGCGTACCAAAGGTTCGGCGGGGGCATTGAACCCAGTCTCACCATCCTCCCGATGTCCGTGACGGCCCGCCTTGCGTTCGCGCCAGCCCAGGCCACCACTCGAATCGCCCCGCGTCTTGATCGTGCGTCGCTTGACCGCGTCGTCGCGCCATACTACCTGCTTCGCGGGTTTGGCTTTCGCCGTCTTCTTGTCCGCCTTGTCGCCGGGCTTCGCAGTCGGCTTGTGCAGCGTCCCGCCGGCCGGCTGGCCGGGCTGTGGCTGTTGTCCTGCTTCCGCCGCCACGGGAGCGGCCGTCGCTGCAGGCGCTTCGGCCGGCGCAGCTTCGGCTTTCACCTCGGCTTCGGCCTTCGCCTCGGCCGCTTTCGCGGCTTCTTCCTGCGCGGCGGCCTGCGCCTCGGCGAGTTCCTTCTTGCGCCGCTCCTGATCGGCCTTGCGCTCGATCTCCTCGGCCTGACGGGCCGCAAGCTCCGCCTGCTGGCGCGCTTCGGCCTCGCGGAGCGCGATCTGCGTGTCGTCGAGCACCACCTTCGGCAGTTCGACGGGCTCCTGCTCGATCGGGTCGCGCTTCACCAGCACGCGCTTCTTGCGTACCTCGACCTGGATCGTGCGCGATTTACCCGTTCCGTCCGACTTCTTGATCTCGGTGGTCTGGCGGCGGGTGAGCGTGATCTTCTGCTTCGCCTCTTTCGCGCCGTGGGACTGACGGAGGTACTCGAGGAGCTGCGTCTTGTCCCGTTCGGTCAGCGCCGTCTCGACCGTAAGCGCGCGCGTAACCCCGGCCGCCTGCAACTGCTCGATCAGCATCGTGGGCGGCAGCCCCAGTTCTTTAGCGAATTGTGTGACGTTGAGTTGAGCCATCAGTCCGTCGATTCCTGCTCTATCGTACTCGCATACGGCGCCGCGAGGCGCTTAAGTGGAAATTTAGCGCGGGACGCGGCGGCGAGCCGTCTCGTCCCGATGCATAGCTGCTCTTATGCGCTATTTTCAGCAAACCACGGCGCGCGCGCAGCCATGATCAGCGTTTTGGCGCGCTCCGGGTCGAGACCGGTTTCCTCGACCAGATCGTCCGTCGCATAATCCGCAAGCTCCTCCTGGGTGCTCACGCCCTTGGACGCGAGAAGGCGGGCAGTGTCGTTGTCCATGCCTTCCACCTTCATCAGATCTTCGATGTCGTGCTCGACTTTTTCCTCGCTCACGATCGCCTGCGTGAGTAGCGCGTTGCGCGCGCGGCTGCGCAGCTCGTTCACGGTCGCTTCGTCGAACGACTCGATTTCCAGCATCTCGTTGAGCGGGACGTAGGCAACTTCCTCGAGCGTCGAGAAGCCTTCCTGCACGAGGATGTCCGCGACTTCCTCGTCGACGTCCAGCTTTTCCATGAAGCTCGTCTTAATGCGCGAGGATTCCTCCTCGGTCTTTTTCTCGGATTCCTCGAGCGTCATGATGTTGAGCTCCCAGCCCGTGAGCTCACTCGCGAGACGCACGTTCTGGCCGCTGCGGCCGATCGCCTGGGCGAGGTTTTCCTCCTCGACGACGATGTCCATGCTGTGCCTTTCCTCGTCCACCGTGATGCGACTCACTTCGGCCGGCGCCAGCGCATTGATCACGAACTGCGCGGGATCGGGATTCCACAACACGATGTCCACGCGCTCGCCCGCGAGCTCCGAGGTGACGGCCTGCACGCGCGAGCCGCGCATGCCGACGCAGGTGCCGATCGGGTCGATACGCGGATCCTTCGAATGAACCGCGATCTTCGCGCGCGAACCCGGGTCGCGCGCCGCGGCCTTGATTTCGAGCAGACCGTCTTCGAGCTCCGGCACTTCAAGCTCGAACAGCTTCACCAGGAACTCCGGTGCAGTACGCGAAAGGATCAGTTGCGGGCCGCGGGCGGCGCGGTCGATCTTCCAGATGTAGGCGCGACTCCGGTCGCCGATGCGCAGGTTTTCCTTCGGGATCATCTGATCGCGCGGCAGCACCGCTTCGAGACGCCCCGACTCGATCAGCGCGTTGCCGCGTTCCATGCGCTTGATGACGCCGGTGACGAGACTCTCCTTCCGCGCGAGAAAGTCATTCAGGATCTGCTCGCGCTCCGCATCGCGAATCTTCTGCAGGATCACCTGCTTCGCCGTCTGGGCGCCGATGCGGCCGACTTCCAGATCACCCATCGGCTCTTCGATGTAGTCGCCGAGCTTCGCGTCGGGCTTCTCTTCCAGTGCCTCGCGCAGCATGTATTGACGCGAAGGTACTTCGAACTCCTCGTCCGGAACGATCTGCCAGCGGCGGAAGAACGAGAAATCGCCGTTCGCGCGATCGACCGCAGCGCGTACATCGATGTCTTCCTGGAAGCGTTTCTTGGTAGCCGAAGCGAGGGCGAGTTCGAGCGCGCCGAAAACAGTCTCCTTTTCGACATTCTTCTCGCGCGCCAGCGCGTCCACGAGTAACAGTATTTCCCGGCTCATTCGAACTCCTTCGGCTTCAGATGGCGGGCACCAGCCGCGCCTTGTCGAGATTGGCGAGATCGACACTCACGATCCGGCCATTCACGTCCAGCTCGACCTTTCCAGCGCGCATCTGGCGCAGCACCCCCACGAAATTTCTTTGCCCTTCGACCGGCAAACGCAATTTGATCCGCGCCTTGTGTCCCGCGAAGCGCACAAAATCCTGCTCTTTCCTGAGCAACCGATCGAGGCCGGGCGACGAGACTTCCAGCCTCTCGTAATCGATGCCTTCGACCGCGAGCACGCGGCTCAAATGGTTGCTCACCTTTGCGCAGTCATCGACGTTGATTCCGCCTTCCTTGTCGATGAAGACCCGCAGAAGGCGACCCTTTCCGGACCGCTCGATGTCGACGAGCTCGTAGCCAAGGCCCTGGAGCGTCGTTTCAAGCACTTTCGTGAGATCCGCCGTCAATTCCCGCACCACAAACAAAAAATGGGCGAGCCGCCCATCGTTTCCACAGAGCCTTGAAGTGTAACAGGAATCTTCCCGCACTGGAAGATTCCCCGGCCGCGGCGGCTCGCTTTGCCCGGCTAAAAAAGAGTACCGCGGCTCCGATTCGGGAGCAGAGGGAACCCGACCGCGCCGCTCCTCTTGTTTCCCCCGCCGTTAGCTCCTTTCCTTCACAGCGCAGGCGTCCGCCTCTCGGCGCCGACCTGGGTCTCTCCCCCTTCCCTTTTCCGTGCCAAGGCTGTATATAATTACAGCCAAGGAGGCACTCATGGATGACCTAACTCCGCGCCAGGCGCAAATTCTCAAGCTGATTGAGCGTTATACCGAACGCTCCGGTTTCCCGCCCACTCGCAGCGAAATCTGCGAAGCGATGGGCTTCAAGTCCCCCAACGCAGCCGAGGAGCACCTGCGGGCGCTCGCGCGGAAGGGCGCCATCGAAATGATTCCGGGCGCGTCGCGCGGTATACGACTGAAACAGGAGCCGGGAGTTCCCGTTATCGGACGGGTTGCCGCCGGTTCGCCGATTCTCGCGGCCGAACACGTCGAAGCCCGCTACCAGCTCGATTCGGCGCTTTTTTCGCCCAGCGCCGATTATCTGCTCAAGGTGCGTGGAGCAAGCATGCGCGACGCCGGCATTCTCGACGGCGACCTGCTCGCGGTTCACCGCACGACCGAATGCCGCTCGGGGCAGATTGTCGTTGCACGCCTGCAGGACGAAGTGACCGTGAAGCGCATTCGCAAACAGCGCGACAAGGTCGAGCTGATTCCTGAAAACCCGGCGTTTTCCACGCGCGTCGTCGATCTGAAGCGCGAGCCGCTCACCATCGAAGGCATCGCGGTCGGCGTCATTCGCAATGGACGGATCTTATGAACGCAACGGCTCACGCACGGAGTACCCCCGCGCTCGACGCAGTGCTCAACCATCCCGCCCTCTGGCGCGGCAGCGAGTGCGTACGCGTTGCACCGAGCGTTTCGACCGGCTTCGCCGAGGTCGACGTGGAACTGCCCGGCAGCGGCTGGCCGGCGGGTGCGATTACTGAAATCTACGCTGAGCGCGCCGGCGTTGGCGAAGTGCAACTCACCATGCCCGCTGTGGCCCGACTCACGCAAAGCGGCCGCTGGGTGACGGTCGTCGCGCCTTTGCACGTGCTCTATGCGCCGGCGCTTGCGGCTCACGGCGTCAATCTCGAACGGCTTCTGCTGGTCGAAACCAGAACGGCACACGATAACGTCTGGGCGTGCGAGCAGGCGCTGCGGTCACCCTGCTGCGGCGCGGTGCTCATGTGGCAGGACCATCTCGACGAACGCTCGGTGCGCCGACTGCAGCTTGCGGCCGAAAGCGCCGGCAGCACGCTCTTTCTGTTTCGTTCGGCGCGCGTCACACCGGCGTCGCCCGCGGCACTGCGGCTGCACGTGTCGCGCGCGGACAACCGGACGATCGTACGCATCCTTAAACGGCGTGGCGGTGGATTGCCTGCGCCGATCGCGCTCGATCTGCATGGCCGATTTGCACGGCGCAGGAAGCCCGCGCTGCTGCGCGAACGCGCGCCAGTCCTCGAGTCCTTCGCGTAAATACGCGCGTTTCTTCCGGTCCGATGAGCCATGTTGTGGCTGGCGCTTCGCTTTCCCCTGCTGCCGCTGGAAGTCTACGCACGCGCGCAGCGCACGCTCGATCCGCTCGCGGTAACCACAACGACCGGCAGCCGCTCCGAAGTCATCGCATGTAACGAAGCTGCATCGAAATGCGGTGTCAGGCCCGGCATGCCGGTCGCGGCCGCCTCGGCACTCGCATCCGATCTGGACGTCGTGCCGCGCGATCCGATGGCCGAACGAGCCGCACTGGAACGCATTGCAGGATGGGCGCATCAGTTCACGCCTGTAGTCGCGATTGCGGAGCCGGCCGAGCTGCTCCTCGAAATCGAAGGCTCGCTCGCGTTTTACGGCGGGCTCACGCGCCTGTGGAATGCGATCGTGGAAGGCATGAGCACACTGGGCTATGCCGCATCGATCGCATGTGCGCCCACGCCACTCGCGGCGCAATGGTTCGCGCGCGCCGGTCTCGCGGTCCGCCTGCGTCACGCGGATGCGTTGCGCGCGAGTCTTCCGGACTTGCCTGTGGCCGTGATGGACGTCGATCCTGAAGCGCAGATGCTTTTACACAACGTCGGCGCGACGACGATCGCCGATTGCCTGAAGCTTCCGCGAGACGGTCTTGCACGGCGCCTCGGCCCGGATTTCTTGGACGACCTCGACCGTGCGCTGGGCCGTGTGCCCGATCCGCGACGTCTGTTCACGCCGCCGGTGGTGTTCGAAGCCACCCAGCCTCTGCCCGCACCCGCGCGTGAAGCCGAAATGCTGCTCTTCTGCGCGCGACGCATGCTCGTCGAGCTGTGCGGCTATCTTGCCGCGACTGAGCGCGGCGTGCAGCGGCTCGCGTTCCGCTTTGCGCACGATCGCCGGGAACCCACCCGTATCACGCTCGCTCTCGTTCAGGCCACGCGCGACCCGGACCATCTCACGAACGTGCTGCGCGAGCGCCTCGATCGCACGGCCCTGCCCTGTGCGGCGACCGAGATCTCGCTCGAGAGCGAGCTCATGCTTCCACTCGCGCGTGAAAGTCAGTCGTTTCTGCCGGATGCCGGCCGGCATGCGGAAGCGGCCGCGCAATTGATCGAGCGATTGCGCGCGCGCCTGGGCGAGAAAGCTGTGACGGGCCTCACGCGCTGTTCCGACCACCGCCCGGAACGCGCCTGGCGCGTGTGCGAACCGGGAAGCGGGGACGCCGGAAGCGTGAGCGCATTGGGGCGCCGTCCGCTGTGGCTGCTGGCACACCCGCGACCGCTGCCCGAAACCGGCGAGGTGCCGTATTGCGACGGCAAGCTCGACCTCCTTGTCGGACCCGAACGCATAGAAACGGGCTGGTGGGACGGCAACGACGTGATGCGCGACTACTTCGTCGCTGCGAATGCCGAAGATGCATTGCTGTGGATCTATCGCGAGCGCGCGAGCGGCGGCCGGTGGTTTCTGCATGGTTTTTTCGCCTAGCTGATTCCCCTCACCCTAGCCCGCCCCGACCGCTCCGCTCCCCCATGCACGGAAGAGGAGAGTTTTAATCACCCGTCACCCATCACCCATCACTGCGTCAACGCTGCCGATCTGGTCACTCTTCATTCCTTCACTCCTTCACGGTTCTTCCGGTGCTTCCCGCCTACGCCGAGCTTCACTGCCTCACGAACTTCAGCTTTCTTCGCGGGGCGTCGCATCCCGAGGAACTGGTGGAACGCGCGCACGCGCTCGGCTACGCGGCACTCGCGATCACGGATGACTGCTCGGTCGCGGGTGTGGTGCGCGCCTACATCGAGGCCAAAAAACATGGCCTGAAAATAATCGTCGGCACCGAAGTACAAATCGAGAACGGTCCCAGGCTCGTGCTGCTCGCCACCGACCGCGCGGGCTACGGCCGCATGTGCGCATTGATCACGAAAGCGCGCATGCGTACCCCGAAAGGAACATACCGGCTCGAAACGAGCGATCTCGACGACGGACTCGAAGGGTGCCTCGTGATCCTCGTGCCGGACGGTTCGGTTGAATCGGAAACGGACGGCGGCAGGATCGGTTGCAAGCCATCCGAATGCGACTCGAGCGCGCGCTCTGGCCCGCCCGTCACCTGTCACCCGTCACCCGTCATGGGTCACTCGTCATCCGTCACCGGTCACCCATCAATCGCCGCTCACCACTCGTCACTCGACTCTGCGCGTCTTATCGCGCGACGTTTTCCGGGTCGCGCATGGATCGCGGTCGAGCTTGTGTCGGGCGCGAACGATGCCGCACAGCTCGAAAACCTGCGCGCGCTTGCGCACGAGTCGGGCCTGCCGCTCGTCGCGGCGGGGGACGTGCACATGCACGTGCGCTCGCGCCGCGCGCTGCAGGACGTGCTCACGGCGATACGGCTCGGCGTGCCCGTGCGCGCCGCCGGCAACGCGCTGTATCCCAACGGCGAGCGCCATCTGCGGCGCCGCGCGCGTATCGCGGCGCTCTACAATCGCGATCTCATCGACGCAAGCGTGCGCATAGCGGAACGCTGCCAGTTCGACCTCGGCACGCTGCGCTACGAATATCCCGCCGAGCTCGTGCCCGCGGGCGAAACACCGGTAAGTCATTTGCGCAAGCTGACCGAAGCAGGCCTCGCGCGCCGCTTTCCCGAGGGCGCAACGCCCGCGATACGCGAGCTCGTCGAACACGAGCTCGTGCTGATTGCCGAGCTCCAGTACGAGCATTTCTTTCTGACCGTGCACGATCTCGTGCACTTCGCGCGGCAGGAGAACATCCTGTGCCAGGGACGCGGCTCGGCCGCGAATTCGGCGGTGTGTTACTGCCTCGGCATCACCGAAATCGATCCGGTGCGCATGAACGGATTGTTCGAACGGTTCGTTTCGCGCGAGCGCAACGAGCCACCGGATATCGACGTCGATTTCGAGCATCAGCGGCGCGAGGAAGTCGTGCAGTACGTCTACCGCAAATACGGGCGTGCACGCGCCGCCATCGCAGCGACCGTGGTGTGCTATCGCCCGCGCAGCGCGGTGCGCGACGTCGGCAAAGCACTCGGCCTCGATCTCGCCCAGGTCGATCGTCTCGCGAAATCGCTCACCTGGTGGGACAGCCGCTTCGCGATTCCCGAGCGCTTGCGCGAAGGCGGCTTCGATCCGGAAAGCCGCGTCATGCGCCAGCTGGTCGGGCTCGTCGCGACACTCGTCGGCTTTCCACGCCATCTCTCCCAGCACGTCGGCGGCTTCGTGATCTCACGCGGGCCGCTTGCCGAGCTCGTACCGATCGAGAACGCCGCGATGCCCGAGCGCAGCGTCATCCAGTGGGATAAGGACGATCTCGACGCGCTGCAGCTCCTCAAGGTGGACGTGCTCGCGCTCGGCATGCTGTCGGTGATACGCCGCGCGCTCGAGCTCATCGATCCCGGCAGGACAGCGGCGGACACGATGGCCGCCATCATCGCGCGTCCGGACGACACCAAGGTGTACGAAATGATTCGCGCCGCCGACACGATCGGCGTGTTCCAGATCGAATCCCGCGCACAGATGTCGATGCTGCCACGACTGCAGCCGCGGGAGTTCTACGATCTCGTGATCGAGATCGCGATCGTGCGGCCCGGTCCCATCCAGGGCGGCATGGTGCATCCGTATCTCAAGCGCAAGCAGGGTCTCGAGCCGGTGAGTTACCCGTCGGAAGCCGTACGCAAGGTACTCGAGCGAACGCTCGGCGTGCCGATTTTCCAGGAGCAGGTCATGCAGCTCGCCATGGTGGCAGCCGGTTTCTCGGCCGGTGAAGCCGATCAGCTTCGGCGCGCCATGGCCGCGTGGCGGCGCAAGGGCGGTCTCGAGCCGTTCGAAGCGCGGTTGCGATCCGGCATGCTCGCGAACGGCTACGACGAGGCTTTCGCGGAAGCGATCTTTCATCAGATCTGCGGCTTCGGCGAGTACGGTTTTCCCGAGTCGCACTCGGCGAGCTTCGCGTTGCTCGCGTACGTGTCGGCGTGGATCAAATATCACGAGCCCGCCGCATTTATCGCCGCGCTGCTGAACAGCCAGCCGATGGGCTTCTATTCCCCTTCGGTGCTGGTCCAGGATGCACGCCGTCATGGCGTCGAAGTGCGGCCGGTCGACGTGATGGTGAGCGAATGGGACTGCACGCTGGAGCCGCTCGCGTCACCCCCTCACCCTGACCCTCTCCCCCGGCACGGGGAGAGGGCAAGTTTTCATCACTCATCACCCGTCACTCATCACTCGTCACCCGTCACCCGTCACTCGTCACCCATCAACCGATACCGACCACTCACCACTCACGAGCCACGAGCCACGAGCCACGGATCCAGGCGACCGCCGCGCTTCGATCATGCGCATGGCGTGGCCGGAGCTCAAATCAGCCGTCGCGCTGTGCCGCGACTGTGCGCTGCATGCACGGCGCACGAACACGGTGTTCGGCGTCGGCGACGAAGAAGCCGAGTGGGTGTTCGTCGGCGAAGGTCCAGGCGCCGACGAGGACGCGCTGGGAGATCCCTTCGTGGGTCAGGCCGGCAAACTGCTCGACAACATGCTCGCCGCGATTCAGTTGAAGCGCGGGCACAACGTGTACATCTGCAACGTCGTGAAGTGTCGGCCACCCGGTAACCGTAATCCGGAGCCGGAGGAAATGCAGAAGTGTGATCCGTTCCTGCAGCGGCAAATCGAGCTCATCGGGCCGAAGCTGATCATCGCGCTTGGTCGCATCGCCGCGCAGAACCTCCTCGCGCGCGACGCGAGCATCGCCAGTTTGCGCGGGCGGGTTCATGAGTACCAAGGCGTGCCGCTCATCGTGACCTACCATCCGGCCTACCTGCTGCGCAATCTGCCCGACAAGGCGAAAGCGTGGGAGGATCTCTGCTTCGCGGTCGCCACGATGCAACGCTTGCAAAGCGGTACGATCGGCCCCACATGACCCAAGCGCTTTTCAGAGCGCGTACTGGAGAGGCTTATGCTGAGACGCACCCCCGTTGTGTTCGCGTGGCTCGCACTGCTGCTGCTGTCGGGTTGCGGTTACAACACGCTGCAGTCGCTCGATCAGCAGGTGAAGAGCAGCTGGGCCGAAGTCGTGAATCAGTATCAGCGGCGTGCGGATCTCATTCCGAACCTCGTCAATACCGTGAAGGGGTACGCGCAGCAGGAGCGCGACGTGCTGCTCGGCGTCACCGAGGCGCGCGCGAAGGTCGGCAGCATCCAGGCGACGCCGGAGCTCGTCGACAATCCGGAAGCGTTCCAGCGCTTCCAGGCGGCACAGGCCCAGCTCACCGGGGCGCTGTCACGCCTGCTCGCGGTGGCCGAGAACTATCCGCAGCTCAAATCCGATCAGAACTTCCGCGACCTGCAGGCGCAGCTCGAAGGCACCGAAAATCGCATCGCGGTCGCGCGCAACCGCTACATCAAGGCGGTGCAGGAATACAACACGACGGCGAAGTCGTTCCCGACCAACCTCACCGCGATGATGTTCGGGTTCAAGGAGAAGCCGCAGTTCACGGTCGAGAACGAACGCGAGATCGCGCGGCCGCCGACGGTCGATTTCGGGACGCCGCCATCGCGCGATCGTGCGGCCTCGCCCCGGCCGGGTGCGCCAGCGTCCGGCACGACCGAGCCTGCCGCACCGGCTAAATAACGATGCGCGAGCTCGTTCTGCGGCGGATTCTTCCAGCCGCAGCGCTCCTGCTGGCGATGTGCTGTGCGCTCGCCCAGGTACCCGTGCCGAAGTTGAGCGCGCGCGTCACCGATCTCACCGGCACGCTCACGCAGCAGCAACGCGTTTCACTGGAGGAGCGGCTCGCGGCGTTCGAAGCACGCAAGGGCAGCCAGATCGCCGTGCTCATCGTGCCCACGACGCAGCCGGAGGCGATCGAACAGTTCAGCATCCGCGTCGCCGAGCAGTGGAAGATCGGCCGTAAGGGTGTGGATGATGGCGCGATTCTCGTGGTCGCCATGAAGGACCGTGCGGTGCGGATCGAAGTCGGCTACGGCCTCGAAGGCGTGATGCCAGACGTGGTCGCGAAGCGGATCGTCGAGGACTACATCGTGCCGC
>Ga0207701_10007100_pt1 | contig 11149 bp, 8 predicted proteins | sample KBSSwiSSwithPhiX_FD_184294 | JGI IMG/M metagenome (GOLD analysis project Ga0207701, IMG submission 184294) | Switchgrass rhizosphere bulk soil microbial communities from Kellogg Biological Station, Michigan, USA, with PhiX - S5 (SPAdes) (version 2) | ecosystem: Environmental > Terrestrial > Soil...
CAACGGCCCGGCGCTTCTGAGCGTGCCATTGCGCTGGTTGATCCACAGCAGGTTTTCCTTGCCGTCGTTGGCGACGTAGATGTCGGGCCATCCATCGCCGTTGAAATCCGCGGCTGTCACGCCCAGGGCCGGGCCGAAGGATCCCCCCTTCAGCGCCTCCGCTGTCACGTCCTTGAACGTGCCGTTGCGCTCGTTGTGATACAAACGATCGGCCTGGGGAGAGTACACGGCAGGCGTACAGTAGTCGCGTCTCCCAGCCAGACCCGTGCACGGCTTGTCCATGGCCAGGTTGTACTGGACGTAATTGCCTACGTAGAGATCAACCCACCCGTCCCGGTCGTAATCGACGAACGCAGCCGACACGCTCCACTCACGGCCGGCCACACCACTCGATTGTGAAACGTCGGTGAAGGTTCCATTGCAGTTGTTGCGGTACAGGCGGTTGGGGCCGACATTGGTCAGGTAGAGATCCACGCACCCGTCATTGTCGACATCTCCGGCGGCCACACCCATGCCATAGTCGCGCGCGTCGATGCCGCTTTGCTCCGTGACGTCAGTAAAGCGCAATACCGGTTTGCCGTCGGAGCCATTCGTGGTGTCGTTCCTGTAGAGCCGACCGCGCAGCGGAAGCGAGTGCGGAGCGATCGTGGCGTCGGCAACTGTTCCGTCGCCGAGCACCTGTCCCTGTGCGAAGTAGATGTCGAGGTCTCCGTCGTTGTCGTAGTCGAGCAGGCCGACGCCGCCCCCGAGCATTTCCGGAAAATAGAAATGGCCGGACATGCCGTTGAAGTACGCGAAATCAATCCCGGCGGATTTGGCGGCGTCGACGAACCAGTCGTCCGCATGCGGTCCGTCAGGGCTGTCCGGCTGGCGAGCAGCGTTGGGGGCGTTGGCCTCGGATGGAGAACTCGCGCCGCGGCAGTTGGTGAGCCCCAGGGCGAGCGCAAGTGCGAACGCAAGACGGAAACCGCGGCCCCGGTCTGAGGTGCGGCCGGCGGTCATGGATGGTCGACGCGGCCAGTTGACAGACCGCTCTGGTACGCCGTTCGTTGCTGATAGAGCGCGAGCCTGCCCCTGGCCGCGGCAACCGTACGCGGATCGGCTTCAGGTCCAAGGACGGCGAGCATGCGCTCGGCAGTCTCCACAGCACGATCAAACTGCCCTGTCGCCGCGAGCGCAGCGGCGAGAACGTCCAGCGCGCCAGCGTCCTTGCCGGACGTGGTGGCCACGAGTTGCTCGGCAACGGTCACCGCCACGGCCGGGTTCCTGATCGACGCGTCGGGTGAGGTGGCCAGGATCCACGCAAGCTGGGTCTGCGCTGACAGCGAGTCCGGCTTCAGCTCGAGCACCTTCCTGAAACGATCGACCGCGAGAGCCTGGTTTCCTCGTGCCTCATACATCAGGCCGAGCGACAGGTTCGCGTCGACGTACGAGGGATTGAGCTCTACGGCTTTGGCGTACTGCTGAATTGCCTCGTCGATCTGACCGTTCCGTTCGAGTACCGCGCCGTAGTTGTAGTACGCCTCAGCGCTTCCGGGCCACCGGTTCACGCCCTCGCGGAACGACTGGATTGATTCTTCGTGCCTCCCACCCGCCCACAGCGCCAAACCCAGGCCGTATTGCGCACCGGCGTAGTCTGCATCCAATCGGAGCGCATGCCGGAACTGGTCCTGCGCCTGGTCAGGGTTGCGCGACTGCAGAAGGGCGTATCCCAGGTTGTAATGCGCAGCCGCATCGTCCGGGCGCAGTTCCACCGTGCGGCGGAGCGCCGGCAACGCGTCGACGGGCCGCCCCGCCTCCAGCAACGCTGCGGCGAGTTTGCGTTGCCCGTCGAAGCTGGCGGGCTCCCTGTCCGCGAACTCCTGGTAACGCACGAGCGCCTCGTCGAGGCGCCCTTGAGCCTTCAACGAATCACCTCGCGCCAGCGTGACCTGTTCGCCGGTCAACATCTGTATCACGACGAACAGTGCGGCCCAGACCGTCATGTAGGCAAGATTGCGCCGCCGCGGCGCCAGGGCCCGCCCAAACGCCGCCGGGTCGAATCGCTTCAGCCACCCGGATACCGCGGCCCTGTCGATGTTCTGGATCATCAGGTTCAACAGCGGCACGGGCAGGAGTTTGTCGTAGAACGACGGCAACCCGAGCCATTCCAGCAGCGCGAAGATCGCGAGGACACTCGATCCGTACAGCACGCCGAAGATCATTCGCCCCAGTTCGGTGCGGGGGGACGTGGATGGATCGGTGAAGAGCAGGTGCATCCCGAGGAAGATCGCGATGGGGAATGGCAGTTCAACGAAGTACTGCGTTCCCGTGGTCAACCAGTACGCCGCGCAGAAGGCGTATAACGTCGCGACGGCGGACATGGTCATCGTCGTCACGCCGAACAGGAACTGTCCCGGCAACGCGACCAGGAAGATGAACAAATAAATGTGCGGCGGGTTGTACTGGGTGGTGGCAATCTCGGGCCCCCACGTCATGCCGGTGGTGCCGGTCATGAGCAACACCAGCGAGAACAGGGCCAGCGGGAAGGATGACGGATTGAAGATGTGAACCCGGCGCCCGTTCTTCTCCCACTTGAGGAACTCCTTCGCCGTGAAGCCCACCGCCACGAGCAGGAACTGGAGGTAGAACCACTCCGCCTTGAACCACAGAAAGAGGTTCGTGCTGAAGATGACGGGGAACGGCCCGAAGCCGAGTATGAAGGTATCGCGCCGCGACCATGTGAGCAGCGCATCGAGGGCGTAGGCAAACGCCAACTGCCCCGCGATCAGCGGGACGGCATCGACGACTTCGTGCCAGTACCGGCTCCAGTAGATCAGGATGCTCAGGTGAGCACAGGCCTGCAGATAGTGCTGCGGCCGGAGCGCGACCTCGATAGTCAGAACGCGACCGCGGCGTCGAGCCACGCCGAGCAACGCCGCGAGCAGCACAAGCAGCACGCCGCCGGCGCCCCAGAACGACCACTGCAGGATCGGCTGCTGCCGGATGCCTGGCACGAAGGAAAGCGCGACGAGCGCCAGGGCGAACCCAAACGGCAGAGCAAGCGCACGCTGAGAGGTGTGGGATTCAGCTGTCCCGGCCACGGGCCGCCGTGCTGGCGGACTCGGCACCGTTTGGTCCATGCGAACTGACATCAAGGGGAACTGGCTGCGTCGCGTACTGTCAAATCGTGGGAGCGCTGTGCGTTATATCACACCGTCACTTCCAGAGATGACACCAAACGAGAACGCCGGCCATGAGGGCCGGCGGTGTCGTGGCGATGTGTTGTGACGAACGAGCGGTTACTTGCTGTCGGGTAACTGCTTTTCGAAGGTGATCCGTCCGAATGTCTTGAACGGTTCCCCGTCGGCCGACACCTGGAGGTCGGTCTTGAAGTAGGCCGGCGAACTCATCTCGCTGACCCCCTTGAAGCGGTACTTCTTGCCGCCCAGGGTGGTCACCGGCGCTGACGCATCGTCGCCGAAGTGGTGGTGGAACAAGCCGCCCAGCTCACCGCCGATGGGCCCCTGCTTCACGATGGTATAACCGCGGCTGTCCTTCTCGGTCCACGTGAGGATTTTCTTGACCGGTTCGTAGACAACGCTGATCGTGCGCGTGAACGCCTTCCCTGTCGGATCTTCCGCCTTCAGGGTGCCTTCGTAGAGACAGCCGTTCTTCGCGTCCGATTTCATGGTCAGCGTGCCGACTGACTCGCCGCCAGGGCCGAAGGGCGACTCCTGGCTTCGCATGGCGATATCCCAGGTGCCCACGAGGTACTCGGGATCCCAGAACGGCTGGTCATCCCCCGGCTGGGTTGGCCGATTGAGGGAGTTGTACTTCTCGTTGACCTTCGCCTGCTCCGCCGTCAGGCAACGGCCGGTAGCCGGCTTGAACGCCACTGTGGGTGACGTCGGGTACTGTTGTTGTTGCGCGGCCGGGTAGGCGATCGCGAACAGTGCAAACGAGGCGGCCATTCCAGCCGCGAGTCTGAATTGTGCGGAAATCAAGGGCGGCTTCCTATGGAAGGTGACGTGTCCCGGCGGCGGTTGCACCGCCGGGACGCGTCAGGAGTGAATGTTCTGCGGCAGCCTTACTGGTTTGCGGTGGCTACACCGCAACTCTCGCTGAGGACGACGACGGATGTGAGGTTCAGACGGCCAGGGTTGCCGGGGATCCACACGCCTTTCGCGGCCACGCGACGATTCGGTGCGAGCGCGCCAGTCGAGTTCACGCGCTCCACCGGATAGAGCGCCTTCCGCGTATCGATGTTCAGCGCCATTGCCGGCGATACGAAGTCGCCGATGCCGACGAGCTCGAAGGTCTCAGAGCCCACCGCCAACTTCCCGGCCGCGTCCTGTTCGTCCTTCGTCACGTTGTGAGCAGCGCGGAACGCCGCGACCTCCGGGTTGAGCGCCTCGCCGTCACGTCCCTTCACCGGCACCGCGGGGAGCTTCGCACCGCTGGTCATGCGCCACACGACCGGCGAGCTGCCCGGAGCGACGCAGCCGACCAGCGTCGTGATCGGGTGGTCCTTGGACGCCTCTTGCTGCTCCTTCCGGAACTCCGTGGAGTTCTGGTTCGGATTGGTTTCGGCGTCGTAGGTGATTTCCGTCCAGGCGTTGTACATCTCGTCCCACGTCTGCTCGGACCACAGCGCCGGTCGATTCGGCGTCGGATTCACGCGGTTGCGGACCGAGTTGTCGTAGTGGCCGACCGTTTCGAGCACGGTGCCCGCGGGAAGCTTGATCGGCTTGTTCGGGATGTACGTGTTCTGCCAGTTGAAGTCGTACTTCGGCACCGACAGCAGGATCTCTTCGCGGCCGTCAGGATACTTCGCGATGTAGGTCATGTCCTTGCCGCGCAGGTGCATGTGCGGCTGCATCGTGTTCAACGTCACGTCCTGCGTGAACGGCTGGATGGCGGTGATCTTCCAGTCGGCCGCGCCCGGCGGAATCGGCGGGAGATTCGCCACGTTGCCGACTTCCTGGTTTTCGATGATGTGCTGTCCGCTGCCGTTGCGGATGATGTGCACCTGCTTCTGGACCTTGTCCTTTGATGCGAGCCACAGCCCGATCTGTTCGCGGTCCTTTTCAGGCTTGCCGTCGGGCGAATAGTGCACTTCCCACATCAGCGCGTTGCTGGCGCGGATGCGCTTGGCCGCGCCTGGCGCGAACTGCTGGAAGTCGGCGCCCGGGAGATAGAACATCAACCGCTCGTCGTCTTCCTCGGTTGCCTGCCGCGACGTGTTGATGACCGGTACCTTCTCGCCGGGCTTGGCGTTGAACTTGCCGGCGATGTCGCTGTTCGCAGTCGTGCCGTTTCCTTCCCGTTCGATCGTGTTGGTGCTCAGATTGCTGCCGAGCCCGCTCAGCACGTTCACGATGCTGCCGTCGGGATAGGTCGGAATGAACGAGATCTCCGGGCCACCCGGCCACGCGACGGTCTTCTGGAGCGTGGTGCCTTCAGGGAGCTTGCGTCCGTACAGCGCGGAGTGATGCGTCACGGCCACGTTCGTCGGACGAATCTGGAGCGCTTCGACGAACACGTCTTCCTTGAACGGGTTCTTGTCCCACAGACGGAAGATCGGAACCTGCCCTTCGGCGGGCAGCTCGTATTCCATCGGCATATCGAGAATCACGTCGGGCGGGCGACCGTTGACCGTGCGCCAGCCGCCCTCGGGATACTTCGGCATAGGGGGCGCTGAGCCGGTGCCCTGCAGCATGCCGCCGGCGACCCACTTGGTGATCGTCTCAATCTGCTTGTCCGACAGACTGATGTCGTTTGTGAAGTGGCCAAAGCGCTGGTCGGCGGACCAGGGTGGCATCTCACGGTTCTTGATGCGCGCCATCATCGAGCGGGCCCACGGCCGCACCTCGCTGTAGCTGGTCAGCGACATCGGGCCGCCGCCGCCCGGCCGATGGCAGCTGGCGCATTTGTCGTAGAGGATCGAGGCAACGTCCGCATTGAAGGTCGGCGGGGCCGCCACCTGGGCGGTCACATCGACAATCGCCGCGCTGCCCACGAGGGCCAGCGTTGCAGCACACCCGAAGAACATTGCCATTCTGACGCGGGCACGGACCTGTCGTTGCGACATCACCAGCTCCTTACCGAGATCGCGGAACCTGCACAACGTCCAGCGAAGCTGCGCTGCTTCACCACGCGGCAGACACCGCTACCGCTCGCCAAATCGCCCGATACTGGCCCAATTTGCTTAAACAAGTCAATCAGAACTGTTGTTCTGAAATCGCGCGCCGCTCGGCCGTTGGCATAAAGAATTAGTCTGAATCGTCGGTTACACAGACCGACCTCTCAACGGGACAGAAAGGTGTAGGCGGTCGCGGCCAGAATCACGACCGTTGGCACCGCGATCCAGAGCCTGCGACGGAAGCCCCGATCGTGGAGTCGACCGCGCTCCTGCCAGGCGGCCCAACGCGCATCGAAGTCGGACGTGAGAGGCTGCCCGGTCGCGACAATGCCGGCGACGGGAGTGGTAACTGCTGAAACGGTTTGTGACACATGCCCTCCAGGAATGGCTTTGGTGAGGGCTGAGGGCCAGGCGCGGCCGCAGGGCTCAGGAAAGCGAACGAGTCACTATACCCTGCCAGGCGACGCCGAACTCGATGTTGTGCAATTCAGCACACTGACGCGCCTTCCATGGAGCGCATCATCTTTCATGAGTAACTGTGTCGCTGTCGCAGACTGGATCAGTCCCGTTTCGGAGGACAAACCGCGGCCTCACGGGCCGCGCGCTACACAGACCGAGCCTCAGCGGCTTCCGATGCTGAAAGGACGTCCGCGTTGAGCGGGTTCTGGACGATCACGGTGCTCGCGATCGCCTGCGCCGCAATCGGCCTCTTTACATCGTGGCGCAGGCGCGGTCAGCCCGAACACCTCGGAACGGTCAGCGATCACTGGATTGCGGAGCATCGCTCAAGTTCTGGACAGGACTCGAGGCGCTGACGTTCAGACCCAGGCGTTTTTCGAGTGTTGGAACGGTGAGGCGGCTGTGTGCAATTGAGCACAGCGCAGTTCCGGCGCTCCGGCGCATCATCGCAGCATGTTGAACACCCTCCCTCATGCGCGCCTGGCCGAAATCTGGTGTATGTCGGTCATGACGTTCGGCGCATGCAGCATCGTCTCGGGAGCGGAACCCACGATCTGGAACGGTGCGTTGCTGATCTCCGCCGGCGTTCTGCCGCCGCTCGTCATGCTGATGGTGTGGCGCCAGAAAAGGCCCGTCGCTATCGCGACCGGGCCGCTGCTCGAAACCTCACTTGTCCGGTCTGGAGTCCGCAAGTCATGAACGTTCGACCATTGCACGACCGCATCATCGTTCACCGCCTCGACGAAGGCGAACAACAGATCGGCGGGATCATCATCCCGGACAGCGCCAAAGAGAAGCCGCAGCGAGGCACAGTGCTCGCCGTCGGTGGCGGAAGAGCGCTGAAGGATGGCACGCGCGTTTCGCTCGACGTCAAGGCGGGCGATCTCATCCTGTTCGGAAAGTACTCTGGACAGGAGATCAGGCTGGACGGTACGGACTACTTCATCATGAAAGAGGACGACGTCCTGGCCGTCCTCGACGGTCCGACAAGCTCGAACAAAGAAGAGAAGAAGCGCTGAATGGCAAAACAGATTGTGTACGGCGATGCGTCGCGGCAGGGCATTCTCCGAGGGGTCAATAGCCTGGCAAACGCCGTGAAAGTGACCCTCGGCCCGCGGGGACGCAACGTGATCCTCGGGAAAAGCTATGGATCGCCCACCATCACCAAGGACGGCGTGACGGTCGCCAGGGAAATCGAGCTCAAGGATGCGCTCGAGAACATGGGCGCCCAGATGGTGAAGGAAGTGGCGAGCAAAACGTCGGACATCGCCGGAGACGGCACGACGACGGCCACCGTGCTGGCCCAGGCGATCTATCGGGAAGGCGCCAGGAACGTCACCGCCGGCGCGAGCCCGATGGGCATCAAGCGCGGCATCGACAAAGCGGTCGAGGCCATGACCCGCGAAATCGCGAAGATGTCCAAGCCCGTGAGCGGGCCGATGGTCGCGCAGGTCGGAACCATCTCCGCGAATCACGACGAGACCATCGGGCGGATCATCGCCGAAGCGATGGACAAAGTCGGGAAGGACGGCGTCATCACAGTCGAAGAAGCCAAGGGAATGGACACGTCCCTCGACATCGTCGAAGGGATGCAGTTCGATCGCGGCTATCTGTCACCGTATTTCGTGACGGACCCTGACCGGATGGAAGTCGTGCTCGAAAATCCCGTCATCCTGATCCACGAGAAGAAGCTGACCTCGATGAAGGATTTGTTGCCGGTGCTGGAACTGGTCGCGCGCGCCGCGCGGCCGCTGCTGATCATCGCGGAGGACATCGAGGGCGAGGCCCTCGCGACGCTGGTGGTCAACAAGCTGCGGGGGACCCTTCAGGTGGCCGCGGTCAAGGCGCCCGGCTACGGCGATCGCCGCAAGGCGATGCTCGAAGACATCGCGATTCTGACCAACGGCAAAGCGTTGACGGAAGACCTCGGCCTGAAGCTCGAGAACATGACGTTGATCGATCTCGGTCAGGCCAAGAAGATCACCATCGACAAGGACAACACCACCATCGTCGAGGGCGGCGGCACCTCCGAGGCCATCGCGGGCCGCGTGAAGCAGCTGCGGGCGCAAGTTGAAGACACGACGTCCGACTACGACCGCGAGAAGCTGCAGGAGCGGCTCGCCAAGCTGGTCGGAGGCGTGGCCATCGTCAAGGTCGGCGCCGCGACGGAAACTGAGATGAAAGAGAAGAAGGCGCGGGTCGAAGACGCCATGCACGCGACCAAGGCAGCCGTCGAAGAGGGCATCGTGCCGGGCGGCGGCGTCGCGCTCTTGCGGGCCGCGCTTGTTCTCAAGGACCTGCAACTCGCCGGCGACGAGCAGGTCGGCGTGAACATCATCACGCGCGCCGTCGAAGAGCCGATGCGCTGGATCGCGACGAATGCGGGCCACGAGGGCTCAATAGTGGTCCAGAAGGTCAAAACGATGAAGCACGATGAGGGCTTCAACGCGCAGACCGAGCAGTACGAGGACCTGGTCAAGGCCGGCGTCATCGATCCGGCCAAGGTGGTGCGTTCGGCGCTTCAGAACGCCGCGTCGATCGCGTCGCTGCTGCTCACAACGGAAGCCGTCATCTCGCAGATTCCCGAGGAGCACAAGAACGGTGCGGCTGCGGCTGCGGGCATGGGCGGCGGCATGTATTGATCCAGCCACAGTCGTGACCCGGTGTTCGCGGAGGGAGTGTGAGCGTACGCGGCTGGTTGATGAAGCTCAGAGCGAGGGCTGACGTGCGGCCGCTCCCGGCAGCCGCCACGGCAGCGCCGCCCTTGCGAGCGATGACCGGTAAGTATGTCCTGCTCTACGAATACCTGGAACACCGGCACGCAGATACCGTGGTACTGACGTTCGCGGAAATCGAGGACCTCCTCGGCTTCGCCCTTCCTGACCAGGCGCGGGGGCACCGGGAGTGGTGGACTGACGCCGCTGCTTCCATGGCCCAGGCTCCTCACTCTGATGCCTGGATACTCGCGCACAGAACAGCTGTGCCGAACCTGACGGCTCAGTCCGTCGTCTTCGACCGCGCTTCCTGACCGGGGTGTGCTCCTTTGCACACCTCGATAGCCTCCCTGCGTGCCATGCTTGGGGGGTAATGACCGGAAAACCTGGAAAGCGAACCAACGGCGCTGGCACTGCACGGGGCAACGGCACCGCCCCGGCGCGCTCCTTGTTTAACGCGCAAGCCTATCTCGAGTCCGCCGGTGTGGCGAAGACGATCGCTCGATACGGACGCGGTGAATCGATCTTCGCGCAGGGAGACCTCTGCGATCACGTGATGTATATCCAGTCGGGCGGCGTGAAGCTGTCCGTCCTGTCGAAGAACGGCCGAGAGGCCGTCGTCGCAATGCTGGGCCCAGGCGACTTCTTCGGCGAGGGATGCCTCGCCGGCCAGCCTCTGCGGATGGGAAGCGCCACCGCGATCACGCCGAGCGCCATTCTGCTCGTCGGCAAGCAGGCGATGGTCCGGCTGCTCCACAGGCAGCGCGCCATGTCCGACCGGTTCATCGCGCACATGCTCGCCCGCAACATCCGGATCGAAGAGGATCTGATCGATCAGCTGTTCAACTCGAGCGAGAAACGCCTGGCGCGTGCGCTACTGCTGCTCGCGCGCTACGGCAAGGTGGACAAGCCGGTTCGCGTCGTGCCGAAGATCTCGCAGGAAACGCTCGCTGAGATGATCGGGACCACGCGGTCGCGCGTGAACTTCTTCCTCAACAAGTTCAAGAAGCTCGGGTTCATCGAGTACGACGGCGACATCCCGCTCAAGATCAACAGTTCACTCCTCAGCGTCGTCCTGCACGACTGACCACGCACGAGAGCAGAGACGGGCTTTGGTCTCCTGGCCTCAGGCTTCAGGCTGCGTCGGCTCCGGGCCGATGCGGGCCGGCAGCCGTCATTGCCCAGAGCCTGACGCCTAGAGCCTGAAGCCCAGAGCCCAGAGCCCAGAGCCCAGAGCCTGCAAGCGTCCCTGGCTAGTTGCTCTCCCCCTCGTCGTGCACCTCCCTTTCGACACCCGAATGCGCAGCGAAAATGCATCGGCAACCAGCCGGTCTGTGATCGGAAGAATGATCGTGCTGGACAGGCCGCCAGCTGCAAAGTTGTCTGGCTGATGGCGACGCAGGGGACTGCTGGTGGAAGATCGGCATTGACCATGGCCCCACCAGGTTTGGACCTGCCGCTCGCGGCCGTATTGGCGATGTGGCTGACGGTTGCGCCGATAACGGTCCGGGCGCAGACAGAGGCGCCCACCACCGCCGCAGACAGTCTCGCGATGAAGCTCCAGAACCCCGTCGCCAACTTGATCAGCGTACCGATTGAGAACAACTGGGAGTTCAGCGAGGGCGCCACGCACGCGACGGACTACTACGGCAACTTGAAGCCGGTCATCCCGTTTCGGCTCGGGAGCGACTGGAACGTGATCACCCGAACTCTCCTGCCATTCAGCTATAGCGCGCTCGACAGGGGTTTGAGCAGGCGCGTCGGTGTCGGTGATGTCATCGCCACGGTTTATTTTTCACCCGATAAACCCGTTCACGGTTGGTTCTGGGGAATGGGTCCAGGGCTTATCGTT
>Ga0207701_10007103_pt1 | contig 11148 bp, 12 predicted proteins | sample KBSSwiSSwithPhiX_FD_184294 | JGI IMG/M metagenome (GOLD analysis project Ga0207701, IMG submission 184294) | Switchgrass rhizosphere bulk soil microbial communities from Kellogg Biological Station, Michigan, USA, with PhiX - S5 (SPAdes) (version 2) | ecosystem: Environmental > Terrestrial >...
GTTGTGATCGCCACCTCGGTGGTGGCGGATCGATTGCCCAGCTTCGGTCAGAGTGGCGCACCGGGCATGACGCGAATGTAAGCTCGGATCATTGGTACACTTCGGCGGGGGTCAGTGGCCGAGGCCCCCACCATTTGCTCGATGGCTGATTATGTTGTCAGGCGCTGGCTTCCATCGCGTCCTAAGGACGGGTCATTTGAGCCGTTCACGTCTGGGTCTGCGCCAAGAGGCCCGCTGCGTCGGCATTCACCTGGTAGCGTTTTGCACGGCTAATCCGTGACCATCCCTGCGACGGGGCCCGGCTGAACTCAGATACCGACCGGTCCAACTACGGGCTTGATCTTGCGGAACGGCTGGATGCTCCAGCGGGACAGCGATCGCCACGCCCATTCGAACGGGCCGTAATGGAACCGTTCGAGCCAGGGCTTTGACCAAAGCAGCATGATGGCCCAAAAAAGCGGCGCAACCAGCCATACCTGCCATCTAGTCAAGCTGGCATAAAGGCCAAGACCCCAACCGTCGAAAACGAAAGTCGCCAGGATCGACGTCCCGAGATAATTGGAAAAGGCGCAACGACCGGCTGCTGCGATCCGGTCCGTCAATTGACCGCGTTTCCGGGTCAGCAAGATGATCAGCGCCGCATAGCCAAGAGCCATAAACGCGGCGAACTCGCCGCCGACAAGGAACACCGACCCCTCAAGTGCGACACCGTCGAAGCGAGTGTGCACTGTGAACATGAGTATGGCTAAAAATCCCGCCAGGCCGGCTGGAATCGCCCAGGCCGCGAACCTCCGATAACGTCCGTCGCTCCACGATCCGGTTAGAAAGCCGGATTTGAACCCGGCCATTCCGATCAGCATCAGGCCGATCGTGGCCGGAAGGTCCAATGCCAGGTAGGTGAAATATGTATCCCACCGCCCAAACCGCCGTTCGAACATAGCCGACCATGGCCCAAGGTGGCGCATTTGATCCTTGGCGATACGAGCCGCGTCCGGATGATAGAAGCCCGCCATCCGGTTCCACGCATCGACCGCGGCTTTGCTCGCGCCTGGAGCATGAGCCGCCATTTGCACTTGGAGCGCTTCGGCAGATTGCCACGCGAAAAACAGGCTTTGGACAATAATAGCCGCAACGCCCAGAGTGATCAGCGTGCGCGGCGGCTGGCGGCGGAACAGAAATATGACCAAGCCTGCCAACGCATAATTAGTGAGGATGTCGCCGAACCAGATGAAGGTATAATGCACAAGGCCGAACGCGAAGAGCACGGCCATGCGCCTGGCATGGGTCCACCATGCGGACTGCCCCTTGGCCTGGGCCCGTTCGACGACCACCATCATCGAGGCACCGAACAAGATGGAAAACAGGCTGCGCATCTTGCCGTCGATCAGCAGCAGGTTGCCGCCCCATACTATGAGGCTTGCGCCGGTATGGCCGCCGAACGCGGTTGGGTTCAGATAGGCTGATCCAATCATCGCGAATGACATCACGTTGACAGAGAAAATACCCATGACGGCAACGCCACGGATGACATCCAGGCTCGCGATCCGCGTTGGCGGACTGGCATGGGCCTCAGTCACGCGCAAGCATCCCAATGGGACGCGAATTGACTGAACCCTCGCATTATTACTCCCCCTCACAAAGCGCTTCGAGCCACCGCCCGAGAGCGCCAACCTGATAGTAATTATTCGGGGAATTCCGGCCCGCGGTTACGTGCCGTTGGGTCAATGATGCCGGAGCGCCTTGCTTGGCTATTCAGCGATATCCGTGGTTCCGCAGCTCGTCAGGCAAGGCATGCTGGCTCTACGGTTCAAGCTCGTTCGAACTGCGAGACAATCGCTGCTTCACGAACGATAAAGTTCCAATGGCAAAAGCGAGCTTTAGGCCATCTCCGAGCAGAAATGGCCACAGGCCGATAGCGAGCGCGGTTTCCCATCCGTAAGTGGTCGCCAACCACCCGCATCCAATTGCCAGGATCGTGATCTCGGCAACGAGCAGTGTCATGACCCTGCCACCAACGGATTGGTCCCAGCCATGTTCTGCCAATGTGCCAGCCAAGACGACTGCCGCCAGGTAACCGACCAGGTAGCCCGCGGTCGGTCCGACGAAATACCCAAGCCCCAAGCCATTCGTGTGCCCGGCGAACACCGGAAATCCAATTGCGCCCTCCGCCAAATAGGTGAGCACGACGCCTGCACCCAATCTCCGGCCAAGCAACGGGCCCAGCAGGAGCACCACGTAGGTCTGCATGGTCATCGGCACCGGCCAGAATGGCACCTGCACCTTGGCAGATGCCCATAAAAGCGAACTTCCCAGTACGAGGGCCATCGCCTTCTGAAGTGTACGGCCGGGTTCGGCCTGCCGAGCGAGTTGAGGTGAGCGTGGGGCGAAGGTCATGTTCAACTTTCGGGTCTGAGAGAGGATTAGAAGCTAGCTTGGCGGGATTGCCCTGGGCTAATCAGGCTTATCCTTATGCGGCCGTGGCGAGGTTCTGCCCGGGTCTTCGCGCGTACAGCGTGACTATTTGTAAATTTTTCCGCGGACCCGAAACCTCCCAGGTCGATTGCCAGCTGAGATCATCAAGAGCAAGAAATCGGCCTTCGTAGAGGTCAGGGCCGCAGACATGCGACACCGCAGTCCAACCCTCCGACAGATCGAGAGAATAAAACGGCCGTCCGTCGCGAAAGCGCACGGACGCTTGAGCGACGCCTTCAGCAAACTCTAGATTGAAGCCTTGTTCGGCTTCTCCTTCATAGTCACCAAAGCTCAATGCCCCGCGCTCACTATACCTCAGTGAATTGATACTCTCGGCGAATTGTGCGTGGCCTACCATAGTGCCGCGAAGCGATCTGTTTCGGTCCAGAAACACGCGATCGATCCGCCAGCATCCAGAGAGATAAGCTCTCAGATCTGGAACTCGAATTCTCTCTAGTTGCCGTTCATCGGTCACTACAATCACCCACCGGTCAGGTCATTCGGACGAATTCTGTTCGATCATTGGTCGAGGTGACTGCGTCATTCTACGAGAATTTCACCTTTCATCCCCAACTTGGAATGCAAGGCGCGTGTGCATTCCAGGCGATATCGCCCGGCAGCCGGTGTGAGCACAATTGCGACCGTCGAAAGGGCAGGCACAAGGACCGATCCGTCGTTTACCGTCGCCGCAGACAGCGGGTCGATCTGTGCAGCTCGAAAGAATTCCGGCGCAGTGAAATTGTGCGTCGTGCGTCCAAGATTCCGAATAACCAATACGCTTCGAGCGCCTGATTTAAGGCGGATGTCGGAGGGTGCGAATTCGAAATTCGACACCGCGACCAGAATGGTAGGAGCAGGATCGCTTGGTGAGGCTGCCGAGACCTGCGATCCCAGCAATAAAGCCAAGGCCATGAAGATGGGTTTACGCATGCTCACCTGGCATCTGAAGATTGGGACAGGATGTGATCCACAAGTGCGCCCAGCGCCGATTTGATAGCAGTGGAAATCCCTTGGTCGGCCGTCAAGCTGTGGGCAGAAGTCCCCGCTCCGTTCAAACCGAGATTAATGCAGGAAGCGGCGACAACATCAACTCCAAGTGTGTCGAGGATGGACGCCAGGGATTTCTGGCCGGCGGCACCACGATTTGACGCGGCGACTATAGCCACTGGCTTCCGATAGATTGCTGTCGACCCCGCAAGCCAATCCAGGCTGTTCTTGAAGGCGCCGGGTACTCCGCCAGCATATTCAGGCATGCCGATGACGACCCCATCCACCGACTGGACGAGGTCGCGCCAATCGGCCGCGGCTCGAGGCATGCATCCCGGTTCGTCAAGGTCCGGATTGAAATGAGGGGCAACAGACCCGTCTGCAATCGACAGGCGCGCAATCGGGGGAGGAGCAAGCAGACGCGCCGCTTCAAGGACAGCGCGATTGATGGAGTTCGCCCTCAAACTACCGCACAAGCCAAGAATGTGTAGTTGCCGACTGCCTGTGGCCATCAGCCCATTCCTTACAATGTGGTCGTGATCCGGATCAGCCAGTCCGGCGCATGAGTGAGGAACGCGGCTTCGATCGAGCGATCAACTCCGGTTAGAATTGCAATTCCAACCGCAAGCAGGACCGAGCCCAGGATCGTCTTCCCGCTTTTTGCCGTTCCAGAAAGCGTTCCTCGAACCCGATTGAATAGTGACCGCCCCAGAAAGGCGATTGCGAGCAGCGCCGCGGCGATACCGGTACCGAACGCCGCCATGGTCAACGCGACGGATCCAAGATCGCGCCCTTGCGCTGCGAGGGCGATCGCGGCGCCGAGAGTGGGACCAACGCACGGACTCCAGACGACGCCGAGCAACGCTCCAATTCCGAATTGTCCGTGGAGGCCGGAGCCCTCGATAGCCAGCTGGCGGTCACCGGCCCAGGCAACAAGCGGCGCGGCGCGAACGGCGACCTGGTCCTGTAGCGCAGGGTGCGCGAGATAGGCACCGGCCACTATCAGGATGGCGGCGCCGACTTTGCGCACTTGTTCGGCCGTCACTCCGAGTTTGGTTCCGAAAACGGCGAGCACGAACCCGACCAATGTAAAGCTGATGATCAAGCCCAGGGCCAGCGCTACTGGCCCGAGGCGGTGTTTCTGGGCCGCGGACCCGAGAACAACCGGGACGAGCGGCAGCACGCATGGCGACAGGATGGTTAGCGACCCGGCTCCAAATGCTAGGATCGGGCTCAGCAGCGGGGTCGCCATCGACTAACGCAGGGTCGAGGCGAGCAGCGCCTCGATCTTATCGGGATCCGTTTCGTACGCCAGTCGCGAGGTCTCGCGCCGGCCATGAAAACCAATGATCGTCGATTGGGCGCTGGCACCGAATTTCTGCCACAGCTGCTTTTGAGAATCGAAGTCGATTGTTAGCACGGAGACATTCTTGAACCGCGGTGTCGCCAGGAGTTTTTTGATGGTTGCTTCCTGCGATTTGCAGATTGGGCACCATGCGGCGTGCACGAAGACGATGGTTGGCGACTGCTGCTTTTGAATCGCTGCGAATGCCGAAGGCTCGAAGCTGCGGAAGTCACTGGCCTCGGCGTCTGCTGAGGCCGTCATCGCCAGCGCCGCTAAGATAAGATGGGTAACTCGCATCGCTTTGCCTTTGAAAAGAGGGCACGCCGCCAGCGCCGAAGGGAGCGCTGGCGGCGCGGCGACGTCTCTTTCGAGATGGGGCGTGTCGCTTCCACAAGTTCGCCAAGGATCGACCAAGGGTTACAGGGAATTTTTCATCGTCGGCTGCGAACCTGCAGATGCCATCAATGAGACGATTGCGGTTTTGCGGACGGGACTATCATGTGTGAAGTAATCATTCCGTCGCGTCGAACGAACTACATCAGGATTTTCCGGGGAATTTGGTGTGCTGATGAAGCTTCTGCCTAATCGTTGCCTGGCGCTTTATCGCCGATGGACTTCGCGCACCGACGAGGCGTGTCCAACCGAGGCCGCTGGGGGCAAGAATTATTCCGGAGCAGGTGGCGATGAGATTCAGTGCGCCCCATTTTTGGGAGATCACCGCCTTTTATTGCCATTACTCAAACTCGCCGACGATTCAGAAACCCAGATCCGGTCTTACTGGCGCAGTGGTGAATTCCTGGTCGCATCCCGAAAAGGCCAACTCCTTGCACAAGCGCTCATTGTGAGGCGCGAGGAGCCTGAGACATTTGAGCTCAAGAGCATTGCGGTTGCCGAAGGCAGCCAGGGCTTGGGAATTGGCGGGCGGCTCCTGAATGCAGTCATTGATTATGCTCTCACTCAAAACGCCACGGCACTCACTGTTTCTACATCGGTCGCCGATCATGAAGCGCTTGGCTTCTATCTTCGTCATGGATTCCGGGCGTCGGCGATTCTGCGAGATGCGTTCACGGTAGACCGCGGTTATCCGGCGTACACGGACCGGCAATTGCCGCTGAACGACGCCATCGAGTTGGAACTCGCGCTGAGTCGCAACTCCGAACTGGTTTGAACGAACGCTACAACTTGCTCGATATGCCGAACAGACTGGTCAATGAGCCTGACCTCGCGGACGAAAGGACTGCTACCTAGGACTAGGCGGCTCGAATGCCTGCAAGTTGCAGAAGACCCTCAGCTCCGTTTGAGACAAGGCGTGGCGCTGCATGCGCCGGCTCCGCTGCAAGTCCCTGGCGATTTATCCACACAGTGGGAAAGCCGAACCATGTCGCGCCGGAAGCGTCCCAGCCCGCGGAGGCCGCAAATCCTATCTTGTCTTTGCTAACACCTAACGCCTGCACCGCTTCGGCATAAGCCTTGGGGCTGGGTTTATACTGTTGAACTCTGTCCGTGCTCAGGACACTCTCGAACTGGCCGTTGATTCCGTTGGCGCGAAGGCTCGCCGCCAGCGACCGCCCCGAGAGGTTGGAGAGCACTGCCAGCCGGATACCATGACCCCGCAATGTCTGCAGTGCCCCGGGGATGTCGGGCCAAACCTTCAGGTTTGCGTATCCTGCGACAATCCGGTCGATGTCCATGGCGGCCGGCTTCGACCCAAGACTTTGGGCAGCCGATTTGAAGGCATCCGCAGCGAGTCTCTCGAACGGAACGTATCTCCCTGCGCTCGTGTAATACCAGGTGTAGGCGAACAGTTTCGACGATGCTGCAGCGACCATTGCACTCGCCATATCGCCCACAACCTCGCGGGCGCGCGCCACAATCGCGTCTGTGTTGAATAGAACGAAAGCGTCGAACGCGATCGCGCGAATTGGTGTTGCGGCCCGAGCGAGAAGCGGACCGCTTGCAGTCGCAGCAGCGATCAGTGCCATCAGCTCTCTGCGCGACGCTTCCGGCCCCATTGCTCAGCCAAACGTAAACGAGAAAGCGTCGACGCTGGGATCAAGGAATTCGATCGTGAACGTCCTGTCCTCAATCGGGCCGCTCTGGCGGATGAGTTGGTAGAGTCGTTGGCCAGTAACGACGCCAGTCCCATCAGGAAGCGTGTCAACGCCTGCGTTACGCCCGGGTGCCTTGCCGTCGATCAAGAGGCGGAACCGGATCGGCTTTGCAGTCGTGGAGCCGAGTACCAGATGGAGATCGCGCGCGTGGAAGCGGAAATTGATTTTCGCGCCGGCGGAAAGTGAGCGAGCACTCTGACGCTGGTCCCGCCATGCGCCTTCGAAGGACCATTGGTTGAGTTTCAGCGTCGCCGCTTTGTAGGTCCTTGTTTGGTCGCGCAGAAGCCCTCCGGGCGAAGCAAAGCGATCAGCTCGGGCGTATCCGATGTAGGTTTCCGGCGATTTCCTTTCGGCACGGTTGCCCGCAGCTCCGAGGCCTGTCGCATCCGCCTTGCTTCCTGAAACTCCCGGCGAACGGCCGGCTTCCGAGAGCAACTGCCGGATCACGCGTTCGGAAGTATCATATTCACCCTCGCCGAAATGGTGGAATCTTACCCGTCCTTCGGCGTCGATGAAATAATGTGCGGGCCAATAATTGTTATGGAGGGCTCGCCACAGCTTCCAGTCGTTGTCCATCACGACGGGGTAACGGATACCAAGATCCTTCACGGCCTTCGCGACGTTTGCGGAGTCGCGCTCGAAAGCGAACTCGGGCGCGTGCACGCCGATCACGACCAGGCCATCCTTGCGGTAGCGCTCGTCCCAGGCCTTTACGTAGGGAATGGAGCGGAGGCAGTTGATGCAGCTGTATGTCCAGAAATCGATCAGTACGACCCTACCGCGAAGGTCGCCTGTCACGAGCGGTTGGCTGTTAAACCAGGGACCGATGCCAAGTGATTTAATCTCAGGAAGTGTTCCTTCGCTCGGCAATGCAAGCTGACCCATTTGGCTTGTGCGCGGTCCGGTCTCGTTCATTGCGGGGGCGACGCCTAGCGATTGCGCAAGCGCCGATTCCAACCCCGTAGTTTGCGCGCTCGACAACTTGGCCAGCACGCGTGTGTCGAGGCCAAGAGAAATTGCTGCAACCCCGGCCAGGACGAGCGCGCCGAGGGCTTGGCGAATTCGCTCGCTGGCCCCAAGCGACTTCTTCATTCGGGCGAAGACCTTGCCACCAACGAGCAAAGCGAGCGCCAGCGACGTGGCGGCGCCCAACGCATAGGCAAGTAGCAACAATGTCGTTCCCGCGCTTGCGCCGTTAAGCGCTGCAGCCGTGAAAATGATGCCGAGGATCGGTCCGGCACACGGCGCCCACAAAAGCCCCGTCGCGACACCCAGCACCACTGACGACCAGATGCTTTCCTGTTCGCCCGGCTTTCGTTCGGACATGCGTGAACCGAGCGCGACCAGCGGGCGGGTCACCCTGTCTGACACACTCGGAAAAAGGAGGGCGATGCCGAATAGCGCGAGCAAAGCGAGCGCGGCCCATCGTCCGATCGAATTGGCACGCACGGCCCAACCGCCGCCAAAAGCGGCAAGCGTAGCCACAATTGCGAAGGTGGCAGCCATGCCGGCCAGCATCGGCAGAGTACTGCGAACGAAGCTGCGGTCTGCCCGGGCGAAAACGAAGGGGAGGACCGGCAGAATGCACGGGCTCAAGATGGTAAGGGCGCCGCCCAGGTAGGCGAGCAGATAGAATACCATCAGCCAAGCGCCCGGTCAGGAATGAACTTCATGGCAAGGCCGTTCATGCAATATCGCAGGCCGGTTGGCCGGGGTCCATCCGGGAATACGTGTCCAAGGTGACCGCCGCAGCGGGTACAGAGCACTTCTGTCCGCTCCATACCCAGGCTCAGGTCAGTTTTGGTCGAAACCGACCTCGGCAACGGCCGATAGAAACTTGGCCAGCCTGTGCCGCTGTCGAATTTTGTCGAAGATGAGAAAAGCGGCAGCGCGCAGCCCGCGCATGCGAATGTCCCACGCCCATGCTCGTCATTGAGGGGGCTGGAATAGGGGCGCTCGGTTCCAGCCTGGCGCAGGATCCGGAATCGTTCTGGGCCAAGCTCTCGAAGCCATTCGGCGGGCGTTTTATCGACCCGGGCTGCCGAAGAGGCGGCCTCCGGTCTTCCAAGCCACATGAGTCCGGCCAGCCCGACTGGGATCGAGGCAAGAAGTTGTCGCCGTGATTGGTGAATGGTCATACGGGTTTAATCCTGGAAGTTCTCCCCGCTATTCGATTCCACGGTCGATTTGGTCACATTGGGCTGAAGCGGCCCCGGTGCGGCGGTCACGATGCCAACGACAGTCGCATGATCATTTCTTGATGACCCGGGGGCCGTCCTTCGATCACCGCTACCGTTTCAAAGCCGAACTTTTTGTAGAATTCAGGGGCCTGAAACGAATAGGTCGCGAGGTAGACATGCGAACAATTGCGCGCTCGCGCTTCGGCGACCACCCGGTTGAGGAGCTCGGTGCCTAATCCCGATCGCCGAAACGGCTCTTCGATCCAGACTTGACGGAGCTCGCAAAAGCCCGCCCACGTGAAGCCCGCGACACCGCCGACGATTTCCCCATCAAGCTTCAGCTCGAATCCAATGGATGCAGCGTCGTGAAAGCCCGTTCGGCTCGCGTTGAACTCGGTGAACTTCTCCTCGAGGGCATTCACCTCTGCTAAGGGCATGTCATGCCGTTCAATGATTTGCGGCCGTCGCTCGGCCATGCGGCGGTTCATGATCGTCCACTCGTCCTTTCTGCATTCGATACCGCGGACATTGCGCCTATCCGCCGTGGTTGCCGCCAAGGCTTTGTTTCAAGGCTAAGCCAAAATTAAGGTGGCGATTGCGCTCCCGGAACTCGTTTATCTCAGTCAGGGGTTGAGCCCGATTGGGTAAGAACAGGCGCCGATTCCTTTCGAAGGTATGGAAGGCATTGTCGACGTCAAACGTGATGGAAGTGCCATTTCGCGGACGATATTCAACGAAGGCGGCACCATAGACACCTACGTTGAACTCGCTGTCGAATTCGTCCGTCCGGAAGTAAGTGATTTTGTCGTGATCGTAGACATTGAAGCCGTAGGAGAACTTCCCGGAATCACGCCGGACATCGACCGTCCAGCTCCAGTCCGGAAAGTCACCGGAGAAGTTTCGGCTCTGGCCGCTGATCGGATCGTCAACGCGCGTTCTCTGCAATTGACCGTCGAATTTCACTCGAACGCCGGTCAACCCAAGCCTTGTCAACGGCGCGTCGAGAGTGATTTTGGCAAAGCTGCGCCGGCCGTCGCCGATATTGCCGGGAGCGTCGAACCCGTTGCCATCATCGTCAAAGACCAGGATGTGATCCTGCAAGTCGCTAATCAGGTCATAACCGACCTCTAACTTCGCGAGTCCATCACCAAGGAGAGGGCGCTCGATCGTCCCGCGAAATTGCCAGGATTGCTGTGGTACGAGATCGGGGTTGCCGGCGTTCACCCGATCCGACCCCAGTTCCGCGGAACTTATGAAATCATAGAAATCGAGCTGAGCGACGACGCGGCGTACCGAAAGCTGTCCATGCCAACCGGACTTCCTTTTCCAGTCGAGAGTCAGGCTTGGTTTCCAGAAACTGAGCGTTCGATCCGCTTGGGCATCGCCGGTAACTTTTAGGTTGGAATACTCATAGTTGAGGCCGGCATCGAAACGCAGTGATGAGGTCAGCGCCCGCCCGGCACGCGCGAATACCTCTCCACGCTTCTCATTAACCTTGGCCTGATCGACAGGTAGGTCGATGTGGACTTGATCTCCGCCCTCCAGGATCTCGAACAGCTGCACCTGGTGGTCGAGAGTGTTCAGCGCACCCTCGACACCTGTCTCAACCGAGAAGCCGCCAAGATTGGCCCTGGTCCAATTGAGCTTGAGGATGGTTTCATTGCGCTTTGCGTCCTGAAGCTGCAGCGAACCGCCCAATACCTGTTCGCCGCCCTCGCTCCGGAAGCGGTAGCGTTCCAGCCAGTCGCGCTTCCGCCTTGTTGTCAGCCCAACGAGCTTAACCGCGCCGCCAGCGAGCGGGCGGGTGACGTCGCCGCCCAGCTCGAACAACGGATTCTTGAAATCCTGGACGAAGTCGTCGTCCCGTTCGCTGTCTCCCGCAGGTGTCACGTGATTTTGCTGCGAAAGGTGGAATTTGCCGGGCGACCATCGCGCGTTGAGCCGGAATGCCTTGTCGCGGGCGTGTTCGAGCGCCCAACTGCCTGACAGATAGGGGTTCAGGTCATGGAGAAGGGTGACTTTGCGCCTAAGCTCGATCAGGGTTCCGTCCGCC
>Ga0207701_10007104_pt1 | contig 11146 bp, 17 predicted proteins | sample KBSSwiSSwithPhiX_FD_184294 | JGI IMG/M metagenome (GOLD analysis project Ga0207701, IMG submission 184294) | Switchgrass rhizosphere bulk soil microbial communities from Kellogg Biological Station, Michigan, USA, with PhiX - S5 (SPAdes) (version 2) | ecosystem: Environmental > Terrestrial >...
TGCCCACCCACTGGATCTGATCGACCTGCCGAAATGAGCAATCGACCTCGCTGCCGGCGAACGGCTCGACCGGCAGCAGTTGGGGCGAGGGTTCGGTTACAGCGTACATATCACGGCTTGAGTGCTAGGCACTGCAGATCACCACGCGGCAGGGTGTCCAAATGCAGCACCTCCATCCCGTCGAGCCAACCGCGCAGATCGTCCGGCGGCACGTTGCGATACCACTCGCCCGCCCGCACGGCGTAGCCATCAACCGCGCTGTGTGGGGCCCGCGGGTCCGTCGCGCAGGTCACGAGGAGCACGCCGCCGGGCGCGAGCATGCGGATGGCATTGCGCACGATCTGGTCGGCCCGCGGGGAATGCTCGAGGACCTCGCAGCAGACGACCATGTCGGGTGGCTCCGGCGGGATGTACTCGGCCGCGTCGGCGACCACATCGACACTGTGGCCTGGCACGAGATCGACACTGCAGTACCGCGTTTGGTTAAACAGATTGCGCACCGAGCCGTTGAAATCCAGGCCACCGAGCTCGACGACGTCGTGTGGTGCCGGTAGCCCAGCCAACACGCCGCGCACAAACGCATACGCCTCGGGATGCATCAAGCCGTCACCTTCCACCAGCAGTGCTCGGGACCCGGTCGCGAAATGCTGACGACCTCGTCGCACCAGCCGATGTCGCCGCCGACGAGCTGATACGCCTGCTGCGCCGCGTCGAAATCGCCTTCGTAGCGCATGCCCCAGTGCACCTCGTGGGCAATCGCTCGCGGGAACACCAGGCAGTCGGCGTCGATGTTGCCGAGCCGCAGCTCGGGCTCACGCCAGATCGTCTCGCGCCAGTAGGACAGGAAGCGAAAGAACAGCGGCCGAGCGCGTGGTTGGACATCGATGGCGCACTCGATCTCCGCGAGCGCATCCTCAGCGGCAATGTTGTCGTCCTGGGTGAACCAGACGTAGGGCGCGGTGGCGAGCTGCGCACCATAGGTGCGTTGGGGTTGGCCGACGCAGTGCCGGCCCGCGTCGTGCTCTAACCACCGATAGCCCTGGTGCTCCACATCACCGCGGGCGCGCTCGAGGTCAGCGGTCAGGCCGCCGAAGGTGTCGGCCACGACGAGGACCTCGACGCCTTCCGCTTCAGGTTGGGCGCGGATCGACTCGAGGGTGAGGCAGAGAGTCGACCGCCCCACCGTCGGAATCACGACACTGAGCCAGGGCGTCACGTGAACACTTCCACCCGCACCGAGGCGCCGAGGGCAGTAATACCGGCGATGTCCACCCGCCCGTAGGCACCGCCGCCGGTGACTCGCGCTTGCACGCTCATGCCGAGTGACGGGTCGCCCTCGATGACGCACTTGATGGAGCGGCTCCCGCTCGGCGACAGGTAATCGTTGAGCTCGGTTTGAGCCCGGCCGAAGCGCGGCTCGATGCCGACCAGGACCCACACGTCAAAGTGCCAGATGGTGGTCGACGGATACATAGCGTCGTCGTAGGTCCAGTCAACGAGGCGCGGGTAGGCGCAGGGGAAGTTGGGCTTGTCCGGCTCGACGGCGTACGTGCGCAGGTCAGCGATCGTCGCCAGCCGGCGCTCGAGCCCGTTGGTGATGTCCTGGATGGTCGGCTCGGTCTCGACGGTCATGCGATGCGCTGTCCCGCGAGGTAGGTCGTCACCTGCGCGCCAACCCTGGCGAACGCCTGGGTGATACGGACCTGATTCCGGGTGTACGCCGGCCGCATAAACGGTTGCGGGGGCGTGCCGCGACGTTGAATCGACCGGGCCAGGACGAAGGCGCGGCCGCGGAGCTGCCGCTGGGTGCCCGGTCCCCAATGTCGGCGAACCCAGCCGATGAGGGCATCGACCGGCGGCATGCGTCCACCCGCGCGGCGGCCGAACTCGACGACCATCCCGTAGCGCACATTGGGGCCCACGCTGCCCGTAAGGGTGGGATAGGTGCCATCGATGCGGTGGTTGATGGAGCCCGCGAGCCGGCGCGTGTCCTGGGCGACGTTCCGTCGCGCGTCACCTTCGATCAGCAACAAGCTGGCCGTCATCGCCCGCCGCAATGACGCTTCCGTGACTTGCGGTGTGCGGAGTAAACGATTCTCGAACTCGCGCCACTCGGGCCCGAACTGGATGCTCATACCAGGACCCAGGCCGTGCCGGAGGCCGACGCCCCGGTCGACGAGACGAACGGACTGAGCAGGGCCGCTACGTCGGGATCGCTGGTGGCGATGCTGCCGAGCTCGCCCGTCTGCGGACTCTCCCACATACTGAACGGTGCGCTGGGGCGATGGAAGTAGCGATTGGCGAGCAGAATTGTCGCCTGCTGGACGCCCGCGGGCGTGGTCCCGTAACCCCAGTGGGCCGTCACCCGCGCCTGCTGCCCGACGATAAACCACGTCGGCGCGTTCGCCTTGAGACGGATCTCGGTGTAGCCACCGATGGTGCCGGGATATCCGACACCGAACGGCAGCAGGTCGTAGTCCGTCGCCTCGAGGGTGGCGCTGAACGAGCTGTCGCCGAGCGTGTCGACCTCGAGCAGCGTCACATCCGAGAGGTCCGGCACCGTCAGGCGGTCCGGCTCGTAGGGCAGAAAGAGACGCGCGCTGACAGACGGGTCGACGCTGGAAAACGTGCGACCGCAGTAATGGTCGATCCAGTCCGAGGCCGCGTCGAGCGCACGCTGCAGATCGGTGTCGTCGACGGGGTCGGCGATGTCGATGGCTTGCTTGAACTCGGCCAGGGTGACGTAGCTCACGCCTTGACCTCGAGCGGAACGGCCGTAAGGCCGCGGGGCTTGGTCCGCACAAGGTGGCCTTCGATGCGTTGCGGCATGGTTTCAAAGCGGAAGTAGGCGAAGGGGGCGAGCTGCACGACGCTCCCGTCCCGGAACACGATGCGAGCGCCAGCCCGCCCTGCCCGGTAGCGCACGTGCAGCTCGACGCCCATCAGCGCGCCGGCTCAGGCGCGGGTTCAGGCTCCGGGTCCGGCTTCGGCACTTCGTCGTCGTCCGGTTCAGGCTGTGGCGGCTTGGGATCTTCGTACATCGTCAGACTCCGGTGATCTTCGCGAACGCCGAGGGCCGCCACACCACGAAGGCGGCGCGGAGCTCGGCCAGGATGGTTTGCATGTTCCTGATGAACTGGTCGTTGATCAGCCCGACACGGACAACGGCCTGCTCGCGATCGAACAGCGTGGCGCCCATCGCGAAGTCACCGACCAGCGCCGTGTTCTCGGTGATGGCTTCGGATTCGACGACCGGCAAGCCCCACAGGGTGGTCGCGCCGACCATGCTGGGCGGCCCCATCAGGTAGCCGCCGAGGGTGCCCGTGGCGCTGTTCTCACGCGCCAGCCGGACGGCTTCCCAGTCGTTCGGGTGCATCACGATCGCCGTCGGGCGGGCCTTGCCCGTCACCCGCACCATGGTCCGCGCGCGGAAGACCGCATCGGGGACGCTGTCCGAGCCGAGGCCGCGGATGTTGATGCCCGAGGTGTTGAGAATGCCCGTGAAGTTCTCGCCCGTGCCATCGCCCGTCAGCACCTGGTTCTCGAGCGCGAGGGTCAGGCCGAGGAGCAGGCGGCTGTTGATGATGCCGCGGATCTGCGGCGCATCGGCGAGGGTTTTATTGGTGACAGGAATCCAGTGCGCGAGGGTCCGGACAGGCGCGGTGCGAGACTCATACGTGAGCACCGACTCGGGCTTAGTGCCCGTGGTGCCTGTGGTCGCCGTCGCCTCGGCCACCATCGCGGCATTGTTCGTAAATGCCGTCTCGAGGATGTACTCGATCGTGTCGGACGCGGTCTCGATGCGCGGCAGCAGGTCGAGCACGTTGATCTCGCGCTGCAGGATCGAGAGCACGCCCGGCTGCACGTCGTTCGCGACCAGCGCACCGGCGACACCTGTGCCCGAGTAGACCAGGGCCTTCTGCTGCAGGGCCTTCTGCCACGACACCAGGCTGGTGCCGTTGCTCAGAATGACGCTGAACTCGTTGCGGTTGAGCGCCGAATCAAAGCGACCGGACTTCCGCAACTGGACGTATTCCGCGGACCGGACGAACTGATCGCCAGGGCTCAGCTGTTGCCCCGCCGACGGATCGCCGGTCGGCTGGTGATGCCCATTGCTCGGCCGCGAGTACAGCTCGAGCCCTTCGCGGACACGGTTCTTACGCTGCTGGGCCTCGTCGAGCTTGGCCTCCCACTCGCGCAGGTGCTCGACCGTCATCAGGTGCCGCTTGACCTGGTGCTCGTCCTCGGGATCGGTGATGACGCCTTCGTAGCGGCGCTCGATCTCCTCGGCCTTGTCGAACTGGTCTTTGATGTTCGCTTTCACCTCTGGCAGGACCATGTTGGTGACCTGCTCCTTGGTGAAGATCGGTTCCATTTTGTAGGCGGTTTCGGCCATCAGATCTCCAACAAACCGGCGCGCTGCAACTCTTTGCGCACCAGCGCGAGTCTCATCGTCGTAATACTCGGGCCAGGCGTTAGCGGCGCCGGCACTAGCTGCGCGGCTTTGACCGCGGTGATGCGAGCCTCCTCGTTCATTGGGATGCTGACCAGGGAAATCTCGAGCAGATCGACCGACTTGAGTTGGCGAATGCCCGACTTTTCGTCAAAGTCCTGCTCCTCGGGGATGTAGCCGATCGACATCGAGTCGAGGGCGCCATCCTTCAGCAGCTCGTAGGCGTCGTGGCCGCGGGCAGTGCGGCTGATCTTGAACTCGCCGAACAGGCCGTGGCCGTCCTCGCGCAGGCTCAGGACACGGCCGATGGGCTCGCTCGTGTCGTGCTGCCAGAGGAACTTGGGGCTGCGGTGGGCAAGGGTGTTGGCAAACGCCCCGTGGAGCACGACGTCGCCACCCTGGTCGAGGTTGCCGAACGTCGAGGCGTAGCCCGAGAAGGACCAGCCATCGTCAGCGCGCGCCTTGATCTCGAACGCGACCGACTTGTACGCGATGCCGGAGGGCATAGGCGACGCCTCGTGCCCACTGGTCGCTCAAGGCGTCTCGGGGGCGCTAGGCGCTCAAGGCGCTCGACAACACCGCGCTAGCGCGTAGTTTGAACGTTCGTTACTTTGGTTGCAACCGGCACGGTGCGGACACGCCGGCAACTGTCGCAGGCGATCTGCACATAGCCGGCCTTGGCGTCCGACTTGAACAGCAGCCGGCCGCATTGCGGGCAGCGGTAGTCCTTCAGCTCGCGAGGGCTAGTCGTCGTCGGCTCCTGAACGATTCGATGATGGCTGACCAGGCTTTGGGCCACTCGAGGACAGTCTGATCGAGGCTATGGTCGGTTGCCACGCGCCGGCGCTGGGCGCGCCACAGGCGTTTGCGCAGGTCGGCGTCCTGGATGAGGCGGGTGAGGGCGGCTTCCCATTCGGCCGCGGTCTCGGCGATTAGGGCGTCCTCCCCGTCCGTGGCGACCTGGCCGTAGAGCGTTGGCGATACGACCGAGACGGCGCCGCACAAGGCGAACTCCCACAGCTTGATGGGTGTCTTGCACCGATTGAAGTGCACATCCGCCACACTGGCGCAGCCAATGTCGATGTTGCGCATGCCGCACGGATAATCGGCGATGGGCATCCACGGCAAGTGGACCAGCTGCGCGGGCGGCACGGCGTTGAGGAGGACGTCGGCCATAAAGCCTTGCACGACAAACCGCACGTCGGGAAAGCGTTTGGCGACGTTGTGCCAGGCCGCGGCGATGGGCTCGAGGTCCTCGAGGTAGCGCGCCCCGCCGGCCCAACCGATGGTCAACGGCGGCACCCAACGGGGTATCTGGCGCACCGTTTGCCGGAACCAGCGCACATCAATCCCGTTCGGTACGACATGCACCGGCGCATCGACGTACTGCTCGATGACGGCAGCCAACTGGGGCGTACTGGTCGTGATGCCGTCGCACAGGCGGATGGCACTGATGCGATCGCGGCGCGCCCGCTCGAGGTCCTCGACGCTCTTATCGGGTTGGACTGTCGCCTGCTGACGGGCGACACTCTGCGGGGTGAGCAGGTCGTCGTCGAGGTCGTACATCACCGCCAGGCCGGCGTTGTGCAGGCTCGTGATCCAGCGGCGCGCAATGGTCTGATCCGTCCACGAGAACCGCGGCAGGCTGATGGCCTCGAGCCGCGTGGCGGCCAGGTAGGGCCATTCGGGCGCCATCATCTCGGGATCGTCCTTGTTGCGGAACCAGGCGCCATAGCCGCGGCGCTGGAGCTCGGCGTAGGGCTGGAAGACCCGCCACAGGGTGCAGCCGTCCTCCTCCGGCGTCAGGCACAAGACCCGCGGTCCGTTCACCGCCGGCGACGCCCGCGATGGCTCATAGCGTTGCTGATCTTGGCCGCGCGGGTCTTGCTCATCCCGCGGCGCTTGAGCGCTTCGTACACCTTCGGGCGTTTGATGCTCGCGTACTTCTTGCCCGGCATCAGATGATCCCCTCCCGCAGGATCGGCACGATGGTCATGGTGCAGTTCGGGTGGAGTAGTTGCGGCCGTTCGCTGAGCGGCACTATCCGTCCGTCGCGGGCCGAGCATGCGGCGTCATAGTCGCCGTCGATGATCTGCACCATGTCGACCATGCCCGAGGCGGTGTAGCGGTTCAAACTGGCTTCGTTCTGGGCGTGCTGCAGTTCGGTGCGAGCGATGGTGTCGGCGCGGCCTTTCCACGTCTCCTGATAGAGCCCATCGATACCGCGGTAGCCGATGTCCGGGCGGCCGTGGGCGATTTCCCAGGTCGACAGGCCGAGCGATTGCCCGACGCGCAGCTGCTCGACGATCGCCTGACGCGTGGTCTCGTCGATGCCCACGACCTGACGTGCCGCTTCGACCAGGATCTGGTTTGCGGCCGCGTCAGTCACGGTGAAGCGCTCAGGGTCGAGGCCGTACAGTCGGACAAGGGCGGCGTGGACGGCGTTCAACATCGCCAGGTAACGGGCCTCGAGGATGGCCACGAGCCGCTCGCGCTCGTCGTCGCCGTCGTACACCTCGGTAATGTCGGGCACGCTAGCTCACGAGCTTGGAATTGACCCGCTTCCGCTGCCCGTCGAGGTACGCCTCGAGGTCGGCCGTGGTGCCCGGCTCGGCAAGATCGACGAGCGCCTGCAACACCGCGGGCAACTTGCGCAGCGTCCGCGGACTGGGAACTCGAGTGGGCCGCTGCTTCCGCCCCGCGGGTAACGCCGGCTGGTCTTCCTCGTCGTCCGCGGGCAACCCTGGCTGGACCTGGCCGGGGAGTAATGCGTCATCATCCATGTCGGGTGGCAGGCCGACGTCGGTGCGGGCTTCGTTCGGCCGCACCCAGCCCGTCTTGACTGCGGTATCCAGACGCTTCCACTTGGCATCCTCGTCCTCCTGGAAGGCCCGCAGATCGGTCACATCGAACTGGACGAAGGTGCGCTGATCGCTCGTAAATTCAGGCTTGAGCTGCATGTTCAGCGTCGCCTGGTCGAAGCTGTAAAGCGGCATCAGCGTCATCTCGGCGAACATCTCGCGCGCCTCGCGGAAGTTCGCATACGTCGAGCGGTCGAGACCGGCGCCCAGGCCGGCGATGATGGCCGGCACGCGCAGCACCGCGGCGATGCGCTCCTCGGGAATGCGGTGCAGCGTTTTCATGTCCATGTCGGTCGGGCTGAAACCGTAGGGGTTGGCCTTCGCGCCGCCCATCAGCACGCCCGTCCGGCCGCGGTTGGGCCCGGCGAAGCGTTCCTCGAACCGGGCCTTGAGATCCTCGGCCTGCTCGATGCTGATGCTCGAGTCGATCGGCACCTCGATGAGCATGCCGATGGTGCCGCCGTTTTCGAGCATGCTCGTCTGCCAGCGGTGGGCCTCGTCGTCGCCGGCCACCTCGCGCACCAGGCGGGCCAGCGGTGAGGCACCAACCCGGTGGTCCTTATCGTCCAGCCCTAAACGGAAATGGATGATGTCCTCGGGCGGGATGCGCTCGGGGTCCTGGGATGGGTCGAACACATACGAGTACCAGGAGATAAAGATCCCGCGAGCGGCGTCCTCTTTGGTCGTGACGGGCTGGATGCGCGTCGGCGAGATGGGCCACAACTGGATGACGTTGCCGCTGCCGCTCGAGCCGGCGCGGATCTTCCGCCAATAGGCGTTGCCGCCGATGTGCTTGCAGAACTGGGTATAGCTCCACAATTCCTCACGGCTGATAAACGGATTCGGGTGGTCGAGGAGCTGCTTCAGCGGATGGTCGGGCTGCTCGTCACGCTGGCCTGGCTCCGACTCGATGTAGACCTTCGCCGGCGCCTCGGGATAGGCCGTGCCGATGGTGCTCAGGCAGGCAAAGACCGCCGAGTTGAGATCCTCGTGATGCCAGGCGCGGTACGTCATCTCCGTCGCGCCGGGGCCGTGGACGAGGGTGCCGAGACGGATGGCCGCGTTGATGTCCGGGTCGGTGGCGACCGTGGGATTCAGGTAGTCGGGGTAGAGGTACATCTTCTGCTCGACGACCGGCTGCACTGGGGGCGGCGGTGTGGCCGGCTGGTCCCCGCGGAGCCAGGCCATGATCGGGTTAACCATCAGATAAATCGCACCTCCGCGCCGCCGAGCATCAGCTCAGTGATTGCCCAGACACGGGCGTCGAGACGGTCCGGCGATGGGTCGCCGATGTCGGGGACCCAGCCGCAGAGTTGATCCTCGAGCACTGGCAGTAACCCCACATGGTGAATTCTCGCCTGCTCGTCAAGAGCCGCCACCGGCTCGGCGCGGGTGCGCTTGCCGCGGCTAGCCGTGACGAGCTTGACCGGGACGTTGGAGTCGACGCTGCGGATAGTCGAGGCCACCATGTCACCGCCGAAATTCTTTTCGGCCAGGATGCGATCGGCTTTGAGCTCCCAGTAGAGTTGCACGGCGCGGCGTGCCCAGCGCTCCGGGGATAGCCGCTCAGACACGTCGCGCAACACGTAGCCGTGGCCGTCGGCGCCCTTGCCGGCGGCGACGATGCCACACTCCGCATGACCCTCGGTACTGCCACCGGAGGGGTCGATGGCGACGACGATGCGTACGAGATCGGGCACCTGGTGCACGCGGCAACGCTCCAGCTGGTCGCGGGTCCAGAGCGCGCCGGGCACGTCGTCGAGCCATTCGGCATTGAGCTCCTGGCGGCCGAGACGAGTGCCGCCGTAACGGTCCTCCAGGCGTTTGATGACCAGCGGCGACAGGTGCGGGTTATCCGCCATCCGCGCGGTCGTCACCTCGGTCGTCGGCTGGTTGGCTAAGTCACGGACGAACTGGCGCGCCTTGGGCGTCGTGGTCGCGATGGCCTGCGGATGGTCACCCAGTCGTAGTCCGAACTGGGCCTGTTCCCAACTGTCCTGATTCCACAATGCGAGCTCGTCGGCCCACAGCAGCGACCACTGCGGGCCGTTCCAGCGGCCCGGCTCCTCGGCACCCATGAATTTCACATAGCCGCCGTTGACGTGATGGGCTTCGCCGAGCGAGCGGTTGTAGTTCGTGAACCGATCGCGGGCGATGGAGATCAAGCCCGAGACACCCTCGGCACACACATCGCGCACATCCGCCGCGGTGGGCGCCCCAATGCCCACGCGAGCTGCGGGACCCATCCGCTCGAGATGCTCGAGCACGTACTCGGCACCCGCGCGGGTCTTCCCAGCCCCGCGGCCGGCGAGGATGAGCCACACATCCCAGTCATTCTGCGGGGGCCGCTGGTGGTCCAGGGGGTCCCAGTGCCGGCTGCTCGGGGGTCCAGTTGTCCTGGAGTCCACCGAGAAGTCGAAGCGCGGTGTCCCGTTCAACCGCAACCAGCTGGGCAAGCTCGGCGGCGGATTGTTTCTCAAGCCAAGCCGGGCGACTTGCGGCCTGTAATTGAGCCTGAATCGTGGTGACGTGGGCGGCGACGAGGTCAAGAATCCACTCGTAAATCGTGTCTGGGTCGCGCGCGCGCTGTTCGGTCCGAATCATCCGAACGTCGTCCGATTCGAGCCACGACGAGATTGTGCCCTTGCTGATGCTGTATTGACGAGCCAACGCCGAGATCGACGCGCCGGCAAGCACGGCGGCGACAACCTGGGCGCGCAGCTCGGGCGGATGGGCGAGACCGCGAGTCATCTAGTGCCGCCAGGCGAGCAGAACCTGCCGCTCGAGGACCAGGTCGCGGAGCATCACCGAGCGCTCGTGGGTCAGGACATCGCGCAGCGCTTGCTTGGATTTCATGGAGCCGACCCGGCCGTCGGCATCGTCGAGATCGATCGCGTCGTCGAGCTGCACGATGCGCACGGCGAGCGTGTGGACTTCGGTCGTCAGGGCCTTGACGCGCTGGGTCGCCAGCTCGCGGTCAATGCCGAGCGCCATCGCGGTCGTCATCGGGGCACACCGCTAAGCCGCAGGGCGACGTAGTCGAGCTCGACCTGGCGGCACGCTGGACACTCGGCGATGAAGTGGCCGGCGTGGTCGGGGCACCACACCTCGTGCTCGTCCTGGGGGCTGAGGGTGGGCGTCTGGTCGTACTCAACAGCACGTCGTCGTCCCCGTCGGGAGACTGCTCGCCCCCCCTGCTCGTCAGGGGGGGTCCGGGGGGGTTCCGGGTCCGGGTCCGGGCTATTAACCGGGTACGGGTACGGGGCCGCCGGATCTACGCCGGATTCCGGCCGGACGCCGTTGGAGTTCCGGGTGTTATCCGGCCGGACATCTCCCGGATTCCGAGTGGTCGCCTTGCGGTTGCGGTTCCGCTCTCGCTCGGCCAGGACCTGGTCGCGGGACGGCTGATACGACAAGTAGTCGTGGATCGCATAGCCCTCCTGGGTGGCTTCCCAGCGGCCGGCATGGACGAGCTCGGTAGCCGCGGCAGACCACTTCGGAATGCGGGCCAGCGTAGCGACGGTCTGCACGTCCGTCCGTGACAGCTGTCCGTCGCGGAGTTCCCGCGCGGAGTAAATGATGGCCGAGACATCGAGCAGGCGCGGCAGTGGGCCCAGACTCAAAACCTTCGGGTTAGACAAATAATCATCCGCGAACCGGACCCACGGCATAACTACGCTGCTCCCACCGAAATGTCTGCCAGCGCATCCTGAACCTGCCATACATCGGCCAGCGGGTGAATCCAGAACGGACCAACCCGCTGGGCCTGGCTCGGATCGAGGTCCAGATGCAGCATCGGCAACCCCGACAGAACAGGATGCCGCCGCAGTTT
>Ga0207701_10007106_pt1 | contig 11146 bp, 7 predicted proteins | sample KBSSwiSSwithPhiX_FD_184294 | JGI IMG/M metagenome (GOLD analysis project Ga0207701, IMG submission 184294) | Switchgrass rhizosphere bulk soil microbial communities from Kellogg Biological Station, Michigan, USA, with PhiX - S5 (SPAdes) (version 2) | ecosystem: Environmental > Terrestrial > Soil...
GGTCAATGCACTGCTGTCCCGCCACAAGTTCATCCTGCTGGGCCTGCGCGGGCAGGCGAAAACGCGGCTGCTGCGCGCCCTGGTCACGCTGCTCGACGAGCACATCCCGGTCATGCCCGGCTGCGAGATCAACGACGATCCACTGAATCCGATCTGCGCGATGTGCCGCACACGGCTCGCAACGGAAGGCGACCAGACGCCAATCGCCTGGCTGGCGCGCGACGCCCGGTACGTGGAAAAGCTGGCGACGCCCGATGTCACGATCGCCGACATGGTCGGCGACATCGATCCGATCAAGGCCGCCAAGTCGGGCCTGCAGCTCTCCAGCGAACTGACGATGCACTACGGGCTGCTGCCACGGGCCAACCGCGGCATCTTCGCAATCAACGAGCTCCCGGACCTTGCCGGCAAGATCCAGGTCGGCCTGTTCAACATCCTGCAGGAAGGCGATGTCCAGATAAAGGGCTACCCTGTGCGCCTTCCGCTCGATGTGCTGATGGCGTTCACCGCGAACCCGGAGGATTACACCGCCCGCGGCAAGATCATCACGCCGCTCAAAGACCGCATCGGCTCCGAGATCCGCACGCATTATCCGGTTGCCCGGACCGACGCGATGGCGATTACCGCTCAGGAAGCCTGGCTCACGCGCGGCAAGGGGATCGGTACCGATATTCCGACGTTCGTCTCGGAAGTCGTCGAGGAAATCGCGTTTCAGGCACGCCAGGATCGCCGCGTGGACAAGCGGTCTGGCGTCAGTCAGCGACTTCCGATCTCCGCGATGGAGAATGTGGTCTCCAACGCCGAACGGCGCGCGTTGATGGCGCGGGAAGATCACGCCGTGGCACGAGTGACTGATGTCTACGCCGCGCTGCCGTCGATCACGGGCAAGTTCGAGATGGAGTACGAAGGTGAGCTCAAGGGCGCCGAGACCGTCGCCCGCGACATCATCCGCAGCGCCGTAGCGACGGTCGCCGACGGATATCTCTCACACCTCGAGACGCGACAGGTCATCGAGTGGTTCGACCTGGGCGGCAGCCTGCAGCTCGGCGACATCATGAGCGCAGCGGACGTCCTCGCGCACGCGCAGCAGGTCCAGGGGCTGGTCGAGCTGACCCGCGCAGCCGGCATTCCGAAGAACGCGTCGCCGGCGCTGCTCGCGTCGGGCATCGACTTCGTGCTGGAAGGGCTGTACGCGACGAAGAAGATCAGCCGCAGCGAGGACCGCGGCTATCACGGCAGCGATCCCGGACCGCGCCGACCGGCGCGGGAGGTACCGCTGAAGGAAGAAACGCCGATGCCCACCGCGGGCGGGAAGAAAAAGTACTACAACTAACGTGAAATACCGTTACACGAAGTACACCGGTGACCTGCTTGACGAGATCGATCTCGAGGATCTCGTGTCGAAGCTGTCCGAGCTGCTGCTGACGAGCGGGTTCAACAACCCCTGGGGCAATCCGCTGGACAGCGACGAAGACCGGACGATGCAGGCGCTGCACGACGCGATTCTCGAGGCGCTGTTCAGCGGCGGCGTACTGTCGGAAGACGCGCTGCAGAAATTGCTCGGCGAGCCGGCGGATGGCGACCAGGAGGCCGCGCGCCAGCAACTCGAGGATCTCATCCAGCAGATCATCGAACGCATGATGGAACAGGGTTTCATCACGGGCGCGCCGGATCTCGATGGTGAGCGCGAGCATCGACGCGGCAGTGGCGGCGGCATGGGAGAGGACGCGGGCGAGGTCCGCTTTGAAGTCACGGACAAGGCGCTGGACTTTCTCGGCTACCGGGCGCTCCGCGATCTCCTGGGCTCAATCGGCCGCAGCAGCGCCGGCCGTCACGACACGCGACATCTCAGCACCGGCATCGAGACCGTGGCGGCGCCGAAGCCCTATGAGTTCGGCGACACGTTGAACATCGATCCGAGCGGAACGATCCTCAACGCGGTGCAGAGAACGCACCGCGACCGGGATCAGGGTTCAGGGACCGTCCCCGATCCCTGGTCCCTGGACATCGACTACTCCGATCTCATGGTCGCCCAGAGCGAGTATCAGAGCTCGTGCGCCACAGTGATCATGCTCGACTGCAGCCACAGCATGATTCTGTACGGCGAGGATCGTTTCACGCCCGCGAAGCGCGTGGCGCTGGCGCTGGCACACCTGATTCGCACGCAGTATCCGGGCGATTCACTGCACGCGGTGCTGTTCCACGATTCCGCGGAAGAAATCCCGTTGAAGCAGCTGGGACGGGTCCGCGTCGGCCCCTATTACACGAACACGCGCGAAGGCCTGCGCGTCGCCCGTCGCATCCTCGAGCGTCAGAAGAAGGACATGCGGCAAATCGTGATGATCACCGACGGCAAGCCATCAGCGCTGACGCGCGCCGACGGTCAGATCTACAAGAACGCTTTTGGCCTGGACCCGTACATCGTCGCGGAAACGTTCACCGAAGTGAACGCCTGTCAGAAGGCGGGGATCATGATCAACACGTTCATGCTCGCACGCGACCACGACCTCGTCGCGTTCGTGCGGCGCGTGGCCGCCATCTGCCGCGGCAAGGCGTATTTCACGACGCCGTACACCCTGGGTCAGTACGTGCTCATGGACTATATGGACAGGAAGACCAAGACCATCCATTAACCAGCCGTTCACAGTTCCAGTGCTCGCGTCCCGGTTCGTGTTCAGGTTCAGGTTCGGGTGATGCTGCCAGCGACGATCCCGATTTTTCCGCTGCCGAACGCCGTTCTCTTTCCGAACGTCTTCATGCCGCTCCACATCTTCGAGGCGCGCTATCGAGCGATGGTCTCGGATGCGCTGGCGGGGGATCGAATCATCGGGATGGTGCTGCTGAAGGCCGGATTCGAGCGGGATTACGAAGGCCGGCCGCCGATCTTCCCGGTCGGCTGCGCCGGCGTGATCACCCACTCCGAGCCGCTGCGCGACGGCCGCTTCAACATCGTGCTCAAAGGCCTCGAAAAATTTCGCATCACCGCCGAGGACAGCACCAGGTCATATCGGGTCGCGACGATTGACGCCCTGCCCGAGCAGATGACGGACCCCGAGCGGATCGAGCTGCGCCGGCTCCGGCAGCGGGTCGAAGCGCTGCTTGCCGCCGCCGTCGAGCGCGAAGGCGGCGACCCGAAATTTCCGCCAGCGGTCGCCGATGAGGATCTGGTGAATGCGCTCGCGCAGTACACGGGCCTCGAGCCGATCGAACGGCAGGCGCTCCTCGAGCGCAGCAGCGTGCTGGAGCGCTGTCAGGGATTAATCGAGCTGATCGAGATGAAGACGATTGGACGCGGCGCGACCTGGAAAGGCCGCGCCGTTCACTAGACAGATCCGGCTCAAGCAGGCACGGCGCTACTTCGTCAGCGATAACCCCGTGATCATGTTTTCCGGCATCGCATGGTTCACGCGGAACCCGTAGATGCCGTCCGTGGTCACTGCGCTCTTTGGCGTGGAGGTGACAACCATGCCGTTCACAACGTAGTCAATCTTGTCGGCGCTGACCCGCACCTCGAGGGCGTTGGTCGCCTTGCCCGACGCGTCAAGCTGCGCGACGGCGGCATTCTTTGACCTCGGCACGACATCCTTCGTCTGCTCGCCGGTCCGCTGCTTGAGCAGCCACATGCCGTTCTGCGGGGCGACCAGGAAATACGTGTAGCTCTGGGTCGCCTTATCCAGATCCTTGCCGCCAAAGATCAGCCCCAGGAAGTTCGGATGGCTGCTGCGCTGGTTCTGCGCGAACGTCGCCTTCAGCGTGTAGTTGCCGGTCGCGGTGTTCGCCGGATTCCAGAAGATCGCGGCCTTCGGGTTAACGGTATGGAAGCCGCCACCCATCGCCATGAACTTCACCTCGCCCGCCGGATCCGGATCCGTGGCGTCGGCACTGAGGTCGACGCGCTCCTTCCAGCCGGGCGCTTGAGCGGCCATGCGCGCCGCCGCTGCCACAATCAGGGTGATGGCCACTGCCACCGCGAGATAACGCTTCATCTGCTTCTGTCCTCCGATTCAGTCAAACAGGCCTTGTGACTCTATACCAGAGTCCTGGCGAAATCGTTTACGGAGAGGTTGAGCTCTAAAGGTGGTCGAAACGCGCCGCGAGCTCGGCAATGATCTTCTCGCCATGAAAGCGGCCGTTTTCGATGAAGATGTTGCCCGTGGCCTTCCCTGCCACGCAGCCGCCCGCAAGGAACAGGTTCGGCACGTTCGTCTCGAAGGTCTCGGGGTTGAGCGCCGGCGCCAGCGTCTCCGGATCGCACTGGATGCCGGCCGCGGTCATCAGTTGCGCGTCGGGATGGTAGCCGGTCAGCAGAAAGACACCATCGGCCGGAATCTCGTCGCGCGTGCCATCAGCACGCTGTACGACGACGTCGGTCGGGCGGATCTCACACACGGTCGTCTCGAACCTCGCCTGGATCGATCCCTCCTTGATGCGATTCTCGATGTCGGGCCGCACCCAGTACTTGATCGAATCGCCCAGCGCCGCGTGACGGTGGACGAGCGTGACGTGCGCGCCGCCGCGAAACAGCTCGAGCGACGCTTCCGCCGCTGAGTTCTTGCCACCGACGACGACGACGCGCTGGCGGTAGTACGGGTGCGCATCGGTGTAGTAGTGCGAGACGTGAGGCAGGTCCTCCCCGGGGATGCCCAGATAATTCGGCAGGTCGTAGTAGCCGATCGCCAGCACCACGGCGCGGGCGTGCCTGACGCGCGTGACCCCGCGCGGCGTCTTCGTCGTCACCGCGAACACCGCGGTGCCGCGATCGTCTTCGCGTTCAATCGACGTCACCGCTTCGTGAAAGGAAATCTGCAGCGAGTAGGTGTCGACGACGCGCCGGTAATAACGGAGCGATTCAAGCCGCATCGGCTTGTCGTACGGCGTCACCAGCGGCAGGCCGCCGATCTCCAGCAGCTCCGGCGTCGTAAAGAACACCATATGCGTCGGAAAGTTGAAGATCGAATTGACGAGCACGCCCTTCTCGACGATCACGTAGTCGAGATTGCGTTGCTTGGCGGCGATGGCGGTGGCAAGCCCGGACGGACCAGCACCGACGATCAGGACATCACGAATGGACATGGGACCTTGGCGGAAACAACCTACGGTTGTGGAAGGACGACGCGGACATCTGTCAGATTGCCGGACTGGACAACGACGTCAGTTGGAGCGGCAAATCCACCTCTGAAATTGACGGATCGTACCGTCCCGCCCCCCGGCAATTGCGTGACGACTGGAACCCCGGCAATGGCACGGTACGCGCCAGCTGGTACGTTGACGATCCGGAACGTGCCATCAGTGGCACTTGGTGCGCTTTCCAACAATTCGAAAGAAACTCTGCCCCTCTGTGTCAGTTGCACGATCACACCTGCCAGAGGGCGGCCGTCCGCATTCACAGCTATGCCCGAGACCTGATAAGCCGGTACCGACAGCATCGGAAAGTCGATCCCATTCGTCGTCGCCCCTCCGATAACGTTGATTGGACTGGCCATGGTGGCGTCGGCGAACCCAGGATAGTACGTGGTCACAACGGCCACGTCCGCTCGGGGTGGAGGCACTCGCCTCGTCGGGGGAGGCAGTTGCACGTACACGACGTGCTGCCCCGGCTGGAGCCCGGCGAGCCGGTACTCACCCTGGTCGTTCGTGAACGACTGGACTGTCGAAATAATCTGACGCATGACGCCGTCCGTCGATCGGACCAGCTGCTGTGTCGTGACCAACAATCCACTGAGCGGGTTGCCCTTGACGTCGAGCACTCGCCCCGTGATCGCGCCACCGCGATCGAGGCGGATGTCCGGCACCGTCACATTCGGACCTGATGCTTCGACTATCAATTGCGAAGGGAACTGGCCAACCGTGATGTAGCCATCCTTCATCACCCGAAGGCCCCACCGTCCTTGCGGCACGCCGCGCATCTCGAACATGCCGCTCGCGTTTGTAACGGTGGACGACGGAAGCCGGGGACCGGTTGGACGCGAACCTGCCGGCGGTTGCCCAGGCGATGGCGGAAACGGAGGTGGTGGCGGAAGCTCGCCCGGCGCAGTTGTCGGCGCCGTAAAGATCATCAGCCGGGCGTCTGCGACGGGCTCACCGGTGATGGCGTCGACGACCCGACCGGCGAGGCGGCTGGTCGATTGCGCTGCTGCTCTGTGTGCGCCTGAGACCAGCGCCACGACCAGCAGACTGAAAAGCACGCGGGCCATCGAACTCCGATCCTGCCACAGGTTCGAACAGGCGCGAACTGGCGCCTCATGGCCGAATCAGCACGCGCACGTCCGTGACGTCTGCGGCATGGACCACGACTTCGGCATTCGGTCCGGCGGCCGGCCCCACCTGAGTCAACGTGGCGCTTCCGTTTTGCATCACAACGGGAACCACCGCCGAAGCTTGGTACACGCCCGGCGGAACGTTCACGATCCTGAATGTGCCGTCGCGCGCGCTTGGGCCACCTTGCAGCAGGTTGAGCGTTACATTCTTGGCTTCAACCAACCGAACCAGCGCGCCGGCTACCGCGCGTCCTTGCGCATCAACGACGACGCCCGACACCTGATACGCGGCGACCGGCCGCATCGGAACGTCGATACCGTTTGTGGTCAAGCCTCTGGCGACATTGATGGGAGTCGCGTCCCTCGCCTCAGTGAATCCCGGATAGAAGGTCGTGATGTACGTCACCGCTGCCGCCGGCGGCTGGCCGCCGCCGAACGGGTTGATCGGAGTCGGACGGGTGACCGCGGCGACGTAGTACTGGCCGGGCACGAGACCCGACAGTCGGAACTCGCCGAGGTCGTTCGTCTGCACGGACAGACTTGTTGACGTGGGGCGCACGCTTCCGTTGGGCGCGCGAACGAGTTCGTAGGCCTGCACGGTCACGCCGCTCAGGACGTTCCCCTTCGCGTCAAGCACGCGCCCGGCTATCGCCCCGCCGCGCTCGAGGCGAATCTCCGGAATGAGAACGCTCCCGCGCGAGACCTCGATGGTCAGTGGCGAGCCAGCAGTACCGAACTGGACGTACCCCGGCTTCTGCGCCTGCACCCGCCAGCGCCCTGGCGACACGCCAGCCACGTCGAAGACGCCATTCGCATTGGTCTCAACGATGAAGGGAGTCATCGGCGTGGACGGCACAGAGCCCGGGCGTGCCACCGGCGTGACGTTGCTGATGAAGACGCGCGAGCCGACGATCGGCTCACCGGTCTCGGCGTCCACAATTCGTCCGGCGACGCGCCCGGTCGGCTGCTGGGGCGCGGCCTGTGCGCCGGCAGCCAGAGCCACAAGACACAGGTTGACGAGCAGGTTGACCATGCCGGGCACGATCCTGCCACAGCCTTGGCCGGAGTGATCCGAATGACTCGAACGATCCGAACGACTCAGGACAGCGGGGCGGGAAGCTGCGACTCCCCCATCAGGTGTTGGTCGATCGCGCGCGCGGCGCTGCGGCCTTCCGCGATCGCCCAGACGATGAGCGACTGGCCGCGCTGCATGTCACCGGCGGTGAAGACGCCGGGCACGTTCGTCATCCAGCGGGCGTCGCGACCCACGTTGCCACGGTCGGTCATCGTCACGCGCAAATCGTCGAGCAGCACGCCCTTCTCGGGACCGGTGAAGCCCATGGCGAGCAGGACCAGGTCGGCGGCAAGCTCGAACTCCGACCCTGGGACGGGCTGCACCTGCACGCGGCCGTCTTTCTTCACCATCTCGACCTGCACGGCGTGCAGGCGTCGAACGTCGCCCTTCTCGTCGCCGCTGAACCGCTGCGTCGACACCGAATACAGCCGCTCGCCGCCTTCTTCGTGCGCTCCCGAGGTGCGGTAGATCAACGGCCATTGCGGCCACGGGTTGTCGGCCGTGCGCGCATCTGGTGGAATCGGCATCAGCTCGAGCTGGTGCACCGCCAGCGCGCCCTGCCGATGCGCAGTCCCGAGGCAGTCGGCGCCGGTGTCGCCACCGCCGATGATGACGACGTTCTTGTCCTTCGCCGTGATGAACTCGGAGTCCGGGATCGCGTCGCCTTCGTTCCGACGGTTCTGCAGCGTCAGATACTCCATCGCGAAGTGAATCCCCTTCAACTCGCGGCCGGGCACCGGCAGATCGCGAGGCTGACCCGCACCGCCGGCCAGGAGAATCGCGTCGTAATCGGCCCGCAGGCGTTCCACCGGTACGTCAACGCCGACGTTGACCCCGGCTCTGAAGATCACGCCTTCCTCCTCGAGCACCGCCAGGCGCCGATCGAGGTAGCGCTTCTCCATCTTGAATTCAGGGATGCCGTAACGGAGCAGGCCGCCGATGCGATCGGACTTCTCGAACACCGTGACCGAGTGCCCGGCGTGGTTCAACTGGTCCGCCGCAGCCAGGCCGGCCGGTCCCGAGCCGACCACGGCCACCTTCTTCCACGTGCGCGTGACGGGCGGCTTCGCCACCACCCATCCCTCGTCCCACGCCCGATCGATGATCGACGCTTCGATCGATTTGATCGTCACCGGATAGTCGTTGATACCGAGCACGCACGACCCTTCGCACGGCGCCGGACACAGCTTGCCGGTGAACTCGGGGAAGTTGTTGGTCGTGTGGAGACGCTCGATCGCCGCGTGCCAGCGGTCGCGGTATACCAGGTCGTTCCAATCGGGAATCAGATTGCCGAGCGGACAGCCCTCGTGACAGAACGGGATGCCGCAGTCCATGCAGCGGGCACCCTGCATCTCCAGCTCACCGGTCGGATACGGCAGATAGATCTCGCGCCAGTCCTGCACGCGCTCCTCGACCGGCCGCGTCGGATGCTTCTTCCGCTGAATTTCGATGAACCCTGTTGGCTTGCCCATGATTCCTTACACCACAACGGCCACGGAGTCTCGTGAACCACGAAGAACGCGAGGATCACGAAGATCGAAACACATCAATTCTTCGTATTCTTCGTGCGCTTCGTGGTGAAGACTTCGTGGTGAGAACTAGTGAGCACCTTTGGCGACGACGGCCACTGGGACTGCCGCCGGCACCGATGCTGACGGAACGTGCGGCACTTCGCGCTCGCGCTTCGCCTGCTCCGCGAGCACCCGCTTGTACTCGCGCGGCATGACCTTCACGATGCGGCGCTGCAGCCCCGCCCAATCCTTCAGCAGTCCTGCCACGTAGGTGCTGCCGGTGAGCGCCACGTGCTTCATGCTCAGATCCTGAAGCTGGCTGATCTCGTCGCCGTCGACGAGCGTCTCCAGGTCCACCATGTCGCGGTTGCACCGGCGCGCGAACTCGCCGTCGAAGTCCAGGACATACGCCACGCCGCCGCTCATGCCCGCGGCGAAGTTGCGCCCGGTCTTCCCGAGCACCAGCACGCGGCCGCCGGTCATGTACTCGCAGCCGTGATCGCCCACACCTTCCACCACCACCGTGGCGCCGCTGTTGCGGACGCAGAAGCGCTCGCCGGCGACACCGCTGACGAACGCCTCGCCACTCGTCGCGCCATAGAACGCCACGTTGCCGACGATGATGTTCTGCTCGGACTTGAAGGTCGACGCCTTCGGCGGGAACACCGTGATGCGCCCACCTGACAGCCCCTTGCCGAAGCCGTCGTTCGCATCGCCAACAAGCGTCATCGTCATGCCGCGCGGCGCAAAGGCACCGAAGCTCTGGCCCGCGGAGCCGGTGAACGTGATCCGGATCGTGTCGTCAGGCAGACCCTTCCCGCCGTTCCGCTTCGTGACCTCGTAACCGAGCATGGTCCCGACCGTTCGATCCATGTTGCGAATCGGGATCGTGAACTCCACCGGCGTACGCGAGTCGAGGGCGGGACGGCAGCGCTCGATCAACTCGTTGTCGAGCGCGACCTCGAGCCCATGCTCCTGCGCGCGGACGCGGCGACGCGCGACGGACGCCGGCAGGCTCGGCTGGTGCAGCAGCGGCTGCAGATTGAGCCCCTTGGCCTTCCAGTGATTGAGTGCGCGTTCGACGTTGAGGCAGTCCACGCGCCCGATCATCTCGTCCATCGTCCGGAAGCCAAGTTCCGCCATCAGTTCGCGCACTTCCTCGGCGATGAACCGGAAGAAGTTCTCGACAAACTCCGGTGAGCCGTTGAACTTCGCGCGCAGGCCCGGATCCTGTGTCGCGATCCCGACCGGGCACGTATTCAGGTGACAGACGCGCATCATGATGCAGCCCATCACCACGAGCGGCGCGGTGGCGAAGCCGTATTCCTCGGCGCCCAGCAGCGCGCCGATCACCACGTCGCGGCCCGTCTTCATCTGCCCGTCCACCTGAACGACGATGCGGTCGCGGAGCTTGTTCATCACGAGCACCTGCTGCGTCTCGGCGAGACCAAGCTCCCACGGCAGGCCGGCGTGTTTGAGGCTCGTCAGCGGTGAGGCACCGGTGCCGCCATCGTGACCGGAGATCAGCACCACATCCGAATGCGCCTTGGCAACGCCGGCGGCGACCGTGCCGACCCCGCCTTCGGCCACGAGCTTCACCGAGATGCGCGCCTCGGGATTCGAGTTCTTCAGGTCGAAGATCAGCTGTGCGAGATCCTCGATCGAATAGATGTCGTGATGCGGTGGCGGCGAGATCAATCCAACGCCGGGCGTCGAGTGCCGTGTCTTCGCGATCCACGGATACACCTTGTGTCCGGGAAGCTGACCGCCCTCTCCAGGCTTCGCGCCCTGCGCCATCTTGATCTGCAGCTCGTCGGCGTTGACGAGATACTCGCTGGTCACGCCGAAGCGACCGGAGGCGACCTGCTTGATGGCGCTGCGCTTCGAGTCGCCGTTGGCGAGACGGATGTAGCGCTCTGAGTCTTCGCCGCCCTCACCGGTATTCGACTTGCCGCCGAGGCGGTTCATCGCAATGGCGAGCGTCTCGTGCGCTTCGGCGCTGATCGAGCCGTACGACATCGCCCCGGTCGCGAAGCGCTTGACGATCGCGGAGACGGACTCGACCTCGTCGATCGGAATGGCGGACCCCGCGGGCTTGAAGCGAAACAGGCCCCGCAGTGTCGCGTGATGCTCGTTCTGCAGATCGACCGCCTGCGTGTACTCCTTGAAGATCTTGTATTGACCGCTGCGTGTCGCGTGCTGCAGCTTGAAGACCGTTTCGGGGTTGAACAGGTGGTATTCGCCGTCGCGCCGCCACTGGTACTCGCCGCCCGGCTCGAGCTCGTGCGGACGCACCGGCTGGC
>Ga0207701_10007107_pt1 | contig 11145 bp, 10 predicted proteins | sample KBSSwiSSwithPhiX_FD_184294 | JGI IMG/M metagenome (GOLD analysis project Ga0207701, IMG submission 184294) | Switchgrass rhizosphere bulk soil microbial communities from Kellogg Biological Station, Michigan, USA, with PhiX - S5 (SPAdes) (version 2) | ecosystem: Environmental > Terrestrial >...
CAGGCACGCACTGGAGAAGCTGATTTTCCACGGTGCGAAACGGGAGCAAGACGCAATCCCGTTGGTGCGGCCTTACCGCTAACAGAGCGAGTGGTCTCGCTGGTCGGGCGCTCCGCGGGAATCATAGGCCCATACCTACGCTGACCGAACCGATTTCGAAATCGCGTCTAGTGCTTCTCGAAGGAGAATCGTCCAGTTTTCTCCTCCTTCGTGCTCGGATCGACGTACTGCCAGACGCCCTTCATGAACGTGCCTTCCCGGTTCATGGCGCCTGTGTAGCGGACCACGATTTCGTTGTTCTTGCCGGTCGTGTTCTCGAGCGCAACCTTGGTGTCCTTCACAGTACCGGTGAGCTTGCCCCCGCCGTCGCAGGTAACCGTCAGCTTTTCCCCCTGCTGGGAAAACTTGCATTCATGGCTCGCCGGATGGCCGCTGAGGTCTTTCTCCATCGTCATCTTCCACGCGCCCGAGATATCCGCGGCCAACAGACCAACGAACAATCCGGTCAGTAGTCTCATGGGGCGACTCCTTCAGGCTGATGCTATCGGATGTTAGACGATCCCGCGCCGGTTTCAGACGGGGCGCGAGCAAGCAAAAAGTTTCAAGGTAGAAGTTAAAAGTACTTTTGACTTTTTACTTTTCACGTTTAACTTGCTACTTTTCCCCGCCATGAAACCCGTTCTTATCCTGGTTTCGCTCCTGCTGTTGTCTGCCCAGCAGCGCGGCTATTCACCGATTCAAGACGGCGATCCTCACGGCGACCCGCCTTACCTGTTGGAGGATGGTTGGGAACCCCTTCTGAACGGGAAGGACCTGTCGGGCTGGAAGGCGTGCGACGCGACGGCAACGAGCGAATGGTTCACCGCGACGGCCGTGCGCTTCGAGCGGTTTCTCGGTCCCACCCAGCTGCACGGTCGCACGGGTCCGGGCGGGACCATCCTGAATGGTCCGACTGGTCGCACGGCGAATCTGTGCACCGATCGCGCGTTCGGCGACCTCGAACTGTACCTCGAGTTCATGCTCGCGAAAGGGTCGAACGCGGGCGTGTACCTGCAAGGGTTATACGAAATACAGATCTTCGACAGCTGGGGCTCGACCGATGCGATGACGACGTCGGACGGCGGTGCGGTCTATCACCAATGGATCGACGAGCGCGGCGTCGGCGGCTCGGCCCCGCTCGTGAACGCGTCCCGTCGTCCGGGCGAGTGGCAGTCGTACCAGATCTGGTTCCGCGCTCCCCGGTTCGACGCGTCAGGCAGGAAGACCGAGCCGGCCCGCGTGAGGCGCGTGCTGTTCAACGGCCAGGTGGTGCAGAACGAGGTTGACGTGGCCGGGCCGACTCGCGCGGCTCGATCGATTCCCGAGGCAGCCCAGCTTCCGCTGATGCTTCAGGGGGACCACGGCCCGGTCGCGTTCCGAAACATCTACGTTCGGCCGCTGAGGCCGTTGGTTGTCAGGTGAATACGGGAGGTGATGGAGGTGATGGAGGCGACGGAGGATACGAAGAAGATTCACAACGAAGGAACGAAGCAAACGTCTTCGTTAATTTCCCCGCTCCCTCCGCCCTCTCCGCTGCCTCCAGGCGACAAATATGTCTGGGTCGCTTGGCTCGCGACATTCTTGTGTTCTTCTCCCGCGCCGCGGCATCGCACCGGGTTGACACTCCCCCGGATTCGGGAAATGGGCATTCGCCTGAAGGCGACATTTTTGGCGCTTTGAAAAACACTCGAACCCAAGAATGTCGAAAAATCCCGGCGAAATAGTCTCCCATTCCGGCCAAAATTGTCGTTTTTGCTAGGAAAATCTGCGCACGCCCGAGACCGACCGTTGGCGCGGTTCTTGGTGTTGCCCTCGAACGAGGTTCCATCGTTCGCGATGGTCACGGCACACCTTACGACGAGGTATTACAGATGAATCAAGCTGACACCGCATGGATGCTGGTCTCGACGGCCCTCGTACTCCTCATGACCCCGGCGCTGGCGTTCTTCTACGGCGGCCTGGTCCGCTCCAAGAACGCGCTCAACACGATGATGATGAGTTTCATCTCCCTGGGCTTTGTCGGGGTCCTGTGGGCGCTCGTTGGGTACACCCTGGCGTTTTCGACCGGTAACAACTGGATCGGGGATCTGTCCAACGCGTTTCTAAGGGGGGTTGGCCTGGACGTGCGTCCAACGACGACCATCCCGCACGCGCTGTTCATGTCCTACCAGGGAACGTTTGCCATCATCACTGCGGCGCTGATTTCCGGCGCAATTGTCGAGCGGATGCGCTTCTCCGCGTACGTCACCTTCATCTCTCTCTGGGCGGTTGTCGTCTACAGCCCGATTGCGCACTGGGTCTGGGGCGGCGGCTGGCTCGCCAAGATGGGGGCGCTCGATTTCGCCGGCGGCACGGTCGTGCACGTGAACGCCGCCGTTGCCGCACTTGCCGCTGCCGTCGTGATCGGCCAGCGCTCGGACTATCAGAAGGCCTCGATCCTGCCGCACAACGTGCCGTTCGTGCTGCTCGGCGCAGGACTTCTGTGGTTTGGCTGGTTCGGTTTCAACGCCGGCAGCGCGCTTGCCGCCAGCCCGATCGCGGGCCTGGCATTTGTGACCACCATGCTGGCGCCGGCGGCGACACTGGTGGTCTGGACGCTGATTGACGTGGCGCGGACCGGCAAACCGACGAGCGTCGGCGCGGCCACCGCCATTGTCGTCGGCCTGGTTGCGGTGACGCCAGCGGCTGGCTTCGTTGGGCCGATGAGCGCGATTGCGCTCGGCGGAATTGCCGCAATCCCAAGCTACTTCGCGATTCAGATTCGCGCCAAGACGTCGCTCGACGACTCACTCGACGTCGTCGCGGCGCATGGCGTCGGCGGAACGGTCGGCGCGCTGCTGACCGGCGTATTCGCTCAGAAGGCGCTCAATGGCGTTGCCGATGGCGTGCTCTTTGGCAACCCGAAACAGTTCCTGATCCAGGGCGTAGCGGTGCTCGCCGCCATCGTCTACAGCGGTGTCATGAGCTTCGTGCTGCTGAAGGCGATCGGGCTGGTGATGGAACTTCGCGCCACCGGCGAGGAGGAATCGACCGGTCTGGATATCACGCTGCACGGCGAAGAGGCGTATATGCACCTCGGCGGCATGGACACCATCGGTCCAATCGAAGCGGACGTATTCGAGCCGGCGCCCAGGAAGTCGCCGGTCGCCTCGCCGGCTTCTTAAGGCTCAGAGCTCAGGGCTCAAGCATCAAAGGCAAGCACCCGGCTGTTCGCTTCGCGCGAACGGCCGGGTGCACGTGTTTGTAACCCGTTCGCACGCCGTGTGCGACACTGCATCCCGTGGTGTTCGCCTTCTTCGTCGCGATCGCGTCCGTACTTGCCGGCGGTATCGCCTCGGTCGCCGGTTTTGGCATCGGCAGCGTCCTGACGCCGCTCTTCTCGACTCAACTTGGTGCAAAGGTCGCTGTCGCCGCGGTCTCCATACCGCACGTCATCGGCACCGCCGTGCGCTTCTGGCTGCTTCGCGGGCACGTCGACCGACGGATCTTCATCTGGTTTGGGATCACGAGCGCGGTTGGGGGGCTCATCGGCGCGCTCCTTCACGCGTATGCGTCGAGCCGGACGCTCGCCGTCGTCTTCGGCTGCCTGCTTCTGTTCGTCGGCTTCTCGGAGTTGACGGGATTCGTGAATCGCGTTCGCCTGGGACGCACGTCGGCGTGGGTTGCCGGGGGCCTGTCTGGAATGTTTGGTGGGATGGTCGGGAATCAAGGCGGCATTCGCTCGGCTGCACTTCTGGCGTTTGATACCGAGAAGGAGGCGTTCGTCGCGACGGCGACAGCGGTCGGATTACTGGTAGATGCCGCGCGAATGCCTGTATACGTTTTCACCGAAGGCCGGTCACTCGCCCTCCATTGGTCGGTGATCGCCATCTCCATTGCCGGCGTTGTCATTGGCACCGTCGCGGGTGCACATTTCCTCCGAAGAGTTCCCGATCGAGCCTTTCGCACGGTGGTGGCATTTCTCCTTCTCGGGCTCGGGACGTGGATGCTGGTTCACGGATGATGCATCGGTAGGCTCAGCCAGACGACGGGTAAGATGAGAGGTTCATGAAAAACGCCGCGCCGGGCGCGTTCGGTGCGCAGCTAAAGGCGCTCAGAGAAGCCGCCGGCTACACGCAGGAGGAGCTCGCGACGATTGCGGGCTTATCTGTCCATGCGGTGAGCGCGCTCGAACGCGGAGAGCGGCGCCGGCCTCACGTCGACACTGTCCGTGCGCTTTCGGCGGCACTTGACCTGACTGCCGCGGTGCGTGACGCGCTCCTCGGGTGTGCGCGGGCCAGTCGCGGCGAAACACATACGCAACGGGCGATGTCGTTGCCCGTGCCGTTGACCGTTCTCCTCGGCCGCGAGGCTGATCTGCAGACGCTGCGACTCTGGCTTGACGATTCGGGCATCCGTCTCATGACGCTGGTCGGCCCCGGAGGTGTCGGCAAGACACGGTTGGCGGTACAGCTCGCCCACACGGTCGCGGAAGAAGGCTCAACGGCGGTTGTCTTTGTTTCGCTCGCCGCGATTCGAGACTCAGCGTTCGTGGCACAGGCCATTGGCGAGGCTCTTGGGCTTGCTGACGTCACGGCGCTCGATCTGCCTGCACGCGCGCGTCAGGCCTGTGAAAACACCACGCTGTTGGTGATCGACAATTTCGAGCACATGTTGGACGCGGCGCCGCTGGTCGCGCAACTCCTGATAACGGTCGCCCCGCTCCGCGTGCTGGCGACCAGCCGTGCCCCGCTACGTATTCGCGGAGAGCATGAGTTCGCCGTCGGGCCGCTTGCCCTGGATGCGGCGGCCGAGAATACATCAGCGGCAGCGCTCGCACGTTCTCCGGCAGTCTGCCTGTTCGTCGAGCGGGTGCGAGATGTCCGGCCCGACTTCCGCCTGACCTCGGCGAACGGACCTACAGTGATGAAGATTTGCCAGCGGCTTGATTCGCTGCCGCTCGCGCTCGAGCTGGCGGCGCGTTGGATGAAAGTCCTGACAGCCGAAGATCTTCTCCGCAGACTCGACACGGACGTGCTGCTGCCCGTGGTTGGTTCTCGTGATCTTCCCGAGCGTCAACAGACGATGAATGCGACGGTCGCCTGGAGTTATCAGCTGCTCGAGACAGACGAACGGCGCGCGTTTCGGCGGTTCGGTGCGTTGCCGGGCCTGTTTCCGATCGAGGCTGCGGTACGGGTGCTCGGTGATCGCAACGGTGACTTGGCCGGTACCGCCGATGCGCTCACTGCTGCGGCCGGCCTGATCGACAAGAGCCTGCTCGTGCGGGCTGACGCGTCCATCGTTTCGGCACGTCCGCTGTACTACATGCTCGAGACGGTGCGGGCGTACGCCATCCTCGAACTGGAGGCGTCCGGTGAGCGCGACGACGCGATGGAGGGCCTCGTGTGCCATTGCACGAGCGAAGCGTCACTCGCCGCGGAGGGGCTCGTCGGCAGAACACAAGTCGAATGGTTGAATCGGACTCGCGACGATCTCGAGAACTACCGCGGCGCGCTGCGGTGGCTGATCGACCGCGGTCGTTCTGAAGAAGCCGCTCACATCGCGTGGCGTCTGTTGTGGTTCTGGATCATCCGAGGGCACTCCGCCGAGGGTCTTCGCTGGTATGAAGAGATTCTGAGGTTGCCGTCGCTGTCGCCAGCAGCGGAATCGACATCGCTCGTCGGAGCGGCATCGATGTGGTACACGCAGGCAAGCCTGGAGGAGGCTCGCACGGCAATCGAGCGCGCCATTGCGATGGCGGCCGTCGCCGGGGACGACGAGGTAATCATGCACGCCGAGTTTGTGTTAGGGCACGTGGAACATACGCTTGGAAATCTTGGCTCGGCTCGGGACCACTTTGCTCGCAGCCTCGAAGGCCTCAAGACGGCCAGGAGGGCGTGGGGCGCCGGCCACGTGCTCACCGCTATGGCCTGGGTCGCTCTTGCCTCCGGCGATACGAGCGAAGCGGAACGCCTCCTCGGCGAGGCCGATCTCGTGCTGCGAGACGCCGGTCCGTGGTTCCTCTCGCTCGGCTTGTACGTTCGCGGCATTCTTGCGGTGCGCCGCGGAGCGGCGGACGAAGCGATTATGCTGGCGCGCGCAAACCTTGAGCACATCCGGGAAATCCAAGACAAGTTTGCGTTCGTCTATGCGGTAATCCCGCTGGCAACCGCAGCAACGCTAAAGGGTGACGACGCATGGGCGGCGCGGATCCTGGGTGCGCGCGATGCGGTGACTGATCGGACGGGTGCCAGGTTTGCCGATGAATCGGTTCGTGACCTTCGCGAGGCAACCGAGCGCGGTGCGCGCGCTCGACTCGGCCCGGAGCGTTGGGCTCGAGCGTATGCAGCCGGCCGCGAAGCGTCCATCGACTCACTGCTGAACGACATCGACCGGCATGCGGTTTAGAATGGCCGCAACCGCGCCAGCTCACGAAAAGGCCAGATGACCCGAACCACCCGCGTAGCGATCCTCGCGATCGCGTTGGTCACGATACATCTCAACCCGTCGGCTCGCTTGCAGGCGGGGTCGCCGAGGGTAGCCGCGCAGGCTCAGAATGCAGCGCCGCAAGCGACGTTTCGCGGCGGAACCGATCTGGTGCAGGTCGATGTCTCGGTGCTGGACGGGAAGCGGCATCCGGTTCGAGGACTGACGGCCGCGGACTTCACGATTCTCGAAGACGGCGAGCCGCGCGAGATTCAAGCGTTCAGCGAGGTGTCGCTGCCCGATCGGCTTCAGGCCCGCGACGCGTCATGGACTCGCGACGTGCCGAGCGATGTGGCGACGAATGTGACCGCCCAGGAGGAAGGCCGCCTCGTCATCATCCTGCTCGACCGCACGATTCCTGTCGGCGAGCCGTCGATCACGGCGAAGCGCATCGCGGCCGCTGCGGTCGAACAACTGGCGCCGAGCGATCTCGCGGCGGTCGTGTCGACCAGCAACCGCGCCGTTCAGAACCTGACCTCGGACCATGCGCGATTGCTCCGTGCAATCAATCAGGCCGATCTGAGCACGGACATTTCCGACGAAGGGAAGGAAATTGAGGCAGCGGTCTTCGCCTTGACCGGGCGGACGTGGAGCACGCTCAACGATGGACGTTGCCAGTGTGGCCTCTGTGTGCTCGAGACGATTACAAGCATCGCGGATGCGGTCCAGGGGCCCTCACGCCGGCGAAAGGTTCTGTTTTTCATCGGGAGCGATCTGCTGCTGCAGGCCGCGGACCCGCGCGGAAAGCCCGACAACGACGTCGGCTGCCAGAAACGACTCAAAGATACGCGCGAGGTGATGTTCGCGGCGGTAGATCGCGCCAACCTGACGATTCACTCACTCGATCCGACGGGGCTCGCACTTGTTACTCCGACAAGCCGGGCGAGTTCGACCGTGCGACCGGGGAGCGGCCCCACCGGCTCCGCCGCTATGACTTCATCGATTGCCGACCATCTGTTGCGACAGGGTAATCTCCAGGTCCTTCCGGCTCGCACCGGCGGACGCGCCGTTATGAATACGAACGGCCCCGATACGGCGGTGCCGGACATCTTCCGCGAGAGCGATTCGTACTATTTGATCGGCTTCCGCCCTGCCGACGCGAGCGCCAACGGAAAGTTTCATCGAATCACCGTCAAGACCACGCGGCGAGGGCTCGATGTCCGCGCTCGCAGCGGCTACACGGCGGCTGCATCGGCGGATCCTGCCCACTCGTCGGTTGCTCGTGCGTCGGTCTCAGAGCCGGTTCGGGAGGCGTTGACGGGACTGTTGCCGGCGGCCGCCGTCTCGGTAGACCTGAACGCCGCGACGTTTGCGGTTCCCGGCTCGCAGAAAGCGTCCGTCGTCTTGAGCGTCGGCGTAAGCGCCTTTGCCGCCGCCGCATCAACAGACGGAGCACCTCGCGGCGGACCGCTCGAAATCGTGGCGACGGCGTTCGACACCGGCGGTCGTCCGAAAGGTATGGCGCGTCAGACGCTGGAGCTCTCGTGGCCGCCGTCAGCGGCGACCGGCTCGCGGCGTTTCGATGCGCTCTCCCGCATTGATTTGCCGCCAGGCGAATACGAGGTTCGCGTCGCCGTCACCAGCTCGGCGCGCACCGCGAGTGTTTTCTCCTATGTGACCGTCCCTGCTTTCGCTAGCGCTCCGTTGTCACTCTCGAACATCGTGATCGGTGCGTCGTCAGGAACGTTGACAGCGCCAAAGGATTTCCTTTCTCCGCTGCTGCCGATTGTGCCAATGACCCGTCGTGACTTCGCGCGCAGCGATCGCCTCGTCGCATTCTTCAGGGTTTACCAGGGGACCGGTCGTCAGGATCCGCTGGCGACGGTACAGGTGAAATCCACGATCGTCGATGCTCGTGGCACGGTCGTCGCCACCGAAGCCAAGACGCTCGACGCCGCAAGCTTCGCAACGGGTCGTGCCGCCGATTACTACATCGCGGCACCGCTCGCGACGCTCGCCGCAGGAGACTACCTTCTCAAAGTCGAGACGACGATGGGCAGCCGGGTCGCAGGACGCGCGCTGCGATTTGTCGTCGCGCCATAACCGCAGAGTGGTTTGTATGCGCCGCGTGCAGCCATCGCCGTCGGGCACTCCAGCGGCCGAGCGCGATCGCAGCCCGATTACGGTCTCAATCCTCGACGACTACTTCGACACGCTGCACACGCTGCCCTGCTTCGCCAAGCTGGCGCCGTTCGACGTGACGATCTGGAACGATCATGTCGAGGACGTTGACGTGCTCGCCGAGCGGCTCGTGAACACTGAAGTGCTGGTCCTGATCCGGGAGCGGACGAAGATTCGTGCGCCGTTGCTGGCACGTCTTCCCAGCCTACGGCTGATCAGTCAGCGAAGCGTGTATCCCCACATCGACATCGACGCCTGCACCAGGAACGGCGTGATCGTCTCGTCGAACCTGCACGCTGACACGCCGTCTTATGCGACCGCGGAGTTGACCTGGGCGCTGGTGCTCGCGGCGATGCGGCAGATTCCGGCGCAAACCGCAGCGCTGCAGCGAGGCGTGTGGCAAATCGGCGTGGGGGAGACGCTGCGCGGCAAGCAGCTTGGTGTCTATGGGTACGGCCGCATCGGGAAAGTCGTAGCCGGCTACGGCAAAGCGTTCGGGATGACCGTTTCCGTGTGGGCTCGCGACGCTGGGCGCGCGCGTGCGCGCGATGACGGCTATGACGTCGCCCCCAGCAAAGAGGCGTTCTTTGCGGAGTGCGACGTCATTTCTCTTCACATGCGTCTGGTTGACGCAACTCGTGGCATCGTGACGAGGAGCGATCTCGCGCGCATGAAGCCAACGTCGCTGCTGGTCAACACGAGCCGCGCCGGGCTCATCGCGTCTGGCGCGCTGGGCGAGGGGTTGCGCGCGGGTCGTCCCGGCATGGCAGCGGTGGACGTGTTCGAAGAGGAGCCGCTGACCGATCCGGCCCACCCGCTGCTCGTACTGCCCAACGTCGTCTGCACGCCGCACATCGGATACGTGACCCGCGACGAATACGACCTGCAATTCTCCGACGTCTTCGATCAGATTGTTGCCTACGCCGCGGGCGCTCCGATCCACGTCGTGAATCCCGGAGCGCTCGCGTGAACGCGTTGGGCTCTGGCTTATTTCACTTCTACCCGGATGGTGAGCGGTGCCGTGAGCTTCACGGACAGCGGAGTCCCCGCGGGCAGGCGGACTTCGTCACCCTTCGTCGCGAGCACGGTGGCCGTGCCGGCGCCGCCGCCGATTGCCGCTCCCGTCGCGGCGCCGCTGCCGCCGCCAATTATTCCGCCGATGACGGCGCCGGCACCTGCGCCGACTCCAATCTTCGTCGCATCCTTTCCTTTGGTGGATCCGGCCTCCTGACGAATCGTCTCGGTGCTCATGTTCTCGGGCCCGGCTGGGAAATCAACCGAGTTGAAGCGGAACGCCAGCAGCGCGCGCCCCTTCACTTTGCCGGCCGGTTCCGCTTTCGTCACGTGCCCCACGATCGTGGCACCCGACGGAATCAACTCGAAGCCTTCGATCGAAACGGGTGATTTCACGGTAGCGCGGACGGTGTCTTCCACTTTGCTCGTGTCGGACGCGAGCGCCGTGGCAAGCGTGGCGGAAAGCGTCGTTCCCGCTGGTATCGTCACGTCGCGAAATTCCGGCACTTTCACGGGGGGCGGAGGTGGCGGACTTGGTTCCTTGTGTTCGACTGGCGCTGCTGGTTCGGCGGCGTGAGCTGCGGGCGCTAGCGCCCTATCCGCGGGCGCGGCCGCCGCGGGTTTCGGTCGACTACCCGACGTGGTTCGTGGTTTCGATGCCAGTGGTGTCGGTTCGACAGGCGCCGGAGCTGCCGCCTGAGTCGCGGGCGGCGCCGCTTCCGCAGCAGGCGGCTGCTGTGCGGCCGGAGCTGCTGACGCCGGCGGCGTCGCCTCGGCAGTCGGCCGCGGTTCGGCGGCGGGAGTCACTGCCTTCAGTGATGCGATCTGCGATTTCAGGACCTCGATACTTGAACCGTCCCGGCCCTGGACCACGATTCGGTCCGACTTCACTTCCACCAGTCTGCCGGACACACCCGTGCCGTCATTTCTTGACACCGCAACGTCGGTGCCGAGTGGATACGTTTCGGTTCGCGTGCAGCCCGCGAGACTTATCGCCACTGCCAGCAGAATGGGCAGATGCTTCATAACCGCCTCCAGTTTGGGACTTCGGGCCGGGCCGCAAGCGATGTGCCCTTCCGAATTCGCGCTTTCTGTGCGTCGAGTTCGATTTTCACGAAGAAGCGTGGATTAATCGAGGCAGGTTTGTCGTCGCCTCGTGTAGTTGATACCTATACCGCCGCTCAGTCAGCCTCGCGAGGAATGCGGCGAGCGAAGATCCACGCGACGCTCCAGCCGGCAACGATTCCAAGGCAGGCGAAAATCACCGAGACGTCCGTCCCGATCAAACGGGACATTGGGGAAGCGGCAGCGACACCAGCCGCCATGCCGCCGAGCGTGCCGAGCCCCATGTAGAATCCTCGTCGTTTGCTCGGTCCCACCACGGTGCGCATGATGGCCGTGACGACGATGAGGAAGGCAATGAGCGCCACGCGCGAGACCAACTCGACCCCCTCGCGACTCATGATCACTCCGAGGGGCTTCGCCCCTCGGACTCCCCGACACGCT
>Ga0207701_10007108_pt1 | contig 11145 bp, 5 predicted proteins | sample KBSSwiSSwithPhiX_FD_184294 | JGI IMG/M metagenome (GOLD analysis project Ga0207701, IMG submission 184294) | Switchgrass rhizosphere bulk soil microbial communities from Kellogg Biological Station, Michigan, USA, with PhiX - S5 (SPAdes) (version 2) | ecosystem: Environmental > Terrestrial > Soil...
GCCGCCGAGCTGTTCATCACCTCCAAGAAGGAACCCTACAAGGCCTTCGTCACCGGGTCGCCGCTGTTCAAGACCGTCCCGATCGCTCCCGGCGACGAGGGGCTGCCCAGCCCCATGACCTGGGGCCAGACCGAGGCGCTGGGCACCATCAGCCTGGCGGTGGTTCCGAACGGGCTGCCCCGCCCGGACATCACCGCCGCGCGCAAGAACATCGCGGCCGCCGCCGACGCCTACGTAGAGCTGATCAAGGGACAGGGCTACCGGGTGCCCTTCAAGCCGGGCAGCAAGGGCTTCCCCTGGGGCTCGAACTCGTTCGTGCTCAACGACATGATCGTGATGGCGCTGGCCTATGACTTCACCAGGGAGGCCAAGTACCTGGAGGGGGTCAACGAGGGGATGAACTACCTGCTGGGACGCAACCCGCTGGATCAGTCCTACGTCACCGGCTACGGCGAGCGCCCGCTGGAGCACCCGCACCACCGCTTCTGGGCTCACCAGGCCAACGCCGCCCTGCCGCCCCCGCCGCCGGGCGCGATCTCGGGCGGGCCCAACTCCAGCCTGCAGGATCCCTACGTCCAGGCCGCCGGCCTGGCCGGTTGCGCGCCCGAGAAGTGCTTCGTCGACCACATCGAGGCCTGGTCGGCCAACGAGATCACCATCAACTGGAACGCCCCGCTGGCCTGGGCGGCGGCCTTCCTGGACGAGAAGGGCAGCGCTCCCCCGCAGGCCCGGACCGCCTCGCGCGAGCGCGTCCGGAAATAGCCGCCCGATACCGTGACCCCGGTTCCGGGAATTAGCAATTCCCTTGCCCCGATTTTCGGTGGGTGGCAATCTCACCCCCCAACGTTGGAATCGCAGGCAGTGATGCGCGTGTGGGCGCTCACAGCGGCAAATTAAGCTCTTAAAGGAGACGTCATGAACGGAACGAAGTCGCGTCAGTTGAGGACCGGGATCTGTGCGCTCGCCGCCGTGGGGCTGTTCGCAGCGACCCAGGGCTGCAGCAGCAGCAACGGCACCACCGGCACCGGTGGATCGAGCGGCGGGGGCACGGGTGGCAAGGCTACCGGCGGTGGCTCCGGCACCGGCACTGGCGGTTCGGCCGTTGATGCGGGCCCGCCCCTCTGCACCGGCATGACCTGGATGGGCGCGCCCAAGATCACTGACGGCACCGATGTCGCGACGCCGGACGGTGGCACCGGCCTGCGTGTCGGAACGCAGGGTGGTGTCTACACATATGGTGGGACGGTGGTGACCGTCGAGAACGGTGCGCTGCACGTGACCGGAACATATAGTGCCACGGCCGGCTATGTGGGCATGGGCCTCTACTTCGACAACTGCATTGACGCCACTGCGTACAGCGGCTTCAGCTACAAGCTGATGGGCAGCCTAGGAAACTGCGACATGGCGGCCGTTGGCGCAGGATTCCCGCAGGATCAGCCGCCGCCGCCCATGAGCGGCTTCGGGGTCTGCACTGGCGCCGCCTGCTACGGACCAACTTCAGGCATCACTTTGGCATCGATGGCCACCACATTCGCCAGCATGGCCGGTGGTATGCCCGTCGCGACCGTGACCGCCGCCGCCAAGAGCCGCATTACCGGCATCAACTTCGGCTGGCACAGCCCTGCCGGCAGTGACGCAGGCGGCGACGCCAGCGCTGGCGGTTGCACCGTCGACTTCACGCTCGACGACATCGCGTTCACGCCGTAGTCCCTCGCTAGCTCGTTTGATCGAAGCCCGGCCGATCCAATCGGCCGGGCTTTTTCCGTTTGCTGCGGCACCCGCAAACGCATCTGCCGTTGACAGGCCCCGAAGCCAGAGCCTATGGTCGCGCGGCTTTTGTTCGTCGCGCGCTGGGCGCACGCGAGAATTCTGGGGTGGAGATGGCTGATGATGGTGGTGAGCAGGCAGTTGGAAAGGGGCAGCGCCGGGGCGTTTCGCGGCGGATCGCGAACGGCAAGAAACTTTCTGACGGGGTTGCCGAAAACCGGACACATGCCCACTCCTGGAGGTGTCCTGTGTTGACCAGTCTGCTCCGGTGTTCACGATCTCGTCGCTGGTTTTCCGCGCGGCAGCGAGGCCGGTCAGCAACGGGAGGGATTGCCCCGTTGCTCGCCGTTGTCGCCGGTACCTTGGTTACCTCGTGCACGGATTACAAAGTTCTGGAGCGGGACGGGGGCACAGGGACCGGTGGCTCGATCGTCAATGTCACGGTCGACGCCGGGGGAAGCGGCGGCAGACCCGCGATCGGAACTGACGGGGGCGGGCCCGACGTGCCCACCGATACCAGCGCCGGCGCTGGCGGTGCGAGCGGGTCCGGTGGGATGACGACCGGTAGTGTGGGCGGGATGATGATGATGCCACCCGCCATGCTGGCGATCGACCCGACCAGCAAGGATCTTTCGGTTGTCGTCATCGGACGCTACGCCGAGGCAACGTTCCAGATCTCGAACCCCGGCGGCGCCGCGACCAGCCTGCCCGCAGTCGCGATCGATGGCACCGACGCCGCCCAGTTCAGCATCACGAGCAACGCGTGCGACGCCGCGATCTTGCCGGGCAAGAGCTGTCTGGTCACCCTTCGCTTCTCCCCGGACAGCGCGGGTCTGAAGACCGCGCGACTGGGTGTTCAGGCCACGTTGGGCGGCGCTGTGACGGCAGCGTTGCAAGGAACCGGCGTGCCTCCCGGCGCCCTGACCCTTACCCCGGCCAACGCGAGCCTCGGCTCGGTTCTGGTAAACCAGCGCGGGACGCCGACGACGTTCACTGTGACCAACTCCGGGGGCGCAGCTTCGGGCACGCTGGCGACGTCGCTCTCGGACGCGACGGAGTTCGCCATTACCACGGACGGTTGCAAAGGGATGACCCTCGCGCCGATGGGGACCTGCACCATCGCGGTCACGTTCACGCCCACCACCACTGGCCAGAAGAGCGCGACGCTGTCGGTCACCGCAACGCCGGGCGGAACGGCGTCGTCCGGGCTCACCGCCCTGGGACTGGCGCAGGCCGTCCTCTCGGTGAGCCCTACGACCGGATCGTTCCCGTCAACCACGGTGGGCAGCACCAGCGCGCCGATATCGTTCACCCTCAGCAACGCGGGGGGAGTCGCTGCGGGTACGACCACGGCGCTGGCGAGCACGCTCGCGGGCAGCAATGCGGGTGAGTTCGCCATCGCCAGCAACACCTGCACCCCGACGCTGGCGGCAGGCGCATCCTGCGCGATCGGCGTGACCTTCACGCCGGCATCGGCGGGCGCGAAGACCGCGACACTGTCCTCGAGCGCGTCACCCGGAGGATCGCCCATGGCGGCGCTCGTGGCGACCGGGCGTTCGCGGGCCGCCCTGGCGCTGGATCCCGCGACGGGCTCGGCCCTGGATTTCGGCACCGTGGCCATTGGCGACAGCGTGGCGCAAACCTTCGTCGCCACCAACACCGGAGGCGACGCGACGAGCGCGCTCTCGATCGCCGCCACCGGAACGGATTTCACAATCAGCGCACCGGGAGCCGGCGATTGCGTCTCTGGAATGACCATGCTGGCGGCGGGTGCCAGCTGCACCATCCACGTCAAACTCGCACCCAGCGCCGCGGGCGCCAAAACGTCGATGCTGACAGTGACCGCGACGACCGGCGGAGCTGCGAGCCGCGCACTGACGGGGACCGCCGTGACCCGGGGTGCGCTCACGATCGCTCCCACCACAGCCAACCTGGGTTCCGTGGAACAGGACAAGGTCGGAACGGCTGCAGCCTTCACCGTGACCAACACCGGCGGCACCGCGACCGGGATTCTGGCGACGGTGATCACCGGATCGACGGAGTTCCGGGTCACCACGGACGGTTGTCAGGCGATGCCCCTGCCGGCGGGGGCCAAGTGCACGATCTCGGTCAGCTTCGCGCCGGCCTCCCCGGGGCAGAAGACCGGGACGTTGAGCGTGACCGCCACGCCGGGCGGGACCGCGACGGCGGCGCTGACCGGCGTAGGTCTGGCGCCAGCGGGCCTGGGGGTCGCTCCCTCTTCGTTCACGTTTCCTGCCGGCACCGTCGCAGGAAACACCAGCGTGGCGCAGTCGTTCACAGTCACCAACAGCGGAGGCGTCGCGTCGGGTGTGCCGACCGCAACGCTGGCTGGGACCGACTCTGGTCAGTTCGGGATCACGACCAATGGCTGCATGGCGGCGCTGGGCGCTGGAGCGTCGTGCACCATTCTGGTCGTCTTCAAGCCGACCAGCGCCGGTGCCAAGTCGGCCATGCTCTCCGTCACCGCCACGCCGGGTGGCACCAAGTCGGCGGCCATCAGCGCCGTGGCGCTGTCGATGGCGAAGCTGAGAATAGACCCGGCGGGCGGATCCAGCGTGGAGTTCCCGGCGACCTTGATGGGAGACAACGCGCTGGAAACCTTCGTGGTCACCAACGAGGGACAGCAGGCATCCAGCGCCATCGCGGTCGCCGTGACGGGCACAGACTTTGCCGCGGTTGCGCCCGCCAGCGGCGACTGTATCAGCGGGACCACTACGCTGGCGCCGGCCGCGACCTGCACGGTGCGGGTGAGGTTCACTCCTACGGCGGCGATCGGGCGGACGGGCTCGCTCAGCGCGACCGCCACGACGGGAGGCCCGACGTCGATTGCGTTGAGCGGCACAGGAGTGGCACCCGGCAGCTTGAAGATCTTGCCGGTCAGCCAGGTCTTCGGAGCGGTGCTTCCTGGCAACCGGAGCCCTGATTTTCAATTCAGCGTGAGTAACCCCGGCGGCGCCACCACGGCCCCACTGACCACCGCGATCACCCAGTCGACCGAGTTCGCCGTCAGCTCCGACGGCTGCAAGGGGATGATGCTGGCGCCCAGCGCCACCTGCAACATCGCGGTGGCGATGGTGCCGGCCAGCGCGGGGCCCAAGACCGGCACTCTCACCGTCGCCGGAGGCACCGGTGTCAGCCAATCGGCGACCCTGACCGGCACTGGACTGATGCCAGCCAGGCTGACGATCACTCCCAACCCATTCATGTTCCCCGCGCCGGGAACCGAGATCAACACGGATAGCGGAGCGGCCACCTTCACCGTCAGCAACGACGGCGATGGCACAGCGGGCCTGACCACCGTGCTCAGCGCGACGGTGACCGGCGTCAACGCAGCGGACTTTATCATCATGCCCACCAACTGCCTCGGAACCCTGGCGGCGCGGGCATCATGCACAGTTTCGGTGCACTTCATTCCCAAGGCGACGGGAAACCGCAGCGCCACCCTGACGGTGAACGCTGCGCCTGGCGGCCCAGCCGAGGCCACGCTGAGAGGAATGGGCCTGCGGTCAGCGGTGCTTTCGGCGACGCCGGCGACCATGGATTTTGGACGGCTGGTCAACGGGCAACAAACCACGCCAGCCCGGAGCTGGATCATCACCAACACTGGTGAGGTCCCGACCACCCTGACACTCATCAACGGGAACCCAACCGAGATCATCCCCACCGACGGCTGCACGGGAGCGCTGCTCGGCGGCGCCTCGTGCACCGTCGGCGTCGCTTTCAAGGCTTTTACACTCGGAGCGCGCGGAGGCACTCTCACGGTCACCCCGACCAGGGGTGTGAACGCGACTCTGTCCGTCTCGGCCGTCGGCGGCTACGCCGATGGTCAGGCCTGTTCCCTGGGCAGCGACTGCGCTTCGAATCTGGGCTGCAACACCTTCTTCGTCGACGGCGACGGCGACGGTCACGGCGGGAACCTTCCGGCCCGCTTCTGCACCATCACGACGCCACCGCCCAATTACGCCACGGTCGCCGATGACTGCTGCGATTTGGAAGCTGCCATCCACCCCGGAGCCGACTTTCAGAATTCGATCGGTGTCTGCGACAAAGTCGCGACCTGGGACTACGACTGCAGCGGAATGATCGAGACGAACCCAGCCGATGGAAGTTGCGTGAGCACGGTTCCCCCCTGCGTAGGGAAGGCGACGCCGCTGCCGGTTAGCACGTGTGGCCAGACGATGACCCTTGGGTTCTGCGCGGGCCCAATCGGACCGCCGGGGAGCGGCTGCTCACTCGTTGGCTCAAGTCCCATATTGATAGGTTGCCGCTAACGAGGACCCGACCCGTCCGCGTGGGTGGTCGCAGGCCGACCCATTGTGGCAGTAGCTACCCCTAGTGGATCGGGCGCGATCGCTTCCGAAAGGCGGCCTGCAGAAATTGGTGAAGGAGAAAGGATCGCGTGTGGAGACGGCACGACGCTGCTCCAGTCGGCCACTGGCATGCCCGTGGCGCTCGCTGTTGAGATTACGACTGAGTCGTCCTTCTGATCTCGATTCGGCTCCGCCGCAACATCGGCGATCTGCTGGGCTTCATTGCCCTACTATGCGCTGTCGTGGGGGAAGGCTTGGGTTGCCTCCGACCACCCCTGGCGTGAACCTAAAACCGCAGATTGCAGGCCATCCCGGTGACCGCAATCGTCGGTCCGCAGGTCAGGCCGGCGGTCGCGGTCGAGTGGGCCGCGGCGGCGGAGCGGCCGGATGACGACGGCGCGGTCGCGAACAGCACCACTGCGGTCACGGCTAGCGCGCCCGCTGCCGAGAAGGAGATGATCGCCCCCAGCTTGGCGCCTGAGGCGGCCGAGGCCAGGTCGCTGCAGCGACCTGCGTTGGCTGGGTCCTCGGGGTTCACCGTGCCCTTCGAGTCGTCGACGTGGCACGCCAGGTCGTTGGCGTTGGTGATCTTGCCGCTGCGGTAGACCAGCGCGCCCACGCCGCCGGCGGCGCCTAGCAGCGCGCCCACGGCGGCGGTCCAGCCCAGCGTTCGATGCCAGCTCCGATCGGCGCTGGCGCCGGGATCGGCGGCGGTTCCGCCACCGCTGTCGGGGCCCGGGCGGGTGCCATTCGGCAGGGTTTCATCGCCGCCGCCGCTGCCCCCAGCCTGCATCGGCTGCGGCAGGCCTTCGCGCGGTCGCGGGGTGGACGACACCGGGGGCGCCGCCACCGCCACCGGCTGCAGGTCGACGGTCTCGCGGGTCAGCTCGCCCGGGGTGATGGAGATGGGTCGGGTCACCGCGAAGAAGCCGGCCTTGCGCACCTCGATGGTGAGATTGCCGATGGGCACGCGCGCCGGCCGGGACAGCGGCAGCACGCCGGCGGCGCGGCCGTCCACCCGCAGCTCGGCGCCCTCCGGGCCGATCACGTCCAGGCTGCCCAGGTGGCGCCGGATCACCTCCAGCGCGCCGTTCAGCGTCGTGGCGTTCTTGCGGATCCAGGGGTCGCTCTTGCTGGCGACCGCCGAATCGAGGTCGGCCTCGGCGTCGACCCAGCGCCCCAGCGCCTGCTCGGCCAGGCCGATCTGCGCCAGCGCGCGCGGCGTCTTGGCCGCGGCGTAGGCCTTGCGAAACTCCTCCAGCGCGTCCTGGTCCTTGCCCAGCTTGCGCAGCTCGACGCCGCGCCGGATGGCGGCGTCGGCGGTCGCCTCGTCACCGGCGGCGCGCGCCGTGCGCCCCGCCGTCCCGATCACCAGGACGGCGAACGCGAACGACAGGGCCAGCGGCGCGCGCACGTTGGTCACACCTCGCAGTCGATGTTCACCACCGCGCCGGCTGCCGCGTAGGGGACCAGGTTGCCCTCGATGGGCTTGCCGCCGACCGACAGCTTGGCCGGTCCGCCCCGGCCGCTGTTGGTGACCGCGATGCGGTACTCGGCGCCGCGGCACTTGCGGGTGACGGTGAAGGTGGGGATCTCCTTGCCGATGCAGGGGTTCACCAGCAGGCCGCCGAACTCTGGCCGCACGCCCAGCATGTACTGCGAGATGGCCACGAAGTTCCAGGCCGCGGTCCCCGTCAGCCAGGAGTTCTTGGCCTCCCCGGGGCGTACCGCGTCCTTGCCCGCGATCATCTGCGAGTAGACGTAGGGCTCGGTGCGGTGGATCTCGCTGATGTCCTCGATGTAGGCCGGCGCGATCTTCTTGTAGTACTCGAACGCGCGGTCGCCACGGCCGATCACTGTCTCGGCGATCATGATCCAGGGGTTGTTGTGGCAGAAGATGCCGGCGTTCTCCTTGTACCCGGGCGGGTACGAGGAGATCTCGCCCAGCTCGACGTGGTACTCGGTGTAGGCTGGGTTGTTCAGCACCACGCCGTACTTGGTGTCCAGCCGCTCCTTGACCGAGTCCAGCGCCTTCTGCGCGCGCCCGTCCTTGACCCCGATCCCCGCCATCACGCAGAAGCCCTGCGGCTCGATGTAGATCTGGCCTTCCTTGTTCTCCTTGCTGCCGACCTTGTTGCCGAAGAAGTCGTAGGCCCGCAGGAACCAGGCGCCGTCGTAGCCGTGCTTGAGCACGACCTCTTCCATCTTGGCCATCTCGGCGCGCGCGCGCTGCGCCTCGTCGGCGAACCCCAGCTTCTCCGCCAGCGCCGCGTAGTCGGGGGCGACGCCCACGAACATGCCGGCGATGAACACCGACTCGGCGGTGCGGCCCGTGCGGTTGCCGGTGGTCTGGTAGGACTCGTCGGGCGTCTCCGAGAAGCAGTTCAGGTTCAGGCAGTCGTTCCAGTCGGCGCGCCCGATCAACGGCAACCCGTGCGGCCCCAGGTTGTTGAGCACGTGGTGGAAGGACCGCTTGAGGTGCTCGAACAGCGTCGCGACGTTCTTGGGGTCGTTGTCGAAGGGGACCTTCTCTTCGAGGATGCCGTAGTCGCCGGTCTCCTTGATGTACGCGGCGACGCCGAAGATCAACCACAGCGGGTCGTCGTTGAAGCCGCTGCCGATGTCATTGTTGCCGCGCTTGGTCAGCGGCTGGTACTGGTGGTACGCGCTGCCGTCGGCGAACTGGGTCGAGGCGATGTCGATGATGCGCTCGCGCGCGCGGTGCGGGACCAGGTGCACGAAGCCGAGCAGGTCCTGGTTCGAGTCGCGAAAGCCCATGCCGCGCCCGATGCCGGTCTCGAAGTACGAGGCGCTGCGCGACATGTTGAAGGTCACCATGCACTGGTAGGGATTCCAGATGTTGACCATCCGGTTCAGCTTCTCGTCGGGTGACTCGATCGAGTAGTTGGACAGCAGCTTGGACCAGTGGTCGGACAGCGCCTTCAGCGACGACTTCACCTGTTCGGGCGTCGAGAAGGATTTGATCAGCTCCTTGGCGCGGGTCTTGTTGATGACCCCGGGCTTCTCCCACTTCTCCGGCACCGGGTTCTCGACGTAGCCCAGGGTGAAGATGAAGGTCTTCTCCTCCCCCGGCGCCAGGGTCACTTCCAGGCTGTGCGAGGCGATCGGCGCCCAGCCGGCGGCGACCGAATTCGACGACGCGCCCTTGGCCACCGCCTGCGGCTCGCCCAGGCCGTTGTAGAGGCCAACGAACGACTCGCGGTCGGTGTCGAAGCCGGCGATGGGCGCGTTCACGTGATAGAAGGCGAAGTGGTTGCGCCGCTCGCGGTATTCGGTCTTGTGATAGATGGTGCTGCCTTCGATCTCGACCTCACCGCAGCTGTAGTTGCGCTGGTAGTTGGTCATGTCGTCGTAGGCGTTCCACAGGCAGAACTCCAGGAACGAGAACAGCTTGAGCGTCCGTGATCCGGACGACCCGGTGTTCTTCAGGGTGACCTGGTGGACCTCGGCGGTGTGGCCGAGCGGCACGAAGTACAGCAGCTCGGCGCGGATGCCCTTCCGCTCGCCGGCGATCTTGGTGTAGCCCAGCCCGTGCCGGCACTCGAACGAGTCGAGCGCCGCCTTCACCGGCATGAACGTCGGGGTCCAGTATTCGCCGCCTTCTTGAATGTAGAAGTATCGGCCGCCGACGTCGGTAGGTGCGTTGTTATAGCGATATCGCAGCAGGCGGCGCAGCCGGGCGTCCCGGTAGAAGCAATAGCCGCCGCCCTGGTGCGAGATCAGACCGAAGAAGCTGTCCGACCCCAGGTAGTTGATCCAGGGGTAGGGGGTCTTGGGGGTGGTGATGACGTATTCGCGAGCCTTATCGTCGAAGTGACCAAAGCGCATGTAAGTCCCTCAAAAGAATGCGCCGTCATAACACAGAAACGCCAATCCCGGGCGAGGGTTAGGCGCCCCTCACCCCAGGGGATCGGATCAGCACCCGAGCGAGCGCGGCCAGCGCCCTACTGGCACAGGAACTGGACGTCGTCGACCCAGATGTCGTAGCTGCTGCCGGGGACGTTGACCTGCCACTGCAGGCCGTAGATGGTCGAGGGCACGATGTGCGGCTTGCGCGGGGCGCCCCAGCCGGGCATCTGCGCCATCTTCTTGAAGGGGAAGATGTACTTCTTCCACTCGGTCGCCAGAGTCATGTCGGCGCCAAAATCGTTGAAGCACTCGGAGCAGACGCCGCCGTCGGGGTCGGTGTTGGCGTCCGGCACCTTCAGGCGCACCTTGCCGGTCGAGTCCTCGCCGCGCTTGGCGTAGAAGGCGATGCCGGCGTACTTGGAGGCGTCGTACTTGTCCTTGGGGTCGACGAAGTTCATCCCCATGCCGCTGAACACCACCGAGGCGCCGGTGCCGATCTTGCCCTTGAAGTTGGCGGCGAACTTCGACCCGTTGGCGCCGCCCTCGGTCATGGCGAAGGTGCCGCCCTGCTCGCCCGCCATCGGGGTCACCGTCGAGCCGGCCTTGTCGACGAAGGTGTACCAGTAGCCGCCGCGGTTGCCGACGGGAAGGTTCTGGTTGTTGCCATCCTCGCCGTCGTCGAGCATGCCCTCGGCGCCGCACTCCTTGAAGGCGCTGGCGCCGCCCAGCGACGCCGGCGAGCCGGGCGCGGCGCCGGGCGCCGAGGCCGCGGGCGCGATGCAACCAGCCGCCGCCAGCGCGCCGAGACCCATCGAGACCGCGAGCAAGTTCCAGAGCTTTTGTGATGTCATGATCGTCCTCGTTCCAAATCTACTTAAGGTTGTTCAGAGCGGTTAGAACCAGATGATCGCCGCGATGGTCATCGCGTTCTTGTCGGCGCCCAGCGCCTGGGCGTTGGGGTTGTGCGGATAGTCGGTGCCGCCGCCGTTGTAGGGGAACTGAGAGACCGCCGCCTCGGAGCCGTAGAAGTAGCGCGAGTACTGGATCAGGATCTGCTCGTGGGTCACGAAGGCGCTGCGCAGGAAGATGCGCGGCGAGAACACCGAGAAGTTCAGGTTGGTGTTGTCGAGGTTCGGATCGACGACGTCATAGCGCCCGCCGATGCCGAACCAGGGCA